>LXNJ01000008.1_pt1 | contig 128816 bp, 122 predicted proteins | sample 809081 | NCBI WGS metagenome assembly LXNJ01 (sample SAMN04870510, study PRJNA318959) | sponge metagenome | biome: sponge; feature: marine sponge reef; material: water | host: Petrosia ficiformis | place: Greece: Milos, Mediterranean Sea | collected 2013-05-29 | depth 5-7 m
GGAACATGGTCTTGAAATTGAATCCTTCCCGTTAAAGAGGGGGATTCAATTTCAAGACCTATATTTAATCGTTAGTAAATAATCTTCTGGTCTTAAGCCCTTGAAATTCAAGAAATGCATATTGCACCCTTTTCGTGCACACATATACAATCGGCCTCCTCGTTCCATATCGAAGGGATCCATAGGGCTATGACATTCGCGGCATAAATGAGCACTCTTAAGGTCACTCTCGCAGTGCGGGCATACAAAATGAGTCACTTCTCCCTCTTTCATTTCAAGGTCCATTTCGTGGTCGGTACATCCATAATACGAGCATATATGAAGGACTCCCTCTTCGCCATGTGCTTGTAAAATAAGTTTCACGGAGGGAAGCTCATTAATGCTGTGAAAAGGATCCATCAATGAATGCTTACATTCTGGGCATTTAATCTTTAAGGCTATATGTTTTTCCATCTTTAAAAATCTTAGTTTTCCATCCAATAAAGGACGAATGAGTTCCGATATTAAAAAATGACCTTGGTCATAAAAAGAAGGATTCAATTCATGGAAAAAGGACTGGAAAAAACAGTGTCTTTTGTGAAATCAAGACTCGAGAATGCTGAGGCAGGGCATGACTGGTGGCATATTTTGAGGGTGTTAAACAACAGTGAGAAAATTGCCAAAGAATATCCAGAGGCCAATATGCGGGTCATTCAACTCTCTGCCCTTCTCCATGACATTGCCGATGCCAAGTTTCATGCAGGGGATGAAGAGGTCGGAATTGAAATTGCGAGAGAACATTTGCAGGAACTGGATATTCCAACAAGCGATCGTCAACACATACTCAACATCATGAATTTCATTTCCTATAAAGGAGGGTTTGATGAGGGAAAATTTGATTCTCTTGAGTTTAGAATCATACAAGACGCAGACCGTCTAGACGCCTTAGGGGCCATTGGAATTGCACGTACCTTTAGTTACGGAGGATATAAAGGAAACCCCTTCTTTGATCCCGCGATTCCTCCCAATATGAATATGAGCAGAGAAGAATACAAGAAATCGAATGCTCCTACTGTGAATCATTTCTATGAGAAACTATTCCTTTTACGTGACTTAATGAAAACCCAAAAAGGAAAAGAAATGGCCGAGGAACGTCATCAATTCATGGAACTTTATTTGCAACATTTTTATACTGAATGGGGACTTGAAAAACCTTTTGGTTAATTTTATTACCGAATATATCGAACGATGAAAAATATACTTATTGCTGTTTTGGGAGGGCTATTCCTTCTTTCTTGTCAAAAAACAAATTGTGGTTGTGGCGAAGACTGGACCAATAGAATGGATGAACTGTACATTCACAATGAAAGTAAAATCAACATACAGCAAGGAATTGCTGGAACCTTGAGTCAAATAGAAGGAAATTGCATGCCTCCCGTTGACGGAAATAATTGCCGAGAATTTCCCATACACAGAACCATTCGAGTATATGAGTACACCACACTTAGTGATGTTACTCAAGAAAGTGCCACCACCTTTAGCGCTGTGAACAGCACCCTAATTGGAACAGTGACAACCGACAAAGAGGGATATTATCAGCTTGAATTGGATGAGGGTACCTATTCGGTATTCATAGAAGAAAATGACCTCTTGTATGCCAATGGTTTTGATGGCGATGGTGGAATTGTTCCCGTTCAAATAGTCAATGACAGCCTCAGCCTAGTCAATCTTAAAATAGACTATGCGGTTTATTAAACTTTTGGTGATTGGCCTATTTCTGTGTGCCGGTCAATTCTTGAATGCTCAAGATCATCAGTTTTTATTGAATGTTCAGAACTTCCAAAAAGATCTAAATGAGCATTATGCAGATCCAGAGGATTCTCCGCTTGAAGAAGAAGATCGACTAGTATTTGAAGGTCATGAATTCTTTGACATTGATCTGAACTATAGGATTGAAGCCCGATTTATTCGAACACCTAATCAAGAACCATTTGAGATGATGACGACTGGTGAACGGAGACCGGTCTATGAAAAATATGGTGAAGCTCATTTTGAAGTGGATGGCGTTCCATGCGTACTGGAAATCTATCAAAGTCATCGCCTACGTGAAATGGAAGAGCACAAAGACCACCTCTTCTTGCCTTTTAAGGATTACACCAATGGTGAGAGTTCCTATGGTGGTGGACGCTACATTGATTTGAGCATTCCAGAATCAGATACGATCATATTGGACTTCAATCAGGCTTACAATCCATACTGTGCTTATAGCTATGGTTACTCTTGCCCTTTAGTTCCCGAAGCCAATCACCTTGAGGTGGCTATACCGGCAGGTGTCAAAAAATGGGATCATTGATTTCTGATCGAGACATTGAGACCGAAGTGGACATTGAGTTCATCGTTCATGAATTTTATAAGGAAGTCCGATTAAACAAGCTGCTTGCAACCTATTTTGAAGGCCTAGATTGGGATCATCATATGCCTCGAATGATCCTATTCTGGAACTCTATGATATTGGATTCCAACGTTTTCAAAGGAAACCCAATGGCCGTCCATCAGAAGCTACATAAAGATATTCCTCTAGTAAAGGAAGCCTTTGACCTTTGGCCAGGGCTGTTCGAAAACACCATTGATTCTAACTTTTCTGGTGAAAAAGCAGACCAAATGAAAGTCAGGGCGCGTTCCATTGCTCAAGTAATTCAGCTCAAAACCATTTATCAATAAATGAAAAACAATTCAACGAACAAGATCATCGATGTGGTTTCCATTCTTTTGGCTATAAGCTTCTTCTACTTTATTTTAGTTTTTGGAGATCTACCCGCTGAAATTCCTCTCCTTTTTAACGGAAAGGGTGAGGTCGACGGATGGGGAAGTAAATGGTCTCTTATTGGTCTTCCTTTGATCGGAATTGCTCTTTGGGCAGGTTTCGTTTATCTCCAAAGAAACCCACATCTCCTAAATTACCCTGTAGAAATCACCGACCAAAACAAAGAACGACAGTATCAGCTCGGCACACAATTTCTTGGAATTGTGAAACTCCTCTCTCTTATGCTGCTCGCCTATGTCAATGTTAAACTCATTCATTTGGCACTTGAGCGAAGTTCAGGCCCAAGTCTTTTGGTGGTCATTTCTCTTATTGGATTAATTCTATTGTCCGTAATTTTCTATTTAATTCAGTCCTCAAAACAACCTTGATATGTGGACGTGCCCAATATGCAATCAACGATTTGTTTACACCAATAGTCAGCATAGCTGCAACGAACGTGAACTTAGCGATTTCACTAAGGGAAAGTCCGAGCATAGTCTAGCGCTCATGAATAACTTTTTAGAAGAATATTCGAAAATCGGAGAGTTCGTGCTGCACCCCTCCCGCAGTCGCATAGCTTTTGCCGCACGCATTCGATTCGGATACATTCATAGAATTGGAAAGAACTTTGTTGACGTGGTTTTGACGTTTCGCGAGGCTTTTGAAGACAATTACTGTTTCTACCGAATTGGAGAAGTTCCGGGAGGCACCTATTACCAACACTATTTACGAATTGAGCAAAAGGAGGACGTCAACGAAGAGGTAAAACACTTTATGAAGCTTGCTCACGAACGGGGGAGCTAATTCTTAGGAAAGCACCAACTCTAGCAATTCATTTGGTTTTTGAGCATACACCCAATGTCCGGCACCATTCACAATCTCTACCTCAGAATCCGGGAAGTGTTCGTGAATCAGTGAAAGGTCCCCTGCCCCAATATAGTCCGAATCCCCGCCAGCAACAAACAGAGTCGGACCTTCATAAACAGCATCATAAGGCAAGGCCTCTCCAACATTTTCAATCTGATCGGTTATAACAGATAGATTAAATCGCCAGGCCAATTGCCCTTTTTCCTTCCAGTATAAATTCTTGAGTAGAAACTGACGGATGCTGAATTCAGGTATGCTTTGGTGCAAATGCTCCTCCGCTTCATTTCTGCTTTTTACCACAGATAGGTCGAGTGAATTCATAGCGTCCAGATAAACTTGATGATGAACCTCGTAATAGCGTGGGGAAATGTCAACAACAATCAACCGACTTAGCCGTTCTGGAAATCTTACGGCCAAACACATGGCTACTTTTCCTCCCATGGAATGACCTAGAATTTCGGCTCGTTGAATCTGATTATCCTCTAAATACTCCCTGACATCATCCGCCATCACCTCATAATTCCAATCTTCCGATTGAGGGGAATGACCATGGTTTCTAAGATCAAGCAAATGCACTCGGTACTTCTCAGCCATTCTCTTAGAAAGACTCTTCCAATTATCGAGCATCCCAAACAGTCCATGCATGACTATTATATCAGGACCTTCCCCAAGGACAAGTGCGTTTAATTTCATGAGAGGTCCAATTGATGGAGATACATCTGAACCACATTTTCCAGCCCAAAGTATAGGGCATCTGAAATGAGTGCATGACCGATTGAGACCTCTTCAAGTTCTGAAATACGTTCAGCAAAAAAACGAAGATTGGAAAGGTTCAAATCATGACCGGCATTTATTCCTAAACCCACAGAATTCAACACTTCGGCGGTCCGTACAAACATCTCGATGGCTTCATCTTTATCTTTCTCAAAGCCTGAGGCATAGGCTTCCGTATACAGTTCACATCGATCGGCACCGGTCGCTTTGGCGGCATGTGCCAATTCTGGATTCGGATCTAAAAAAATAGAGACGCGCATCCCGGCCTCTTTCAGTTCCGATACAATTTCTTGAAGCATGCTTTGATGGGCAATGGTATCCCATCCTGCATTTGAAGTCAACACCTCAGGAGCGTCGGGAACCAAAGTAACTTGTTCCGGCTTCACTTCAAGACACAAGTCCAAGAACTTTCTATTCGGATAACCTTCGATATTAAACTCGGTCTGTACAACCCCTTTTAAATCGTGGACATCAGAATATCGAATGTGGCGTTCATCAGGCCGAGGATGAACCGTAATTCCCTGGGCTCCATAAGACTCAATATCCCTACTCATGCGAACAAGGTTAGGAATGGATCCTCCCCGTGCATTTCTCAGAGTGGCTATTTTATTGACATTTACAGATAGTCTGACCATAACAAATGTTTTCTATTACGCAGCTTCCCAAAGAAGGCATTATTTGACGAAATTACCAAAGAGGCTATATGAAGCAAAAGACTAAGTTTGTATTAGATGTAGATTCTATGCTTTGTGAAGATTTGATGAATAATGAAATTGGACCTTTAAAGAGTTCCGATTCTGGTTTGTATGCTCTAGGCATTATGGATGAATTTAAAGTCCGTCACTTGCCCGTGGTCGATGGGGGAACCTACCAAGGCGTGATTTCAGAAGATGACATTTTGGATTTACATATTCCCGAGAATCCCCTCCAAAGCAACCATTTGAATTATCAGAAGCCCTTTGTGCTTCCCGATCAACATGCGTATTCCGCAGTTGGAATAGCAGATGAACTAGAGTTAAGTCTTATACCTGTAGTTGAACAGGATAATACCTATTTAGGATACATCGGATTGCCAGATTTGGTTCATGGTTTAAGCGATATACTGAGCTTTAAAGAACCCGGTGGTCTGATCATTTTGCAAATGCCCAATAGGGATTATAGCCTGACTGAGATTGCTCGTATTGTTGAGGGAAACGATGGAAAAATAATTTCCTCTTACGTACACACCCACGAAGATTCGACCAAGATTGAAGTTACGCTAAAAATAAATCTCCATGATTTGAGTGCGATTATCTCTGCATTTGAACGTCATAGGTATACCATTAAGGCCAGTTATCATCAGAGCCGAGACACGGACGATATCCGTGAACGATTCGACAATTTGATGCGCTATTTGAAAATCTAGGTATGAGGGCAGCGGTATTCGGAAGAAGAGTAAATAAGGAAGTTAGGCCCTTTATCATTGAATTGTTCAAGGCCTTGAACAAGTACAATATTGAGTTTATCGTTAATGAAAAGCTCAAGGACAGAATGAGGACCGAGCTTTTGGCAGAAACCGACACCTATCCAGATCAGGGCAAACTACACCCTGAAGTGGATTTGGTTATAACGATGGGTGGAGATGGAACCTTCCTAGATGCCACCAGTTTGGTGTTGCAAAGTGGAATTCCAATTCTAGGTATAAACTTGGGCCGATTGGGCTTCTTAGCTCGCCACTCTAAAGATCAAATAGAATATTTGGTATCCGTTCTCGCAGAGAAGAAATGGACCAAGCAACCACGTTCGGTCGTGCAACTTTTCACCGAAAGAAACTTATATGGTGATGAGAATTACGCTTTGAATGAAATCACGGTGAACAGGACCGACACCACGGCCATGCTTACCATCCATGCCTACATCAATAACAAATACTTGAACAGCTATTGGGCCGATGGGCTCATTGTGGCCACTCCTACTGGATCAACGGGCTATTCGATGAGCTGTGGTGGACCCATTGTAATGCCAGGGTCTAAAAATTTTGTCATCACCCCAATTGCCCCCCACAATTTGGCTACACGACCTTTAGTTATTCCAGATGACGTAACCGTTAGCCTACGAGTAGAAGGAAGGAGCAAGAGCTTCTTGACCTCATTGGATTCTAGGATTGTAAAGATTTCAAAAGAGGATGAATTGGTCATAAAAAAAGGTGACTTCTTCATTTACATTGTAGACCTTGGAGAGATTGATTATATGACCACATTAAGGAATAAACTATTGTGGGGATTGGACCGACGGAACTAAGCGACTTTCAATCAGGTAAATGAGGCTGAATTGCCTATATTTGCAGCCGTTTTCGTGAATTCAGCAAATATTTTGTTCAAGGGTGCGTTACCCTTCCAGCAATGAGCAAATTACTATCGACATATTTCAGGCCTTTGGCCACTGTTTTAACCCTCTTAGTTGCGGTTGGAAATATTCATGCCCAGCATGAGATTGGAGCCTTTGGAGGAGGCGCGCAGTTCCTTGGGGACGTAGGGCGAAGCGATATTCACATGCCTGAGAAATTTGTGGGAGGAATCCTATACAGGCACAATTACAATCATCATTTCTCCATGCGATTCATGCTGAGCCATGGTGAGATTACGGCCTCCGATTCAACCAGTTCCCTACCCGAACGTCAGCGAAGAAACTTGGAGTTTTGGTCAGAGGTTTATGAAGCGTCCATGTGGTTGGAGTTCAACTTCTTTCCATACAAAATCGGAGATCCTAAGCTTCATAGCTTCTTTGTTTTTGCAGGAATAAGTGCGGTACACTACAATCCGAGGGCCATGTACAATGGAGAGCGAGTCGAGTTACAAGGCCTGCGTACGGAAGGACAAGGAACCTATTTAAATCCTGATGTGGATCCCTATAAGAAATACACTGTAGCCTTGCCATTTGGCTTCGGTTATAAGTTCAATCTAGGACGCAAAGTAGGCGTTGGTGCAGAAATGGGTTTCAGGAGAACCTATTCCGATTATTTGGATGATGTGAGCACCATTTATGTGAATCAACAAGAGCTTGCCAATGAAGCTGGGCTCTTGTCCGCTGAGCTCAGCAATCGTTCCAAAACGGGATTGGATTACTCAGGATATCAACGAGGAAATAGTCAAAATAAGGATTGGTTTGTTTTCACTGGGATTACGATCACTTTTAAGATATTTGACGTCCCGGAAAAATGTCATGATTTTTCCTTTTAACTGACCAATGGAGAAACTTCTAGAAAAGATCCATAAAGATCGCTTACCCAAGCATGTTGCCGTTATAATGGACGGGAATGGGCGCTGGGCTAGAAAAAAAGGACTCCTTAGAATTAACGGTCACAAAAATGGTGTCAAGGCGGTTCGCGAAACCGTGGAGACCTCAGCTAAGATTGGAATTAAGCATTTAACCCTTTATGCCTTCAGCACAGAAAACTGGCGAAGACCAAAGGAAGAAGTGGATGCTTTGATGACCTTGCTCATCACGACCCTGAAAAAAGAAGTGAAGACACTGTCCTCCAATCAAATTAGATTGAATGCCATTGGAGATATCGATTCTCTTCCTGAGAAAGCACGTGCGGAATTGGCCGAGGTAATGGAATTGACTTCTTCCAACGAACGAATGACCGTGCATTTAGCCCTCTCCTACAGCAGCAGATGGGAAATAGTTGAGGCCACAAGAAAATTGCTCGAAAAAGTTGAGAGTGGTGCATTAAAATCGAAAGACTTAACTGAAAAAGATTTTGAAAGCGCCCTTTCTACGGCCGGCATTCCAGATCCTGAATTGCTCATTAGAACATCGGGCGAACACCGTATTAGCAACTATCTGCTCTGGCAAATCGCCTACACCGAATTGTACTTTACGGATGTACTTTGGCCCGATTTCAGAGAGAAAGACCTCATTGAAGCCTTGCTGGATTTTCAAGGAAGAGAACGACGCTTTGGTAAAACAAGTGATCAAATTAAAGAAGTAGATGCATAAAGTTAAACTCCTACTTCTTCTCATTGGCATGAGTTTGCATGCCATTGGTCAAATAGATTTTCGAGGAGGGTTAAACGATCTCAATTACGATTACCCAAAAGAATACGAGATAGCCGGCATCACGCTTTCGGGATCTGAGAATTTGGATAAAAATGTGGTGGAGCTCATCAGTGGACTGAAAGTTGGCCAGCGAATTAAAGTTCCGGGTGAGGAGATTACCAAAGCCATTACCAATCTTTCAAAACAAAACCTCTTTGATGAAATTGCTATCAGCGCGGCCAAAGTGAAGGGCGATAAGATTTGGCTTGATTTCTATCTGAAAGAATTACCCCGCTTGACAAAGTTCTCTTTTCGAGGGGTTAAAAAATCAAAGGTTGATGATATCCGAGACCTCATTCAGCTGAATAGAGGTAAGGTGGTTAACGACAACCTTATTATTAATACCAAGAATAAGATTCGCGATTACTACGTTGATAAAGGAAATTTGAATGCCACGGTAGAAATCGAAAAAGAAATGGATCCCGATGAAAACAACGGGATGATCCTGCACATCAAAATTGACGAAGGCCAACGAGTTAAGGTCAACGACATCATCTTCCATGGGATGAGTTCCTATGAAGAACAGAAACTCCGGAAATCGCTCAAGAACACCAAGAAAAAAAGTGCTTTCAATGTATTCAAGTCGTCTAAGTTTATTCGTGAAGAATATGAGGAGGACAAGAAAAAGCTAATCGCTTTTTACAATAAGGAAGGTCATCGGGATATGAGGATTATCAAGGATACCGTGTATTCTGTAAGTCCTGAGGCCATTAATATAGAAATCACCATTGACGAGGGTCGTAAATACTATTTCAGGAATATTTCCTTTTTGGGTAACGAAAAGTTCATCGATCAAGAGCTTTATCGAATGCTCAATGTTGAAAAAGGAGATGTGTATGATCGACAATTGTTGGATTCGCGCTTGTACATGTCTATGGAGGGAACGGACATTAGTTCCTTCTATATGGACGATGGATATCTCTTCTTTGATATTCGTCCCGTTGAAGTTTATGCCATTGGAGATTCCATCGATCTAGAAATTCGAATCCGTGAAGGAAATCAGGCTCGAATCAACAATATCACCATAAAAGGAAATACGCGTACCAATGATCATGTGGTCTTGAGAACACTCCGTACGCGTCCCGGACAACTTTTTAGTCGATCGGACATCCAACGTACCATTCGAGAACTATCGCAATTGGGATACTTTGATCCAGAACAGATTGGCGTTAATCCGGTTCCCGATCCAGAAACGGGTATGGTCGACATTGAATATACCTTGGTTGAAAAGAGCACCAGCCAGATCGAACTACAAGGTGGATGGGGTGGTAACAGAATTGTAGGAACCTTTGGAGTTGTATTCGATAACTTCTCTGCTCGGAACATATTGAAGAAAGGTGGATGGAGACCACTTCCACAAGGGGATGGCCAACGACTCAGCCTTCGAGCCCAAACCAACGGTCGTTTCTTCCAATCGTACAACGCTTCTTTCACGGAACCATGGTTGGGCGGAAAGAAACCCACTTCTTTTACTTTATCGGGTTATCATTCCATTCAGTCCAATGGACTTCTTAAAGGTGACGTAGATCGTCAAGCAATAAAAATTTCGGGTATTAGTGTAGGATTAGGAAACCGTTTGAAATGGCCAGATGACTATTTCACTCTGTATCAAGGTTTAAATTTTCAATTCTATAATCTTGAAAACTACTCACAAACTGCAGCAGTATTTCAGTTCACAAATGGAACTTCGCGCGCATTTAGCTACAAATTTGTTCTAGGCCGAAACTCTGTGGATAACCCTATTTATCCAAGAGCAGGATCCAATTTCTCTTGGACCTTACAATTGACTCCACCTTGTTCATTGTTAAAACCAGGCCTCGATTATTCTACTTTACCACCGGCCATTAAATATGAGTGCATCGAATATCATAAATGGAAGTTTGATGCAGCCTGGTATACCCGAATTGTAGGTGACTTGGTTTTCAAAGTGGGTGGTAACTGGGGTTTCCTGGGAAAGTATAATGACGATTACGGCTATTCACCCTTTGAGCGATTCTATCTCGGTGGTGACGGACTTCAAGGCTTCGTTCTAGATGGTCGAGAAGTTATTTCTCAAAGAGGTTATCCTAATGGAAGCTTGAGTCCTCCGACGGGAGCGGTTTCGTATGAAAAAATAACCTTTGAACTTCGTTATCCCATAACCCTGAATCCAAACTCGACCATCTACGGATTGGCCTTTTTTGAAATGGGTAACTCATGGGGACAGCTAGAGGAGTTTGATCCTTTTGACCTTAAGCGCGGCACCGGAGGTGGTGTGCGTATCTTTATGCCTATGTTCGGGATGTTGGGAGTCGATTTCGGTTACGGATTCGATCCAATTTTTGGAGGTGCATTCAGATCGGGATGGCAAACACACTTTATTCTCGGACAACAATTCTAAAAGATTATGAAGAGTATTGTTCTAACATTAGCACTTGGATTGGCCTTTACAAGCACCATGGCTCAAAAAGTCGCTTACATTGACACCAAGTACATTCTGGGTGAAATTCCCGAATATGATGAAGCGCAAAGGACTCTAGAAGGCATGAGCAAACAATGGCAGAAAGAAGTGGAGGCCGTTTTTGCCGAAGTGGAAAAAATGAAGGAAGCTTACTATATGGAGAAGATTCTTCTTACCGAGGACATGCAAGAGGAAAGAGAAGCGGCGATCAAAGCCAAAAAAGATGAAGCCACTCAATTGCAAATGAAATACTTTGGTCCTCAAGGTGAACTGTTCAAAAAAAGGCAAGAACTGGTTAAACCAATCCAGGATCAGGTTTTTAATGCCGTCAGAGATTATGCCGAACGTACCCGATTGGATATCGTTTTTGATAAATCAAGTGACCTATTAATGATCTATTCAAATCCTCGATTCGACAAAAGTGATGATATCTTAGATGCCATGGGCTATGGCTATTAATTCGATGGTACACTGTTTGCACTCTCGAGGAAAAGGACGTTATTTGCAGGGTCCTAGAAACAAGAAACACACACAAATATTTTTGAGATGAAAAAGTTGTTATTAGCAGTTGTGGCACTATTTACCTTCGCTGGTTTTCAAGCAAATGCGCAGACCAAAGTTGGACACATAAATGTGGAAGAGTTGGTAATGATCATGCCTGAGACCCAAGCGGCACAAACAGAATTGCAATCCTTTGCTTCAGAGTTGGAGGGAGAATTAATGGCTATGGAACAAGAGCTTGAAGCCAAAGTTGCAAACTTTCAAGCCAATCAAGCCGTAATGACGGATTTGACGAAAGAAACCAAGTACAAAGAGATTCAAGATTTGGATCAGCGTATTCAGTTATTCCGTCAAAGAGCACAAGAAGAACTATCACAGAAAGAAGTTGAATTGCTTACTCCGGTACTTGAAAAGGCGCAGGATGCCATTACCGCTGTAGCAAATGAAAATGGATTTAATTACATCCTAGACTCAAGTCAATCGAAGGCCGTAGTTGTTTTTGATGAAACAGGAAACGATGTGATGCCTCTAGTAAAAGCAAAACTGGGGTTATAATTCACAGAAAACAAAGAATTTAAACCCCGTTCATTCGGGTTTTTTTATTTTGGAGCAATATGAAATTGGGCGTTTTTGATTCTGGTGTAGGCGGATTGACTTTTGCATCTGCAATTAAACAGAAGAATCCAGGAATAGAGTTGGTCTATTTCGGGGATACGGTTCATTTGCCCTATGGCGATAAATCTGCAGAAGTCATCATCTCTTTCTCCACGGAAATCTCACAATTTCTGATCAATAAAGAATGCGATGCTATCCTCATTGCCTGTAATTCGGCAAGCGCCGTTGCTTATGACGAATTGGTGAAGAACACAGATATATCTGTTCCTGTATTCAATGTTATTGATCCAGTGATCGAATCACTTTCTCACGAAAAATCCGATTCGGTCATAGGAATAATCGGTACGCGCGCAACCATCGGATCCAAGGTATACCGAACGAAAATTAAATCGAGATTTCCAGAGCTCGAGGTTCAATCCTATCCTACTCCACTCCTAGCACCGATGGTTGAAGATGGCTTCATTAACGACAATATAAGTCGCGGAGTTGTTGAGAAATACCTGGGGCATGAAAACCTCAAAGGCATTACGTGCCTCATCTTAGGTTGTACCCATTATCCTATCATCGAACACGATTTTATTGCTGTATTAGATGGAAATGCACATGTAATCAACCCCGTTGAAATTGTGGCTGACTATTTATCGGAACGTCTTAAAGAGGAGTTCTCTTCACTACCAGGCAAGGACCATTTCTATGTGAGCGATCTGACCGAAAGCTTTGAAAGCATGACGGAATTGTTCTTTGGATCAGAAATTAGTTTGGAAGAGATCAATCTCGAAAAGGTCTAATTACCAGTGGACGGTATCCGTTTCAAAAACTTCCTCAAATTTCCGTAGCGTAAGAGCCTTTATAGCCTCAAAGGACACTTTTCTTCCCAACTCCTTTTCTAAGGAAGTCACTTCCTTATCGTGAATTCCACAAGGAATAATATTGCTGAAATAGCTCAGATCATTATTTACGTTGAGTGCCCATCCATGCATGGTCACCCATCGAGAGGCTTTGATTCCCATAGCACATATCTTCCGTGCTTTGTGAGTTCCTACATCCAACCAAACACCCGTTTCTCCTGGAGAACATGTCCCAACCAATCCATACTCGGCAATAACCTTAATAATTACCTCCTCCAGATAGCGTAAGTATTTATGAATGTCTGTGAAGAAGAAATCCAAGTCCAAAATGGGGTAACCAACCAATTGTCCAGGTCCGTGATAGGTAATATCTCCTCCTCTATTAATGTGGTAGTACTTGGCACCTATGGCATGAATCTCCGATTCATCCAATAACATGTGCATGTCCTTTCCACTCTTTCCAAGTGTATAAACCGGTGGATGCTCGCAAAACAACAAATAGTTCTTTGTCTCAACACGATCGGCCTCATCCAGTTTTCTATTGCCAAACTTTTGATTCACTGTATTATCAAACAATTCCTGCTGCAGATCCCAAGCTACCTTGAAATCTATCAAGCCCAAATCTCTAAAATGAACCAGTTTCGACATAGGTTTATTTCGCTAACTCCCCTTTTAGGAAGTCTATCACTTTTACTTCTACTACATCAACCTCATTCATCTCCGACAAATAAAGTGAGCACCAATCGCCCAAATGTACGAGGTAATAAATCTTCTCAAGATGACTTTTCCCCTTACTCCAAATTTCCATTATTTGGTTGGTCTGTCGACCAATTATCTCTTTGTTGATGTCAATTCTTCTCTGATTTTGAAGAAGGTCTGAATCGTTGCGGAAGAACACCACAGCCATACGATCATCGCCGCCGGCCCATCCAACCAGTTCATTATGATTCATCTCTGGAATGATGTGATGCCAACACAACATCTTACCGTTCTCGTTCACCTGCTGTCTAAAGCGAGTGGCTACTCCATCGTAACCATCGCAAGCATAAATAACTGGAACTTTGTTTACTAGGTGATGGGCAAGTTTCTTTGCTTCCGATTGGATATGGGTCTCTTCTTGATCGATAAGATCTGCTGCTTGATCGATGTCGGATAAAAGATTTTCACTTGCCACTCCATAATGCATCAACATTTCTAAGGCAAGGGTGAAGGAATATCCGAACATTGATCTTGGCGGGTTACCACCAGGCATTAGCAGAGTGTTTAATCCCAACTCTTCCGCAAAGGCTCCTATTTTACCGCCGCTCGTCACACAGGCTATTTCACATCCTTTCGCTTTGGCTTCCTCAAAAACAGCCACAGTTTCTTCAGTGTTTCCACTATAAGACGATGCTATTAGCAAGGTGTTCTCTGAGGCGAAAGCAGGAAGTGAGTAACCTTTATTGACTAGTACAGGCACGGAACATGAATCCAAGAGTACGTCCGCAATGGTTGTACCTCCGATTCCAGATCCACCAAGACCGGTGATTAAAACATTTGAAATAGTTCCGCTGTAAGCCTTCAGATTCGCTTGCTCATACGTTTTGCGCGCCGCTCTTATGTACTCGCTAAAGTCCTCTATCAATTTCTGCATTCTCTCGATTTTTCGGCTGCCAAATTACTAAATCGCACAGTACAGTATTAGGCTTCACCATTAAATAATCATAAAGGGCAGTCTTTCTAAGGCCATTGAATTGAACTATCTTTGCAAAAAATTAAACGTAATGAGTCAATCTTGGACGGAGCAGGAACTCCAGCGACGCGATTCCATGGACAAGTTAAGGGCAATGGGGATTAACCCTTATCCTGCTGAATTATTTGAGATCAATGCCTGCGCTGCTGACATTATCAAAAATTATGAGGCCCGTAAAATTGACTATAAAAACGTTCGTTTGGCCGGTAGACTCATGTCCCGCAGAATTATGGGCAAGGCCTCTTTTGCAGAACTTCAGGATGGCAGCGGTCGTATCCAGCTCTATTTTAATCGAGATGAAATCTGCCCTGGAGAAGATAAGAGCATGTACAATGAGGTGTTCAAGCACTTGTTGGATATGGGAGATATAATCGGGGTTCAAGGTTCTGTATTTACAACTCAGACAGGAGAGATTTCTGTCATGGTTGAAAAGTTTGATATCCTTACGAAGTCATTGCGTCCTTTGCCACTACCCAAAACGGATGCCGATGGAGTTGTTCATGACGCCTTTGTTGATCCGGAAAAAAGATATCGTCAGCGTTACGTTGATTTAATTGTGAATCCACATGTAAAGAAGGCGTTTAAGCAACGAAGTCTGTTGGTTAAGAGCATGCGTAACTTCTTGGATGGAAAAGGCTATATGGAGGTTGAAACGCCCGTCCTACAGCCTATTTACGGAGGAGCAGCCGCAAGGCCATTTAAAACCCATCACAATACCTTGGACATGCCACTTTATTTGAGAATTGCCAATGAGCTTTATCTCAAGAGATTGATTGTTGGCGGATTTGAAGGGGTGTATGAATTTGCAAAGGATTTTAGAAACGAGGGGATGAGTCGATTCCATAATCCGGAGTTTACTCAAATGGAACTCTATGTAGCCTATAAGGACTACAACTGGATGATGGATACAGTTGAAGAGATGGTAGAGCGCATAGCTATGGACCTTCATGGGGACACCAAGGTGACTTACGGTGAGAACGAAATCAATTTTGCCCGTCCATGGAAGCGAGCGAGCATGTATGGTTCCATTGAAGAGTTCACCGGAGTGGATATCTCTGAAATGGATGAAGCCAGCTTGAGAGAGCTTTGTTCAACTTGGGAAATTCCTGTTGACGATAGCATGGGAAGAGGAAAACTCATTGATGAAATTTTCGGTGAAAAAGTAGAACCTCTGCTCATTCAACCGACCTTCATTACCGATTATCCGGTGGAAATGTCTCCGCTTGCAAAAAAGCACCGAACAGAAGATGGATTGGTGGAACGCTTTGAGGCCATTTGCAATGGGAAAGAGATCTGTAATGCCTTTACGGAATTGAATGACCCTATTGATCAGCGTGCTCGTTTCGAAGAGCAAATGGAGCTCGGAAAAAGAGGTGATGAAGAGTCAATGGTGCTCGATGAAGACTTCCTTCGTGCTATAGAATTTGGAATGCCTCCCACGGCCGGATTAGGAATAGGAATCGACCGATTGGCGATGATTATGACCAATTCCAATTCCATTCAAGACGTTCTATTCTTCCCTCAAATGAAGCCAGAAGCAAAAGCCCCAGAAATTGGTCCTGCAGATTTTGTTGCGATTGGTGTCCCTGAATCATGGGCGGTTCATATGATGGACGCAGGTTTTGCTAGCCCGGAAGATTTGAAGAATTTGAAGGCTACTCAAATACAGGGGCAACTCAATGGTTTTAGAAAGAAAAAGAAACTGGACATCCCAGCCATTCAAGTGGAAGAAATAGCTTCTTGGAGTCTATAGTTTGTTTCCGAACTGGTATTTGAAACTGAGATGGCCCCAGGCATGGGACTGTGCTCCTTCAAACTCGGAGCCTATATGTTGGACAGAAAGATCTGCTGAGAATCTTCGAATTTGAAAGCTCAAACCATACTCAACTGAGCCAACCATCCTATTCAGCTCATTGGCCGCAATTTTGTTTTCAGCCCCTTGACTAAACCAGCCACCCTGCAAGGTGGCATCGTAAAGAACCAGGTCTGCTTGGGCACTACCAAAGACATAAACCTGCCATCCATGTCTTGGGGCAACAACATAATCCAACCAATGGGTAAGCTTTCCCATTCGTAGATATGCTTTGCCATTTGCCGCCGACCGTATGGATTCTGATTCGGCCCCGACACCTAAGTGGAACTCATACTAATTGCTGGATATCATCTCTTGCTCCACCGCTAAATTGTAATTGATTCCCACGGAGGTTGGTTGTACAAACTCCCAACCGTCTACAGGGTTTGAAGTGGGTAATAGATCATGAATGGCATTTTGAACTTCATTTCCCAGTGCATCCTTTCCCGCAAGACCTAGGTCCAAGCTCGTCCAAAGACGTCGTCTCCTTTCTTTATCATCGGAGATCTTCGAAGAGCGAACAGATAAAATCACCGAAAAAGGGCGATCTCCAAGGACTACCGTATCCGATTCTTTGGCAATGGGAGTGTATGTTTTTTGATAAAGCTCTAAACCATACAAATGTGAATCTTCCAGCTCCAACAACAAGCGATTGATCGGATTTCCATGCAACTGATCAGAATAATAGCCTAGATACAAGCCATTGGTGTAATAATGGTCCATTTCCAAATAGGTGTCATTATCAAACCCCAATTCAAACACCCGCTCCGACTGGGAAAACGCACTGATTTGAAACAGTATGCCCAATAGCAATGTCCATATGAAATTCTTCTGGTGATTCATCCAATCACAACGCGTGCTCCACACGCTTTCCCGCAGGTATAGGCACTTCAATTTCAATGACTCCGTCGGCATAACTGGCAATCTCATAGGAGTTATAGAGAAATACAATCCGGTCTTCCAGAATTCCAAAGTTGTTGGTTAGCTCAAGGCTATCGACCAAAAGGCCAGCTTCATAAAGCGAAACTTCAGGGTCATATCCCTTGGATTCTAAATAGGTCTGTGCCAATAAATTCGACAAACTATCCGCTGTCCATCCCTCAAACACATCGCTCCAGCTCATCAGTTTGCAGTCGGAATGCCGAATATTCTTAAAAAAATAATGACTATTCCCATGAGCTCCTCCGGTGTAAATATATTCCGACATCAACAGGCTGGTATAGGCGCTATCGTGATATTGGATTTGAACAACCCTAGAAAGCTCATGAACTCCTGAGGTTTCAGGAAAGTCAAGCTCAAAAAGTCGGAATTCAGTGATGAACTCACGGGCCACATCCTCCGTTGACCGAAACTCCGATAGATTTTGCGAATAGGTAGGCGCCAATAAAAAGTGCTGAATAAGACTGTCCATTAGATCTGTACAGTTTCCCGAGCTAAAGATTGGATGCTCAAATGTTGATTGGGTGCAATAGTTTACCTCCTTACAGGAATCGTCTCTGTACTCCTCTTGGGCCATTTCGTATTCCAGCGAAATATAAGTATGAGGTCTTTCTTCCTTCGTCTCAACAACGGTAGTATTCGAACAAGATCAAAGAAAGACCGATAGCAGTTAAACCCAAGAGTACACTTCTCATCGAACACTTACTTTACGTATAAGTCGTGCATGAAAATTCGGTAACCATCGTTTGAAAAAGACCATTAGAACTTCTTTTCCTCCAATATTCACCTCATTCTTTTCCTGAATAAGTGCCTTCACCATTTGTTTAGCGCATTGCTCTGCAGGCATCCCTTTGGCCTGCGCTTTATCCATCACGCCAACTTTAGAGCCAGTTCCATCAACGGCGTGTTTTGAGATGTCTGTTCGTATAGATCCTGGACAAAATATAGTTACTCGAATACCCTTATCGTACATTTCAGCCCTTACCGTTTCAAAAAACCCATGCAAGGCATGTTTAGCCGCACAATATCCCGATCGATAGGGAACACCAAATTTTCCTGCTAGACTACTCGTTACACCAATTTGCCCGAATCCTTGCTCGATCATTACGGGCAATACGATTTTGGCCAAAGCTGCATTCCCGAAATAATCAATCTCCATAATTCTACGCTCCACTTCCATGGAGGTTTCCAAGAGCAATGAACGCTGACTAATTCCGCCATTTAAAAACAAGACATCCAGTCTTCCAAATCGATGTACAATTCGATCAAGCTTTGCCTCAAACTCTTCTGCTTTGCCCAAATCCAATGGCAGACACATAACTTCAGTTGGGTGCTTTTCCCTTATGGCTTCTGAGACTCGAACTAGCTCTTCCTCACGTCTAGAGCTCAAAACCACTTTGGCACCAAGCGATGCGCATCCCAAGGCAAGTGCCTCCCCAATTCCCGAGCTAGCCCCAGTAATCCAGACAACTTTTCCGTCAATCTTCGCCATAGAATTATGAATATTAAGCGACCAAAGGTACGACTCCGTTCAAATCTCTTAATTTTACGAGCCTCAAACTTTTGATATGAGAATTTCATTATTAGCTTTAGCCACCTTGTTCTGTATTGGATTGCATGCTCAGAATTGCAAGAAAATTGATGCAGACATGCTCGAGCAAATCAAAACCGACGTTGCCATTCTTGCTTCAGATTCGCTTGAAGGAAGAGAGACCGGTACGCAGGGTGAAATGCTTGCAATGGATTATATGCTCAGTCGACTGACCAGAATGGGACTTACATCCTATGAGTCCGGCGGAATTGAAATTCAAGATTTCCCTTTTCAACGAACTGTTAAATTTGATAAAAAGTGCTTTCTAGCCCTCAATGGAAGATCAATGGAGTTGGGATCGGACTATTTTCCTGTGAAATACTCCTCGGAACTGGCCAGCTATTACGGGGAAGCCATCCATTTAGGATATGGCATCATGGCTCCGGAACTTGAGCACAATGATTATGAACTTTCAGAAGAAATTGAAGGATTGGCCTTTATAATTGATGTCGGATCTCCCGATGGAATTCATCCGCATTCCAAGTTTTTAAAATACCATGACCTCAGTAGTCGCATTGATTTGGCCATTAATAGAGGAGCCGCCGCAATAATCCTAGTCAATCAGAGCGAATATGCTGAAGATCCTGAGAAAGAATTCAAGAGTTTAATTTCCAAGGATATCCCAGTGGTATTCTTAAGCAATAGCGAAGGTATTGCATCGGGAAATCGGGTGGCTGTGGGATTGAAAGTTAAGCTTGCTGAAGACACCGATCTCGGGCACAACATCATTACACATATTGACAATGGCACTAAAAAATCCATCATCATTGGTGCGCATTACGATCATCTCGGTTGGGGAAGAGAAGGCAGTAGATATATGGGACCGCCACTCATTCATAATGGTGCGGACGACAATGGAAGTGGATCTGCCGGACTACTTGCCTTGGCCGAGTATCTTTCAGAAAGACCCAAGGGAAGCTCAAACTACAACTACATATTAATTGCTTTTTCTGGCGAGGAGTTGGGATTGTTGGGATCAAAGTATTTTGCAGATCACATGAAGCAATCTTCGGATGAGGTCCTTTGCATGATTAATTATGACATGATTGGTTTGTTGAACGAAGATGGATCTGGATTAATCATTAATGGCGTTGGTACCAGCCCTTCATGGAAAGGTTTGTTGGAGGGTGTAAAATGCAAGGAGATAAGTTATGTGACCACGGAAAGCGGTGTGGGCCCTTCAGATCACACAAACTTTTATTGGAAGGAAATTCCGGCCATCCATTTCTTTACCGGATCAACCACCAACTACCACAAGCCTAGCGATGATGCTGAGACGCTAAACTATGATGGGTTAAGCAGAATTGTAGAATTTACGAAGCTATTATTGGTTGAACTCAATAAAGAAGAGGATTTAGAATTCACAAAAACCAAGGAAGAAGAACAGAGAAAGAGAAGCATGAAGTTCAAGGTAACCTTGGGAGTTATGCCGGACTATGCTTATGAAGGCAAAGGCCTGAAAATTGATGGAGTTATTGAAGGCAAACCAGCTTCAAATGCGGGATTAGAAGGAGGCGATATTGTTATTCAACTTGGCGACTTGATCATTTCAGACATGAATGCTTACATGACTGCACTTGGAGTGTTTGAGCTAGGGCAAACGGTTATTGTCAAAGTTCTCAGAGGTGAGGAAGAACGCGAATTCGAACTTACTTTTTAATGGAACCTACAAAGATAGCAGTCATTGGAGGAGGCAGTTTTGCTACAGCCTTGGTTAAGATTCTTAATGAACAGGGACACACCATTGGATGGTGGATGCGGAATGAAGATGCCATTAAGCACATCCAACAGTATGGTCACAATCCAAGATACCTGAGTGGTGCAGAATTAGATACCGAGCATATTGATCTGTCCTTGGATTTAAAGCAGATTGTGGATGACTATGAAGTGCTCATCCTGGCCATCCCTTCGGCATTTTTGAAAGATGCTTTGGAAACATTGCCTTCAACCGCACTCGAGAATAAAAAAGTTGTTACAGGAATTAAAGGGATTGTGCCCGATGAAAACTTGGTCGTTGGCGAATACCTCAATTCGATATGGAATGTTCCAATGGAGCAAATAGCGGTAATCTCTGGTCCTTGTCATGCAGAAGAAGTGGCCATGGAACGACTATCATATTTGACCATTGCCAGTGTGGAAGACGAATTGAGAAATCAAATTGCCGAACGATTCGCTTGCGACTACATAAACATCAGCCTTTCCGATGATATCATTGGAACCGAATATGCGGCTGTAATGAAGAACATTGTTGCCATTGCCTGCGGAATTTGTCATGCCGTGGGTTATGGAGATAACTTTCAAGCCGTTTTGGTCGCCAATGCCTTAGGTGAAATGAAACGATTCATTAAAGCGGTGTATCCGATCAAAAGGGACATCACCGAATCAGCCTATCTGGGAGATTTACTTGTAACCTCCTATTCAAGTTTTTCTAGAAACCGAACCTTCGGTCATATGGTGGGCAAGGGCTATTCCATTCGTTCCATAATGTTTGAAATGGGAATGGTTGCTGAAGGGTACTATGCTGTTAAGAATATACAGACCATGAAAAAACTTCATGATGTGCCAATGCCTATCGCAAAGGCGGTGTATAAGGTCTTATACAAGGGACATTCCCCAAAAAAGAAGATGAAAAAACTGGCGGCAAAGCTTAATTAGCGGCGAGTTCTGTTTCTAGGGAGGATCGATCCTTCACAATAAAATGTCGTCGAGTGAAATCAATCAGTCCTTGTGATTTCAATTCATTCAAGGTCGTTGTAACTGTTTGTCTCGACGTGCCAATCAAATTACCGATGTTCTTGTGGGTATAAAAGTGTTCAACTTCCCATTGATCACTTTTTTGATCTCCTCGTTCTTCAAGTAATTCAAGAATAAAATCGATTAATCTGGATCGCACATCCTTAAAAACAAGATTATCGATCCTTCGTTCCAACTTCTTCAACTTGAATCCGATGAGCTTATAGATCTTTAGTGACAGCTCTTTATGGTTCTTCATAAGATCATGCATTTGATCAATGGACACCGGACAAAGAACTGTATCGCTTTCTGCTGCCTCAGCAATATCCTTTCTGCGAGTTTCACCCAATAATGCGAGCTCACCGAACATTTCTCCCTTTCCAAGAATACCCCTAATCACTTCTTCTCCAGCCTCGGTATGTTGGATGATCTTGACCCTACCAGAGGCAATTAAATAGATTGTATCGGCTTTGTCATCCGCAAAGTAAACCGTCTCACCCTTCTTAAAGGTTTTGAAATGATTCTTTACGAAGTCACCAAACTTATGTGGGCAGAGGACAGAGAATAAGTCCACACTATCGAAGTACCAAATATTGCTCATCTATCGAGATTCTTCTCAAAATTAAACAATTATTAGGGTACAAATTGTTCATTCAATATTGATACTTTTATCCTTGATAGAAGATAAAATGGAAAGGGAAAGCGCATTTATACCATTCGAATACGATGCTGTAGATCAAAATGAAATGCTTCAAAGAGCTACTGATTTCAACGATCACATGCAGAAAAGGCGAAGTCTGAGGATGTTTTCGGATAGAGCTGTGAAAAGGGAAGTCATCGAGCAGATAATCCTAACCGCTTCTTCCGCGCCTTCGGGAGCACACAAACAGCCATGGACATTTTGTGCTGTAGGTGATCCGAACATCAAAAAGAAAATTCGGGCCGCAGCTGAAGAAGAAGAATACGAGAATTATCATGGTCGTATGAGTGATGAATGGCTAAAGGACTTAGAGGTATTTGAAACCGATTGGAAAAAGGAATTCTTGGAGATAGCTCCTTGGTTGATTGTAGTTTTTAAAAAGGCCTTTGAATTTGGCGAGGAAAAAGAGAAGAAGAAAAATTATTATGTGAATGAGTCGGTAGGAATTGCCACTGGATTCCTGCTCACTGCTATACATCAGGCTGGATTGGTTTCACTTACCCACACACCCAGTCCAATGAACTTCCTTCAAAAAGTCCTTGAACGACCAGAAAATGAACGTCCCTTCCTGCTTATACCTGTAGGGTATCCAACCGAGGATGCAGAGGTTCCAAAACTGTCGCGAAAAGAATTAAATGAAATATCCGTATTCTACTAAAATGAAAAAGACTGCATTACTAATTGGACTATTTCTGCTTGGAATGGTATCCTATTCAAGCGCTCAAGACAGCTTCGATGGTCATTGGAAAGGTGACTTAAGTATTCAAGGTCAAAGTATTGGGGTCGTCTTTCACTTTAGCCTTAAGGAAGAAGGGTGGACAGGAAGTTGGGACATGCCCTTGCAAGCAGCCTACGGAATTCCATTTGACAGTGTTTCTGTTGAAGGGGAAAAGATTTATGCTCTTTTTAAGGAATTACAAATTGAATATGATGGCACCATCAATGAAGAAGGAACAGGAATCGTCGGAAACTTCTATCAAATGGGTTTTTCCATTCCACTTAGTTTAGAAAGGACGGAAAACACAATGGTGCGTCCCCAGGAACCAAAGCCACCCTACTCCTACAAAGTAAAAAACATCGAATTTGAGAATGTTACCGACTCGGTTACATTGGCCGGTACACTGACTTATCCAAAAACGGCTAAGGGAAATACGGCCGTTGTTCTGCTAAGCGGATCGGGGGCTCAAAACCGAGACGAAGAACTATTTGGACATAAGCCTTTCCTTCTCATAGCCGATAATCTTACCAGGGCTGGAATCGTAGTGCTTCGATATGATGATCGAGGATATGGCGAATCGACAGGTGATCTCAATGGCACAACCGAAGATTTTGCCCGGGATGCTGATGCTGCGGTTAATTATCTACAGACCTTAAAACAAGTTGACCCCCAATCTATATACTTGATCGGTCATAGTGAGGGTGCGCTAATCGCTAGCATGCTGAGTGCCCAAAGAGATGATATAAAGGGGAGCATTTTCTTGGGAGGTCCAGCCCTGAAAGGGTCTGATTTACTCATGCTTCAGGGCAGGACCATTGCCGAGGCTTCCGGTCAAGATTCTCTTCAGGCATCCATAAATGTAAAGCGTCAAAAGTTCATTTTTGATGCCTTAGCTGTAGAAGATGAAGCCGAACGAGCGGAGGCCTTGGATCGGGTCATGGATAGTGTAATGACCTTAATGAGCCCGGGTGAAATTCTTTCTTTGGGTGAAAACTGGAAGGAGGAGCAAATTGCCGCTGTAAACAGTCCATGGATTCGATATTTCATTAACTGCGACCCCATGGATTATCTGCCAAATATGAATGGCTCGTGCTTGGCATTATTTGGTGATTTGGACCTACAAGTTCCGCTAGATCCCAATGCCACTATCTTGGAAGATCTATTTAAAGATGCACAGGAGTCTGACCCAAAGAAAGAGGTTAAAGTATACAAGGGTCTTAATCACCTGTTTCAGAATGCAGAAACCGGCCTCGTTAATGAGTATGGGATGATAGAAGAAACCATGGAACCCAAAGTTCTAATGGATATCATTCGCTGGATTAAAGCAGGCAACTAGTTTAGCCATCCTTTTGATAGAACGTACTCGGCAATTTGCACCGCATTGGTCGCTGCTCCTTTGCGTAGATTATCAGAAACCACCCACATATTCAGGGTTTTATCTTGCGATTCATCGCGGCGAATGCGTCCAACAAAAACATCATTTTTTCCTTCGGCGAACAAAGGCATGGGGTACTCGTTCTTTGCCGGATTATCCAATACTCCAATTCCTGAAGCATTCTCAAGCAAGGCTCGAACTTCTTCCACAGAGAAGTCTTTCTCGAATTCAATGTTCACGCTTTCTGAATGTCCTCCTTTGGTGGGAATACGTACGGCGGTGCAGGTCACTGGAAGCTCGGGTTCATCTAATATTTTCCGTGTTTCCCACACCACTTTCATTTCTTCTTTGGTGTACCCATTCTCCATAAATATATCGCAATGCGGCAGGGCATTCATGTCTATGGGATGCGGATAGGCCATCTCTCCGCTTGCTCCTTCTCGTTCATTCTTGAGCTGATTAACCGCCTTTGATCCTGTTCCAGAGATACTTTGATAGGTGGATACCACCAACCTTTTCAATCCAAAGGAACTTTGCAATGGCGCAAGGGCCATGACCAATTGAATGGTACTGCAGTTCGGGTTTGGGATAATTCGATCCTCTTTAGCTAGTATTGACCCATTCACTTCTGGTACAACTAGCTTTTTGTCCTTATCCATCCGCCAAGCAGAAGAATTGTCTACGACCAAGCTCCCCACTTTCTCAAACTTCGGGGCCCACTCCAGGCTTACCGATCCATCGGCGGAGAAGAGACACAATTGTGGTCGCTTTTCAATGGCTTCTTCCATAGAATGAAGCACGTATTCTTGGCCATCAAACAGAATCGTTTGACCAACGGAACGTGAACTAGCCACAGGTATCAATTCAGTTACTGGGAACGATCGCTCCTTAAGCACCTCCAACATTACCCTTCCCACCATTCCAGTGACCCCTATTATCGCAACTTTCATCTCCTTATTCTATGTGTAAAACCATCCGTTTACTCAACGGCTTTGCAGCGGTCAAAGGTATAATTTCCTCTTGTGAATTGGCGAATTATCCTCATACTGTTGCTTCCCTATCTGGGCTTTTCCCAATGGAAAGACGATTTCACAGATTTAAACTTTACAAATGATCCAATATGGGTAGGAGACACCGGGGAGTTTGAAGTGGACAGTCTAGCACGTTTGCATTTAAAGGCCAACCCCTCGCTTGGACTAGCTCGCCTACATACACACTCCAAAATTCAAAATAGGGCAGAATGGACATTTCATGTCCGAATGGAATTCAATCCTTCTTCTTCAAATTATGTAGAAATCGATCTTTTGCGCTCTTCCCTCCTACCAGAAAGCCGTCGCCTTTTTGCTCGTGTTGGAGGTAGTAGCCAAGACCAAATTTCACTCATCTACTTCAATGGAAACTCAAAATCCATTCTAATCGAATCCGCCATTGATTATTTGGATACCAACCTCATCGACCTCAACATCAAGATCACCCATCATGCTGGAAAGTGGAATTTATACTCTCAATTTGGTCTGGATTCCAGCTGGACAACACATGGATTCAGCCTTTGGAACGACCCCATACCCTCGGAATACTTTGGATTCAATGCGCACTTTACGTCAAGTAGGGCCGATCTGTTTTATTTCGATGATATCTCCGTAATCGGTCAAGTGCATGAAGTGGAAAGCTCAAACACACTCATGGATTGGGAACTCTTTAAGAGTGATAGTCTCTACCTCTACTTTGCTGAAGATATTGGCCCAGAAACGACAACCCAACTAAAAATAAACGGCATCGAAACCGATGGAATGACGTATGGAATTCCAAATAAACTTCATCTGGAACTTAAGGATATTGAGTACGGCGACACTCTGCATCTGGAATGGAGTCTAGTCGATGAATGGGATAATCAAACTTGGGGAATAGAGAAAATACGTGTTGATTCACTTATATATCGGGATCTGCTCTTTTCTGAAATCCTCTACGACCCATTCCCGGTGGTCGAAAAACTTGATCAGGAATTTGTTGAAATCTACAACAGAAGCTATTCATCCGTACAACTCAACAATTGGCAGCTCTGTATAAATGGCAATTGCAAAATGCTCCCACTTTATCGCCTCGAACCCAATCAATTCTTGCTATTTGCTGACGATAGCTTAAACACCCGAACCACTACTGAGGTCTTGAACTATATTAGCCTCGATTTGCCAAGTCTTCCAAATTCAGGAGGCACTCTTGAACTTAAAAATCAGTATGGCCATCTCATAGACCGAATCATCTATGATCCCTCCTTTCATGACAATCCAAGCAAGTCGGAAGGGGGATGGTCCATTGAAAAAGAATATGAATCCTGTCTTTGCCAAAATGCCGAAAGCTGGAGATCTTCTCTTGGTATAGAGGGTGCTAGCCCAGGCTGGAATGAAGATGGAATATGCGATTCGAAGTCGAATCCGAATTGGGGTTTTCAACTAGTCTACGGGGATGGATTTGCTATAAGTGCCAATAAAGAGATCTTTCTAAGTCCAAGAGGAGAAGACCAAAAGTTAAATGAAATCTATTTTGAATCTGGCCAATCATCCATCCATATTCCAACTAATGCCGACAGTGTTTTAGTACATTTTGATGGAGTATTTATGGATTGTACCGGAAAGGAATTTCCTGAGCTAAATCGAATGGTCCGACATCCAGAAGGTGATGAATTCAATGGAGTTGTTGTTAATGAAATTATGTTCGATCCAGAGTTTGATGAAGTCGAGTTTATTGAAATCTTGAACGATTCTGGAAAGGACATCGACATTTGGAATCTGGGAGTAGCAAAATATGATTCCATCTTCAACTTAATTGAAACACCTCATTTTTTCACGGAGGAGCATCTCATTTTACCCACAAGTGAAATGACGATTCTTACCGAAGATGAGAACGGTTTTAAAAAGAGCTATCAAAGTTGTGACAGTATGATGATTGTTGAATGCAATCTTCCTACCCTCACCAATGACGGACAATCCATGGTGCTCATTAATCGTAAACAGGAAATAATCGAAGTGTTTACTTACAAACCCGAATGGCATCATTATTTGATCGGGGAGGGAAAGGGCTTTAGCCTAGAACGTATTTCGTCAAATCTTCCTCCAACCCGAAAAGAGGCATGGCATTCTGCTGCTTCTCATAGTAAATCAAGTCCAAACTGTACAAACACCCAATTTCAATCTGATGTGAAATCTATGACAATGGTTTCGCTAGATTATGATGAGTTTAGCCCAAACAACGATGGCTATCGAGATCAACTGCCCATCCGTATAGAAGGTCTCGATCTTGGAACCAAAGTAGAGCTTTCCATTTATAATTTTGATGGAAATCCAATTCGGCATCTCCATCTTTATGATTTAGGGGGGTCGTCCAATCTTTTTCACTGGGATGGAATGGGAGAAAACAATCAAGTCATGCCTTATGGAGCATACATCGTCATAACTGTTTTAACAGGTCCATATGGAGAGCGTGAAATCCAGCGATTGCCCTGTGTTCTCAGGGATTAATTCGTTAGTTTTGCCCTTCAATATCAACAGTCTATGAAGATTCAAAATTATGCCCTTGGCCAATGGGTTGCCGGCAGCGGTGACGGTAAGAAACTTTACAATGCTGTTAATGGAGAATTGGTAGGTACTGCTTCAACCGAAGGAATCGATATATCTGAAATGTATCGATACGGACGTGAGGTGGGAGGACCGGTGCTGAGGAAAATGACTTTTCAAGAGCGCGGTCGTATGCTCAAAGCATTGGCGCTTCATTTGAACGCCAAGAAAGAAGAGTTCTATTCGATCAGTTACGCCACCGGAGCCACACGAACCGACAGTTGGATTGATATTGAAGGAGGGTTTGGGAATTTATTTGCCAATGCCTCTCTAAGAAGAAAATTTCCTGACCTCCCCTATTATGTTGATGGTGAAACGGCTCCATTGTCACGTGGAGGAAGTTTCATAGGGCATCATATCATGGTTCCTAAACAAGGGGTTGTGGTGCACATCAATGCCTTCAATTTCCCTATTTGGGGAATGTTGGAAAAGTGTGCAGTGAACTGGATGGCTGGGGTTCCTGCCATTGTTAAACCTGCTACCTTATCCTGTTATCTTACGGAAGCTGTTGTAAAAGAAATCATCAATAGTGGCATTTTGCCCGAAGGATCACTACAGTTATTGTGTGGATCTGCTCGAGACATAATGGACTATATAGAAAGTGAGGATGTCGTGACCTTCACCGGTTCGGCCACTACCGGTCGAATGCTGAAATCTCATGCCCGTGTTGTTTCAGAGGCTGTTCCATTCAACATGGAAGCTGATTCCTTAAATGCTTCCATTCTTGGTGAAGATGCCGTTCCAGGAACCGCAGAATTCGATCTCTTCATCAAGGAAGTAAGAAAAGAAATGACCGTAAAAGCGGGACAGAAGTGTACCGCCATCCGTCGCATTATCGTTCCAGAAAAATTGGTAGCTGAGGTTGAATCTGCATTAAGTGCTCAACTTGCGAAAACGGTTATTGGTGATCCGCAAACCGAAGGAGTTCGAATGGGTTCCCTGGCGGGTATGGAGCAATTGGAAGAGGTACGAGAAAAAGTTGCAGAATTAAGCAAGGTCTCCGAATTGGTGTACGGTGACCCAATGCATGTAGAAGCCATTGGTGCCTCAACAGATAAAGGTGCATTTATGTCGCCTGTATTGATGCGCAATTCCAATCCGCTTTCAAATCTGGAAGTTCATGAAATAGAAGCTTTCGGTCCTGTTGCAACCGTTCTGCCCTATTCAAACTTAGATGAGGCCATTGAAATTTCGCGTCTTGGAAAAGGCTCCTTGGTAAGTTCAATAGTTACTGCCGATCGAAAGATTGCCAAAGAATATGTTCTTGGAGCGGCCAGTATGCATGGACGTATTCTAATTCTCAATGAGGAATGCGCAAAGGAAAGTACCGGTCACGGTTCGCCTATGCCTCTATTAACCCATGGAGGTCCTGGACGTGCAGGAGGTGGAGAGGAAATGGGCGGAAAAAGAGGTGTACTGCATTATATGCAACGTACCGCCATCCAAGGGCACCCAAGCATGATTACCGAAGTGACGGAGCAATATCAATACGGTGCTGAGCAGCCGGAGTCCAACCCGCATGTGTTTAGAAAACATTTTGAAGAGCTGAAGGTTGGAGATACCGTTTTCACCCATAAGCATACGGTTACGACTACCGATATTGTGAATTTTGCGAATGTGAGTGGCGATAATTTTTACGCTCACATGGACGAAACTTCATTGGAAGGCACCTTGTTTGAACAGCGAGTGGCCCATGGATATTTTATCCTAAGCAAAGCGGCAGGATTGTTTGTTGATCCGGCCAAGGGACCGATCTTATTGAACTACGGAATCGATGAGGCTCGTTTTACCAAACCGGTATATCCTGGTACGACCATCGGGGTTCGTTTCACCGTTAAGGAAAAAATAGATCAAGAAAAGCGCAGTGAGGATGACGTTGCAAAAGGTATCGTCAAGTTTATGGTAGATGTGTATGATGATGAAGGCGAGACCGTTGCACTGGCTACGATTCTCACCATGGTAAAAAAAATTGATCAGTCATGAGTACTAGTGCCGTAGATCAGGGATTTGTTCGTTATACAACTTTAGATAATGGGGTGGCCGAAATTCTATTTCAGCACCCATTAAGCAATAGCTTACCTGGTAAGGTGTTGCGCTCCTTGGCAAAAACCATTCAAGACTTAGGAGATGATGAAAGGGTGAAAGTTATCATCTTGAAATCGGCCGGTGAAAGAGCTTTTTGCGCCGGAGCAAGTTTCGATGAGCTTATATCCATCAGGGACTTAGATGAAGGAAAGGTGTTTTTCTCCGGATTTGCAGGCATTATTAATGCTATTCGGAAATGTCCGAAATTTGTGATTGGTCGTGTCCAAGGTAAAGCAGTAGGTGGAGGTGTTGGATTGGCTAGTACCGTGGACATTTGTTATGCTACAAAGTTTGCTTCTGTTAAGCTCAGTGAATTGGCTGTGGGCATTGGTCCTTTTGTGGTCGGCCCGGCCGTTGAACGAAAAATTGGGCGATCAGGCATGAGCCAAATGGCCATCAATGCAACCAAATGGTACTCTGCAGAATGGGCCATGAACAAAGGTCTGTACGATGAGTTATATGAATCTGCTGATGAAATGGATGTGGCCATTCAGGAACTTGCAAATACCCTGGCTGGATCCAATCCGCAAGCCATGGAAGAATTGAAGAAGACCTTCTGGGAAGGTTGTGACCATTGGGATGAACTACTCTCTGAACGAGCAGAAATTAGTGGGCGATTGGTCCTATCAGAATTTACGAAAAACGCAATCAACGCTTTTAAAAAGAAATAATACAACCCTTAATACCCATTACAAATGAATATTGATATTCAGGAATACTTACCCATGATTTACGGCTGGGGGATGAAGATTATCGGTGCGGTTATCGTCCTGATAATTGGACTTTGGATCATTGGAAAAATCCGTAAAGGAGTTAAAAAAAGTGATGAAGAAGCGCGGCTTCGATGAAACGCTGACTCCATTTTTATTAGGCATTATTGACATTACTTTGAAAGTATTGTTGGTCATCTCAGTAATGAGCGTGGTTGGCATAGCAATGACTTCTTTCATTGCCATTTTAGGTGCTGTTGGTTTGGCTGTTGGTATGGCCCTTTCTGGCACATTGCAAAACTTCGCTGGAGGTGTTGCTTTTGATCTTTAAGCCTTATAAGGTTGGAGATCTTATTGAGGCCCAAGGATACCTTGGAATTGTTCATTCGATTCAGATCTTTAATACCATTCTTCTATCATTGGATAATAAGACCATTATAATTCCAAATGGAAGTATCTCTACTGGGTCTATGATTAACTATTCGGCTCAAGATACCCATCGAGTTGATTTAACATTTGGTATGGCCTACGGCGACAGTCTTGAAAAAGCAAAAGAAGTTTTGATGGGCTTAATTAATGCCAATGATAAGATTTTGAAAGATCCTGCTCCCTTTCCTGGGTTAGCTGAACTGGCTGATAGCTCGGTGAACATCACCACGCGTGTTTGGGTGAAAACCGATGATTACTGGGACGTTTATTTCTATATGATGGAGAATGTGTACACCACATTTGATAAAGAAGGATTGAACATTACATTCCCACAAATGGATGTACATATTCAAAAAGAGGCATAAACGATGAAAAAGTTACTTATACTAAGTTTGATGGGCATATCGATGATGTCGATGGCCCAAACCGATACCAGTTATTGGAATACCGGATTGGCCGGGACATTTACCTTTAACCAAATAAGCCTCACCAATTGGCAAGCCGGGGGTGAGAGTTCTCTTTCAGGGAATGTTTTATTGGTCTTCCATGCCAATTATCAAAAGGATATGTGGAAATGGGATAACCGAATGGAGTTTGCTTATGGTTCGAACCGTCAGGGAGGCCGTTTCATCAAGACCGATGATCGATTTGAGTATACCACTACTGCTGGTCGCAAAATGAAGCCCGATGGGAATTGGTATTATTCTGCTCAATTCCAGTTTAAGACACAGTTCTTTGATGGATTTGCTACTCCGGAAGATTCCGTGAAAATTTCGACTTTCTTAGCTCCTGCGTATACCATAGCTGGTTTAGGTGCTGAATACAAGAAAGGTGAAGAAATTATTTTCTACGTATCACCGGTTTCATTAAAGCATACCGCCGTAATGGATGATTATTTATCTAGTATCGGTGCTTTTGGTGTTGAGCCAGGTGAGAACGGTTGGATGCAATTGGGTGCCTTCATCAATTTCGTTTATGTGAAAGAGAACTTGATTCAGAATGTGAATTTTAGGAATAAGCTGGATTTGTATTCCAACTATTTGAACAATCCTCAGAATATTGACATCAACTGGGAAATGATTTTCTTAATGAAGATCAATAGTTGGTTAAGCACCAATCTCCAGACCCATTTAATCTACGATGATGACATCAATATTGATTCATATGATGAGAATGGAGTTTTGTTAAGAAGCGGTCCTGCAGTGCAGTTTAAGCAGTTGTTTGGAGCCGGTATATCAATAACTCTGTAAGAAGCAGAGAATGGCATTAGTAGCCCCGGTGTTCCGGGGCTTTTTTATCTTTATACGCTCAGAAAAACAGTATGGCGAAATACGCTCAGAAAAACAGTATGGCGAACGCACTAGATTTGAAGAAGGAACAAGGAATTGAGGATGGAGTCTTGTTGAAGGCCTATGAGTTGATGTGCACCGCCAAAGCTATGACGAACATCTACGAAGAGAACGCTTCCTTTACCTCGAAATATGTGCATGCCACCTCACGTGGACATGAGGCCGTTCAGCTTGCACTATCTCTTCAGCTCAAACCTGAAGACTGGGTGTCTCCTTATTATCGAGATGATTCAATATTGCTAGGTATTGGGATGCAGCCTTATGAACTGATGCTGCAATTAATGGCAAAAAAAGACGACCTCTTTTCAGCGGGTCGAATATACTATTGCCATCCTAGCTTAAAAGATGATGATAAGCCTAAAATCATACACCAATCTTCTGCTACTGGAATGCAGGCCATTCCAACTACAGGAATTGCCATGGGCGTTCAATACAAAGAAAAGAAAGGCCTGAGCGATCCAGGAAGTGCTCCTGTAGTTGTTTGTAGCATTGGTGATGCGGCTATGACTGAGGGTGAAGTCGCTGAAGCCATGCAAATGGCAGCTTTAAAGCAGATGCCTGTCTTATATTTTGTTCAGGATAATAAATGGGATATCTCTGCGCGTGCTGAAGAAATTAGATCTCAAGATGCCGCGGAATATGCCCAGGGGTTCCACGGGATTGAAGTACGAAAAGTTGAAGGGAATGACTTCCTTGCTTGTTATCGTGAATTGCACGACATCCTAAAAATAATGCGTGTAGAAAGGCGTCCTTTCCTCCTGCATGCAGAAGTACCTTTACTTGCACATCATACTTCTGGCGTTCGACGCGAATGGTATAGAGATGATTTGGAGGAAGCCAAGGCAAACGATCCACTTCCAAAATTCAAGGAGCAACTCAAAGAAATAGGTGTTCCGGGCCATGAGCTTACTGTTATTGAACACAAAGCGAAAAAGCAGGTAGCAGAGGATTTTGAAAGAGCTAGAAATGCCGATGATCCCACACCTGAAGATCTTTTTAAAAACACCATGGCTCCGACTCCAATAAAGGAGGAAAAGGGAGTTCGTGCTCCCGAGGGAAAGGAGAAAACGGTCATGGTGGACTCTGCTCTTTTTGCCATTCGGGAACTAATGAGCAAACATCCTGAATCTTTGCTCTATGGTCAGGATGTAGGAGGTCGATTAGGAGGAGTGTTTAGAGAAGCTGCAACATTGGCTCAGCAATTTGGAGACGATCGCGTATTCAACACCCCAATTCAAGAGGCATTTATTATTGGTTCAACAGCTGGAATGAGTGCCGCTGGATTGAAACCAATTGTAGAGGTGCAATTTGCAGATTATATCTGGCCGGGGCTAAATCAGCTATTTTCTGAGCTTAGTCGCTCGTACTTCCTTACCAATGGCAAATGGAATGTACAGGCCTTGATTCGAGTTCCTATTGGAGCATATGGATCTGGTGGCCCATATCACTCTGGCAGTGTGGAATCTGTGCTCACAAATATCCGTGGGATCAAAATTGCTTATCCATGTACTGGAGCCGATTTAAAAGGATTGATGAAAGCGGCCTTTTACGATCCGAATCCGGTAATCATGCTTGAACACAAGGGATTGTACTGGAGTAAAATAAAGGGAACAGAAGGGGCAAAAACCATTGAACCAGATGAAGACTACATTATTCCATTTGGCAAAAGCAGAATTGCTCTGGAAGCAGATACTGAGGCCATAGAAAATGGAGAATCGGTTTGTCTGATTTCGTATGGAATGGGCGTATATATGTGTTTGAAGGCTGCAAAGCAATTCGAAGGAATAGTAGAAATACTCGACCTTCGGACTCTGGTCCCTCTGGATGAAGAGGGAATTGATGCTTCGGTGAGGCGTCACTCTAAATGCATTGTCGTTACGGAAGAACCAATCGGAAATTCTTTTGCACAAGCTTTAGCAGGTGGGATTCAACAAAGAAATTTTGAGCACTTGGATTGTGCGGTACAAATTGTTGGTAGTGAGGACATCCCGGCCATCCCAATGAACTCGATCTTGGAATCGACCATGATCACCAATTCTGAAAAAGTGGCGAAGGTCATTGAGGAGACATTGTCCTACTAAAGTCTTGCATTAAATGTTGTAATTTTGCCGCTCACATCTAGTGGCATATTCATGAGTGATCCAATTAAGCACGAGTGCGGTATCGCGCTCCTCCGACTCAAGAAACCTCTCTCCTATTACAAGGAAAAATATGGGACGCCATTTTACGGGCTGAACAAAATGTATCTCCTAATGGAGAAACAACACAATAGAGGGCAAGATGGAGCTGGTTTAGCAAATATTAAATTGGATGTTGAACCAGGTAAAAGATACATCTCTAGACGCCGTTCGATTAAATCACAGCCCATTCAAGACATCTTTTCGAAGATTAATAGTCGGTTTCAGCATGCCCTAGAAGCTCATCCAAACAAGGCTATGGATCCTGATTGGCTAAAGGAGAATCTTTCCTTTTCAGGGGAATTGTTTGTTGGTCATTTGCGTTATGGCACGTATGGAAAGAACAGCATAGAATCATGTCATCCATTCCTACGTCAGAACAACTGGATGACCAGGAACCTCATATTAGCGGGAAATTTCAACATGACCAATGTAGATGAACTCTTTGGTCAGTTGATTGAATTAGGGATGCATCCTAAGAAAAAGGTGGACACCGTTACCATACTTGAAAAAGCAGGGCACTTCCTCGATGAAGAAAACGATCGCCTATATTATGAGTTAAAGGAGGAAGGCTTTACCAAACAAGAAGCAACCGCAGAAATAGCAAAACGACTTAATGTAGGTGAAATTCTTCGTCAATCGGCAAAACATTGGGATGGTGGATATGCTATAGCTGGCCTCATTGGACACGGGGATGCCTTTGTAATGCGTGACCCAAGCGGAATACGTCCGGTGTATTATTATGAAGATGAAGATGTGGCTGTCGTTACATCTGAACGTCCAGTCATTCAGACGGCCTTTAATATACCTTTTGAATCCATTCATGAATTGGATCCTGGGAAGGCCATAATTATCCGAAAAAACGGCAACGTCAGCTTTGAGCAAATCAAAGAGCCATTAGAGCGTAAGGCTTGTTCATTTGAACGTATTTATTTCTCTCGCGGATCTGATCTCGAGATTTATCAGGAAAGGTTGGAACTGGGACGTAGAATATGTGATCGTGTCTTAGACGCCGTTGATCATGATCTGAAAAACACCGTTTTCTCCTTCATTCCAAATACGGCTGAAACCAGTTTCTATGGAATGGTTAAAGGCATGGAAGATCGTTTATCAGCGCACAAAAAAGCTGTAATTCGTGAGAAAGGCGATCAATTGAGCTCCGATGAATTGGATAAGCTTCTTAATCTTCATCCCCGTATTGAAAAAGTTGCAATAAAAGACGCCAAACTCAGGACATTCATCACCGATGATTCAAGTCGGGATGATTTGGTTGCTCATGTGTATGATGTTACCTATGGAACGGTGAAACCTGAAGATAATCTGGTGGTCATTGATGATTCCATTGTACGGGGGACGACTTTGAAGAAGTCCATACTTCGCATATTGGACCGATTAAATCCCAAACACATATTAATTGTGTCTTCAGCCCCTCAAATCAGATATCCTGACTGCTACGGTATAGACATGGCCAAAATGGGTGATTTCATTGCTTTTCAAGCTGCTTTGTCTCTTCTTAAAGATCATGGACTAGAGAATCTGGTTGATGAGGTGTATGAGCAATGCAAAGCACAGGTAGAACTACCCGATTCCGAAGTGGTCAATTATGTGAAACGCATTTATGATCCTTTCACAGCTGACCAAATTTCCGGGAAAATAGCAGAGCTCTTAAGACCAAACGACCTAAAGGCTGAGTTGACCATTATTTATCAAGGTATACATGATCTTCATGAATCATGCCCTAAGAACCTTGGCGATTGGTACTTTACTGGTGACTACCCTACGCCTGGAGGCAATAGAGTAGTGAATAAAGCCTTCATGAACTTCGTTGAGAGCAAGAACGTGCGAGCGTACTAAATCAACCACTTTACCTTTTCAATATTTTCTCAATATTGAATCTATACGATTTGGTTTGGCTGGTCCCAATCATCATATGGTTAAAACTCTACTTCTGCAAATAGTCCGAATTACTCTTGCTTCAGCTTGAATTGAATTGAACAATTCTATTCATTACTTAGGAATGGCCGTCCATTCCCGAATTATCACCGAAATCATAGCACAAAAAAAGCCCCGGATAAACCGGAGCTTTTTACTATTTATTTGAGTTCCTCTTACTGAACGCTGATGCGGTCTGTATGAGTTCCTTCTTCTGTAACAATCTGAAGAGTATAAACTCCTGCCGCCTCATTGGCGATATCAATTGTATTCGAATAATCACCAGAGAATGCTTCCAATGACTCTTCATAAACTACCTGACCAAGAGCATTCAAAATGCGAATATTAATCTCTTGTTCAAGAGCAGAGCTAAAGCTCAATTGGAAGACACCTTCATTTGGATTTGGATAAATGCTAACACCAAAGTGCGCCAGATCCTCAATGCCAATTCCAGTAACAATATCCTGCCCGTTGAAGATGTCAACATTACCACATTCATCGGTCACTTCCAGGGTATAATTAAAGGGTCCATTCACCGTAAACGTATGCTGCACTTGATCTCCATTATACTGCGTTCCATCAATTGTCCAAGTATGGTTTGTTCCAACAGATGTTGTTCCAGTGAATGTCCAAACCATCTCAGTCGGAGTTGGAGGAGTATATGAAGTCGACGCTTGAGCATCTGCTGTTGATACAACTGTAGCTTCAAGAGTGTTAAAGTCAGTTCCAATACATACTTCGTCGTTGATCACCCAATCAAAGATGTAGTACCAACGCAACTTATTCTGAACGTTTGAACTAACACTATCAATGGTCATCACATTAGGAATCACATAAGGATAAGCAGCACCATCAGATGTTCTGAATAAATTACCAGAACCGTTGGTACGCTCAACATTTACAAAGTAAGCTCCAGGCTGTAGTGCCAAGTTCACAGGAATCCGATATACACCAGCACCCGCAATTGACTGCTCATTTGAACGGAACAACACAACTCCACCTGAAACTGGATCGTCACTATAAACAACCACTTGCATGTCAAGAGCACCATCCGCATCCACGGTTACACTATCCCAACGTACTGCAGTAAACACTGAGAAGTGCATACCGGCCGTAAAGAGATTGTGGTCTCCATTTGGAGTATCATCCTCTTTCATACCTATGTGCATCTGACCTCCAAGCAATGTTGCTTCAAGAACATTTACAGCTAAGTCCTCAGTAAGTGGACCCAGGGTTGTATAAGAATCACCTGTACCAATATAGTTACCTGTACTATCTGTCCAGATCACAAAGTTACCTGTAGTTCCAGCACTAGCATTAAAGGTTGCTGGAGTATTACAGTCAACATTGATGTCGTTTCCACTTGGAGTGGTGGCAATCACACAGTTCGGTACAAAATCACCAACACAAACGTCATCATAGTAGGTAAGAGCAGTTAGTCCACTAGGCGCGTCGCTATACATATTACAAGCGCTTAGCTGTTTGAATACGCCTGATCCATTTCCATTTGACCACTGCCATGTCATAGTAGAAAGGCCATTAACAATCAGTTCTGCTAAGTCATTGTCTAGATCAACAATAATATTTAACTGAGTCCAGTTTCCCGGGGTGAAGCTGAAGTTTCCGATAGTACCTGAATTGTTTCCTTGACTAGCCCATTTAACCTCACCATCACCATTGTTACCTTCCAACCAAACTTCGATAGCCCTTTCAAAGTTAGATCCATCATCATAATCATGCATTAAGTTGAAGTATCCACCGTATCCAGATGGCTGCAAGAATGCAAAATTCACCTCATACATTCCTGTGGTATCACCTTCTCCAAAGTCAGCAACGATATCAGAGATGGTGTTTATACCACTTTCATGAACCTTCATTGACTGAGTACCACTAAAGGCGTAATCATCGCTAACTTCTGTATCCTCAGCACCTGAAAATCCTGCCCAACTGTTCCATAGTGAGGATTGAGAATCCAATTCACCCATCATATAGCCGTCGAAGTCATCACATGCAACTTCTGGACCGCGGATTTCAACATTATCAATGAAGAAGTCATTATCCTCATTACTTACCGTTGATTCTGCATAGAATCCAATCATAATGGTTCCTGTGTACATATCAAGCGGCACACTTACATGCTTAGACGCAGAACTTGGTGAATTAGCCGCTAGGGCTGCACTATCAATAGTAACCACAGCATTTGATCTCCACCATGTTTGACCACCATCATCAGAAACAACTACATGAACGGAATCATCATATCCCCATCCCAAAATATCTGATGTATTGAAATAATCCGTTGCAGACCAATCAAACTCTAAAGTCCACGCCCCAACAGCTCCAAGTTCAATTGGAGGAGTCATTAACCATTCTTTAGGGAATGTACTATAAATATTCATTCTTGCACATCTGCTTTGAGAAAGATCATTTGCAAAGTCATCCATAACCCAACTTGAGAAAGTTCCAGCCAATGAAGATGGGTTACCTATCAAACCATCGGTCTCCGTCCACCCATCAGGGAATGTAAACGTACTAGGCGTGTTATCAAACGTTTCTATCCAAGGAGGAAGGATTGCTGTACAACCATTCATTGGGTTTGTCCACCAGCTATAATCGCCGGGAGAAGAAGCACAAACTTCGCGCACCTGAACCTCATAACACATATTATCTTGTAATCCAGTTATAATTGGATTCGTATTAAACACAGTATATGTGGATGTGAATCCAAACTTATCAGTGAACTGAACTTCCCACTCAGAATTACCGGAAGCACCGGCAATCCAGTCAAGTTCCATCCAGTCACCACCTGAAGCAACAATATTCAGACCTGTAGGCTGTAAACATGCAGGAGGTTCATCAATACGAACATTATCAACAAATAGCCTTTTTGTTGCACCGCCTAGACCAGACTGCAAATAGAATCCAAACTTCACTGTTCCCGTATACGCGTTCAGAGGAACGTTAAACAACTGCCCAACTGGACTCACAAAGTTGAAGGTATCCAATAGCAGGATCTGATCAAACTTATTCCAGGTCAAACCACCATCGGTAGAGATTACAACACTCACAGTGTCATCTCCATCAAAGTAGGTTGTATCATTTGCTATGAAACCATTGGTCAATGCCATATCGAAATACAGATTCCAGTTTCCGCTAAATCCTAGATCAATTGGAGGTGTCATCACCCATTCAGAGTAACTAGCCCAAGAATACCAAGTCACTACAATACTTCTTGTCAAAGCGGCATTGTTTCCAAAGTCTCCCATTCCCCATGAAGAGAATGTACTTGTGAAATCTGTAGGATTTGCAATTAATCCATCGGCCTCTTCCCAATAATCAGGTAATGAAAAGATAGAAGCAAGATTATCAAATGTCTCAAGATATGGAGGAACAATTGGCGTCAAGAATGACACAACACCTTCCCACCAGCTCTTAGAACCACTACCACCAGGACATACTTCAGAAACATACGCCACATAGTTGGCAAAACTTGAAAGACCCGTAAGGGTATGTGCAACTGCTGGTGTACCTGCTGGTGCACTAACAGTATCATACATCACGTTCGCACTCGTATCAGGATTGATTCCCTGAGGGCCATAAGCTATAATCCACTGAGTAGCAGAAGGATCGTTTGGCACCCAACCTAATGTCGCCGTTGAACCAGTAACATTATAAACACTAAAGTTCGAAGGTTGCCAGCAATCAGGACCTTCAATCACACGAACGTGATCAATAGAAGGACGGTAGTAGTATGAACTAAACGATCCAGAATACGCTACAAAGCGAAGTTTAAGTCTAGAATAACTCATATATGGCTGCAGATCCACTGCAAAGGTGTTCCAAATTGCACCTTGTTCACCAGTTCTCGACCAGATAACATTCCATTGTCCCGTATTCTCATTATATACCTGCACTTCAAATGTTCCATCCGGATTTGGTGGAGTATAGGTAGAATAACGGAAATAATCGAATCGAAGCGTAGGCTTAGTCAAAGCTGAAATATCAAGATCCGGCATATAAATAACGGCTGAATCAAGTGAATTCTGAACAAAGCCTTGCGGATATGCAAATAGATATCTACTTCCTTCATTTGCTGAGCCAGGACCATAAGATAAGAAACCAGAATGCGATTCATAATTATAGTCATCCGTAATCTCCTGTCGCCAACATTCCGGGATAGTTGAACCACTCCAGTATATACCAGTTGTGCTCTCAAATCCTTCAACAAAAGGAGCAGCAATTGGTGCACAGAAAGTAGTCACAACCATTGGCCCTAGCCACTCACTAAATGTAAAATCAGGACAAAGCTCTCTAACCCAAATGTAATACACTTGGTTTGACAACAAGTTTGTAATCGTATCAAATTGTTTGTTCTGATTGTAGTTGTTGTAGTCAAATGTCAACAATGGATTCGAAACCGTATCTGGATCAATCAGAGTCGTATCATACACCATATAATGCGCTATAGACTCTTTGTTTCCTTTCTTCCAACGGAACGAAATTGTAGTATCCGTAACTCCAGTTGTTGTCATGAATGATGGATTCGGACATGGAGGTGCTTCATCCACAGAGATATCATCAACAAGAACATCTCCACCAAAGGTTACCGGAGCCGCAGCTGTTTGGTCTACCCATATCTTAAAGGAGATCGGAGCGGCCGTAGGACCTGGAGTCATATATTCATTCAACAATATATTAACCTCAATCCACGCCGTATCATTTCCTACATAATTACCTAAGGCCGTATCATTCCATTGTGTACCATCCCATACGTCCACATTAATGGACATATTATTGTTTGGATTACTCGAATTGTTTCTCCATATAAAGAACTGAATGTTAGGATTACTCAGAGTCGAAACATCAAACAATGGAGATTCGAAAACTACTCTCTTTGACTGTGTAAATCCATGATCCAACCATGCATAACCACCACCGTCTCCGGTGTGATCTTCTAGTCCAAAGGCATCATTACCTGGATAAGGCCAAGCAAATGGATTATCTGGATCATAGGTTCTCCACAAATAGGTAGGAGCTGGTAATGAATCAGCGTAGGTCTCCCAACATTGTGGAATATCAGGTGCTGTAAACGTCGAGCTATATGTAAATGTTTCTAAATAAGGTGTCGCAAAAGGATCACACTTCGTAGTAACAGCCATAGGTCCAATCCACCAGCTGTACGAACCAGCAGGTGTGACACAGTGCTCTCTAATGTATACTTGATAACTTGTGTTATCGCTCAAGCCCGTCAATAAGTAATTGGTGTTTGTTCCAACTGTCAAATATGACGTTGACGTATCCGGATTAAATCCAGGTGCACCGTAAGCTATATCCCATTGAGTAGCCGAAGCCGTACCAACAACCCATGATAAATCAACCATGTTGTTTGTTACAGCATTTGCCGCAAAAGAACTCGGGTTAGCACATGGAGGTGGATCCGTCACTCGGAAATCATCCACCAGGATGTCATTATAATAATTGTAAGGACTACCCACAGCTGAAGGATTACCAGCCGCAATGTGTAAGCGAGCCATAATTGGACCCGTAATTGTATAAGGAGATAAGCTAATAATAGCCTCAGTCCAGTCATTCACATTGCCTTTAAAACTCCATACTGAATCGTTCCAAGCAGCTCCATCCCAAATGTCAACATACAGTGTATTATGCACTCCACTCGGGTATTGAAGCGAATCCCATTTACTCATGTAATAGAAACGAACTTCAGGAGTGGACAAACTAGTCACATCTACTTCGCCGCTTTCATAAATGTAGTTTCCATAGGTTGTAGGACTACTTCTACTTCCATCCCAGAAGATATAACCTCCATTGTTTCCAGTATGATCCGGCCAAGCCGCAACATTATAGTTTGGAGCTGGGAACCCGCCAGTAATAGGATTATACCAAGCCCAAGCCTTTGGATTAATTGTACTCGTACCCGTGTCTATTGATGTCCAACAATAAAGATCAATCGCTGGATTTGTAAAGGTGTTCAAATAAGGTGCAATATATGGAGCACATTCGGTCGTAAAATTCACTGGACCAGTCCACCATGTAAATACGCCGGGAGTTCCAGGACATTCTTCACGAACCCAAACACTATAGGAAGTCACAGGATTAAGACCTGTTATTGTATAAGGGTTGGTTGTTACAGTAATAGCCGTAAGCGTATCCGGATCAGATCCAGGAGGTCCAATTACCACTTCCCAACTTGTGGAAGTAGTAGAACCAACAGTCCAACTTACTGTCGCAGTATAGGTCGTTATTGTGTCCATCATTGCCGAAGTGGCAATAGGACAAGGAGGAGCCTCTTGAAGACTAACATCATCAACAAGAATATCATTATAGAATTCAGACGTGTTCGGTCCTCCTAGAATATAACTTAAATCGTCCACAACCAATTCAAACTGAACAGCCCCCGTAATTGTATACGATGATAAATCAACTACAGCTAAAGTCCAGTCAGAAACATTTCCTGCAAATGACCAAATTGAATCGTGCCAGGTTGCTCCATCATAGAAATTGATGTACAAGGTATTATTCTGATTCGGATAGTTTATGTTGTCGGACATATAATAGAAGCTCAATGAAGGCTCTAACAGTCCCGAAACATCAACCAAAGGACTCTGGTAGGCAGCTTTAACAGCATTCGTATTATACGAACCGTCCCAATACATATAACCCCCATTGTTACCGCTATGCTCCGGCCAATTTCCAACTCCATGAGCTGGTGAAGGGAATCCTCCATTTGAGGGGTTATAGTACTGCCATAAATTAGAGCCGCTTGGAACGTAATTATGTGTCCAGCAATTTTCAGAATTAGCGGTAGTAAACTGCTCCGTCCAAGGAGCCGTCTCTGATGGTAAACAAGCAGTTATTACATTGAATGGTCCGAAAGCAGGAGAAAGAAGTCCAGGATTGGAAGCACATGAATCAGCTACATAAAATGAATAGTCTGTGTTAGCCATAAGTCCTGTAACGGTATATGGGTTTGAATTAACCGTGATGGTTGTTCCTGTACCAAGCGCAAAACCCAATGGACCGTACTCAATCACCCAACCAGTAGTAGATACATCGCCAGGTGTCCAAGATAGTGTTACAGAATTATCCGTAAAGGTATCCACCGCTAAACCTGAAGGAAACGGACAATTGAGTAGTTCATATTGAATTTCTAAGTAAGGTGGATTGGACTCGGCCCAACCATCAACTTCAATATAGTAAGCTGAAGAGTTATCTCTACTGACGATACCCATACCAAACCATCCTTGGGAAATTTGTGCATTAAGGTCGGCAATAGGATCACCATACGTTATAAAGGTACTTGTGCTTGAACCGGCAGGATCACTTAAGTCGTACGAATACCAGCCCGATGAAAACAAACTACTTTCATTCCGATAAAAATACGTTCCTGTAGTGTTGAACTCATAGAAACTAATAGTGGACTTAATTGCAGATGCAGTCGCCGTATCAGGGTCAATGTCCAAAGGAACAACACTCCAATAAGGCCAATCAGTGTTGTTCACGTAAATGTGAAGTTCGGCATCCTGCACATAGGCATTGGCAGGTAAACTCGATAAGTCAAAACTTAGATATCCGTCTTCTGAGTCATATCCTCTTGCTTCACTCGTATCAGTAAAAGCCGATGTTGTCACAGTTCCGGAACCCGCAGGTCCGCTCTGAAACAAATAAACGGTATCAGTAATAATCTGTGCCTGCTGTGCCTGTGCTGGGGAAATCATCAATCCGAGCAACGCAAACACTGTTACTACAAACTTCCAATTGTAGTTCTCTTTCATACTTCCGGAATTAAGTTTATGCTTTTTGAAGCACTAAAAATAGAGAAACCCTTTTTTTCCACAAAATAATCTTCCCATTTTTGTCACGAATTACAAGGGATTCCATGCGTGCATACCATTTTTTCAACATTATTGTCGCCCTCCTTACACTTAGCTCGTGTGCAAACATAGGGAGCCCCAATGGTGGCGAAAAGGATACAAGCTCTCCCATCCTAGGTCAAACTAAGCCCGAGAACTATTCGCTAAATTTTTCAGTAAACGAGATTCGTTTGCAATTTGACGAGTACATTGTGGTGGACGAATCAAAGATTCTAATGTCGCCACCCTTGCCATCCCCTATTCAGGCTGTGACCAAAGGAAAAGAAGTTCGCATTCGAATTCCGAAGGACTTAAAACCGAACACCACTTATACCTTAAGCCTAGAAGAAGCCATCACAGATCTAAACGAAGGAAATGCTTTCAGAGGGTCGAAATATATTTTTAGCACCGGAGAATACTTGGATTCTGCTTCTTTTGAGGGGAAGGTCAGCGACCCTTTCAATCTACTTGGTGCCTCAAACTTTGTGGTTGCCCTTTATCCTGCACATCTGGAATTGGATAGTGCAACCCATACCTTGCCGACCTATTATACAAGGACCAATGAGCAGGGTGTTTATGAGTTAAACTATTTGGCTGAAGGCGAATATCATATACTTTGCTTTGAGGATTTGAATTCGGATTTGATATTGGATTCTGAAACAGACCGAATTGGTGTTTGCACTAGACCTATCGTCATTCCCAAGGATAGCTCTTTTACGTTTACTATATATAATGAACAATCTCCTTCAAGATATCTTGGTGCAAGACAGATCGGCGAAAAGAATATTCTTTTCCTATTTAGCGGTTTGGGCTATGAATGGGACATACGATCGGAGTTGGAAGGGATATTTTGGAAGGATTCAAAAGACAGCATTCTATTTTGGTATCATGCCAGTGGATTAGATTCATCCATTTTTTACATTGGAGGAATAAATAGCCGAGATACCAGTATTGTCTATTTAAAAAATAAAGAGGACGTAAAACCTCTTTCTTTTACTACAAACCTAAAAGATGGTAAGCTTCATCCTAGCTCTACATTGCGTTTTAAGTTCAACTCTCCAGTAATAGAATTCAATCCATCCAAGATTCAGATCGTCTCAGAGCAGAATGACACATTACCGATACAATTTGTGGACTCGCTTCAATCTAAAGGATTGCTGGAAGTCGAAGCAGTTTTCAAAGAAGAATTGAAATATGATGTTTATCTATTCGATTCATGTTTTGGAAATATTCTTTGGAAATTTTCAGATTCTACTTCGTTCGAATTGAGTGTGCCGGCAAATCGGGAATATGGAAACCTGAAGATTGGTCTGATCGATTCTACATCTTATCATGTTGAATTATGGACCACCGGAATGAATCACAAAATAAAAGAATCTGAGATCATGAATGGAATTTATTCCTATAATCTGTTAGAACCCGGATCCTACTTAATTAGAATAATTGAAGACCTAAACCACAATAAGCGATGGGATGCCGGTGATCTCCAGAAAGGAATTGAAGCTGAAAAGATTTACTTTTACCCTGAAGCGATAAGTATTAGGGCCAATTGGGATGTGGAGTACGAGATTGGCACAGATATCGTTAAGTGAAATAAGAATTAGAAACTATTAATTATGAAAAGAGCAGGAATATTGATTCTGAGCATGGCCTTGCTAACAGGCTTAAATGTAAAGGCCAATACGTTAACTGGCGCAAAGAAGAAAGAGAAAACCGAGACCACGAAGAAAGTACAATATGAGTACGCTTCGTTCCAGTACTATTATGTAATAGATCCGGCCTTAAATGAAATGGCGGCTGGAGAAGGAGTGGAATTGGAAGCGTTCAAAGCCGAACAACAAAAAAAACAAAGAGATAATCGCACAAATGGACATATCATATTTGACTACGGGCAATTTCAACGTGGTGATTATGAATATATCAGAAAACAAACGGAGAATCAGAACAATCCTATTAAGGTACTAAACTTTCTTGCGGACCAAGGATGGGCCCTGGACCAACTCAATAGTACGATCACCGGTAACTTGATCATCTATATGTACGTTGTAAAACGTCCTAAGGGAGAAAAGTAAATTGATCCTGATCCGGGAGAAAAGGAATTTTTCTTCGAACTGCATTTAATTTTTGAGCAGATAACTTAGTGATAAGTGTCTGCTCTTTTTTTGGCATTGTAGTTCCGATTTTTTCACCCAGCGCGTCATATGCTGCCGTCATTCCTTTATATGTATGACCCGTTGGGTCTTCCCCAACCCTGTTCACTCCAATACAATAGGCTTGGTTTTCAATCGCTCGGGCTGTCAACAAGCTCTCCCAAGCAAACGATCGAATATCTGGCCAGCTGGCTACATAGATAATCAGATCGTATTCTGCTTGACCTTCAATAAATCGGTTTCGAGCAAATACTGGGAATCGTAAATCATAGCAAACCTGAGGAAGGACCTTCCAGCCTTGGTATTCGAATATCTCTCTTGAAGAACCTGCTTTGAAAAAACTCTCCTCCCTGGCAAGTGTAAACAAATGGCGTTTATCGTAGTACTCAATATCCCCATTGGGATGAACCCATAGAAAGCGATTAAAGACCTCCCCGTTTTCTTTGATTACCGTGCTTCCTCCTACTGCTGCCTTGGATTTCATGGCCATCTTCTTCATCCACATCACCGTATTCCCATCCATGGTTTCAGCTAGTCGAATAGCATCCATCGAAAAACCTGTACTGAAAAGCTCTGGCAAAAGGATTACATCAGCCTCTGTTAGCTTATTTATCTCCGATTCAAATTTTGTGAGATTTCCATCGATATCCTCCCACAATAAATCGAGCTGAATGGCAGCCACAATGAGTTCTTCCTTCATAGTTTGATGTTTTGAATTAATTCTAACGCACGATCAATGGTCTCATCTTTCTTCGCGAAACAAAACCTGAGTAATCTATAATCCTTACCATTGGGGTAAAAGACACTTAATGGAATGGATGCAATCTTGTGTTTTTTGGTCAAATATTCAGCCAATTCAACATCCCCCATTCCAACATCCACAGAGAAGCGAACGGTTTGAAAATAGGTTCCAGAACAGGGTAAGATCTCAAAAATGCTTTCCTTCAATCCTAGAGCAAAACGATCTCTCTTCCTTTGATAAAAGGATGATAGCTCTTTCCAGTGATCGCCATCAGATAAATACTTTTCTAGCGCATATTGTCCAGGATGATTTACGCTAAAGGTGTTGAATTGATGGACCTTCCTAAATTCAACCGTCAAGTCCACTGGAGCCAAGCAATATCCGATTTTCCATCCCGTAGCATGAAATGTTTTCCCGAAACTGTAAATAGCAAATGAACGCTGTCTAAGAACCTCATCCTTCAATACCGACTGATGTTCAGTGTCATCATAAATAAGGTGTTCATACACTTCATCCGAAATCACAAAGAGATCGTACTTCCCCACTATTTCTCGGAGTCTAAAAACATCTACTTGTGACATTGTACTTCCGCTTGGGTTATGCGGACTGTTGATCACAATGAGCTTCGTTTTCGCAGAAACTAGTCGCTCAACTTCATCCCAGTTTATGCTGAATTCAGGCGGCTTCAAAAAAGCATACATCGGCACACCCCCAAGCAATCGTATGACCGGATCATAGGAATCATAGGCCGGTGCAAATAGAATAACCTCATCTCCTTCGCTGATCAAAGCTGCAAATGCATTGAATAAGGCCTCCGTGGCTCCAGCCGTAATGGTTATTTCATGAACTGGATCAATCTGAATTCCATATAAACGTTCAACTTTCTGTGCGATCTGCTCCCTCAAACCAATACTTCCTGGCATAGGAGCATATTGGTTGTATCCTCTGCTGAAGGCCTCATCAAGATATTGACCTAATTTAGGATCCAAAGGGAAATCCGGAAATCCTTGAGAAAGATTTACGGCTGCCTCTTCGTTGGCCATAGCAGACATCACGGTGAAGATGGTCGTTCCTACATTTGGAAGTTTAGATTTGATGCTCCTCTTTACGTCTGACATGGCTATATTCGTTTCTCCTTGAAGAATCAAAAAGTACAAACTATCTGATGAATTGGCCAACAAAAAAAGAGCTTCTTGAAGCGGCTGAACGAATACGACCACATCTTACTCAGACACCCATTCTTTATGCCGACGAAATAAACTCCTTGCTGGATGCTAAAGTGGGTTTTAAGTGTGAAAACTTGCAACGAACCGGTAGTTTTAAGGCCAGAGGGGCTGTCAATGCTTGTTCCATCATTGCTTCAAAAAAAGAAGGACGCATTGTGGCGACTCATTCAAGCGGAAATCACGGTAAAGCTCTAGCCTGGGCGTCAAAGCTATTTCATTTCGAAGCCCATATTGCCGTGCCTGAAACAGCACCGGAAATTAAACGAAAAGCAATAGAATCATTGGGTGCCCATATTCATCCGTGTGGCCCTTCACAATACGACCGAGAAACTGAATTGACCAAGATTCTCGACGAAACAAATGCATTCTTTGTTCCACCTTTTGAACATCCATACATCATCGCTGGTCAATCGACCTGTGTTCAAGAGATCGTAGATCAGGCCCCTCAGACGGATATCGTTTTCGTTCCCGTTGGTGGAGGAGGTCTATCTGCCGGCAGTGCGCTTGCTTTAAAGCACTTTAAACCCAAAACTGATCTGATTCTTTGTGAACCCTCTTCTGCCGATGATGCGTATCAGAGCTTAAAGTCAGACCAGCACCTCACCCACGATGGTTTACCCAATACCATTGCCGATGGACTCCGAACGAATATTGGCGTTCTTAATTTGGATATCCTTAGAAAGAATTCAAAAGAGATCTATACCTGTTCAGAAGAATCAATCCTTGGGGCTATGCGTATGATTTGGGATCATTTAAAAATAATTTGCGAACCCTCTTCTGCTGTTCCCCTGGCAGCCATCATTGAAAATAGAATTGATATTCAAGGAAAGAACGTTGTCATCATACTAAGTGGAGGAAACGTTCGTGCTGACTTTTGGGCATAAAAAAACCCGCCTAAGCGGGTCTTCTATAACTCTTCAATTGAGAAATTACTTTTCAATAAGTGGAATTTCCACCATAAGCGAAAGCTTTATCGCTGTATTAATCATGTCGTCCAATTGCACCCAGCGTGCAGCTGTTTGAGGAGAACAAGACCTGGCAACTTTTTTAGCATACTTATTACGAAGCTTGTATACCTGCGTATTCGCCTTATACATTTCAGAAACCAGCGAGTTTGCTAGATCGTCAGAAACGTTTGGATAGGCAGCGCCATTATCCTTCAACATCTTAGTACGCAACTTGGTTATTTCAGAAAACTCCGCTTCATAGGCATCGTAAATTCCCCGGAAAGCAGCTGATTCATCAGGAGTAAGAGCCATGGCCTCATTAATAAGGGTTCTCTTCTCCGATTGCAATAATAACTCAAGGTAACGATCGTCTATATCTCCAGACTGCGCTTGAACAAGTGATAGGCTGAATACACCAACCAATAAGATTAATAGTTTTTTCATGATAGTATTTAGTTTAAACCGCATTGCTCAAAATTTGCAATGGCTTCAAAATTGCCACAAAACTTAATGACGTACAAACTTTTGCCAAATAGAATTTAGCTAATGCTAGCTTTCAAGTACTCCCGGTTCATTCTAGCAATGTTCTCCAAAGAAATACCCTTAGGGCATTCTACTTCGCAAGCACCGGTATTCGAACAGTTTCCAAATCCTTCTTCGTCCATTTGAGCAACCATTTTGAGCACGCGCTCATGAGCTTCTGGTTGTCCTTGGGGAAGCAATGCAAACTGGCTCACTTTAGCAGAAACGAATAACATGGCCGAACTGTTCTTGCAGCTTGCTACACATGCTCCACAGCCTATACATGTAGCTGCATCAAAGGCATTATCAGCATCTTCTTTACGAATAGGAATGCTATTCGCATCAATGGTATTACCAGAAGTATTCACCGAAACGAAACCTCCTGAAGCCATAATGCGATCAAAGGCAGTACGATCTACCACCAAATCCTTGATTACAGGGAATCCTTTGGCTCTCCATGGTTCAATGTAAATGGTATCGCCATCTTTGAAGGAGCGCATATGCAGTTGACAGGTCGTAATTCCCCTTCCTGGCCCATGAGCTTCACCATTGATGTATAAAGAACACATACCGCATATTCCCTCACGACAATCGTGATCAAATGCAATCGGTTCTTCGCCCTCAGCGATTAAGTTTTCGTTTAATACATCCAGCATTTCAAGAAAAGATTGATGCTCTGAAACATCGGCTAATTGATAGCTCTTCATCTCTCCTTTGGCCTTAGGGCCATCCTGTCTCCAAATCTTTAATGTGAGATTCATAATATGATGGCTTTACTTGTAACTTCTCGTCTTCAATTCAACATTCTCGAACTCTAGCTCTTCTTTGTGCAATTTACTCTCGCTTGGATTTCCTGTGAATTCCCAAGCAGAAACAAATATGAAATTCTCGTCATCACGAACAGCTTCACCCTCTTCGGTCCGGGACTCTTCACGGAAGTGCCCTCCGCAAGATTCTGTGCGCTCCAGGGCATCTTTACACATAAGCTCACCCAGTTCGAGGAAATCGGCCACTCTACAGGCTTTCTCCAATTCCGGATTCAGGCCATCTGCTTTCCCAGGCACTTTCACCTCTTTCCAAAATTCCTCTCGCACCACTTTAATCTCCTCAATAGCCTCTCTTAAGCCCTTTTCATTTCGAGCCATTCCACATTTTTCCCACATGATCTTACCCAAGCGCTTGTGGAAGGTGTCAACGGAATGCTTTCCGTTATTATTAATAAAGAAGTCTATTCTTTCTTTCACCTCTTTCTCAGCCTTAGCGAACTCCTCCGTATCGGTAGGAATTTCTCCTGTCCGAATGTCGTCGGCCAAATACTCACCTACGGTGTAGGGGGCAACAAAATACCCGTCGGCAAGCCCTTGCATTAGAGCAGAAGCCCCCAACCTATTGGCTCCATGATCAGAGAAATTAGCTTCACCCAAGGCAAAACATCCCGGAATGGTGGTCATTAAATTGTAGTCGACCCAAATACCTCCCATGGTATAATGTACGGCCGGATAAATCTTCATTGGTATTTCGTACGGATTGTCGTCTGTGATTTTCTCGTACATCTGGAAAAGATTACCATACTTATTGGCAATCACCTCTTTACCAAGTTCTAAGATCTTCTCATGGCTGGCATCAATCCGCTGAATGTTCGCTTCGATCTTACCGTATCGCTCAATAGCCGCAGCAAAGTCGAGGTATACGGCCTCTCCAGTGGCATTCACACCATAACCGGCATCACAACGCTCCTTGGCCGCTCGTGAAGCAACATCACGTGGCACGAGGTTTCCGAAGCTTGGATATCTTCTTTCCAAATAGTAATCGCGATCTTCTTCTGCTAGGTCAGTTGGCTTCAATCGTCCTTCCCGGATGGCTTTCACATCATCTAGTTTGGCAGGCACCCAGATTCTACCATCGTTTCTTAGAGACTCCGACATCAAAGTCAATTTACTCTGATAGTCGCCCGATACCGGGATACAAGTTGGGTGAATTTGCGTAAAGCATGGATTTGCAAAATAGGCACCTTTGCGGTGGATCTTCCAGGCCGCGGTGGCATTGGATCCCATCGCGTTCGTAGACAAGAAAAATACATTTCCATATCCCCCGGAGCAGATAAGCACTGCATGGGCAGAATGGCGCTCAATTTCACCGGAGATCATGTCTCTTGCAATAATTCCCCTTGCCTTTCCATCAACAACAACCACATCCATCATTTCATGACGGCTATACATGGTCACTTTTCCTTTTCCAACCTGACGACTAAGTGCCGAATAGGCTCCCAATAAGAGTTGCTGTCCTGTTTGTCCCTTGGCGTAAAAGGTTCTACTCACTTGAACACCACCAAAAGATCGGTTGTCCAACAATCCGCCATAATCACGAGCAAAAGGAACTCCTTGAGCCACGCATTGATCAATAATGTTGGCCGATACTTCAGCCAATCGATAAACATTGGCTTCTCTAGAGCGGTAGTCACCTCCTTTGATGGTATCATAGAACAGACGATAGGTTGAATCTCCATCGTTCTGATAATTCTTTGCAGCATTGATTCCTCCTTGGGCGGCAATAGAGTGTGCTCTTCGAGCGGAATCCTGAAAACAAAATGCCTTTACATTGTAACCCATCTCGGCAAGAGAGGCAGCAGCTGATGCGCCTGCCAGACCCGTCCCTACCACTATCACGTCAATAAGTCGTTTGTTGGCCGGATTTACTAGGCGAATATTGTTTTTGTGCTTGGTCCACTTTTCTCCGAGTGGTCCTTCTGGTATTTTACTGTCAAGCGTCGACATATGAGATGCTTTTTTCAGATTTAAAATAAGAAATGATAGATGGCAATGAGAGCAAAACCACCAGGGACTAGAATGCTATATAATTTCCCTAACAACTTGATTGTTGGAGTGTACTTCTTGTGTGAAGCTCCGAGCGATTGGAAAGCCGACTGAAAGCCGTGATCAAGGTGTAAGGCCAGCATTACAAAGGCAACGACATATACGAGTGTATATAACCAAGAGCTAAAAAGATTAACCACCAATTCATAATCGGTATCATAACCTCCTAAGTCGCCAAACTTCAACTCGTAAAAATAGTCGCGTATATGCAATACCAAGAACACTAGAACCAATAAGCCGGTGTAAATCATATTCCGAGAAGTAAAGGAACTGTTTTCTCCTGGGCGGTTATAGGCGTATTTCTGTGGACGTGCTCTCCAATTCTGAAGAGTGATTACAATACCATACGCTATGTGCACTACAAAGCCCAATGCCAGGACATACTGCATCACATAAATTAGAGGGTTCGTAGCCATGAAGTGCGAGGCGGCATTGAATAGGTCTGGATTCGACGAGAGCGTCAATAAATTGACAGCAAGATGTACAATCAAAAATGTAACTAAGAATAGACCTGTAATAGACATCCATACCTTTCTGACAATGGATGAAGTTTTGGTTAGTGAAGAACTCATGCCTGATGTTCGGTTAACTAATTCTAATAGGTCCACAAATGTAGGACTCAAAAGAGTAAATGAGAAATAGAATAATTCTAAATAGAGCTCTTATCGCCTCATTGTGAAGGAAAAAATATCCTATCACTTCTTACAAACTAATCCTTAATATTGTTCTAATCGAAAAATGCAGGACGATGAAATACACTCCAATGAGTCAAGAATTGTTTAAACGTAACCGCGAACGCCTTTCAAAACACTTAAAGCCAGGAGGACTTGCTGTATTTCAATCCAATGACATTATGCCCACTGGAGCAGACGGAACGATGAATTTCCGACAGAACAACGATATTTTCTATTTAAGTGGTGCAGATCAGGAAGAGAGTATCCTTTTAATATTTCCTGATGCCTATGACAAGAATGCACGAGAAATTCTCTTTTTAAAAGAGACGAATGAGCATATTGCTATTTGGGAAGGAGCAAAATACAGTAAAGAAGAGGCTCGGGAATTATCGGGAATACAAAACATTCAATGGCTTGATCAATTCGAAAAAATCTTCGCAAATCTGGCTGCTGAATCGAGCTGCCTTTATTTAAACAGCAACGAACATTTAAGGGCAGTCATAGAGGTGGAGACCCGCGATGCACGTTTCGTGAAATGGTGCAAAGAGCGTTTTCCCTTGCACGAATACAATCGTTTGGCTCCAATCATGCACAGCCTTCGTGCAATTAAGCAGCCCGAAGAGATTGAACACTTAAAGAAGGCGAGCGAATTGGACGTTAAGGCTTTTAAGCGAGTCATGAAATTTTTAAAACCGGGCGTTTGGGAGTATGAAATTGAGGCAGAATTCATCCATGAATTCATTTCGAATAGAAGTCGCGGATTCGGCTACACTCCAATTATAGCCTCAGGAGCGAACGCCTGTGTACTCCACTACATTGAGAACAAAGCACAATGCAAGGATGGCGATATGATTTTACTTGATGTGGGCTGTGAATATGGAAACTACAATTCGGACATTACACGATGCTTTCCTGTAAACGGGCGATTCACTCAGCGTCAGAAAGATGTTTACAATGCTGTGCTCCGTGTTATGAAGGAATCGATGGCGCTATTAAGACCAGGTAATCAACATCATGAGTATCACAAAGAGGTTGGTAAATTGATGGAAAGTGAATTGTTGGGATTGGGATTGATTGATAAAACAGATATCAAAAATCAAGATCCTAATTGGCCGGCATATAAGAAATACTTCATGCATGGAACCTCACATTATCTTGGATTGGATGTTCATGATGTAGGTCATTGGAATGTGAAGATGGAAGCGGGCAATTGCTTTACCTGTGAGCCCGGAATATATATTCTGGAAGAGGGACTGGGCATACGCATAGAAGATGATTTAGTCATCACTGAAGACGGGCTAATAAACATGACCCAAGGCGCCCCGAAAGAGGTAGAAGAGATTGAAGAGTATATGAATGCCTAAGACCGGATCAACACCTGGGACCAATCCTAGCTTGGTGTTTTTGCATGGATTCCTTGAAAATAAAGGAATGTGGAAGAAGATCATTCCGGCATTTACTGATGATTTCCATTGCATCAAAATGGATCTGCCGGGTCATGGTGAAGCCACGCCCCTAAAAGGGATCCAAAGCATGGAACGAATGGCAGAATATGTTATTCGGAAAGTAGAAAAAGAGAACATCAAGGCAATAGCGTTAATTGGTCATTCTATGGGCGGATATGTTTCTTTGGAAATTGCCCGAATGCGTCCGGATTTAGTGAAAGGCATATGCCTTTATCATTCTCGTATTCTACCGGATGAAACAGAACTCAGAAATGCTCGGATACGCGGCGTTCAAGCTGTAGAGCTCAACAAACGAGTGGCCATCACTTCAACCATGAGAAAGCTCTTCGCTGAACCACTCCATTCAAAATTGGAGGATGAGATCAATCTCCATATTGAATCCGCCTTAAACATGAGAACAGAAACCATTCAATCGTGTCAGTTGGGTATGCGCTCCCGACGCAATAATCTGAAGGCGTATTTATCGGTTGAAAAAAGACTATCAATTCTAGGTGAATGGGATGTTGCGGTTCCAATTAAAAAAGAGATGGAGCTTTTGGAATCCTTTGACGAAGACTATGTGCTGCTTAGAAAGGTTGGTCATATGAGCCATATTGAAGCTACTGAATCTGCTGTTTCTGCATTGCGCTCCTTTACCAAAACCCTATAAAAAAGAAACGGGAAGAAGGAGTTCTTCCCGTTTCTAGCCAATTAACCTAAACCTAGCTGAAAGTGCCAGAGCGGCACTACCCAAACTATCTACATCATTTCAATTACCGTGCCAGAACTAATCAAGAATAATGATTCTTAGAAAGTGCTCCCCTGACGAATTGTAAATACGGATGAGATAATTTCCGGACTGAAGTTTTGTGGCATTGAGTTGATTGAAATTAAGATCGAGTTCTATTTTAGTTCCGTTAAGTGATATGGCTTCTGCCTTCCATTCTGTAAATGGATCCATATCGGCATTGATGGTTGTTTTTCCAGTACTTGGATTTGGAAATGCATTTACCCAGTTTAAGTCAGCAATATCATTAATAGAGAATGAGGCACTGTCCATATTTAAGAGGTACTGTCCATATTTAAGCTAACTGCTTTCGCCTCTGTTGTATAGGTATCGTCCACATAGAGAATAGGCCAAACTACAGTGATATTCACCCTGGGCACTAGATAGGTGGCATCCAAAGGAAGAATTGTCTGAATGAAAATGCTGTCTCCTAATCCAATGGAATCCACACGCTCATCAATAAGCATAAGCGTCGTCAAAGAAACCCCTCCACTCGAATCCCGTACAGCTGACCAAATTTGAATGGTATCATTGAATGCCTGCTGTCCTGTGTTCACGAGATAAAAACTTATGCTGATTGTATCTCCAACCGCCGATTGCGGAGGGATACCTGGGATACCGCTAGCTCCGTAACGCACCTCTGTTTGCTGGCCTTGAGTGAAGACGACAAGGATTAGGCCTGGCAATAGTGTACCGATCAATTTTTTCATATGCTCTTTTCTCTCAGACAAATGACCTAAAGCTTTTCCATATATCCGAATATAAATAATATGTCTTTTTCTTACGCATTCAAGCTTATTATGGTAGAAGAAGTCATTCAACATCTTCGTAAAGAAGAAGTACGGTATTATAAGTTATTCACCCAAAGAACGGAGCGTTCGAATGATCGGAAAGATCTTGCCCTATTTGACGCGTATCGTTCGGGAAGGTCCTTTAAGCATGAAAATGAAAATGCGCTTTATCGTCTTAAAAATCGTGTGTTCCATGATTTGAATTTGAGCCTTTATATGCAGCATTTGGAAAACGATCCTTCCTATATTGCTTTTCAATACCTGTTTCTTGCTCAGACCTTTAGACGAAGACAATGTTACAGCATCGCCTATAAATACCTGAAGAAAGGACCAAAGCATACTTTGAAAAAGGATGATGCCGCTGTATTGAACAGCTTATATTCAGAATTTATTTCGCTATCGCACGACCTTCCAGAAATTGACCTCCACTTTTATATTGAAGAACGAAAAAAGTCGGAAGTTCAATTGAAACAAATACAGGACATTGACAATGTATTGGCCGTTCTAACCCATCGAATAAATACCACCCAAAGTTTCTCTCAAAGCAATTTTGAATTACAAGCCGAACTTAGAAAACTCATTGAGCGATATTCCGATGCGGAGACTCTCAATCAATCCAAACAATTACGTTTAAAAGTCTATAAAGGCGTTAGCCACCTCCTTCTGAGAGAAAAACACTACCGCGAACTGGAAGCGTACCTCAAAGAAACCTATGATGATTTTGAGCGGAATAGCATTTTTGATCAAAGCTCACACCAGACCAAATTGGAAATGATTATCTATCGGATCAACTCCCTATTCAAATTAAATCAATACAAGGAGAGCTTGCAACAATCCGAATTATTGCTTGAACAATTGAAGTTGTATCAAGCCAAGTTTAGAAATGCCTACATCTTCTTTTATTTCAATGCCCAGATCATCAACTTCTCAATTCTAGATCCGAACAAAGCATTGGGTTTAATCGATGAGGCCCTGTTGGAACCGGCCATATCGCAAAATCCCCAACATTGGAATTATCTACACATCGACAAGACTCAATTATTGCATCAACTCGGTGAAATTAAATCTGCATTACGAACCATTGCCCGTTTAACTCAATCGGCCGCTTTGAAAAACATGCCAGAGAACTATAGGATGAAGGTGGCTTTGGCTCAAATCATGCTACGCTATGAGCAGCTCGATTTTGATCAGCTGGAGCGAGAACTTCATGCCTGGGAGAACAGATATAAACTGATCTTAGATCAGGATGAGCACCAAAGAGAACGTCTACTCGCACAAATTATCAGGGAGATCATATTTGATCTGAACGAAGAAAAACAAGGCTTAGTTTCGTCTTGGAAAGAGGAGCTTATCTCTTTTGCCAATGAAGAAGAAGCTGAGGATATGGACGTCCTAAACTATGTTCGATGGGTCAAAAAAAATGTGGCTCATCCATATGGATGAGCCACATTTAAACAAAACAATACTGATCTTATTGCTTGATCAATTTTAGATTAACCATTTCGGATTCCGATTGTAGACGAATAATATAAACGCCTGCGCTCAATACCGAAGAATCAATCTCTAGCTTATTTCCAAGATTTGACCAATTAGCCGTGTGCTTCTTACCTTGAAGATCATAAATATCAATGGTCACATCCATCATGCTGTCGTAGAGATCAATGTAGATCACATTCTCAGCTGGGTTAGGATACACATTGGAGATTTTACTTTGAAGTTCTGTAATTCCAATAGCGGCCAGTACTTCAACTTGTTCCTCGCAATGGCTGTAGTAGAATCCATCTTCCGCAAGAGCCATTAAGCAGACCGTATAGTCGCCTTCAGCTGCATATTGGTGTGTTGGATTCTCAATGGTACTGGTCGTTCCATCGCCAAAGTCCCAGAAATGCAAACTGTTGATGGGGGCAAAGCCTGAAGTATTGGTAAAGATAACCGTGTTGTTCCCTAAGTTTTGATAATTAAATCCAACTGTAACTGGATTGAGGGCAAAGTTGCTATCCAAGACCAGGGTGTCGCATATATTACCATAGCAATTGTTCACACTATCATAAATATTCAAGCAGATTTGATACCATCCATATCCGGCATAGGTATGCGACGGATTTGGTACGTTGGTCCACGTACTATCTCCAAAATCCCAAGAGTAAGATACACCAATGGTTGGGGCATTCGCATAGAAATCGAAAGTGAAAGTTCCATTCGCGATCGCCGCCGTATCAGGAATAATCGCAATCCCAGGATTACAAATGAAGATTAGATTAACGGTAAAGGTCAAGCAGTTCGTACTTACGCATCCGTTCGCGTCAGTAACACTCACACATACCGTATAGGTTCCGTTGGCCATAGGGCCATAGAACGGGTTAGGCATGGTACTGGTCGAAGAATCTGGCAGAGTCCATTGGTATGTAAATGGAGCCGTACCTGTTGGTACGCTGCTAAAAACAGCTCCTAAGGCAGTAGGATTGGGCTGATTAATATACACTGCACACGTTGGTTGCATTCCAGCAACAATCGAATCGCAATATGTGCTTGAACAGCCAAAAGGATCTGAAACGGTCAAACAAACATTATAGCTTCCAAATGAACTATAGTAATGCGAAGGGTTGGCTGAAGTGGAAGTCGTATTATCTCCAAAATCCCATAAATAACTCAAGTTGCTTCCTGAAGATTGACCTGATGCAAAATAGTAGATTGAATTCAATGGAGAAGACTGATAACTAAACATGGCGTTACATGGGGGTGCTGTATTCGCATTGTACACTACAGTAGCTGTATCGGTACAGCCGTATGAATCTGTAGCAATCAAAGTGGCCGTATAGGTTCCTGCTGTAGCATAGGTATGAGATGCATAGGCCGTACTTGCGGTATTTCCATCTCCAAAATTCCAAGAATAGGTCATTGGAGGAACACCATACATAGAACCCCAGAAATTGACCGATAAGCCATTACCATTGGAACCTGCATACACATTACAAGCCACTGGTCCTGTGTATACCGTGTCATAAGCTCCAGAAACACAACCAGCTGAATCGGTTACTTGTAGAGAAACTCCATAGGCACTTCCATTGCTAAATTGATGCAGTGGATTTGCAGCGCTTGAAGTGTTTCCATCACCAAAATCCCAAGCATAGGTGAATGGAGCAATTCCGCTTACGGTACTCGTAAACTGTATTTGATTTAAGACAGAAGTCGTGTCATATACAAATGACGAAGAACACTGGCTTGACGCAAATGAAATAGAATCACATGCTGTTGACGTACATCCATTGGCATCTGTAATAACCACACAAGCCTGAACCATTCCAGCAGGAAGTCCTGAGAGTTGTATGATCTGAGAGCTGTAGGTTGTTCCATTGCTCAAGATCCATGCATAGGTCAGGGGTTGAGCTCCCGAACCTAAGGCATTCAAGGTCCATCCCGATCCTGTTGGATTGGCTCCGATAGTTACATTACAATTGGAACCGCCAATTACATTATTGCAAATGGAAAAGTTCATTGTAAGACTTGTTGTTCCTGGAGAATAGAAGGCCATTGCATACTGATTGTTGGAATTGCAATCCATGGTCCATCCCGTGATTTGACCTTGGGTGCTACCCGGTCCCACCACAAGGCTGGCACAATAGTATCCATTGGTATCGGTAACCGCCGTAACAAGTACCGAACTAAGGGAGTCTTCCAAAGTAACTGTTTGGTTTGGTATGCCTATCCCTCCTGGGGTAGTTACATAACCTCAAACGCTAATTTGTGACATAGCCACCGAGCCTATTAGCATGGCAGCCAAGGTTAAAATGTGTCGTACTGATCTCATAAGCTTTACTTTTAAATTCAATCCAAAAGTCTCACTCCTATATAGTGGACAAGACTACTTTTGAAATTTCTTACGCGTTCAAGGCTTAGAAAGAAGTGCATTCCATCCTTGTGCATTCAAGGGATGAAGCTTTTCATCCTTACTTTGCATGTTCATCCCATCCTCTTTCGAACTCATATGCCCTATAACACTAAGGCTAGGATTGGCTTTTATTTTATCAAAATCAGAAAGCGAAATGGTAAAGAGCAATTCATAATCTTCCCCCCCACTTAAGGCCGGTAAGGTCGGGTCCAATTCAAACGAATCGCATAAACGTATTACTTCCGGCGAGATGGGAAGTTTATCCTCATAAATCGTAGCTCCCAATCCAGAAGCCTTGCACAAATGAATAACTTCGCTAGAAAGGCCATCCGAAATGTCTATCATACTCGTTGGACGAACATCTAAACTTTTTAATAGTTCAATAACATCTCGGCGGGCCTCAGGTTTGAGCTGACGTTCCAAGACATACGAATGGTCCTCCAACTGAGGTTGCATATTCTTATCTTCTAAGAAAACTGCCTTCTCTCTCTCCAATACTTGAAGACCCATGTATGCCCCGCCTAGATCTCCGCTTACAACCAATAAATCGGTGTTCTGTGCTCCACTTCGGTAAACAATCTCATCTTCGTTGGCTACTCCTAAAGCAGTAATTGAAACAACCAATCCTGAGGTTGAAGAAGTGGTGTCTCCTCCAATTAAATCGACCCCGTAAAACTCACACGCCAATCGTATTCCTTCATACAATTCATCAACGGCTTCCAGGGTATACCTATTCGACAAAGCCAGGGCCACCGTGATTTGAGTGGGGCGTGCATTCATTGCATAAACATCCGAAAGGTTAACAACCACACTCTTATATCCCAAGTGTTTAAGTGGAGTGTAAGTCAAATCGAAATGAACCCCTTCCACAAGCATATCGGTAGTAACCACCGTACATTGAGAAGCATGATCAACCACCGCCGCATCATCACCAATCCCCTTTAAACTAGTGCCTTCGCGCAGCTCCGTGGCCTGAGCAATGGCTTCAATTAAGCCAAACTCCCCCAATTCACTCAAAGGCGTTAATTCAGGTTTGTTTTCATTGTCTTCATTCATCCTGCAAATGTATGCAGATAATCAGTGTCTACGGCTTCCGCTGTGTAAACAAAATTCCTACTTTTGCGTTTCTTTAGAATAAATCTAAATAAGCATGGTTTCCGTTTCAGATACCGCAAAAAATAAGCTCATTCAGCTCATGGATGAGGAAGGCAAAAAGATCGAAGATAGTTTTGTTCGAGTTGGAGTAGCAAGTGGTGGCTGCTCCGGACTGTCATATAAACTTGAACTCTCTGCCGAACAAGGTGAAGACGATAAGCTTTTCGAGGATAAGGGCATTAAGATTCTTGTAAACAAGAAGAGCTTTTTATATCTCGTTGGAACTACCCTAGAATATAGTGGAGGATTAAACGGCAAAGGTTTCGAATTCTCAAATCCCAATGCTTCACGCACCTGCGGTTGTGGCGAAAGTTTCTCGGTTTAATGCCAGGATCAATGAACGAAGAAGACAAATTATTACATGAGGTAACTTCCTCAGAATACAAATACGGTTTCTACACGGACATCGATTCAGACACCATTCCAAAAGGGATCAGTGAAGATGTTGTGCGTATGATCTCCATGAAGAAGGAAGAACCAGAGTGGATGCTTGAATGGAGATTGAGTGCATTTAGAAAGTGGACCAAGATGGCCGAGCCCAATTGGGCGAAAGTAAACTATCCTAAAATTGACTTTCAGGACATCTCCTATTTCTCGGCTCCAAAAAGCAAGACCAAATACGATAGTCTGGACGAGGTGGACCCTGAACTTCTCAAGACATTCGAGAAGCTAGGCATTAGCCTTGAAGAGCAGAAGAGATTAACAGGTGTTGCCGTTGACGTGGTGGTGGATAGCGTGAGTGTTGCAACCTCCTTCAAAGAAAAATTAGGCGAACTGGGAATCATCTTTATGTCCATGAGCGAGGCCATTCGGGAGTACCCGGATTTGGTCAAAAAATATATTGGGAGCGTGGTGCCAGTCACCGACAACTATTATGCTGCTCTGAATTCTGCAGTGTTTAGTGATGGCTCTTTCTGTTATATTCCCAAAGGCGTACGTTGCCCCATGGAGCTTTCTACCTATTTCCGTATAAACGAAGCTGGAACAGGTCAATTTGAAAGAACCTTGGTGGTTGCAGATGAAGGCAGTTATGTCAGCTATTTAGAGGGATGTACTGCTCCACAGCGAGATGAGAATCAATTGCATGCGGCCGTAGTGGAGCTCGTAGCCTTAGATAATGCGGAGATCAAATATTCCACCGTGCAGAATTGGTATCCTGGAGATAAAGATGGAAAAGGTGGAGTGTACAATTTCGTTACCAAGCGAGGCTTGTGTCATACCAATTCTAAGATTAGCTGGATCCAAGTCGAAACAGGCTCTGCAATTACCTGGAAGTATCCTTCATGTTTATTGAAGGGGGATAATTCTATCGGAGAATTCTACTCTGTGGCTGTGACCAACAATCATCAACAGGCCGATACGGGCACGAAGATGATACACATTGGAAAGAATACGAAGAGTACCATTATTGCGAAAGGAATTAGTGCTGGACAATCGGATGGTAGCTACCGTGGATTGGTGAAAGTGATGAAAGGTGCCGAGAATGCAAGGAATTTTTCACAATGCGACTCTCTATTGATGGGAGACAAATGTGGAGCACATACCTACCCTTATATCGAGGTCAAGAATCCTACGGCTCAAATTGAGCACGAAGCAACGACCTCCAAAATTGGAGAAGACCAAATTTTCTATTGCAATCAAAGAGGAATTGGAACGGAAGAAGCTATTGGCTTAATCGTAAATGGCTATGTAAAAGATGTTCTCGACAAACTTCCTATGGAGTTTGCTGTTGAGGCTAAGAAATTATTAGAAATCAGTCTGGAGGGATCCGTCGGATAAAGATTATACTATGCTAAAGATCGAAGATCTACATGTTTCCATTGAAGGGAAGCAAATTCTAAACGGAATCAATTTAGAGATTCAAGCCGGAGAAGTTCACGCCATCATGGGCCCGAATGGTAGTGGAAAGAGCATCTTGAGTGCCGTAATTGCCGGAAAGGATGACTACGAAATCACCAAAGGAAGCATTCAATTCAAAGGAGAGGAATTGATGGACCTTTCACCAGAAGAACGAGCCCATTTAGGCATCTTCCTTTCTTTTCAATATCCGATTGAAATTCCGGGTGTATCGGTGACCAACTTCATTAAAACGGCCATTAACGAAACAAGGAAAGCCAGAGGAAAAGAACCTATGGCTGCCAAGGAAATGCTCGCCATGATTCGTGAAAAAATGGCCTTATTAGAAATGGACAGAGGCTTTCTTAATCGTTCCTTGAATGAAGGTTTTTCTGGAGGTGAGAAGAAGCGAAATGAAATCTTTCAAATGGCGATGCTGGAGCCCAGTATGTCCATTTTGGATGAAACGGATAGTGGATTGGACATCGATGCATTGCGCATTGTGGCAAATGGTGTGAATAAGCTGAGGAGAAGCGACAATGCTACCATTGTAATCACGCACTATCAGCGCTTATTGAACTATATCGTTCCAGATAAAGTACATGTGCTGTATGAAGGACGTATCGTGAAGTCTGGGGGTAAAGAATTATCTCTTCAATTGGAAGAGCAGGGTTACGACTGGATTCGTAAAGAACTTATTGAAGCCTAAAGACGTGGCCTTAAAAGAAGATCTGATATCATCCTTTATGGCTTTTGAAGCCAAGCTCAATGGGCAGAGCCACTCAAGAATTCATAAAATTCGAAAGAAGAGCTTTCAGCTTTTTGAGCAAAAAGGATTTCCAACCATCAAAGATGAGGATTGGAAATACACCAGCCTCTCCCCCCTTATTCGAGACGAGTACTCGTTTAGTCCAGCCGAAGAGGCGAGCTTAGAATACAAGGATGTAAAACGATATTTGCTCCACGATGTAGACAATTATCGCATTGTTTTTATCGACGGGGTTTTTAGTAGTTGGCTTTCCAATACTGCGAGTCCTAAATTCCATCTAGGATGTTTATGTCATGGCATTGAAGATGATTCTAAACTGATTCAGAAGTATTTTAATTCTGCCATCAACAATTTGGAAGAGAGCTTGCCGGCGCTTAATACAGCGTTTTCTGAGGAAGGTGCCTTGGTTGAAATCCCAGATAATACCCAGGTTTCAAAACCAATTCAAATTGTCTATTTCACAACAGACAATGGGAAAAACAGGATGACACAACCTAGGAATTTGGTTATTCTTGGAAAGAACTCTGAGGCAAAGATTGTTGAACGTCATCAATCGCTTGGCAGCAACAAAGTTCTGAGCAATTCCGTAACCGAAGTATTTCTAGATAAGGATGCCCGTCTGCAGTATTATAAGGTTCAGAACGATCACGACACTGCTAGCCTCATTGATCATACCTATGTGCATCAAAACGGAGGAAGTGTAAGTCGATTTGGAACTTTCCTTATCAATGGTGGTCTGGTAAGAAACAATTTGCGCTTCTTCCTTAATGAAGAGCATGCCGAAGCCAATATGAATGGAATCAGCTTGTTGAATGATCGTCAACATGGAGATCATCATACACTAGTTGATCATCGTGTGCCCAATTGCCAGAGCAACGAATTGTACAAAGGAATTTTTGACGATCGATCTAGAGGTGTTTTCAACGGTAAGGTGAAGGTTTATCCAGATGCTCAGAAGACCAATGCTTTCCAGCAGAACGATAATGTAGTTCTGACCAAATCTGCTAGTGTAGATACCAAGCCTGAATTGGAGATTTATGCGGATGATGTGAAGTGTAGTCATGGCTGTACCGTAGGTCAACTGGATGAAGAAGCTCTATTCTATCTTCAAGCTCGGGGTATCCCTGAGAAAGAAGCGCGTGCGATGCTCCTCTATGCTTTCAAGCATGATGTCATGTCTGACGTTGGGATTGAAGCGTTAAAATCTCGCTTAAATCAATTGATGGGCAAAAAACTAGGTGTTGATCTAGACCTATCCATTTAATGGAATATCGCGGCAAACATATTCGCCAACAGTTTCCTATCCTCCATCAAAAAATACATGGCAAGGACCTGGTGTACTTAGACAATGCTGCAACGGCACAGAAACCTTCTGTGGTACTCGAAGCCATGGACGACTACTACACCAAGATTAATGCGAATATTCATCGCGGAGTACATCAATTAAGTCAAGATGCCACTGATGCTTTTGAGTTGGCGAGAGAAAAAGTTCGGGCACACATCGGAGCAAAATTGACTTCAGAAATAATCGTTACCAAAGGGACTACGGAAGGAATCAACCTTGTAGCCTATAGTTGGGGTGAAGCTTTTTTAGAGGAAGGAGATGAAATCTTCATTACCGAGATGGACCACCATTCAAATATTGTCCCTTGGCAATTATTGGCCGCTAAGAAGAAAGCTGTCATCAAGTATATCCCACTTCAAGACGATGGAACTTTAAATCTGACGCATTTTAGGTCCGAAATCAGCCCAAAGACCAAAATGGTTGCGGTGAATCATGTGTCGAATAGCCTTGGAACCATTAATCCGATTGAGGAATTGATCGCAATCGCGCATGAAAATGATGCACATATCCTGATTGATGGTGCACAGAGCGTTCCTCATATGTCCATAGATGTTGAAGCACTGGACGCTGACTTTTACGTGTTCTCGGGACATAAAGTGTTCGGACCAACCGGCGTGGGTATATTGTATGGAAAAGAATCATTGCTCAATCAAATGCCACCATATCACGGTGGTGGAGAAATGATCAAGGAAGTTAAAATGAGTGGCAGTACTTGGGCTGAGCTTCCTCACAAATTCGAAGCCGGAACACCGAATATTGCTGAGATGATCGGACTGGGAGTGGCTATCGATTTTATCAATGAACTGGGCCTACAAAACATCCATGATGTAGAAATGGGACTACTTGAATATGCCACTTCTGAATTACAGAAAATTGAAAGATTAAAGATTTACGGAACTTCCGAATCAAAAGCATCTGTAATTTCGTTCTTGCTCGACGGAATACATCCTTATGATGTGGGCATGATCCTCGATAAACTTGGAATTGCTGTTCGGGCTGGACATCATTGCACGCAGCCAGTAATGGATCATTTTGGAATTCCGGGGACCGTGCGCGTCTCTTTTGCCCTCTATAACACCGTAGAGGAAGTTGATCGATTGGTGGAAGGTGTAAAACGAGCTAAAAGCATGCTAAGCTGATGAGCATAGAAGAAAAACAACAGGAAATCATTGAGGAGTTCAGCTTCTTTGACGATTGGTTGGAGAAGTACGATCATCTCATTGGTTTGGGCAAAGAACTACCCCTCATCGATCCGTCTGAGAAGAAGGATGAAAACCTCATCAAAGGATGTCAAAGTCAGGTGTGGTTGCATTCAAAGCTTGAAAATGGCCGCCTTCACTTTTCTGCGGACAGCGATGCAATTATTACCAAAGGAATCATTGCGCTCTTGATTCGTGTGCTATCCAATGAAGAACCTCAAGCCATTATGAATGCTGATTTGCATTTCATAGATGAAATTGGACTCAAAGAGCACTTGAGTCCAACAAGAGCCAACGGATTGCTATCAATGGTGAAGCAAATGAAATTCTACGGACTTGCTTATCAATCTAAACTGCAAAACTAATGGCATTATCTGACAAAGAAATGGAGGATATTGGAGAGATCGTGGTTGAAATACTAACGACGATTTACGATCCCGAAATTCCAGTAAACATTTATGAATTGGGACTGATCTACGATGTGCAAGTAAGCGATCAACGAGAAGTCAAAATTTTAATGACTTTGACCACCCCAAATTGTCCTGTTGCGGAATCGCTTCCTGTTGAAATTGAAGAGAAAGTACAGTCGGCAGAGGAAATTGAAAAAGCTTCCGTTGAAATCACTTTTGATCCACCATGGGATAAGGAAATGATGAGTGAGGAAGCCAAACTAGAACTCGGCTTTTTATAAAATGGAAGAAGGCATCAGAAATAGGGTGGCTGAATCTGGATTGATGAATATTGATCCGGGGGTCTTTTATCCAAAGGAAAAAATCATAGGCTTGGATTTAAAGGATTTCCTTTATGAGGGCTTTATCCTTAGGGAAACCGAATTCCGCACCAAACTCAAAGAAGTAGAGTGGGACTCATATACCGATTGTCTCGTTGCTCTGCATTGCAGTACAGATGCCATTGTTCCAACATGGGCCTATATGCTGGTTTCAAGCTATTTATTTGATATAGCGAAGGAGACTCATTTCTGTGGCCTTTCAGAGCTGGTGGACCGAAAAATGCGTGCCGCCATTGAATCAATGGATCTGAGTCCATTTGAGGATGCACGAATTCTAGTCAATGGATGTAGCGAATATGAGATAGGTCCTGAAGCCTGTGTTCATTTAATCACTCAACTTCAGAAAGTGGCTAAATCCGTCATGTACGGTGAAGCTTGCAGCAGTGTGCCTGTATTTAAGAGAAGATAGCTCTAGTTTCTGCGCATATCGAGTACCCGATCTACAACGACCTCACCATCGGCAATTAGCTTGAAATGATACTCCGCTGGAGGAAACATACTGGCATCAAAGGCAAAAGGAAATTCATGAAGTCCAGGTGACATTTGTTCCTCTTCCATTAACTCCCTCACAACTACATGTTGATCATTAAACATGGCAATTCGAATGTTAACTGGAAAGGGGAAGTCATAAGAGAAACTTCCTCTTATTCCTCTTTTGGTAATAGGTGCATTATAATTCCTATCGTAATCATCCACTGCGGGCGGAGGTGGAACAGGTAGTCCTGTTCGTTCGGACAACCATTCAACCAGGTCCCTTCTCTCTCCCTCATTGTAACCAACAATTTGATCTAGGCTGTCATTATCTACGAGGGTCCATACAGCTGTTTGAACTTCCATTCCATGATATTCCCTCTCATCAACAAATTCAAGAAACTCCTGTAGATCCTTATTTCGTATTCCATCATACACATATAACACGGATGAGCTAGGACTAGATTTGGTGGATGTAATGCAATAACCCTTGGCGTTGATTTGGATCTCCTTTCCTGGATCCAATGCATAAAAGCATTTCCTCCGAAATAACGATGTCCTGATATCCTGTATCTGTTGCGTAGAAAATGGCCCCAATTGGAAGCTTGAAAGCAATGGATTCTTTTCCGGTATTTAAAAACCGGATACTTAATGGATAATCGTAGTGCGTACTGTTGTCGTTTCCATTTGCTTCCCATCTAAGCCCTAAAGATTCGGCTTCCTTCAAGTCAAGGGCATCCGGAGCAATAGAAAACGAGAATAGGAGACCTAGAATTAGGATTAAAAGAAGCGCGCGCATAGAATGAGTTTGTTCTAAAACGCTAACAAACAGCTTTTTCTTTTATTAGGCCATTAAAAACTGGAGACAATTCTCGCCTTCCAACTCCTCTGGTTCATTGCCCGGCACATAAACTCGTGCTTTTTGATCCCCTAAAAGACGTATGGAATCTCCCTGTATGCGCATTGAACTTCCTTCACGCAACCCAACAACCGGAATGGTATTGATGGTCATATATTCACGCAGGCGTGTATCTCGAGTTTCACCCATATGCGGTAAATCGGGAATGGGATCCAAGTAGTGCGGATTTAAGTTAAACGGATATAGTCCCATCGCATCAAAAGAAGGCACTTCTATTATGGGCATATCATTGGTGTTTTGAATGGTCAGACCAGCCACATTTGAACCGGCTGACGTTCCCATATATGGAACTCCGTCTTCCACCACCTCTTTGATGGTTTGAAGTACACCCGTATCATACAGTTGTCTTAAAAGTAGAAATGAATTGCCTCCACCAATGAAAATCCCTGCCGCATTTCTTACAGCGGTTTCTGGATCTGGGAACTCATGTATTCCAAACACCTTTAAACCTATTTCTGAAAAATAATCTCTTGCCGTTGCTGTGTATTCGTCATGACTTATTCCCCCAGGACGTGCATAAGGAACAAATAGAATCTCATTTCTACCTCTAAATAATTCTCTTATTTCATCTTTAAGGTAGTCAAGATATTTACCTCCGTAAACGGTGCTCGTTGAAGCTACAAGTATATTTTTCATTTTTCTTCTTCTATTTGTATTAAGGCAGTCCAAACCGAAGTATATCGACCATCCAAACGTGTCCATATGGGCCGCACCATTCCGTTGTAGGCCGATATATCATTATAGTCTCCAAAGAAGACATTTCCTTTTATTTCAAAGGTAGACTCACTAATTAAGTGATTTTCAAAACTCTTTCCTCCATCCTTGCTCACAGCCAAGTACACATTGGTTTCGGTGCCCTTCAAATCCCTTCGGTCATAGAATACCACATACACATATCCTGTTACTGGATCCACATCCATATTGGTGAAGAACTGCTCGTTACCAGCCTCGTCATTATTGACCCGTACTGGTTCTGACCAGCTCAATCCTTTATCCGTTGATCGGCTCACGAAAACATCGGGATCATTTATTCCGTTTCGATGGTCTACCCAATTCACGTATATGGTGCCTTTGTGTTTTCCGTTTGAAATATCGCATCCAATAAATGGCATCCCATTAACCCGATTAAGCCCACGAATATTTATGTTCCAGCCCATGGGTTGATCAGCGAGCTCAACATCATTATCCATCCATATCTCTCCTTTATCCAACGATCGATCGAAATAGATTTTTTCATTGAAGGACCAGGCTACATATATTTCTCCCTTCGGACCCACACAAGGAGTTGACCCTTCTGTTGTAGAATCTCCATCCAAACAATTGCCGGAAAATTCACTTAATACATGAGCCTCCGACCAGCTTAATCCTTCATCTTCCGATTTACTAAAGAGAATATTGCTTTTGTGCTTACTATAGTTCGAGCTGCCGTATTTATCGAACTGCGTCCATGTGCAATATATATTTCCGGTTTTCCTATCGGCAATGCCCCAAGGCTTGTCCTGATCCTTAGGGTGATCCAATCCCATATATCCGCCATCGTTCCAATCTTCACCACCATTGGGGGATTTTTGACAGACTATGCGATCGAGCATTTCTTCCGATTGCCAATTTTTTCCAGTAGGATCCGATAGATGGAAATAGTAAAAGTTACCTGTCCAATCGGCAACAATTACCGGATCTCCCCAAACTCCAAAAGGAGACTTCAATTCGCCATGGGACCAACTACGACCACCATCGTTCGAATAATGGTAACTGTTGATTACACTTCCCGCGACTAGTCTGTTTGGATTCGCGGGATCAATAGCAATGCTTGGCTCACAAGGGCCAAGTTTTCCTCTTGAACTTGTGGTGATTTCTATATTCTCAAATTCCTGAGCATTGGAAATCAATGCCAAACTCATCAAGAGTATACTTAGTCCTTTCATTTTACTCATTTTCAAACGCCGATTTTATGCTACGGTCTTTTGGGAATTCCTTTGCCGATCGTATTGTCTGATACAACATCTACACGGCTGCTCAAATATCTCAAAACAATCCGTAACAGAAATTTAAGTGAGTCCGCATTGTTGGTCTGAAATATGGGGAGTATTACAACCCTCCATAATTCTCTACATCCGAGAATAGGAATGTAGATACTTTGATTTGATATCAAGTTCAAAATCAGAAGAAATTCACAGGGCCCAATCCTTAATTAATCGGCACGACTACTTGAAATGTTCAAATGCAGTACAAAGAATTTTATGTCATTAGGACATATAGAGTATTCAATTTGTATCCGTATCTTGAGACCCAATAGGGACTAAATAGATAAGATCATTTATCAAACGTTGTATCCATCTTGTAAGAAATCATTTTCTAAGAAGAAGCGAAATAGAATAACACATCAACAAAATGAAAAGATTACTACTCCTAGCTTTCGTTGTAGCCATTAGCTTGGCCTCCTTTGCTCAATTAAGTGTTGGCGCAAGTGCGGGATATCAATTAAATGGACGAGTACATGGATACTATGGTACCGTTAATTTCAAGGACAATGCAAATTATGGTGTACAAGTCGCCTATTGGATCGATCAGTTTACGGCTGTAGAATTTAATTATACAGGGCACAGCTCAGATGCCATTGTTGAATATCCTCCTGGGGAGAAGGCCCGGTTGGAACGGGACAGAATTGGTTTCAGCTTGGAAGCATTCGCTCTATTGGCGGATATGATGCAGTGAAGCCTTTTGGTACAGGAAGCCCTTGGAGCGACACAATACACTTTTGATGGATATAGCGACCAATGGTTTTTCTCTGTCGCGCTTGGCGGTGGTGCAATGATTGACATTAGCGATGCCTTGGGAATTCGATTGCAAGGACGATTCCTGTTGCCTCTTACTTTTTCAGGTGTTGGATGTGGAATTGGAACGGGTGGAGCAAGTTGTGGAGGCGGAGCCGGATTTTGGGCACCTATGCTTTCTGATGATTTATCAGCAGGCCTTTACATCAAGTTATAAGTATTAAAACATAACACCGGATTGCTGGGCGGGTAAGAGTTCAAAGCCTTGAACGCCTCCTAAGCTAAATCCTAACGAAATAAATTGACGGCTACGCACTGCGTGGCCGTTCTTTATAGCTGGAGTCCAGTCCAAGGTATTGAGCACTCTAATGAGCTCCTGAGGGCATCCACCTCCCAGGTTTTTCTCTATGTGAATATTGGTCAAGCCTCCATGCGGCTCAATCACAAAACTCACCGCAGCCGAACCTTCAATATTGTATCGTTTGGCTTCTTCTGGATAGGTCACATTTAGGATCAGATATCGTTCCAAATCAACGTCCGGATGTCCCGTCTTAGGTTGTGCTACGGTGTCCAATTCCGTTTCTCCAAAAATCCTTGGATCCATTGAAATGTGCTCGAACTCATAATCTAAATGACGGTAACCTCTTTTACGGCAAAGCCTGTCATATTTGTAGGTGTTGAATTTAATGGTCCATCGATCTTGCATGTCCACACGTTCACCATTCACCTCCCCGGGTATCCAGCTTATCAAATAAAAAAGACGAAGTGCTTCTTTGTCCAGCTCTTCATTACCACTCGATGCATACAGCTTAACATCGGTCACACTTCCATTGGAACGAACAATGAAGTCGACAACGACATCTCCATCAATTTTCTGTTCGTAAGCAGAAGGAGGATAGATCATTTCCTGCTCAACGAGTGCCTTAACACCTCTTTTTCCTCCATAGGTTTCAGGTCCAGACATGCTTGTTTGGGCCATTATAATATGACCCAACATAAGGAAAGCAAGGAGAGTACGAAGGTTCATTACTACAATATTACAAAAGAAAAGGTCCCGATCAGTATGACCAGGACTCTTTCAATTCCAACCCTCTCTCAATCGTTAACTACCGCACGCTTCGCAGTCGTCTGGGTTATCGATACTGCATGCAATTGCCTGTGCTGCTGTATACTCGTCCTCGGTCAACTTCATGGCCGCTTCCTGAAGTTCGGACACTCTAGTTTCCTGAATTTTCTCTGTTTGCTCACTCGTCACAACAGGAGTAACTTGCTCCTTAGCTTGTTTTTGAACGGTGAACTTAATGGCATCCGCAGCCGCCTTCGTGCGCAGATAATACATTCCGGTTTTAAGTCCTTTCTTCCAAGCATAGAAATGCATGGACGTAACTTTACCGAAGTTTGCGTTCTCCATAAAGAGATTCATTGATTGCGATTGGTCAATGAACGCTCCACGTTCAGCGGCCATATCAATGATGTCTTTCATACTCATCTCCCATACCGTCTTATACAAAGTTTTGATGTTTTCCGGAATAACATCGATGTTTTGGATGGAACCATTCTGACGAATAATTTCATTCTTAAGCTCTTCATTCCATAAACCAAGCTTCACGAGGTCAACCAAAAGGTGTTTGTTCACAACAATGAACTCACCGGATAACACTCTTCGTGTATAAATATTGGATGTGTACGGCTCAAAGCACTCGTTGTTTCCTAAAATCTGGGAAGTTGATGCGGTAGGCATAGGAGCTAATAAAAGTGAATTTCTCACTCCGTGCTCTTTTACTTCTTCACGAAGAACGCTCCAATCCCAATTTCCAGAAAGATCAGATTCTTGCAGGTTCCACAAGTTCCACTGGAACTTACCTTCAGAAATTGGAGAGCCCGCATAGGTTTCATAAGGTCCATCAATCTTTGCCAAATCTTTTGATGCCGTAAGAGAGGCATAGTAGATCGTCTCGAAGATGTCTTGATTAAGCTTTTTGGCTTCAGGAGATGTAAAAGGATAACGCATCATGATAAGTGCATCTGCCAATCCTTGAACACCGAGACCCACCGGACGATGTCTCATGTTTGAATTTCTCGCCTCAGGGACCGGATAATAATTCCGATCGATCACCTTATTGAGGTTCTTGGTGACGATGTAGGTGATCCTGAAAAGTTCATCATGGTCAAATTTCCCATCCTTGACAAACTTAGGAAGTGCAATTGAAGCCAGGTTACAAACAGCTACTTCGTCCAGTGCGGTGTATTCTATAATCTCCGTACATAAGTTCGACGAACGAATGGTTCCGAGATTTTTTTGGTTTGATTTTTCATTACAGGCATCCTTATACAGCATATAAGGTGTTCCTGTTTCAATTTGTGATTCTAGAATTTTCTCCCAGACCTCTCTTGCCTGGATTGTTTTTCTTCCCTTTCCTTCGGACTCATATTTGGTGTACAAAGCTTCGAAATCAGCTCCATAGGTATCCGATAAGCCCGGGCATTCGTTTGGACACATCAATGTCCAGGTTGTGTCTTCTTCCACGCGTTTCATGAAAAGGTCTGGCACCCACATGGCATAGAATAAATCTCTAGCACGCATCTCCTCCTTACCGTGATTTTTTTTAAGATCAAGGAACTCGAAAATATCGGCATGCCATGGCTCAATGTACATGGCAAACGATCCTTTTCTCTTACCTCCTCCTTGATCTACATAACGAGCGGTGTCGTTGTATACTCTAAGCATGGGAACAATTCCATTGGATGTTCCATTTGTTCCTCTAATGTAAGAGCCCGTGGCGCGTACATGGTGGATAGATAATCCTATTCCTCCAGCACTCTGAGAAATCTTAGCGCATTGCTTAAGGGTATCATAGATTCCATCAATGCTATCGTCTTTCATCGTCAACAAGAAGCAGCTGGACATCTGAGGTTTTGGAGTACCCGAATTGAAAAGCGTAGGTGTTGCGTGGGTGAAATACTTCTTGCTCATGAGATCATAGGTCTCAATGGCAGCGTCGATATCTTCTTTGTGAATTCCCAATGCTACGCGCAAAAGCATATGTTGTGGACGCTCAACAATCTTTCCGCCGATTCGCAAAAGGTAACTTCTTTCTAGTGTTTTAAAACCGAAGTAGTCGTAACTGAAATCACGATCGTAAATCAAAGTTGAATCAAGGATGGCCGAATTATCCTGAATAATCTGAAATACGTCGTCAGCAATTAATGGTGCTTTTTTTCCTGTTTTAGGATTTACGAATTCATGCATTTCACGCATGGTTTCGCTAAAAGATTTTTTAGTGTTTTTATGGAGGTTAGAAACAGCAATACGCGCTGCCAATAAAGCGTAATCTGGGTGTCTGGTGGTCATACTAGCTGCAACCTCTGCAGCCAAACTGTCCAATTCTGAAGTGGTCACTCCTTCGTAGATTCCTTCTATTACACGCATGGCTACGGCCACAGAATCTACTAACGGATTAAAGCCATAACACAACTTTTGAATTCGAGCGGTGATCTTGTCGAATTTTACGGCCTCTTTTCTTCCGTCTCTTTTTAATACATACATACTCGGCTCCTTTTATATAATTTTAGTCTAGGTAATTATTTGGAGGCTTTTTAAAAATCGCTGTCAAAGCTGATTTTGTTGTCTTCGCTACTGTGCATCACACCAGCTTTTTGGTATTCAGCAACTCGTTTCTCGAAGAAATTGGTCTTTCCTTGTAGAGAAATCATATCCATGAAATCAAAAGGATTGGACACATTGTATTCTTTGCTACATCCCAATTCCGCAAGTAATCGGTCGGTAACAAATTCCAGGTATTGGGTCATTAGCTTGGAGTTCATACCGATCAAATCAACAGGAAGTGATTCCGTTATAAACTCTCTTTCGATATCCAAGGCATCTAGGATAATCTCTTTAATACGCTCTTCTGGAACTTGATTGATCAAATGATTGTTGTGAAGGTGAACGGCAAAATCACAATGCATTCCTTCGTCACGACTAATCAACTCATTGGAGAAGGTTAGGCCAAGCATTAGCCCTCTTTTCTTCAACCAGAAAATTGAGCAGAAACTTCCACTAAAGAAGATCCCTTCTACTGCCGCAAACGCAATGAGACGCTCGGCGAAAGATGGGCTTTCAATCCATTTAAGGGCCCAGTCCGCCTTTTTCTTAATTGCTTCAAATGTTTCTATGGCATGAAACAAGCGATCTCTCTCTTCTGGATCTTTGATATAGGTATCAATCAGGAGTGAGTAGGTTTCGGAATGAATGTTCTCCATCATGATTTGAAAACCATAAAAGAACTTGGCTTCCGTATACTGCACTTCATTCACGAAGTTCTCCGCAAGATTCTCATTTACGATACCATCAGATGCAGCAAAAAATGCAAGAATGTGCTTAACAAAATACTGTTCATCCGCATTCAATTTGGTATCCCAATCCACTAAGTCTTGTGACAGATCAATCTCCTCCGCAGTCCAAAAACAAGCTTCTTGTTTTTTGTACCACTGCCAAATGTCGTCGTGCGTAATAGGAAAGAGGACGAAGCGGTCCTTATTCTCCTGAAGTATAGGCTCTTGCATTAAATTTTATTTCAAAGGGACTCCTCTTATCAGCTGTTTTTCAGTCATTTAGCCGATAACTCAACAAACGATAACAAGAAGTCGTAAAAATTAGATATTCGCCACCAAGGCTAAGTCTGACACAAATATTTCAAATAAAAAACAGGGTGTCAATATTCAGTTTTCCACATTGCTGAGTAGTTTTCAACAGCTATTGAACCGCCTCAGAATGAAACCCCTTGTGATTACTGAGGAATGATATATGCAAGTATTTAACAGGAATTTTTGTAACCGATTTTTCAACCGTAATGAACAGTTAACATTGAGATAAAATGAATCACTTTTCCTTCTCCCATTGTTCGGCAATAATCTCCAATTCATTGAACCACTTTTGACCATACTTTCTGATCAATGCATCCTTGGTAAACTTGAAGGTTGGAACTGACAATTGTTCTCCCAAAGTACAAGCATCATTACAAATTGGCCAGTGATGATAATTGACTGCATCAAAAGACGGGTAAGAGTCAATGCGAATAGGATATAAATGACAGCTAATGGGCTTTCGGAAATTGATTAATCCCTCCTTATTGGCATTTTCAATTCCACAAGAGGCTATTCCACTTTCATTGAACACGGTATAGGCACATTCTTTTCCATTGACCAGTGGGGTGACATCATCGCCATCCGAATCAACAATGCTTGTACCCTGAGCATCAATGGCGGCTTGTCCAGCTTTAGGCAAACTTGATTTTATTATTGGATAAATCTCTTTGAGAATCTCTACTTCACCCTTCTCCAGAGGGGCTCCGCTCTCCCCTTCCACACAACACGCACCTTTACAACGATTTAAATCACAAACGAACTTTTTTTCGAGGATATCTTCCGATACTAAGGTCTTTCCGTGCTGGATCATAGCTAACTTTAAAAGGCAAATTTACGTACTTCAAAGGGCGGGTCAATCATCAGACAGCAATTGCCATTAAAAAAGAGGATATTTGTTCCACTAAGAAATTCAAGACATTATATAATGAAATGTATTAGGAAAATTGGATTATGCCTTTTCTTACTTTCTCCGCTTTTTGGATTGAGTCAGGAAAAGAATTATGAATTGGGAAATGTTCTTGTGCGAATCTATGATGATGCAACGATAGAAGACCTTATGAGTGAACTGGAAGCCAGTCAACCAAATTGGAACTTTCATGTAGACAAACGAGTAAGTAAGCACCTTAAGATTTATCAAATTGGTTTTGATGCCAACATAGAGCACGATGATGTCATTCGATTATGTTCGAGCCAAGAGGGCGTTCGTTATGCCCACAACAACTTTTATGTTGAGCTTCGAAATACTCCGAATGATGCGTTCTACGGCAGCCAATGGCAATATGAAAACACCGGGCAGTCCGGCGGTACCGTTGATGCAGATCTTGATGCGGACAGTGCCTGGACGATGACCACCGGTGGATTAACCGTTTTTGGTGATACCATTGTTGTATGTGTAATTGACGATGGAATTGACACCGCTCATGTCGATTTTGGAAATAATCTTTGGGTTAATAGAGACGAAATCCCTGGTAATTTAATCGACGACGATGGAAACGGATATGTTGATGATTACAGAGGATGGAATGTGTATAATGTCCCCGCCGATGATGATGTAAGCGGCAGCGGTTGGCATGGAACTCCCGTAGCAGGAATCGTGGGAGCCAAAGGAAACAATAGCATAGGAGTGTCTGGTGTGAACTGGGATGTTAAACTCATGATCATTGTGGGTGGCGGAAGTTCAAACACCCTTTCATATGTACTTGAATCATATGAATATCCTCTTCAACAAAGAATGCGTTACAATAGGACCAATGGTGATAGTGGAGCTTTTGTTGTAGCAACAAATGCCTCATGGGGAGAAGATTTCGGAGATCCCGCGAGTGCTCCTTCTTGGTGCGATATGTACGATACCCTAGGGATGCATGGTATTCTAAATTGTGGCTCCACAATTAACGGAAACTATGATGTAGATGTGGTAGGAGATTTACCAACGGCATGTCCGAGCGAGTATATGATTGCGGTCACTAATATGGATGATACAGACAATAAAGTACCTGGAGCTGGTTATGGAGCCACGACCATAGATTTAGGATCCTACGGAGCTGGCACCTACACAACGGCATTGAACAATAATTATGGTGGGTTTGGAGGTACTTCCGGAGCCACACCACATGTAACTGGAGCCATTGCCCTGGCTTATTCGCTAGCCTGTTCCAGACTAATGGAATTGAGCCTGGATGAACCAGATTCCTTGGCTAGAATCATGAAAGATCTTCTTTTCGCCAGTGTTCAGCCAAATACTTCATTGGCAGGAATCACTACCACTGGAGGCCGTTTAAACCTACATTATTATATGGAAGCGGTGGAAAGTGAATGCAATGGAAATACTGGAATTTCAGAAAATGAAGAAAAAATTGAACTTTTCCCCAACCCGGCTAGTACCTCTTTACGTATTATAGGTATAGAGGAGATTGTATCTCTGACTATATACGATCGCGTTGGTAAGGAAATCCATGTAAAATGGACGAACGATGGAGAAGTTGACGTGGAATGGTTACCTGCCGGTCTATATGTAGTGAAGATTTCAGATGCTTCTGGGAAGAAGCACCATCTTCAGTTTATTAAGACTTAGGTTTGGGTTAATATATTAGGTCTAGAATAGCCCTGCGATAGTAAATATCGCAGGGCTTTCTGGTTATAAAAACCCCATTTAACTACTTTTGCCGAATGGCAGACAAAGCAGACCTTTTTAAGAACATCATCTCCCATGCGAAGGAGTATGGATATGTTTTTCAAAGCAGTGAAATCTACGACGGATTAAGTGCCGTGTACGATTATGGTCCCTATGGATCGGAGTTGAAAAAAAACATTCGTGATTACTGGTGGAAAGCGATGGTCATGATGAACGAGAATATCGTTGGGCTAGATGCCGCCATATTTATGGAGCCGACCACATGGAAAGCTTCGGGTCATGTGGATGCCTTCAACGATCCATTGATTGATAATAAGGACAGCAAGAAAAGATACAGAGCAGATGTTCTTATTGAAGATCATGCCGAAAAGACCAGGCAAAAGGCTGAAAAAAAAGTAGTAAAAGCCCGAAAAAGATTTGGAGAAACTTTTGACGAAAAGCTCTACAGAGAAACAAATCCAAGGGTTAAAGGATATTTGGACAAGGCGGATGCCATGGTTCAAAAAATGGCCAAGCTTCTTGAAGCGGAGGATTTAGCTGGAGTAAAAGATCTTATTGAAGAATTGGGCATTGTCGACCCCGTTTCAGGCTCTAAGAACTGGACCGATGTGCGCCAGTTTAACCTCATGTTTGGAACCGAACTGGGATCTGTTGCTGGTGATTCTACAAAGCTTTATCTACGACCAGAGACCGCGCAGGGAATTTTTGTAAACTTTTTAAATGTTCAAAAATCCGCGCGGATGAAAATCCCATTCGGAATTGCCCAAACCGGGAAGGCATTTAGAAATGAAATTGTCGCTCGTCAGTTCATATTCAGGATGAGAGAGTTTGAGCAGATGGAAATGCAATTCTTTGTTCGTCCTGGAGACGAAATGAAATGGTATGAATACTGGAAGGAAAAAAGATTGAATTGGCACCTGAGCTTGGGTATAGACGAGTCCAATTACCGTTTTCATGGTCATGAAAAACCAGCGCACTATGCCAATGCTGCTGCGGATATAGAATTTGATTTTCCATTTGGCTTTAAAGAATTGGAAGGAATTCATTCTCGAACAGACTTTGACCTGAAGCGTCATGAAGAATTCTCAGGAAAAAAACTGCAATTCTTTGATCCTGAACTAGGCTCAAATTATGTCCCTTATGTTGTTGAGACCTCCATTGGATTGGATCGTATGTTCCTTGCTGTAATGAGTTCTTCATTGAAGGAAGAAACCCTGGAAGATGGCTCAAAAAGAACTGTACTATCTATACCACCAGCCATTGCGCCTGTTAAGGTAGCCATGCTCCCTTTATTGAAAAAAGATGGGCTGCCTGAAATGGCAAGGGAAGTTATGGGTACACTTCAGATGGAATTCAATTGTCAGTATGATGAAAAAGATGCCATCGGAAAGCGGTATAGACGACAAGATGCCATTGGCACACCTTATTGTATAACGGTTGATCATCAATCGCTTGAAGATAGGACAGTGACCATTCGAAACCGAGACAGCATGGAACAAGAGCGAATTTCTATTGATTCCCTTTTAGGTTTGCTCAGGGAAGAACTGTCTTTGACTCCTCTTCTTCAAAAAATTTGAAGGAAGGAATAAAAGTCTTCACCTCATTTGATTTCAGTAGTTATATATTAAACTTATATTTGCCGCAAATATCTGGAACCTTAAAAAAGAATTGAAAATGAAGAAGTTGTCATTTTTTGCAATGTTAATTGCAGCACTTTCATTTGCAGCATGTAACAACACAGCAACCGAAACGGAAGAAGTAGAAGAAACAGAAATGCACGATCATGATGGTCATGACGATGCTGAGGACGCTACTGATGAAGTAGAAGAAGCTGTTGAAGAAGCTGCTGATCAGATCGATGAAGAAGTACAAGAAGCTGTTGAGACTGGCCGTAAGGCTGACCAAAACGCTGAAGATGCTCCTAAGACTGACTCTGATGAGTCTGCTGAGTAATTAACAAGCATTCAAAACGTACGAAGCCTCTCCTTTTAGAGGGGCTTTTTTATTTGGTGGCCTGTACGGCTTGATCAATTTCATGGATGATGGGATAAAAGCCTTTGTCGCCCCAAAAATTACGGGCAACCAAAGCTCGAAAACGAGCATATGCTAAATCGTATCCTCGCGAGCCCAGATCTGTAAAACCTTCCGATCTTAAATTCTCATCAAAATTTTTCTTAAGCCCTTCGATGTTTGCATCTTCGGCAAAGGAATTGAAACTCAAAGAGTCAAAATGGGTCCTTTTTTCATCTGAAAAATCGAATGACCATTCCGCTAAATAGGCTCTGTTCACCAAACGATAATAGGTGCTGCTACGTCCAGAAGTATCTACGGGTATAAAGAGGTCAGGCGAAATTCCACCACCACCATATACGGTTCGCCCGTTAAGTGTTTCAAATTTTAAACTATCAGGAAATGCAGTGCTATCCTCGGTCCACATCTCTCCATTATCCCACCGATGATAACTCTCCAAATAATATTCTTCGTATCCTTCTTGATACGGCTTCTGAATGCATCGACCGCTAGGTGTAAAATATCTCGCCACTGTTAATCGAATAGCAGATCCATCCTTTAAAGTCCATTGTTCCTGAACCAATCCCTTTCCAAACGATCTGCGACCAAGGATACGTCCGCGGTCGTTGTCTTGAACCGCTCCAGCTATAATCTCACTCGCCGATGCCGAGCCTTCATTAATGAGAATGTCCAAAGAACCGCTTTCAAATAATCCTCCACCTTTTGCATAATGATATTCCTTCTCTCTGTTTCTTCCTTCCGTATAAACTATAAGCGCGCCATCTGGAAGTAGGTCACTAGCCATTTGATTGGCCGTATGAAGATATCCCCCCGGATTATCTCGTAAATCCAAAACCAATTTCTTCATTCCATGATCCAACAAATCGGTTAGCGCGGCACGAAATTCCGAGTACGTAGATTCAGCAAATCGATTGACCTTAATGAAGCCAGTGGTATCATCCATCATATAATGAACGTCTACGCTATAAATGGGAATATCATCTCGAACAATCTCCGTTTCATAATGCTCTTTTGAGGTGGGGCGATACATTCCCACTCTCACTCGAGTGCCCTTCTCTCCTCGGAGCATTCCAATTATTTTAGAATTGGTCATCCCAACCCCGGCAATCAAACTATCCTCGACCAAAATCATTCGATCACCTCCTTTAATTCCCGCACGCTCCGAAGGTCCACCCTCAACCGCAGAAATGACCACAAGGGTGTCTTTTATAATTCTAAATTCAACTCCAATCCCTTGGAAATTGCCCTGCATGTTTTCGTTCACCTCCTGAATCTCGGATTTCGTAATGTAGGAGGAATGTGGGTCCAAACGATGCAGCATCTCATCAATGGTTGCATCCAACAAGCTGTCGGCATCCACTTCATCTACATAATCTCGATTGATGATACTCATCAGCTGATTCAACTTTCCATATCGGCCCATTCCACTGGTAATACCCGTCGAAACATCGTTCATTTTGGTTCCGATGTATAGTCCGATTGCACAACTAAGTGCAAGCGCAAGTGGTCCTAAAAATGCTCTTCCCTTCATGTATATCGCGTACTGATGCAGCTGTGGTAAACGTTCGAAAAGATAGGAAAGTTTTGTGTCCATTCTAAAGGACGGAATTGGTACCGTACTTTCTAAAAGGAAATCATAAAGAATAAAAAAAAGCAGGGCGAAATTCTTAGATCTTGCTCTGTTTTAGTACCTAGGGTGGGAATCGAACCCACACGATATTGCTATCACTGGATTTTGAATCCAGCGCGTCTACCAGTTCCGCCACCTAGGCTCATCGGGGTGGGCAAAATTAGAAAAACTTCTCTTTTAATAAGCAAAAAGTCAACAAAATACCCTTTAGAAGGATTAGAATTCCACGACCAATACCTTTATTTTTATGAATTCATTAATTACGGAGAATGGCATTGAAGATAGTCGACGATTTTCAAGCTTCTCAAAACCGAAAAGGGGATGAACTTAAGGCCGTTTGAATGAGGGTTTTAAAGGAGTTTTTTTTATTACATTTGCACCCCCCTTTGGAAAAGCTCAAAAGATAGCATGGGTCAAAATGTGAAAATATTTAGCGGTTCCGCTAGCACGGATTTAGCGAAGAACATTGCTGAAGAGTACGGAACTACTCTTGGCGACGTTCGCATGTCGAATTATAGTGATGGGGAATTCCAACCTTCTTTTGAAGAAACGGTTCGAGGGAATCGTGTATTTATCATTCAGTCTACCTTTCCGCCGAGTGATAACCTAATGGAGTTAATGCTGATGATCGATGCAGCCAAGCGCGCATCAGCCAAGGAAATTGTAACAGTCCTTCCTTATTTTGGATGGGCACGTCAAGACAGAAAGGATAAGCCTCGCGTTCCAATAGGATCCAAAATGGTGGCGAAGATGTTAATGACAGCAGGAGCTACCCGAATCATGACCATGGATCTCCATGCCGATCAGATTCAAGGTTTCTTTGAAATTCCTGTTGATCACCTTTTTGCCAGTACCATTTTCCTTCCTTACCTAGAGTCACTAGGCCTGGAAGATTTGACTATGGCCTCTCCAGACATGGGAGGAAGCAAGCGGGCAAATAACTATAGCAAGTTTTTAAATAGCGAAGTCGTTATTTGTTACAAGCAGCGTTCTAAGGCCAATGTCATTGATAAAATGACTGCGATTGGTGAAGTGGAAGGAAGAAACGTTGTATTGGTAGATGACATCTGCGACACAGCGGGAACATTGACCAAAGCGGCAGATTTAATGATGGAAATGGGCACTAAGTCTGTTCGTGCGGTGTGCACACATCCATTGTTGTCTGGCGAAGCTTACGAGCGTATCGAAAATAGCAGTTTGGTGGAATTAATCGTAACGGATACCATTCCACTTAAGCAAGAATCAAATAAAGTAAAGGTGCTTTCTGTAGCTCCGCTTTTCGCAAATGTGATTAAGCGAGTGAATAAGCACAAATCAATAAGTTCACATTTTATCATATAATAAAGCAATAAGATGAAATCGATCAGCATTAGCGGAACTACCCGCAATATTGGCAAGAAAGAAACCAAAGCCCTCCGAAGAGAAGGAATGGTTCCATGCGTGATTTATGGAGGAGAGAGTGAAATTCATTTTTCTGCCGACGAAAGAGCATTCAAAAGTTTAGTGTATTCCGCTGAAGCCTACATGGTTGAGATCGACGTTGACGGCACAGTGACTAAAGCTATCATGAAGGACGTACAGTTCCATCCAGTTACGGATAGAATTGAGCATATGGACTTTCTTGAATTGGCTGATGACAGAGAAGTTAATCTTGACATTCCTGTAATCTTGAAAGGAAATGCTATTGGAGTTCGTAACGGAGGTAAACTTCGTTCAGTTCTTCGTTCACTGAGCGTGCGTGCAATACCCGCAGATCTTCCTGATGCCATTGAGATTGACATTGAAAAGCTCACCATTGGACAGAAGATTTCTGTAGGTGACATTGCTTCAAATGCCAAGTTCTCCATTCTTAACACAGATAAGGCCATTATTGTAGCTGTTCAAAGAGCTCGTGGAGCTGTGGATGATGACGTTGAAGATGAAGAAGGAGAAGGAGAAGAAGGTGCTGAAGCAGCTTCTGAAGAATCTGCTGAAGGCTGATAAGCTGTGCAGAAGAGCCTTATCGTTGGCTTAGGTAATATTGGTGAAGAGTATGTAGATACTCGTCACAACATTGGATTCAAAATACTGGATGCGTTGGCAGATGCATCCAGTATTTCTTTTTCTACCGATCGCTACGCTGATGTAGTGAAACTCCGTTATAAGGGTAGACCATTCGTATTAATCAAGCCGAGTACCTATATGAACCTGAGTGGAAAAGCGGTTCAATACTGGATGCAGAAAGAAAAAATACCGGCAAAGAACACCTTGGTGGTCACCGATGATCTCGCCTTGCCATTTGGAACCTTACGCATGCGACCTAGTGGATCCGACGGTGGACACAATGGTCTAAAACACATTACACAGATTCTTGGAAATGGCCAATGGCCTCGTCTTCGATTTGGAATAGGAAACGAGTATTCCAAAGGACGTCAAGTAGACTATGTCCTCGGAAAATGGTCATCAGAAGAATTGGAAAGTCTCGATGATCGGATTGAAACCTCCATTAAAATGATTCAGCTTTTTGGCACTCGCGGAGTGCAAGAAGCCATGAATACCTACAACGGTAAGTAAGGATTTATTCTACCGTTACTGATTTGGCCAAATTTCTAGGCTGATCAACATTACACCCACGCATCAACGCGATATGATAGGATAACAATTGTAATGGAATGGTTGTTAGAAGAGGAGTAAACATTTCTTCCGTCTCGGGCACCTCAATCACATAATCTGCAATGGTATGGATTTCTGTATCCCCTTCATTCACAATGGCGATGATCTGTCCGTTACGTGCCTTAACTTCCTGAATGTTGGAAATTACCTTTTCATACTGCCCTTTTCTTGGAGCAAGCACAACCACCGGCATGTTTTCATCAATCAAGGCAATAGGTCCATGCTTCATCTCAGCAGCCGGATACCCCTCTGCATGTATATAAGATATCTCTTTCAACTTTAAAGCACCCTCAAGAGCTACGGGGAAATTATATCCACGTCCTAGGTACAAGAAATTGTGTGCATTGGCGTACTTCTCGGCAATGGATAGAACCTTCTTGTCAGAATCTATCATACCCTCAATCTTAGCCGGAATATTATCGAGCTCCACTGCCAGCTCATGGAATTTCACGGCCGAAATGGTCCCCTTCTTTTGCGCTAAGTATAAGGCCATCAACATTAAAACAGTCAATTGAGCGGTAAATGCTTTGGTCGAAGCGACCCCAATTTCAGGGCCAGCATGGGTATATGCTCCGGCATCAGACGCCCTTGCAATACTACTTCCCACAATATTACAAACACCAAAAATGGTTGCCCCTCTTGATTTCGCCAATTGAATAGCTGCCAATGTATCGGCTGTTTCTCCGGATTGTGAAATAGCAATAACTATGTCATCCTCATCAATAACTGGATTTCTATACCTGAACTCAGAGGCATATTCCACTTCAACAGGTATGCGAGCAATATCTTCAAACAAATACTCCGCTACCAATCCAGCGTGCCAACTGGTTCCACATCCAATAATTATGATTCGTTTGGCATTGAGAAAACGACCTTCCAACTCCTTCATGCCAGACATGGAAACTATTCCTTTATCCACGCGCAGGCGTCCACGCAAGGTATCTCGAATGGACTTGGGTTGCTCGTAGATTTCCTTGAGCATAAAGTGATCGAATCCACCCTTCTCAATGGCCTCAAGACTTAATTGCAGCTCCTGAACATAAGGCTCTATCTCTGCATTCTCATGAATGTGCTTGATGCTCAATTCTTCTCCCTTACGAATACGAACAATTTCTTCTTCTTCTAAATAAACAGCCTGCTTCGTATACTCTAAGAAAGGTGTTGCATCTGAAGCGATAAAAAATTCATCTTCTCCAATTCCAATGACCAAAGGACTTCCTTTCTTGGCCGCCACCACAGTCCCAGGTTCGTTTTCACTAAGCACCACAATGGCATAAGCTCCAATTACTTGAGTTAATGCCAAACGAACGGCTTCCGCCAAATCCTGAACGACTGAGTTGTAAATGTCTTGAACTAGAGTTGATAGTACCTCTGTGTCGGTTTCACTCTTGAATGAATACCCTCTTTTTATCAGTGCCTCTTTAAGGCTAGAGTAATTTTCAATGATACCATTGTGAATGAGTGCAATTTCACCCGATTCAGAATAGTGAGGATGCGCATTTGAATCCGAAGGAACACCATGTGTGGCCCAGCGCGTATGCCCCATTCCAATTGACCCCACTTTGGAAACCCCTTCCATATGTGCGATCAAATCAGAAATTTTTCCCTTCTTTTTACTAAGGTGAATGGAATCGGTTACCAAGGCTATTCCAGCACTGTCGTAACCTCTGTACTCCAACCGTTGTAAGCCTTTAATAAGGACTGGATAAGCTTCTCTATCACCAATATACCCGACAATTCCGCACATAATTACTTAGATAATACAAGGGTTAATTTGGGTCGATCGGCTACATTAACCGCATCCTGCCCATGAATAATAACGCGATTAGGGCTCACCGCATTACCCGAAACCAAAACAGTTAAATCCTCATTGGTTTCTCCTTCATTTAATAGTTGATGAAGGTGACGGCCAATATTAAAACAATAGGTACCCGTAAGCTCATCATAGTAACCATTAAAATAGGAATCGGGCTCTAATAGCTGGTCCGGGATAAATCCTCTATTTCCATTGCTGTCAATTCGTGCGAGGAGCAATCTATTTGACGCTTCAAATTGAAAGTCGGTGCCTTCCACTAGCTTAAAGCAGAGCTCCGCATGATTTACGATGTAATTCTTGTCCTTTAGAGTGTCCAATCCCTCAATCCTTGCGAGGGTCTGAATCCCAGACATCCCTTGTAAGTATGAAACCTCTACCGGAGCTCCCAAAGGTGGGCGCACACCAATTTGACCGGAGGCATGGCTATGCTGGAACATATTAACTCTTTGACATAATTCATTCAAATTGAGTACAAACTTCAACGAATCTTCATCATCCGTATGGTACCAAAAGGTAAGATTGGAGTGTACGTTGGGTATTTGCAATTTTAGAATGGCATTCCCTTGCGAGGCTCGAACGTAGATTCCATTGATAAAGTCCAAGAAGTTTTCGTTGGATTCCAACTCCTCGCCATTGGAAACATCCAGTATTTTCTGAACAAAGGTGGTATCAATATCAATGCGCACCATGGGGGGAAGAGGTTCTCCTCCAATGTTGATGCTATCGTCGGGATTCGCTACAAAATTTAGTTTGCCGATTAATTGGCTATAATGTGGGAACCGTCGATTTGAAAAATAGACCGAATCGAAATCAAGGCGTTCACTCAATTCGTATACCTCCAATTCCATGTTCATATTATTCGGACCATACAATCCATCGTCATAATACACCATGTTCAGAAAGGCGGAGTCGGCAACAGGGTTTGGGCCGAAATCAATATCCGTAGAAGAAAGTAGAAGCTGGGTCACGAAGCTGCTCACTGCCGCGCCGAACACTGGATCCCTATATTGTCCAACAAGATTTGAAATCGTCTTATCAGAACGAATGCTATCCAATTCTCTCCAAGAAGTCTTTATCGAAAATTCATCGAAATAGAAAATACTCCCCTGTTCTTCTTCCGGCTGAATGCTGTCACCGATTAAGGTGAATTCTCTCTCACATGAAAGTAGGAGTACAAGACTAGAGAAGGCTGCAAACCAGCCAACAATTCTCTTCATACGAATCAAATAATGCCTTAGGCGACTGCCTCTTCAACGAGAAGCTCAGAATAAAATTTCACGTAATCATTAATATATTCATCTCCTTCAGGATGGTCCATGCTTACTACACCGGACTCCTTTGCAAAATCTCTAATCTCATCATTTGATGAGTTAAAGATGACCGCATCGGAATTTGCGATGGCCAACTTGCTTAATTGAATAAAAGAAGGATCTGAAATCAACTCCGTCGAGTCCCCATTAATGCCGTCAAAAGCAATTTTATCGGTCATTTTCTTATTCAAAGATCCATTGAAATCTTCGTCATAAACCGAACTGACAATTTTACTTTCTGCAAAGGTTGGCTCATCGCTGTATTGATTTCTCAAATAAAGAGGCACCAAGCTCGTCATCCAACCATGGCAATGAATAATATCAGGTGTCCAACCCAGCTTTTTAACCGTTTCCAATACGCCTCTTGAGAAGAATATACTTCTTTCGTCGTTGTCCTTATAGAAGGTACCGCTCTTATCAGCGAACTGCCCTTTGCGCTTGAAATACTCTTCGTTATCGATAAAATATACTTGAATGCGTGCCTGAGGAATAGACGCTACTTTAATGATTAATGGTTGATCCATATCATTAATAATCAGGTTCATACCTGACAATCGTATCACTTCATGCAATTGGTGTCTGCGTTCATTTATAAGCCCGAATCGAGGCATGAAAACACGAACTTCAAAACCATTTTCATTCATGTTTTGAGGAAGTGCACGTGCAATATTTGAAATCTCTGTATTCTGTAGGTAAGGGTTGATCTCCTGCGAGATGTAAAGAATTCGCTTCTTTTCCATAAGATGTGGATATATGTCTGCTAAAAATAGGGAAGTGCAAAAGTACGAAAATTCTACGCTTTTGTCAAGTATTGCTTAGCTTTGCAACCGATTCACTCCCTTATAAGAACTATGATTACAATCGGTACGATCGTCGATCTACAGGACCAAATTGCGGAATGGAAATCCAATGGTCTTTCCGTTGGATATGTACCTACTATGGGAGCTCTCCATCAAGGACATCTCAGTTTGCTGCAACGTTCCCAAACAGAAAACGACAAAACGATCTGCAGTATTTTTGTAAACCCTACTCAATTCAATAAATCAGAAGATTTAGAAAACTACCCAGTAGACTTAGATGGGGATCGGGCAAAGCTAGAGAGTGTATCCTGCGATCTCTTGTTTCTCCCTATAAGTGAAGAGATCTATCCTGAAGGAGAACGAAGGAATAAACACAATTTAGGGAACACGACTCGATATATGGAAGGTCGCCATAGACCCGGGCACTTTCAAGGTGTCGCCACAGTTGTGGATCGGTTTTTTACTATTTGTACGCCAGATCGCGCGTATTTTGGAGAAAAGGATTTTCAACAATTGGCAGTGATCCGAGCAATGGCTGCCGATGTAGGTCATGATGTCGAAATCATTGGATGTCCCATCGTTCGAGAGGAGTCTGGACTAGCCATGAGCTCTAGAAATAGGCGTTTATCCGCAAACGAAAAAGAACATGCCCTTCTTATTCATCAGACCATTACACTCGCTCAAGCTCGTTACCAAAAAGACGATCCCGCACTTCTACTCGAACTCATCGAGCAACTTTTTGCCGCCGATCCTGTTTTAGAGCTGGAGTATGTAGAAATAGCCGACGAAGAAAGCTTGAGCCCAATATTTGAATTTCCGAGCGATAAGAAAGCTCGAATATTTATTGCCGCACAAGCAGGAAATGTCCGTCTTATCGATAATGCTGCTTTGAATTAATCGATAGGAGAAAAGCCATTTCTCTGGCCTTAGCAAAACTTTTAAGAAATGGTATCTTTGCAGCCATGAAAATTGAGGTAGTAAAATCGAAGATTCACCGAGTGAGTGTGACTGGTGCCGACCTAGATTATGTAGGTAGTGTAACTGTGGATGAGGATCTTATGGACGCCGCCAATATTATTGAAGGTGAAAAAGTTCAAATAGTGAACATCAACAATGGTGAGCGCTTGGAAACTTACGTCATAAAAGGAAAGAGAAATTCTGGAGAGATCTGTATCAATGGCCCCGCGGCCCGTAAAGTGCAGAAAGGTGATATCGTTATTCTAATCACCTATGCTTCCATGGATTTTGAAGAAGCGAAAGGATTCAAGCCCTGGATTGTCTTTCCAAATGAAGAAACCAATCGATTAAAGTGATCTATTGAAGAAGGTCGGAAACATCTTAAAAATTGGTCTTCCTCTTGCCCTGGGTATCTTTCTTATCTGGTGGGTTTATCAAAAATTAACTCCTTCTGACATTACTGAAATCACGAAGTCCTTATCTGAGGCTTCGTACGGGTATATTCTCATTTCCATTTGCTTTGGAATCCTGAGCCATATGAGTCGGGCCTATCGATGGAAATACACCCTAGAACCCTTGGGGATGAAACCTCGATTTCTCAATTCATTTATGGCTGTGATGGTTGGCTATATCGTGAACTTAGCCGTACCTAGGCTAGGGGAAATCTCACGCTGTACGGTGATGAATCAGTATGAGAAAAAACCGTTCGACAAATTATTTGGGACGGTTATCGCAGAGCGCGTAGCTGATATGATCATCTTACTTAGTTTGATTTCCATAACCATACTACTTCAATTTCCTGTTCTTCGGGATTTACTGGAAGAAAGTGGATTATTAGACAAAATCCGAAATCCACTGCCCCTCATTCTCATAGGCTTGCTTCTTCTTGGGCTTGGACTTGGCTTTTTACGTCTACTTAAGATTAGCGATAATCCGATAATTGTAAAAATCCGCGGATTGATCATGGGTGTTTTTTATGGTGTTAAAAGCATCCTTAAAATGAAGAATAGATGGGCATTTATTGGACACACTTTCTTTATTTGGGGAATGTACCTAGCCATGTTTTGGGTTGCCACCTATGCCTTACCAGGAACGACCGGAATTTCCTTTGGAGGAATACTTGCCGCTTTTGTTTTAGGAGGGCTAAGTATTGTTGCTACGAATGGAGGAATTGGTGCCTATCCCCTAGCCGTACAGCAGATTTTAATTTTATATGCAGTCAATAGTAATGAAGCCTTGGCCTTTGGATGGATTATGTGGTTATCTCAAACCATAATGGTTATGGTTCTTGGCGGTCTTTCTTTTATCTTTCTGCCGATTTACAACAGGAAGTTAAATGAGGCAGAACCTGAACACGCATCAGGAGAATAAAATTCTCGATTTACCGCATCTTAAGAAAGCACTGAAATACTGGCGTTTTCACGAAAAGAAAATCGTGTTCACCAATGGTTGCTTTGATCTCTTGCACCCCGGACATATTGAATACCTCAACAATGCACGTTCTCTTGGTGATGTGCTTATCATTGGTCTCAACACGGATGATTCAGTCAAACGATTAAAAGGAGAAAATCGTCCAATAAACAATGAAGATGATCGAGCCATTATGATGGCTTCCCTCGAATGTGTTTCGGCCGTTGTTCATTTTAGCGAAGACACCCCTGCAGACTTAATCAATCATATTCTTCCCGATATTCTGGTTAAAGGGGGCGATTACACCAAAGAAACAATTGTAGGTGCTCAAAGTGTTGAAGAAGCCGGCGGAATAGTGAAGGTTATTCCCTTCAAAGAAGGCTATTCCAGTACCAAACTCATTGAAAAGATTTCGAAAGCCAATGGCTAAAGCGAGGAAGGTCTTTAATTGCCAAAATTGTGGCACCCAACACAGCCAATGGATGGGTCAATGTTCGTCTTGCCATCAGTGGAACACCATTGTTGAAGAAATCATTCGTAAGGAAACTCCCGGACAAACGATTCAAAAATCCGGTAGTTCGGGCAAAGTAAATAAGGCGGCACCCATTCAAAATATCTCCTCTGAAAAAGAAGTTCGTTGGGAAACATTGGATCGTGAACTCAATCGAGTTTTAGGAGGGGGAATTGTCCCTGGTAGCTTAATTCTTTTAGGAGGAGAACCCGGAATAGGCAAGTCTACCTTAAGTCTACAGATTGCTGCGAGAGAACTGGACAAACGAGTACTTTATGTCTCAGGGGAAGAAAGCGATCGCCAAATAGGCATGCGTGCCCAGCGACTCGGTGTGTCCAATGCGTCCTGTTTCCTTTTGGCGGAAACAAATACACAAAACATCTTAAACCAGATTGGTCAAATCAAACCCGACCTAATGGTCGTGGATTCCGTTCAAACCTTATATAGTGATTTAATTGAGTCAGTGCCGGGCTCGGTTTCACAAATCAGACAATGTGCCGCCGAAATTCTTCGAATGGCCAAAGAAACAGACACAGCCGTCATCTTCATCGGACATATCACCAAAGACGGAAACATTGCAGGACCCAAAGTGCTGGAACATATGGTCGACGTGGTTTTGCAGTTCGAAGGCGATCGACAACATATATACCGGCTGCTTCGTGCCCGGAAGAATCGTTTTGGCAGTACCAATGAATTGGGAATCTACGAGATGCAGGAAAAAGGATTGGTTCAGGTCGAAAACCCGTCATCCGTCCTAATTGGCGATAAAGACGCACAGCTCTCAGGTGTTTCTATTGCCTCCACTATGGAGGGAATGAGGCCCCTTTTAATCGAAGTACAAGCGTTAGTGAGCTCTGCTGTTTATGGCAATCCGCAACGTTCGGCTACCGGATTCGATCTTCGCCGATTGAATATGCTTTTAGCCGTGCTCGAAAAAAGATGTGGTTTTCATCTCGGAAGCAAGGATGTCTTTTTGAACATTGCGGGAGGTATGCGTGTGGATGATCCTGCGATCGATCTAGCGGTTGTTGCGGCAATTTTATCTTCCAGCGAAGACATTCCACTCGATGGCAAATATTGTTTTGCTGCAGAACTTAGCCTTACTGGAGAGGTACGTGCGGTAAATCGGATTGAGCAACGTATAGCGGAAGTTGAAAAGCTGGGCTTTGAAACAATTATCTGCTCGGGCTATTCAAACTTTGATTCCAAAAACTTCAATATTGAGATTGTGGCTTGCAAGCGAATTGAAGAAGTATTCCAGTATTTATTTGGTTAATTTCCCTCTGTGAACGAACCACTACTACAGATCAAAGGACTGCGCACGCTCTTTCAAACAGAAGAAGGCGTGGTGGAAGCCGTAAAAGGAATTGATCTCGAACTCTATGAAGGAGAAACTCTCGGTGTTGTAGGAGAATCCGGTTCTGGAAAATCGGTAAGCTGTTTGTCCATCATGCAACTTATTCCTTCTCCGCCAGGAAAAATTAGTCAGGGAGAAATCTGGTACAACGAACCTCATGGAAAAGTAGATTTATTAAGCTTAAAGCCCAATGCAATTAGAAAGTATCGAGGGAATGAAATTGCCATGATCTTTCAAGAACCCATGAGCTCATTAAATCCTGTTATTCGCTGCGGGGAACAGGTTGCTGAGGCCATTCGCTTGCACAAAAAGTTCTCAAAAAAAGAAGCTCGAGAAGCCACTCTTGAACTATTTAAAAAAGTAGAACTACCTCGCATAGTGCAGATGTATGAGTCCTATCCGCACCAACTCAGCGGAGGGCAAAAACAACGGGTAATGATCGCCATGGCAATGAGCTGTGAGCCTCGCATTCTAATTGCCGATGAACCAACTACAGCACTAGACGTCACCGTACAAAAAACCATTCTAAAGCTCATTTCGCAGCTTCAAAAAGAAAATGGAATGAGCGTGATCTTTATTACGCATGACCTTGGTGTGGTGGCCGATATTGCGGATCGGGTAAATGTAATGTTCAAAGGTGAAGTCGTTGAAGAAGGAAGTCGAGATGAGATCTTTCGATCTCCTAAACATCCCTATACCAAGGGACTCATTGCGTGCAGACCTCCGATGGATTATCGGCTTAAAATATTACCTACGGTTAATGATTTCTTGGGCAATGGAAATGATACACAGCCCATCTATTCCAATGCCGAAGATTTCAAAAAACAGCATTTACTCAGCGCGCTTGAACGACAAAATCGACTGAAGTCCGTTTCAGATGCCCCGCATATTTTGGAAGTGGAAGCCCTTAATGTTCGCTTTCCGTCAGCTAAGAATTTCTTCGGGAAAGCCACTGAATATGTTCATGCTGTGAATGATGTGAGTTTTCATGTCCATCAGGGAGAAACATTAGGTCTTGTGGGTGAATCCGGATGCGGAAAAACCACTTTAGGTCGTACAATCCTTCAATTGCAAAAGGAAGATTCAGGATATGTACGATTCAAGGGTAAGGAGATTAGTGATCTATCTAAATCGGAGATGCGTCCCATCCGAAAAGATCTTCAGATCATCTTTCAAGACCCCTTTAGTAGTCTAAATCCAAGAATGAGTATTGGGGAAGCCATATTGGAACCTATGACGGTGCACAAGCTTCATGGAAACAGAAAGTCCAGGAAAGAGAAAACCATTGAACTCCTGGAGCGCGTTGGCCTGGTAGCAGACCATTTTCGCCGCTATCCGCATGAATTTAGCGGGGGTCAGCGGCAGCGGATTGGGATTGCCCGCGCTTTGGCTGTAGAGCCCAAGTTTATTGTGTGCGATGAATCCGTAAGTGCCCTAGATGTAAGTGTACAAGCACAGGTTTTAAACTTATTGAATGAATTGAAGCACCAATTCGGACTTACCTATATCTTCATATCTCACGATCTGTCCGTGGTGAAGTATATGAGCGATCGAATGGTCGTTATGGATAAAGGAAGAATTGAAGAAATGGGTGAGGCTGACGAAATCTATTCCAACCCTCAAAGCCCCTACACCCAAAAGCTCATTAGTGCCATTCCTAAGGGGATATAAACTGTCAAAATTCATACTTGGTTTTTACCTGAATAAGTATATTGACAGCCGAAACCAAAATACACTACATGGATAAGTACGCACCTATATCTGAAAAGCGAGCACATATTGCCTCACTCTTTCAAATGGCTTTGGCAGATTCAGAAATTGCTGGCTTTGAACGTTTTCTAATTAACGGAATAGCTAAAACCTTGGATCTCGATTATAGGGAAGTGGAGAAAATAAAGGACAATCCTTCGGCTTATAAATCGGTCTCATTTTCAGAAGAAGATCGAATGATCCAATTCTTCCAAATTGTACAATTGGCACGAATCGACCTACGAATAGAAAAGTCAGAAGTCGAGATGTTGGAAGTACTTGCACATAGACTCAGAATCCCTGAGTTCAAAATGGATGAACTCATGAGTCGACTAAAAGGTATTGGAGTTCTGGATTATCAGGAGTTCAAACAAATTTTGAAGGAGAGCGTCTAAGGTTCGTTTCGAATGATTTGAATGGGACGAAGGTCAATCTCCGACCAGGAATCACTCTTTAGTCGAAGCCTGAAAAAACCCACATCTTCATTGAGATGTACATTCAGAGTATCTTTTTGCCACACATTGGAAAGCTTCTTCTCTTGTTGATCGTATGTTGATCCAGGAGCCCAATGAATGGCATCCATGTACAATAAGTCGGCTCTTCCGTTCAGTTTCCTATGTTCGATTAGGATGGTATAGTTCCCCTTTTCAAGGAAAAGATGCTTGGACTCATAGAAATAGGTGTTTTGACTTTTCACTGTCCAATACTTCCCAATGGAATCATGCCCTTGTCGGTCTACCCTATTCAATGCCGCATCAGAAATAGGAATTTCTGAGAGTCGCCTTTCTTTTTTAAAGAAGGCATATTTAACTGATCCCAGCTCCAGATCATCAGAAATTCGAAGCAATCGAACCCCGAATTGATCTAAACTGTCTGGAATGCCATTTCGAAGCCAACTATTGGCAACAATGGCGATGGAATCTGATTGCATGACTTTAATAAGACTTGGTTCATGCCGGATATGATCGTCTTGATGGGGCGTTCCGATACTTGCCTCATGAATTTCTGAGGCCAGCACGTAGGATGTCCAATAACTTCCTAGAAAGGATGCCTTTCCCAGCATATTCTGACCCGCAATGTCCGCTCGGTTGTACAAGAAATTAGGGTAGGGTACCTTATAATGATGGTACAAGGAGGAAATCATGCTGGACGCAACTACGATTATGACCAATGTTGCCCAAATTTTCTTCTTGATCGATCCTACAATTCCCGTAATGAGAAGAAGGTTCAAAAACGCCAATGGAATAAAATAACGAACCTGAAACCGCCTGTTTTGAACCCAATCGGATCCCAATGTTGCGATCAATAAGCCAATAATTGATAGGCCAATAATATAGGGTAATGCCTCTCGTGGGCCATACAATTTTTTAAGACGAAAAGCACCAAGGAGATGAATCCATGCGAATAAAATAAGCACAGCAAATCCAACTTTATATAAAGCATAGATGGGGCCATATGGTTGCCGTTTTATAAGCTCAAGGTCATTGATGAATTGATCCCCTAAATGACGGAAAGAGTCAGCATCAAACTCCAAGCGATGGAGGTCGAGGCCACTTGGAATAGGAACCAAATCCTTCATTGTAGAGAGGACAAAAAGAGCAGATGCCACTCCAATAAAGTACACTAGAATGGTCCGCCAATCCAATTGTTTGGTTCTCCAGAAATGGATAGCCAGACCTATGGAAACTGAAATAAATGGAACGGCTGTCTGTTCCGTAGACCATAGGCCAATGAAACCAGCGATAATCAATAATACTATCCAGGAGAGAACATCTTTATTCTCCTTTTCACAAATCTTTATATAGATCCAGAAGTATAGAAGGCTGAAGAAAATGAACTGCAGAATTACATGTCCAACTATAATTTGAGGGTGCCATTGATGAATTGGAAGCAGGAGCATGATACTCAGCAAAAGCGATCTCCATTGACGTCCCCAGATTTGAGTGATCAGTAGAAAGGACATACTCAAGAGGCCGTACTGAATTATTGCCGTTGCCCAAATGGAAGAAATTCCAAACAGAACAAATATGTGGGCCAAATATGGAATTATACTTCCAAAGCGATCAGCACCCAAAAAATAGAGGTCAAGCGGAAAATCCAGAGACCGGCTCATGAGCACCTGAACGGCCATATCCGAATTGTAATAAGCGAAATAAGGTGTTGAGTAAATAGTAAAGGACAATACAAGAAGTCCAATCCCGACCAGATTGTACCATAGGACCGGTATTATTCATGATACCTTAGCGGCTAAACAAATTGTATTTGATAATGCAGTAGATGGCTCTCAGGCCATCGCGCCAACCAATTTTTTTCCCCTCTTCATAGGTACGACCATAGTAGGAAATCCCTACTTCATAGATTCGAATCTTAGGAACTCGACTCAACTTTGCAGTCAATTCAGGTTCAAAACCAAAACGCTTCTCTTTTAATTTTAAGGCCTTCGCAATATCTGAACGCATGAGCTTGTAACAGGTTTCCATATCTGTCAAATTCAAATTGCATAACATGTTTGAAAGGAAGGTCAGGAATTTATTTCCTAATGAGTGCCAGAAGAAAAGCATGCGATGGGGATGTCCTCCTTGAAATCTCGAGCCATAAACAACATCTGCAAATCCCTCTTCCATTGGTTTGAGCAAGTCATTGTACTCACGTGGATCATACTCCATATCGGCATCCTGCACAATTAAGTATTCCCCCGTACATTCCTCAATAGCACGATGAATTGCTGCTCCCTTTCCTTGATTAAAGGGCTGTTCATAATACTTGATGTTGGTACTTGGATGATCCTTCATGTACTTCTCGAGAACAGCCGCTGTACCATCGGTACTACAATCATTTACGATGACCAGTTCCTTCTGAATGCCATTCATCAATTCCACACTTAACACCAGATCAAGAATCTGACGTACGGTGTTTTCTTCATTGTAGCAGGGTATAAGAATAGAGAGGGTCTTCATTGTATGCAGATGGCTTGGGTAAAACTAAGGATTATCGGTCGATCGTTTAGAGTTTCATTTCTGGAATATTTCCTTCAATGATTAGTGTTCCCTCAGTGGCCGCTTGAATGTCTTCGACACTTACCCCAGGGGCGCGTTCTCTGAGAACAAAACCTCGCTCATCAATGTCCAAGGCTGCTAGGTTGGTCACTACTTTCTTTACACATCCCACACCTGTTATAGGCAACGAACATTGCTTCAATAATTTGCTTTGACCCGCCCTATTGGTGTGCATCATGGCCACGATAATATTGTCGGCCGAGGCAACGAGGTCCATTGCGCCACCCATTCCTTTCACCATTTTACCTGGAATTTTCCAGTTGGCTATGTCTCCGTTCTCAGCAACTTCCATTGCTCCTAAAACGGTCAACTGAACGTGCTGTCCACGAATCATAGCAAAGCTGGTGGAACTATCAAAAAAGGAAGCCCCCTTCATATACGTTATGGTTTGTTTTCCCGCATTAATTAAATCGGCATCTTCCTCACCTTCAAAAGGAAAAGGTCCCATGCCAAGAATCCCGTTCTCTGATTGAAACTCTACAGAAATTCCTTCCGGGATATAGTTTGCAACTAAGGTTGGAATTCCTATTCCCAAGTTCACAAACCATCCATCTCTTAGCTCTTGTGCTATGCGTTGTGCTATTCCGTTCTTATCTAACATGTCGCCTTAGTATTGTTGTCTATTTAGAAACCTTCGATTAAGCCCTTGTTCGCACCGTTCGTTGTTCGATTCTCTTTTCAAAATGATCGCCCTGATAAATACGTTGAACGAATATTCCAGGCGTATGTATTTGATTTGGATCCAATTCACCTGCAGGCACCAACTCTTCCACTTCGGCCACCGTAATTTTTCCGGCCATGGCCATCAAAGGATTAAAGTTTCGTGCTGTTCCTTTGAATATTAAATTCCCAGCCGTATCTCCTTTCCATGCTTTAACGAAGGCAAAGCTTGCATCAAAAGCCTTCTCCAAAATATGGGGCTTCCCATTAAACTCACGAACTTCCTTATCTCCTTGTACTTCTGTTCCGTAGCCTGCCGGGGTAAAAAAAGCCGGGATTCCAGCTCCTGCGGCACGACAGCATTCAGCCAGGGTTCCTTGTGGGATAAGTTCAACTTCCAATTCACCACTGAGCATTTGACGTTCGAATTCGTCGTTCTCACCAACATAAGAAGAAATCATTTTCTTGATTTGTTTGGTCTGAAGAAGAAATCCTAGACCGAAATCATCCACACCGGCATTATTCGATATACAGGTTAGTCCTTTAACTCCACTATTTCGAACTGCTTGAATGGAATTCTCGGGTATTCCACTAAGACCAAATCCTCCGAACATAATGGTCATGTTATCAGAAATTCCGGCGATCACCTCTTCTGGTCCCGATACAACTTTGTTTATCATAGCGTGTGGCTTTATTTAATAGGTCTCGTTGTCGAAATCATCAATGTCTATTCCCTTGTCTTGTGTGTAATTGTCGCAATCTGTTTCTATGGTCAATTCAATCTCAGGAGCTTGAAAGTCCGCCTTCGAAATCCTCAAGTTTTCATCCTCATTACACATGCGCATGTATAAGGCCCAAATCGGTAAGGCGGTGGTCGCACCTTGACCCAGGGCCAAAGACCTAAAGTGTGCGGCCCGATCCTCACATCCAACCCAAACACCAGTAACCAAATCGGGCACCATTCCCATGAACCAACCATCGGAATGATTTTGAGTTGTACCCGTTTTACCAGCAATTGGCTCGGTAAAAGCATATGGGTATCCGGTCACTGGATTGCCTAAGTACTTATAGGCATCTGCCCAAGAGGTACGCAAACGCACTCCCGTTCCAAATCGGGTCACTCCTTTCAATAGATCACAAATTACAAAGGCAATTTCAGCACTCATCACCTCTTTAGTTTCGGGCATGAATTCTTCTAAAACCACTCCGTTTTTATCTTCAATACGAAGAACCGTTATGGGTTCTGTATAAATCCCTTCGTTGGCGAAAGTACCGTAGGCTCCAACCATTTCGTACACGCTCAAATCAGGTGTGCCAAGGCAAATGGCGGGCTGATCCGGGATCTCGCCTTCAACACCAAGATTTCTAGCCATGCTGATTACCGCTTTAGGACGAACCTGCTTCATAAGGTAGGCAGTAATGGTGTTGGTGGAAGTGGCCAATCCTTCCTTCAAGCTCAAATGACCTCCATACTCGCCATCTGAGTTCTTAGGCATCCAATCTTTGAGCAATCCCCATTCTTCTTTCTCAAAACGCACTTGAACATTAGGCACCTCATAACAGGGTGAGTAATGCATTTGATCGATGGCTGTAGCGTAAACAAACGGTTTAAAGGTAGATCCAACTTGACGTCGCGCTTGCTGAACGTGATCGTATTGGAAATAACGATAGTCATTCCCCCCAACCCAGGCTTTCACAAATCCCGTTTTCGGGTCCATGCTCATCATACCCGCCTGTAAAATGGATTTATGGTAACGTATGGAGTCCATCGGACTCATCACGGTATCAATCTCACCATCCCAACTAAACACATGCATTTCTACTTCTTTGTTAAAGAAGTACTCGATGGACTCCATGGGCATATTGCGCTTTCGGCATCTTCGATATCGATCCGAACGTTTCATTCCCTGCTCAAGAATGGTATTGATTTCAGACTTTGAAATATCCGAGAAAGGGGCATCGGTACGTCCCTTCCAGTGGTCAAAGAATATCTCCTGTAAGTTTCCCAAGTGCCGTTCAACAGCCTCCTCAGCATAACGTTGCATTCGACTATCGATGGTGGTATATATTCGCAATCCATCGGTGTACAGGTTGTAGGAGGATCCATCTGGTTTTGGGTTTTCCTTTAACCATTTTTTCATGAATCCGCGTAGGTACTCGCGGTAATAGGTGGCCAAACCAGCACTGTGTCCAGCCCTATGGTAGTCAATCTTGAGAGGAATCCCGGAAAGCGAATCTGCAATTTCCTGCTCCAAATATCCGTTTCTCACCATCTGACCCAACACGGTATTCCTCCTGTCTTGAACCAATTCAGGTCGTCGCAAAGGGTTATAATATGAGGAGTTCTTGAGCATGCCAACGAGCATGGCCGATTGTAAGATGTTTAAGGAATCGGGTTCTTCACCAAAATAGATTTGTGCGGCCGATTCTACTCCGATGGCAAGGTTTAGGAAATCATACCTGTTAAGGTACATGGCCATAATTTCCTGCTTGGTATACAAACGCTCCAAACGAACGGCAATAATCCATTCTTTAAACTTCTGCGCTCCTCTTTCAACAATGTTTTGAGCAACATGGTCTGTAAAAAGCTGTTTGGTCAACTGCTGCGTAATGGTGGATCCACCACCCGCTTTTCCAAGTTTGGCAACGGCACGCACTAAGGCCTTAAAGTCAATGCCCGAATGCTTTAAATAGCGTTCATCCTCCGTAGAAATTAATGCCTCCACCATATATGGTGAGATCTGATCGAAGGTTACATTGGTCCTGTTTTCTGTAAAGAACTTTCCAATTACTACACCATCACTAGATACGATCTCAGTGGCTAGGCTGTTCTTAGGATTGGTTAATTCCGAAACTTCGGGCATGTATCCGAAAACTCCCCAACTGGCTAATAAAAGCATTCCACCTATACCGATCACAGGACTCAGGACAACTAGCCAGAACCACTTCAGCCATTTTCTGTACGCTTTCTTCTCGGACATTTACTCTTGCAGATGTTCTTTAATTAATACTCCAATTTGTTCAATTCCCTCGAGATTAACATCTCTCATACCATGTTGAACGCTAATAGACAAAGGAGCATTGCGCTGAAAACGATGTTCTTGAAGATAAGGAAATCTATGGCTTACTAATGCACCACTACCTTTGCCTGTCCACCTACCGTTCGGCTCAGCAAGGAAAGCAGCAATCGTGTCTGTTGAGATCTCGATCCCATCCGACCACCTCAAGTATAGAAAGAGATTGCGGTATGGATAATACTCATTATGCTGAAGCGTAATGTATATATCATACACTTTGGAAGAATCCTCTACTTCCCATTCAAAAGTAGCAACGCTATCAAGAATCCAACTTGCTTCAGATATGCGCTCTAAATCTTGATGTACAATTCCTTTCTCACATGCGAAAAGAAGCACAGCTAGACCGAGAAGACTAACTATTCTTACTTGCCTTAGGCCTATTCTTGCCATTTCTGTTTCGTCTGTTTTTTGAATTTCTATTACCGCTTCTTCTCTTCTTACTGCTTCCGCCTTTATCGAATCGATCAAGGCTATCCTGACCAACGACCTTATGGAACTCCACTTCTTTCGATTTATCCAAAGAATGAACAAAATCTTCCAAAGCTGCCGGCTTCTTCCCTTTCTTATTCATCTCGATGATCTCCTTCACCTTACTAACTGAAAGGGGAATCCAATTGGACCGTTCCTCTTTATAGGCATACCACATGGTTTCCTTGAAGATGTCCATTTTTATATATCGAGCTGGACCTTTTTCGGTCTGAAGATCTATTTCGGTTTTTGGGAAATGCTTTAAGGCATCCATGTACATGTCCAACTCATAATTTAGACAACACTTAAGCTTTCCACATTGTCCTGCTAATTTCTGGGTGTTGATTGAGAGTTGCTGATAACGTGCTGCAGAGGTGTTTACTGAACGAAAATCATTGAGCCAAGTGGAGCAGCAAAGTTCGCGACCACATGCTCCCAATCCTCCAATCCGAGCAGCTTCTTGACGCGCCCCAATTTGCCTCATTTCAATTCGAATGCGAAATTCGCTGGCCATATCTTTAATCAGCATCCTAAAATCTACACGCTCATCGGCAGTATAGTAAAAGGTGGCTTTGCTGTTGTCGCCTTGAAATTCCACATCGCCAATCTTCATATTCAGCTGATGCTTGTCTGCCAGTTCTCTGGTCTTGTACATCGCTTTGGTTTCACGCTCTCGGGCTTCTTTCCAGATGTCCAAGTCGCGTTGATTCGCGTGACGGTATAATTTCAGTATTTCCTCGCTCGAAGGCTTAACTTTTTTCTTCTTCATTTGAAGACGAACAAGCTCTCCGGTAAGACTTATTATTCCTATATCATGGCCAGGGGAAGATTCTACAGCGACGCAATCGCCGATGCGAACATGTAGCCTGTTGGCATTCCGGTAGAACTGTTTTCTACCATTCTTAAATCGAACCTCGATACAATCGAAAGGTTCTTGATCTTCGGGAAGTTGCATATCGGCCAACCAATCATACACTTCCATTTTATCGCAACCACCTGTAGCACAGGTGCCATTACTTTTACAGCCAGCAGGAATCTCCCCATTAGTGCACGTACTGCATCCCATATCTGATTCCTTTTTCCAGTTCAGTAAAGCTAAACCTAAAATAAAACGGATGCAAATTAACTTAGGTATCCTAAGCTTGTACTTTCTGATGCAGTTTGCGGCTCATTTCAATGGATAAGTCGAGCATGATAATACGGGCATTTCCATTCCGCTCAACATGGTATCTAGCCTTTTCTAGCTCTTCCAGAATTTGAACAATGTTATTCCCATGAATAAAAGGAGCAAATCGGTCCATTTTGAAATCTGGAGTCACTTGCATCATTCTGTTTAATTCAGATACCTCGTAATTGGTGAGCATGGCTTCTCGAAAAATAGCCCCAGAAAAATCGAGGAAAGCTTTTAATCTTTCCCTTCCCAATCCGGCCATTCTATTCGACCAATCGACCAAAAAATGAAGATCGCCTTTAAATCCCGCGCGCATCCATCCCACAAATTCAGATGAGAATAAATGGTGCTCATCATTCTCTCGCAATATTCGAAGGGCCGAACCATAATTCCCATCGCTTTGAGATAAAATGGAATTGAGTTGTTCCTGGGAAAGATCAAACTCCGATTTCAAAGCCTTGGCTATCGATGGATCATCGATTCGCTTTAAGGGCAACAATTGTGTTCGACTCCGAATGGTCAGAAGCATCTTCTCTTCATCATCTGTGAGCAACAGAAAAATAGTCTTCTCTGGTGGCTCCTCGATAATCTTCAAAAGTTTATTGGCCGCTTGGGTATTCATCCGTTCCGCATGCCAAATAATCATCACCTTGAAAGGACTTTCATAGGTTTTTAGGCTCAGGCTTTTAATAATTTCTAGGCTCTCATGCACACTAATGGACCCCTGCTTATTTTCCATGCCTAGCTTCCTATACCAATCTAGAAGATTCGAATACGGGCTTTCAAAAATAAACTCCCGCCATTCTTCTAGTGCCATTGAGCTCACTGGCTTGGAACCAATCTTCGTTGTAGAAGCCAACGGAAAAGCAAAATGTAAATCGGGATGTTGGAGCTTGTCGTATTTTCTGCAGGAAGGACATTGACCACAGGAGTCTTCGGAAGTGGGATTCTCACAACTTAAAAATGTAGCGTAGGCAAGGGCCAAGGGAAGTCCTCCCAATCCATCCTTACCAGTAATTAGCTGAGCATGAGGTATTCGTTCAGATTGTACCGATCGACGCAATCGATCAATGGCTTGTTCTTGACCAATAAGTTCTGAAAATCGCATTTGCCAAAGGTAATAAGCTTTGATTCCAATTTAAGCCTGCCGAAAAAGAAGATTGAGAATAGAACCAAAATATATACTCAAGCTGGCGAATGCTCATTCTATTGATTGAAAAATGAACGTATCACCTTGGCAAAATTTGTAGTTTCGTGATGGATGAAAAAGGATGCTATTCTTTTATTGGTCGTTGCCTTAGCCCTGCGTCTTTGGAGCATTTCTCAGGAATTTGTGCCAAATACATGGGATGAGCAATACCATTTGGTGGTTGCCAAAAACATGATGGAAAATCCATTGCATCCTAAGCTTATGCCGTTTGCTCCTTTAGAGTACGACTACAAAGGCTGGTCGAGGAATGAAACATGGCTGCATAAACCCCCTTTTTTCCTGTGGTTAATGGCCGGTAGCATGAAATTGTTTGGTGCGAATTTGTTTGCCGGTCGTCTGCCAAGTGCTCTCATGGGTGCCTTTTTACCGCTCATTGTGCTCGCCCTAGGTGATCGAATGGGTAATAGACGGGCAGGATTGATTGGAGGGTGGTGGTTGGCACTAGGCCATTTCGGAATTTCTTTGGTCGCTGGAAGGTATGCAACCGATCACAATGATGTTTGCTTTAGTTTCTTAGTTGGATTAAGCGTGTTGCTGGGATTAAGATATACACAACGTTCCAACCCTTTATGGGCCATCGGATTTGGACTAAGCGTGGGTTTGGCCATCTTAACCAAGTGGATGCCCGGACTCCTAGCCATCGGAATACTAGGCTTGTCGTCCCTCCTTTCTGGTGCCTTCAAGGAGAAGCGATTTTACATTCATGCCCTGCTCGTTGGGATTACCATTCTTGCCTGTGTACTTCCTTGGAATATGCACATCCATTCGCAATTTCCTCTTGAAGCGGCCCATGAGGCTGAATTGCATTCTGCACATCTTACCGAAGCGATCGAAGGTCATGATCACCCTTGGTGGTTTCATATGTATTCCTCCAATTTATTATACGGTTGGGCTTCCTTGCTTCTTATTCCGCTCGGAATACTTTTATGCTTGAGAAAATCGACCAGCTGGAAATACAGTCTGGCAACAGGATTCGTGTTGGTGTATGTGGTCTTTTCTTTTGCTCAGACCAAAATGCAGGCCTTTACTTATATGGTTGCGGCTCCGGCCGCTTTGTATATTGGTTGGGCATTCAGGGAGATTGAATTTGGGATTCAAAGAAGGTGGAAATCTGTTCCACAAATTGCATTGGTGATCCTTTTTGCTATTCTGGCCATAGTAGACAATGGCCGACCAACAGAGACCATTCGGTTGAGTAAAGATGAAGGGCGACAACAACGAATCAAACGTGCTCGTTATGCGAGTGAATTAATCGCCTTTCAAGAGGAACATGCGGGAGAAAAATCCGTTTTCGTGGGAGTCCCACATATTATGGTTCCACTGGTTATGTGGTATACGGATGGTACCGCTTATATGCCCTCCTTTGAAGAGGCCGACCTATCTAGAATTAAAGAAGAAGGGTACTTGGTATATACCTTCGAAAACTTGGATGGAAAGCTTCATATTATCCCGAAATAATGCAAATTCATTCCATCAAGCATTTGGTCGTCTATTGTATCTTTAGTGCCATAAAATCAATTGATAGATGAAGACAATAGATGAACTGAATTTGGACGGCAAAAAGGCATTGGTGCGTGTGGACTTTAATGTTCCGTTAAACGATCAGATGGAAATCACCGATGACACTCGAATTCAAGCAGCTCTTCCTACTATCGAAGCCATATTAGAAAAAGGTGGATCCGTTATTCTTATGTCTCATTTAGGACGGCCGAAAGGCGAAGAAAATGACTCCTTCTCATTGCGTCATATTGTTGATCATCTTTCCGATGAAATAGGGATTCCTGTAATGTTCGCTTCGGATTGCATTGGGGCCGAGGCCTATGAACTTGCCGAAGAGCTTATGCCCGGGCAGGTTCTTTTGTTAGAAAATCTGCGCTTCTACAACGAAGAAACATCCGGAGACGAAACATTTGCCAGTCGATTGGCCGAGTTGGGTGATGTGTATGTGAATGATGCTTTTGGTACAGCGCACAGAGCACATGCCTCAACGGCAATCATAGCCAAATTCTTCGAAGGTCAGAAAGCCTTCGGATACCTTATGGCTGCAGAAATCGAAAACGTTTCCAAGGTATTGGTCGAAGGGAAATCACCTGTGTGTGCGGTGATGGGAGGAGCTAAAGTGAGCTCAAAAATTCCGATCATCAAGCATTTGTTAGATAAAGTAGATCATTTGATTATTGGAGGAGGAATGACGTTCACCTTCATTAAAGCCCTAGGTGGTACAATTGGAAATTCATTAGTTGAAGATGACTATTTGGAAATGGCCAAGAGTCTTATCGAAGAAATGGATACCAAAGGTGTGCAGCTCCATTTGCCTTTGGATAGTTTAAATGCCAATGCCTTTAGCAATGATGCAGATACTTCAATTAGTGATTCGAAGGAAATTCCTGATGGCTTAATGGGCTTGGATATTGGGCCCAAAACCATTGATGTCTACACCGAAGTTATTCGATCTTCCAAGACCATTTTAATGAATGGACCGATAGGCGTATTTGAAATGGACGCTTTCTCTTCGGGCACCAAGCAGATTGTAGAGGCCATTGCAGAATCGACGAAGAAGGGAGCTTTTTCTTTGGTCGGGGGTGGTGACTCCGTGGCTGCTGTGAAACAATTTGAAATGGCTGATGAAATGAGCTATGTGAGCACGGGTGGCGGGGCCATGTTGGAATACCTTGAAGGAAAAGAACTTCCTGGGATTGCTTCTATTCTGGGATAAGTCCTTTTACTTCATCCTCAATATCATCGATTTTTTTTGTCAAACCAATTTCTCCAATCCAACTCTTCGAGGTAAGGGAATAGACTCATGCCTAAGGTAGAAATCGGTTGGTGCAATAAGCTTTCCTTCTTGGTCTTCGGAGGTAGGATTTCGAACTGATCGTCAAGTGGATCAAATAGAAAAAGGGCGATGGATAGAAAGATGGCCATTTTCAAACCGCTAAAAAGGGCACCAAAGATTCTATTGGGTAGTCCGAGTGCCACCATCTTCACTATTTTGGTAAGCATACGTCCTAAGAGAATAATTCCAAGAACGATTATGATAAAGGTTATGGCCAAAGCAATGATGGGCAGATAATCTGAATTCCAGTTCAATCTTTCATGCAATTCAAAGGCTACCATACCGGAGAAATGTATGGCTCCCCAAATTCCCGTAATCAGTGCCGCCAACGAACTCAACTCAATAATAAAACCTCTTCTAAACCCTTGGATAAGTCCCCATATTAGAGGAACAGCCATAATAAGATCGAGAATGTTCACTGGTAAATCCATCTGTCGAATGTAAAGCTTTTCTATTTTTGGCGGATGGCTTTAGGCGGATTAAAAGAACGGTGGGAGAAACTGGTGAAGGAGTTGGAGAACAGGTTTTCGCCAGATGATGAATTGGATGTGCAATCGATCCTTTTCTTAATTGGAGTTCAGGAATTGGGGCAAGGATTTCGAACATTCAATAAAAACGAAAAGATGAATCTGATGCACATTGCCACTTGTGCGGTGCTAAGCAGATATGATTTCTATTCCTTCATTGGCCGCGATCCAGATGGTTGGCCGCATTGGAAGAAGGCAGAAAATATTCCTGCCCTATCTGAAGGACAGCAAAGCATCCTTCTAAAAGAAGCTATTGTACTTTATTTTGAGGAAGGGAACTACTGAATCAGTATTTCCTCTACGATAGTCTCACCCTCTTCGAGCTGTAGAAAGCCCGCTCCAAAAAGGTTTCCTTTGAGAGCTGTTACATCGAGGACCATCTTAGCGCGAAATTCCAGCAATACCTCACCATTAGCATCCGTGGTTAATGGACCTTGTACAGGGCCATTCGCTGTTCCATCATCAACACAAACAGGACATCCCGTTTCTACATAGGCAAAGGCTGCAGGAGTTTGATCAGAAGCATACTTTACAATCACTTTTGCTTTGTAGGTTCTGTCCTTCTTACATCCACCACTTAACACGAGCATGGCTCCCATAAGAAGCACTGCACTAATTCTCATCACTTGGCTTTTCATATCCTCAACGGTTTTCCTAATATTGCGCTTTGGTAAAAGCCAAAGATAAGAAAAGGGAAGGAATGGCTGATCAGTTGATTGATAAGGTTAAAGAGCTTCTTAAGGAAGCCGAAAACTTCAGTGTTGAAACTGCCGAGGAAATCGAAAAATATAGAATTCGAATTCTGGGTAAAAAGGGTGAATTGAATGCTTTATTTGCGGAATTCAAGAACGTACCGCCTGAGTTAAGAAAGGAGTATGGACAAGTTCTTAATCAACTCAAGACAGCAGCTGCTGAGCGAATAAATCAGCTTAAAAATAGTTTGTATTCCAATTCTGAAGGATCAGAAAGCGCGGAGGATCTTACTCGTACTGCACTTCCTATCGAAGCTGGTAGCCGTCATCCGATCTCCCTTATTAAGAATAGAATCATCGATATCTTTAGCAGGATTGGTTTTGTTTTATCCGATGGTCCAGAGATTGAAGATGACAGGCACAATTTCACCGCATTGAATCTGCCTGAAGAGCACCCAGCTCGTGATATGCAGGATACTTTCTTCGTACACAAAGGACCAGATTATATGTTGCGAACGCATACTTCTAGTGTGCAGGTGCGATATATGGAAGAAAATCAGCCACCTATCCGTATCATTTCTCCAGGACGTGTGTTTCGTAATGAAGCCGTAAGCTCTCGCTCACATTGCATTTTCCATCAGGTTGAAGGCTTATATATCGATAAAGGTGTATCATTCGCTGATCTCAGACAGACGATCATGCACTTTGCTAATGAATTTTTTGGGGAAGGAACTAAAATTCGATTCCGCCCTTCCTACTTTCCTTTTACCGAGCCTAGTGCAGAAGTTGACGTGTATTGGGGACTTGAAAATGAAGTGGATTATAGAATGACCAAGGGAACCGGATGGCTTGAGATTATGGGATGCGGAATGGTCGATCCGAATGTACTCAAGAACTGCGGGATTGATCCCGAAATATATTCTGGCTATGCCTTTGGAATTGGAATAGAACGGACCACCTTAAACAGGTTCCAAATTCCGGATATTCGATACTTCTTTGAAAATGATGTCCGATTCTTAGAGCAGTTCGGACCCGCTATTTAAACTTACCTCTTAGTAAATCGTTGGGTAACAACTTTATCTTCTGCCTTTATTTTAAGCAGGTAAATTCCTGAAGGAAGGTCTGTGATTTCTACGATATAGCAGCCTAGGTCAACATCTAAATCAGAATTGATATCTGCCGTATATACCAATTGGCCGATCAAATTATGAACGGTAATACTTGAAGCAGCTCCTAAATCATCTCCAAGCTCAATATTAATTACGTTGCTTGCTGGATTCGGATAAACTAGAACATCATCGTCACCACTTTCTAATACAGCAGCATTTGTACTCATTGACATTCCAAACATCAATACTACTGCTAAGCCTAAAATTCTGTGTATATGTCTTTTCATCACCCTTCTATTTCTAGTTTAGATTCCTAAAAGTAGAGCATTGTGCATCTACAATCAAATGAACCTTCATAATAAAATCACAAATTCGACCAATCGATTTATTTGATCATGGTCTTTATTCTGCTTTGCATTCCTTCAAAATTCAGCGTCATAATGTAGGTCCCTGCATTCAAATGAGGTGGAATTCGCACAGAATTCATCTGAGAAGATACGATATTCTCCCAAATCAATCGACCATTGATGTCATGAACGAGGATTTCAGTCCCTTCACTCAAGGGGTGACTAAAATTCCATTGTCCTTCGGCCGGATTTGGAAAGGCCGTAATCTTGGCAAATGTTTCTTCCGTGATTGAAGCATCCGTCACTACATAAGGAAGAGAGGTAGAACTGCAGCCCTGATCGGTATAGATTGCAACGGTATATGTTCCATTCGCAGTAATGAACAGGTTTTTATTGGTTCCGTTGGTTATAGGAAGTCCGTTGATAAACCATTGATAGGCCACCGCATTCGGGTCTACGGTCAATAAATTAAAGTTTTGAGTAATCGTAGGAACTGGAGGCAATCCGGCCTCCGTTAATTCAATCGTGTCTGAATACGAAGTACATTCATTTCCATCCATCGCTTGAACGAACCACAATCCTTCCTGCTGAGTCCAAATATTCTGTGTGTTTGAAGCATCTGTCCATTCATACTCGGTAAAACCTGCAGTGGCTTCGAGAAAAACCGTGTCTCCTGTGCAGAAAATCGTATCATTATCAAGCACAGTAATGTCCAATGGAGTTTGAGGAGGAGCACTGATGGAGATTGTACCATTAACCATAAGTAGATTCGCGTCTTGGACGGAGTAGGTATATGATCCCTCGCACAATCCCGGGAATACTGTTATCGAAGATGGTGTTCCACCATTCCAAGTCACCGAGTAAGGAGGGGTTCCTCCCGAGATAACCAATGTCACTTGACCATCGCAATTATTCCAACAACTGGCATCATTGGACTGCGCTATAACATCCAAATTGGTGCTATCCTCCATCACCAATGTGTTCGATAAAGTAATCAGGTCTCCGGAAGCATTGTTGTTATTATTTGAACTATTGAAGGCCCCATAAAAGGTGATGTCTCCAGATCCTGCCGGCGGTGCTACCCAATTGAAGGTCCAAGTCTTAGCATTTCCTGATCCAGCCTGACCTGCCGATTTATGCGTGATATAATTACTTGATCCCACCAACTTGGTCTGCACACTATTGGTAACTACTAAAGTCCCGTAATTGGTACCATTGGGCTTTTGTGCCGCAATTTGAAATCCAAATTCATTCCTGGTAGGATGCGAAATGGTTGCCGTAATCGTATAGGTTGAATCCGGTTTGTATCCCGTTGATGGAATATCGGTGGTTATTAAGCCTACGGCATTAACAGGAGTTCCTGAATGGCAAGAAGAGCTCGCGCAACTGGCTCCATCGCCTGGACTACCCGTTCGAGCTTGAGGTGCACCTGACCCATAACCAATTAAGGCAGTAGTAGTTACACCTAGAAAAAGAAAGACAAGGAGGAGTGCTTTTTTCATCTGATCTATTATTTACTCTAATTTAAACATTTTTCAGCACTTTGGGCATCAATTGAAGCTCCAATCAAACTGATCCATTTGTTCTAGACAAGTACCCAATAAAACAATCGCCCCTTTGATGTCATCCTTATGTGCCATTTCAATCACTTGATGGATGTATCTCGTTGGGATGCTTACAGCCCCAGCTATAGCGCCTCCGGGATTCATCCTTTGGATTCCACTTGTATCCGTTCCTCCGGCAGTGAGAACTTCCATCTGATAGGTAATGTTCTCCTTTTCGGCTACTTCCTTCATGAAGCGCACCATCCGATAGTCACAAATGGTTCCGCTATCCATAACTTTTACAGCCGCTCCTTTTCCCAACTGTGTGATCATTTCGTGAGGCTGAGCACCCGGTGTATCAAAGGCTACGGTTGTATCAACGGCAAAACCGAAATCAGGATTTATTTTCATTGAAGCAACATTGGCCCCTCGAACCCCTACTTCTTCTTGAACCGTGAAGACCCCATAAACATCATATGCCGAATTCTTTAGACGCTTCATTGTTTCAATTAATATGAACACTGAAACGCGATTATCAATGGATTTACAATTAATGCAGTCACCCATTTCTATAAGCTCGCGTTGACGAGTAATGGTATCTCCTACTGATACATATTCATCCACCTCTTCTTTCGACAATCCAAGGTCAATGAAGTAATCCTTAATTTTTGGTGCTTTCGATCGCTCTTCAGGACTCATGATGTGGACGGGCTTGGATCCCATAACACCGATCAAGTCTTTTTTACCGTGAACAATGACCCTTTGTGCGGTAAGTGTCTTTGGATCAAATCCTCCAAGCGTATGAAAACGCACGAAGCCATTTTTATCAATATGGGTTACGATGAATCCGATCTCATCCATATGGGCCCCTATCATCACCTTTTTATTCGCTTTCCCGGCAATCTTAGTGGTCACATTACCCATATTGTCCACATCTACATGATCCACTATTCCTTCTAACTCACGGAGGACTAATTCACGAATACGCTGCTCTCTTCCAGGGGCACCTGCCGTCTCACAAATTTCTTTCAGTAGATCAATGTTCAATTCCATGGTTTACACATTACTGATTTTCAACATATTGGTCATTCCACGTTCGGTAATAGGCATACTTGCAATATGAACGATCATGTCTCCCCTTTTTACCAATCCCGCCTTTTCGATAATGCCGGAGATGTCGTAAAAGGTTTCATCAGTGCTTTTAAATTTATCGTAGTAAAAGCACTGAACCCCCCATAATAGACTGAGGGCATTCATAATCTTTCTGTTGTGGGTAAAAATGTAAATATTGGTTGCCGGTCTATGCCCTGAAATCTTAAACGCATTGTATCCCGAATGCGTCATCGTTAGAATGGCTCGTGCACCAATTTGCTCAGCAATTTGGCTTGCATTATAGCAGATAGAATCCGATACATATCGTGGGTCATTAATATTCGAGGGTGGATTATCCACTTTATTGATCGAAGCCGTTTCCTCGATATGTCGGATTATTTTCCGCATGACCTTGATGACCTCAACGGGATATGCCCCAACGGAGGTTTCCCCACTTAACATCACGGCATCTGCGCCATCCAAAACAGAATTCGCCACATCATTAACTTCCGCCCTGGTAGGAGACATACTGTCAATCATACTCTCCATCATTTGAGTCGCTACAATGACCGGAACAGAAGACTTCTTTGCCTTTTCAACAATCATTTTCTGAATTAGGGGAACCCCTTGTAGCGGAACCTCAACACCTAAATCGCCCCGAGCCACCATTACGGCATCTGTTTCATCTAGGATGGCGTCAATTTCGGTAACAGCACCAGGCTTCTCAATTTTTGAAACAATTTTAGATCTAGCATTCTTAGCATTGATCAATTCGTGGAGCTCCTTTACGTCCTCACTCTGACGCACGAAACTCAGGCCAATCCATTCTACATCTTCTTCTAGGGCAACCTCAAGGTCTTCCAAATCTTTCTCGGTCAAGCAGGGAAGTGAGATGGCCGTATTAGGCAGGTTCACACCTTTTCTTGACTTCAATGGCCCACCTTGAACAACCTTGGTGCGCACAGTATCAACGGAATTGGTCTCAATTACTTCACAGATCAGTTTTCCATCATCCAATAAAATTCGTTCGCCTGGCTTGACCTCCTCAGGAAATTTCGAGTAGTTCATATATACGCGATCTGCATTTCCTATGCACTCTTCGCTTGTGAACTTTAACTCATCCCCTTTTTTTATCTCCACACCGGCTTCTACCTCTCCTATTCTCAATTTTGGTCCTTGCAAGTCGGCTAATATGGCCGTATAAGCACCCAGTTCCATATTGATGTCGTACACCATCTTAATGATTCGTCGTGCTTCATCATGCGGGCTATGGGAGAAATTAATACGTACCACATTAACTCCTGCCTTTATCATTTTCGTAAGAACTTCTTTGGAAGAAGAGGCGGGGCCTACGGTGGCAACTATTTTAGCTTTTGTTTGCATATTCAAATAGTAAGAAGCTATCTCGATCCTTCATAGTAGGAACGTCTAGCTTTATTAGCGTTTGTATCTCTGAAATGTTCTTTGGAACGGTTAAAAGGCTTTCTTTCATCTTCCTTGGTATCATCCCAAAGACCTGCACAAAGTAATCAATATGCCTATACTCCTTAGAAAGCATAGAAACATTAATATCTGCTTCAATAGAACCCGAAAACAGGTCGGGAGACTTTAGTTTGGATTCATCAGAAAATTGAAACTGATTTCGAATGATGTACCATTCCGCCTCAAAATCGCAATCGTACCAAAAGTAATATGAACAAGGTATTCGCTGTTCTCCTTCATAATAAACGGCTGACTCCAAGCTCTGTTTAAATTGGCATCCCAACTGTTTATTTAATAAAAAGGCAATTCTATACAAGTCCTCCGAACTACGTATGGCATATAGTTCAAAATCGTAATCGTATTCTATTTCTAGCTTGTGTGTGGTCACTCGGAATCTTGAACAAGTTTATCGAAGGCCTCCTTTGCACTCATCTCTTTTGCCTTCTTTTTAGTATCGCCGGTTCCAGACCCCAATTCCTCCCCATCAATTGAAACCTTCACCCTAAACTCTGGACGATGCTGCGGACCTCGGGATTCTTCCTGAACAAATTTGATTTCTTTCTTCTCCTTTTGAACCCACTCATACAACTTGCTGGTATATGAAATCACCGATTCATCGATCTTATCGATGTCCACAAACTTCTGAAGCACCTGGGTCAAAATGAAACCCTTTGCGGCTTGATACCCTAAGTCCAAATAAATGGCTCCAATCAAGGCTTCAAAAGTATTTCCAACCAAACTCTTCACCTTATTGGTATCATCCAAGCGGCTCTCAATCATAGGCTCTAGATCCAGGCAATCTCCTAAACGGTTCAGGTGATCCCTACTAACCAACTTGGATCGCGCTTGTGTGAGATAACCTTCGTTTGAATCGGGATACTTAAAAAAAAGAAACTCTGAAATTACAGCATCGAGAATCGCATCCCCAAGAAACTCCAATCGTTCATTGCTCTTTATCTTCTTCCTGAATTTTGGAGAAATGGAACTGCTATGCCTAAATGCCTTCCGATAGTAGGTTGCATCTTTAGGACGTTGCCCAACAATGGATTCTATTTTCAACAAAAAATCCCCATCCTTTCGGGAACGGGAATTTAACATTTTCTTTATGAAACGCATCTAACTTAGTCCGAGTACTTTTTAAAGATTACCGAAGCATTGTGCCCGCCAAACCCAAAGGTATTACTTATGGCAGCACGAACCTCGCGCTTTTCGGCTTTAGTAAACGTGAAATTCAACTTATTGTCAAGCTCCGGATCATCGGTAAAATGATTGATCGTAGGAGGAACAATATTCTCTTTGACGGCCATAATACCAGCGATCGCTTCAATGGCTCCCGCAGCCCCCAAAAGGTGTCCGGTCATTGATTTGGTTGAGCTAATATTCAGGTTGTAGGCATGATCGCCAAAAACACTCTCGATTGCTTTGCTTTCAGCAATGTCTCCTAAGGGTGTTGATGTTCCGTGAACATTTACATAGTCTACTTCAGTAGGATCCATTTCCGCAGACTTAAGTGCATTGAGCATTACGTTCTTTGCACCCAATCCTTCGGGATGTGGGGCAGTAAGATGATAGGCATCTGCTGAAAGTCCACCTCCAGCAATTTCTGCATAAATCTTAGCTCCACGAGCTTTAGCATGTTCCAGTTCTTCCAGTACCAATCCTCCGGCACCTTCACCTAGAACAAAACCGTCACGATCCTTATCAAATGGACGAGAAGCAGTCTCGGGGCTATCGTTTCGAGTAGAAAGGGCGTGCATTCCATTGAATCCACCAATACCACATTCTACGACTCCGGCCTCTGAACCACCACTAATCATCACATCGGCAAGACCCATCTTAATATAGATGAAGGCATCAATCATTGCATTGGAAGACGAAGCACAAGCCGAAACCGTTGTGAAATTTGGACCTCTAAAGCCATGGCGAATAGAAATTAATCCAGGCGCAATGTCAGCGATCATTTTCGGAATAAAGAACGGATTGTATCGAGGAGTACCATTTCCAGTAGCAAAACCTGAAATCTCTTCTTGGAAGGTTTTCATTCCTCCAATACCAGAACCCCATACAACACCAACCCGGTCTGGATCCAGATCATTCTCGCCTATACCAGCATCAGCAATTGCCTGATCAGCAACCACTATGGCATAATGCGAAAACGCATCCATCTTCCGGGCTTCTTTCCGATCGATGAAATCATTTACGTTGAAGTCCTTAACCTCGCAAGCAAATTTGGTCCTGAACTCGGTGGCATCGAAGCGGGTAATTGGGGCAGCCCCACTTTTACCTGCTATCAATCCATTCCAATAGGCTTCAAGATCATTTCCGAGCGGTGTTAAAGCACCAAGTCCGGTAATAACAACCCTTCTCATAGGAAAAGAAGAAATTACTTAGCTCCCTCGATGTAAGAGATCGCCTGGCCTACTGTTCCAATATTTTCCGCTTGATCGTCTGGGATCTGGATGTCAAATTCCTTCTCGAATTCCATGATCAGCTCCACTGTATCGAGTGAATCCGCTCCAAGGTCGTTTGTGAAGATAGCTTCAGTAGTAACTTCGCTTTCGTCAACACCCAATTTGTCAACAATGATTGCTTTAACACGAGCTGCAATATCAGACATGTCTATAAGGTTTTAAGAGTTAATTACAAATAAAATAAAATTCTCAATCCGAATGACGGACGAGAATTAAAATTAATAGTGCGGCAAATATAAGCACTTTCCCAATTGTAGCCGCCAACAAAGCGTACCTTTGAACAAAGTCTGAAAATGTCCAAAATACGATTAGCCATATTTGCATCCGGGTCGGGCACGAATGCCGAAAATCTGGTCACTTTTTTTAAAGATCATCCTAAGATAGAAATTGTGCTTATCGCATCCAACAAAGAAGATGCATTCGTTCTGAATAGAGCCAAAAAACTACACATCCCATCACTTACATTTACACGAGCACAACTAAATGATGCAACAATCTTTCATGAGATCTTGCATCCCTATCCCATTGATGGGATTGTTCTCGCCGGATTCTTACTGTTGATTCCGGCTCATTTAATTCAAAAATTTCCAAATAGAATAGTAAACATCCATCCCGCATTGCTACCTAATTATGGAGGTAAAGGGATGTATGGAATGAATGTTCATCGAGCCGTTATTGATAATGGCGATACCAAGAGCGGAATTACAATCCATTTGGTTAATGAGGCCTATGATGAGGGCGGTATTCTAAATCAATACGAATGCGAAATTGAAGCAGGTGAAACGGCCGATGGTTTGGCTGAAAATATTCACAAGCTTGAATATGCTCACTTTCCAAGCTCGGTTGAATCGTGGGTTAATACCTTTTTTGAATGATTACCATTTATACAGACGGGGCAGCAAGGGGTAATCCGGGACCTGGAGGATTCGGCATCGTGCTAATGGCGGGAACCCATTATAAAGAGCTTTGTGAGGGATTCCGAATGACCACGAACAACCGAATGGAATTACTCGCGGTAATCGTTGCACTCGAAGCTCTGAAGAAGGAAGGAAGTGAGGTCCTTATATACAGTGATTCAAAATATGTGGTGGACGCCGTTGAAAAAGGATGGGTTTTTGGTTGGGAGAAGAAAGGATATAAAGGGAGGAAAAATCCAGATTTATGGCAGCGCTTTCTGCGAATTTATAGAAAGCACAAAGTCCGATTTCAATGGGTAAAAGGTCATGCTAACAATACCTATAATGAACGCTGTGATGTGCTCGCCGTTGAGGCTTCCAAACAGTCGGATCTACAAATTGATGCAGCCTATGAAGTGCTGTAATTAGTTGCTCAAACCGTACCTGGTCCGCAAGTTCTCGCTCGTCTCCGACTCCTTTATGTCGTTCATTCTCTTTTCATGGTTGGCTATTGCAGCGTCCCATTGTTCCTTATAGTATCCATCTGACTTTTTCGAACGCTCGTTCATTTCCAACAACAGCTTTTCCAAATTCTGCATGGCGTAGTAGCGCAGTCTCCATGTATGACCCTTTTCAGCCATCTCAAAAATTGGTGCGCTTCCATCAACCAAGACCTCATCTGTGCCACTCATTAAATATGTAGCAAAAACACCTAAGTATTTGCTCTTATCGCTGGAATAGGCCGATCCGAGTAAATCCACAAAAAAGGACATGTCCTCTGTTGCTCCATTTTTAGCTCTCAAACCGGACATCGTATACTTAAGAGCTCCTCCTACTTCATAGCCGATTCGTTCCATTTCGTGAGATGCCGTAACCTCATCCAACTCATGCACAATCAAAAGCGCAGCAGAAGCCACCTTATACGATGAATCATTCAAGCTATGCTGATAAAAGCCTATCTCATTATTTTCAAATTCCTCATGGCTCGCTTTCAAAGCTGCTTCTCGAACCCTTGGATTTTCATGATCATGTGAATACGAAAAAACAAGTTCTCTTACCTCTTCGTATAAGGGCCCATCCAACTGATCGATATGCGGTATTGCTGAAAGAATGATTCTATAATTCTTGTCGTGCAGAGCTGCGATGATTAGTTGTGAACGAAGAATGCTATCCTCGGAAACGATTAAGGCGTCAAAAGCTTCTCTTCTATCCATATAACGTTTCCCACGAACAAACAGAGTCATCCACTCTTCATCCGTATGATAGTCCGTTTTCTCACAGACCAAAATCTTTTCTGCATCGAAGTTGATGGCTAGTGGTTTCTCTGGAAGTGGAAATTCAAACCGCTCCTCCCTTTTTTCAATTTGCACATACTCTTTAAAGCTGGTACTACCCAAATACATTTCCACCACTATTGGAAGTTTGTACAATGGGGCGGCATCCTCTGATTGTTCCTGACGAACAGTCATTACCGCTGTAAAAGTAGAGTCAATCCAGTCGTATTTTACATCCAAAATTGGATGTCCTTTATCCAGGAACCACTGATTAAAAAACCAATTCAAATCTTCTCCTGTAAGTTCTTCATAGATCAATCGCAGATCATGTATTTCGGCCGCTGAATGGGCATGCTCTTCCAAATACATTTGAAGACCATCAAAAAAGGCTTTATCGCCAAGGTAATAGCGCAGCATATGAAGGATGCGTCCTCCTTTAGCGTAGCTGTGTGCATCAAACATTTCACCAGGCGAGCCATAATCGTGTCGAATCAAGTTCTTATTTCTTCCCGAATTCGATTCACGTAGGTAGGAACGTAATTCTCTGTCGAAATAGGAATCGGCTGCGTCTCTACCATCTCTGTGTTCTCTCCACAAATATTCCCCATAAACGGCAAAACTTTCATTCAAAGGCAAATTGGCCCAAGACTCACAGGTTACATAATCACCAAACCATTGATGGAATAGCTCATGAGCAATGATGTCATCCTGAGGATCGTCAATAAGTTCTCGAAAATCGCCATATACTCTTGTGGAATAAATCACCGCCGTGGTATTCTCCATGGCTCCACTTATGTAATCCCTTGCCACCATCTGATTGTAGCTTGGCCAAGGATAAGGTACCCCCAGCTTATTGGAGAAGAACTCGATCATTGCCGGGCTATGTCCCCAAAGTTTTCTGGCGTATTCTTTTTGATCTTCCTCCACATAATAATTTACTGAAATCTCACCCCAGCTGTCTTCTACAACAGCAAACTCTCCGATTCCCAACATGACCAGATAGGGTGCATGCGGTTCATTCATCACCCAATAATCCATACGCATCCCGTTCTCTTCTATGAGCGAGTATTCCAATGTTCCGTTGGAGAGCGTAGTGAAGTTCGAATCCACGTGCAGAAAGATCTCCGTGGTCATTCTTTCATTGGGCGAATCGAAACAAGGAAACCAATGAGAATTGCTCTCGGTTTCCCCTTGTGTCCATATCTGTTGCGGTTTATACTTGTCCTGTCGATCGGCATTTATAAAGTATAAGCCTTTGTCGTTGGGGCTTTCGGCCTTGTTTGGATGAGCCACATACTCAATGGTAATCTCCGTGCTTTCGGTACGTTTAAAAGGACGTGCCAAATCGATGGCCAAATACCTTCCATCGTATACATATTCTAAAGGAATGCTCACCCCTCCCATTTCCCTAGAGACCGAGCGAATATCCATTTTCTTCGCATCAAGCTCAATGATTTGAGTGGTATAGTAATAAGGGTTGAATGTAATCCAGGCCGTTCCAATAACGGATTGTTCGTCCCAATTGAGGCGTAAATCGAGCTTTGTATGTGTTATATCGATTCTTTTGGTGCGAGAAGGATTGTAGGGAGGGCGTTCATTAACATATTCGGTAACGGTAACTTCCTCTAAAAGGACACTGCTTTCGGATCCTGATTTACAACCGAATAATGATAAAAGTCCTGTTATGATGACTAAGCTTTTTCGTAACATTGACAAGTATTTAAGCAGCCTTAAAGATAGGCCAAAAGATCCTTTAGCATGAGAGCAAATATTGGTGATAAAAGATTTGAAATTCGTTTCGAAGATTCGGATTATTCAACCGGAAACATCAATGGAAAAGACTTTGATTTTGACCTCGTTCGAGACGGTAATCACATCCATGTACTACATAATGGAAAGTCGCATTCAGCCGAGCTCATTGAGTTGAACAAAGAGACCAAAAGCGCTCTCATTAAGGTGAACGGCAATTCGTATGAGATTGCCCTTAAAGATAAATTTGACGATTTACTGGAAGAGCTTGGAATGGATCATTTAACAGATGTTCAAGCCGAAGATTTAAAAGCTCCTATGCCAGGACTCGTAATGAGTATTTCAGCCAAGGTTGGAGATGAAATTAAGCAAGGCGATGCTTTATTGATCTTGGAAGCCATGAAAATGGAAAACGTGTTGAAATCGCATTGCGATGGAACGATTAAAGAAATTTGTGTGGAAGCGGGAGCCGCTGTGGAGAAGAATGAGCTCCTAATTACATTTGAGTAATTATTCCTTTGGGTAGGCAATTCCTAGGGAGAATTTCCCCTGTTCAAATCTGATTTTCTTACCGCTGTTTACAGCGCGCATTTCGCATTGGAAATCTCCTTTGATGCACATGACTTCTTCGCCCTCGTCATTTTTTCCAAAAGGAATAACATCGGTTATCACGAAATAGGCTGAGCTGTCCTGCTGGGTCAATTTTGATTCATATCGAACTCCCGAAGCATCCGTCCAGTTCAGGTCTAGTTTTCCCAACCGCAATGAATCACTAGGCTCAACGAATATGCGCTCCATTTTATAATGCCAATTCGCTTCGCAATCTTGTGCATTAATCAATACTCTTTTCGTTATTTCAGAATAACAAACGGTCAACGGATTAATGATTACCATTTTAACATCGTGGGCCCCGTCCGTTGAGAAACTTACGGTTGGAGAGGTCTCTTTGTACACCGTATCTTCAAGGTGCCATTCGTATTCTGTTGGCTCCACTCCGGTTGATCGCGCTACCAACTGAACCTGATTGTTTCCAAGATTTTTAACTTCAAAATCGGCGATGCACTCCGTATTTAGGTTTAGCGTATTGTACTGTCGATGGGTGCAAATTCCATTTGGTGTGCTGTAGGTCATCACATGTAAAACATTGACCTCCGAGCCATTGCTTAGGGAGTAGTTTACCACGGGATTGTTCTCTGTGCTCCACTGACCATCACCAAAATCCCATGATGAATACTCAATGGGACCGAGATCCGGATTTGGTTCCTCAAAAAAGCTCACTTGAACCATTTCGTTCACCAATAAATCTTGGGGTTGTAGGTATTGCTGTGCTCTATTGGAAAAATGGGACTGGAAATCGAAGCTTGCTTTTTGGCCATGTTCGGCCCAGCTAATTCCAAAACTTCGTACGCAAGGATTGCACTCAAATTGACGGATATTTCCCTCTAAGTGCAGAATACCATCGTGATGATGATAGTCGGTATACATGAAATAGGTTCCTGAACCCGCTTCAATTCTTTCATTAAAGCCTTCCACCACTGCCTGAAGATAAAAGACAGGGTCCTGACTTTCGATGGGAAGTTCGGGGTCCTTTTTACAGGCCGCGATTACCACAGCTAGGGTTAATATGGAAAAAAGCTTTTTCAAAGACGGTACTCTAAGAGGAGCAAAAGATACGCATTTCTATCTTTAGATTGATATATGAAATGACCACCATGAGTCTGATCCACAATACCATACTGTCCTCTTAGGCTAAGCGCCCAACTGTTGGTGAAGCGATACCTATACCCGAGTAAAAGGCCAGCATCCCATCGATTGTACGAACCGTTCCATTCATTCGATTCCCAGCTCTCATAAGTCACCTCTCCACTGGTGTAGGTCCGTGTATCTGAATTGTTGCTCTGCATAACGATTCCGTATGCCACAAAACCACCCATTTCTACATAATGTCCTAGGGCTACTTGAACGGCAACTGAAAGAGGAACTTGCAAATAGTGAATGTCTTGAACTTCAACCACTTCTTCCTTATAGATCACACCAAAACTATAGAGGGTATCCAAGTACATTAGCGTACGGCCCATTCCTGAGCGCTTGAAGTAATTGATTCCAGTATTGAATGTAACTTTTGGTTCTAGCAGATAGGCATACTTGAAACCTATGGTCGGATTAAATTTCCAAATGGACTCTTCGAAATCGTTGGAGTAGGATTTCATACTCACAATTCCCGTTTCCAATCCGAAATAGTGATTCTTGCGATCCTGCTCAAACCAACCCAGAGGTGCAGCAGCGGCAGCAGCTACCGAGGCTTCATTCGATTCCTCTGTCACGGCCTGCTCTAATGGGTTGGCTTCTTGATTCTGGGAATCAGGATCTTGGACGTTACTTTCTAGTTCGTCCTTCGAATGTTGTTCTACGGTCTCTTCATCCAATCCTGAAGATTCTAGGTCGTCCGAATCATTTCCAGTAGCCGCAACCATCGGATTATCGTTCTCTTCGTTTCCAGCTCCATCATTGGAAGCATCATCTTCCGATGAAACCACTTCAGCGTCCATCGGATTTTCCACAGTAGATTCACTATCCAAATCTGGGTTGGTCGATTCATTTGCCACCGTAGTAGAAGGATCTATCTCATCATCCTTCGTGCTTGCCATTGCATCAGAACCATTGTCTTCTGCAGGCGACACGCCATTCTCTGGAGTGGTCGAATGGTCGATTTCTCCTGTGTCGGATTCATCTACATATTCATTCCCTTGCGTACCGGAGTCAAGCGTTTCATTGGTGCCCTCGGTCTCCATGCTAGAGGAGGAAGCCGTTTCTTGATTGGCTCCTGGCGTCTGAACTTCAGGATCACCTTTTTCAGCCGTTTCAATGCCTTCTTCTGTTTCCAACTCATCCGATGTACCGGCAAGTACAGTACTCGGCTGTAATTCTTCTGATCTTGAATTCTCACCGTCCTCCGTGCCATCAATTGGAGAAGAAGCACGATTGTCTTCTGTGGTCTTTTCCGTACTCGCTTGATCGGTGGTCTGATCGTTTGAAAGCTGTTCCGCAGCCATTCCGACCTCATCCTCTCCGGTAATGGTGGTCTCTACCCCATTCGAATTCGCCCTACTTTCTACATTATCTTCTTGAATAAGAACGGGGCTTGACTGCTGATTTTCCTCTGTGAGGACCTCCTCATCGGGATTCAGCATAAACAAAGCTCCAGCTATAGTGAGAATCCCAAGTCCGCCATACAAACCGTTTTTCAACCATAGGCCCCGGCTAGCGCGCCCTTGATTAAGGTTTCTGCTCCGGCCCAGGCCGATTTCACGGAAGGAATATCCGGTACCTTTTAAACCGCTCGAAAAGACATTGTCCACATCGACCCCTTCGTGGGCATCCAATGCGCTGGCCATCTTTTCCCAAGCTGCTTCGTTAAAGCCTGGACTTTCATCGCGAAATCCCTCGCGAAATAATTTGTCCAGATCCTCATTCCTCATAGCGAAGGCTATTCATTCGTTCTAATATTCTTTTCTTCAAGGCTTTACGAGCACTTGACAAATGCCATTTGCTCGTTCCTTCACTTATTCCAAGAATCTCACCCACTTCTGCGTGCTTGTAGCCATCAATCGCATACAGATTGAAAACTTGTCTTGTCATTGGAGGGAGATCCATGATCATAATTCGTAATTCTTCGGCCTCAAATTCTAAATCGGCACTGTTAAGGTCCACTTTGTTCATCTGGATATCGTCTGGGACATCAAGATGCACTTCGTGCTCCTTGTACTTTTTATTCTTTCGATATTGATCAATGATGGAATTAACGGTAACTCTGCGAAGCCATGAACCAAACGGATACTCCGGCCTGTAACTCTCAAGATTGTTAAGGATCTTAAGGAAGGCCCGATTAAGCATCTCTTCTGCGTCTTCTCGGTGGCTCGTATATCTGTAGCAGATGCTCATCATCAGTCCGAAGACCTGCTTGTACAGCGTATATTGCGCCCTCCGATCACGTTCGATGCACTTTTTTAGAAGTTGTTCATCGACTTTCATCTGTCATGTAGGATCAAAGCTTCCATATTTGGCTCCCACTAAGTTACCTTTTCTAATTCATCATAGAACAATTTCGCATTTACTTACACATCCTTTAAGACAAGCAAACACTGTCAGCTACCCTACCTCTTCCAAAAGCAATTAAAAAGGATAGTCGACGGTGTCTTGCCTGTTGTCCTTAGTTATTCAACGGTATAATCAAACTCAATTAAGCGTAGAAATAAATCCTTTGGTTTGGGGTAACTGGATCTCATTCAACGTCAGGGATTCCCCTGCGCGAACATATACGGATTAGAATGTTCTTTCGTTGGGTAAACTATTCGTTTAATTGAATATCGAATTGAACGAGTGACATAAACTCTCTGATGCGAGCGTGCACCTCATCCTTGTTTAGATCTAGAAGGCGTTCCGGCCCGAACTTTTCCACACAGAAAGAGGCCATGGCCGATCCATAAATAACTGCCCTTTTCATATTATCGAAAGAGATGTCTCTAGAACGGCTTAGGTAGCCAATAAATCCACCTGCGAAGGTGTCTCCAGCTCCGGTTGGGTCAAACACCTCTTCTAGTGGAAGTGCGGGTGCGAAGAAAACTTCCTTTTCATTGAACAAGAGAGCGCCATGCTCCCCTTTCTTCATTACTAAGATCTTGGGTCCCATCTTCAAAATCTTCTTGGCGGATTTCACCAGGCTATAGTCATCGGCCAACTGGCGTGCTTCATCGTCGTTGATGATCAGCACATCCACTTTTTTAAGCACCTCCTTAAGGTCATACATGGAATTGTCCATCCAGAAATTCATGGTGTCCAGGGCTACGAGCTTTGGGCGTTCTTGGATTTGATCAATTACTTTCATTTGAAGGCTAGGCATGAGATTACCAAGCATAACAAAATCTGGGGTGGTGTAGGCTTCTGGGAGTACCGGGTCGAAATCGGCCAACACATTGAGCTGGGTGTCCAGTGTATCGCGGCTGTTCATATCAATATGGTACTTGCCTGCCCAGAAGAAGCTTTTCTCTCCCTCTTTGATTTGTAGACCTTCGGTATTGATCTTACGTGAGCGGAGGTCATCGAGGAATTCCGTTGGGAAGTCGTCGCCAACTACGGATACTAGGTTGATGTTTTCTCCGAAGTGGCTTGCACTAAGGGAGAAATAGGTGGCCGAACCACCAACAATTTTATTTGTTTTTCCGAAAGGTGTTTCGATGGCGTCGAAGGCAACCGTTCCAATGATCAATAAGCTCATAGAGAGGCTATTTGTTTTTTGCGCAAATATATTGCAGGAATATTGGAATATGAATTATATTTGCCGACCGTTTACGGAAATTCCTCCTTAGCTCAGTTGGTTAGAGCACCTGACTGTTAATCAGGGTGTCCTTGGTTCAAGTCCAAGAGGAGGAGCAAGAGAATCGTTAAGCCCCTTTATTCACAATGGATAGAGGGGTTTTCTCGTTTTTAACTGAAACTATACTGAAACATTTCACGTATCTACTAGGCCACATTCCCCTCCTTCAGCCTACTTTCCCTCCATTATAAATGCGTGTTAATTATTTATAGAATAGCCATTTCGATAGATATTGGCTCGTGCGATAAGTATTGTATACAAGCCTCCACTGATTCTTATTTGGAATTTCTAAGCCTTTCTAATTCAGATTTTTCACTTTTTGCCTTTAACTTTAAGCATTATTTTGAAACCAACATCATGTCAAAATGTAAAAGCTGTGGAAGAAGTGATCTTCCGCTTTTTCCAAATAAAAAATGTCAATTCTGCATCAGCCAGTACTTTGAGTCTCAAATTAAAGCAAGGGGGAAGAAAGTTATGTTCGCATCGAAGAGCCTAATTAATTCCATATTGATTCGGGGCAATTCCATAGAAATGGTGGCGCAAGAATATGAGACTAAACCCTCATCTGTAAGAGCTTGGATGAAAAAATATAGAATTGAACCTGCCCCTGCCAATCAAAATTCACATACTACAAGCTCAAAAAAGGAAAAGCAACTTGACCTATCCTTTTTCAAGAAATTGACCCCAGAATCATCTTTTCTTCTTGGCTACTTCTTTATGGATGGTGATTTAAAAAAGAACGGATACTTCAGAATTTATTCAAAATACAGGGATCAGATTGAAATGGTGAAAGAACTTCTAAAAGCTGAGGCAATAGTTCAGTACAGAAGAAAACCTGTTTTGAATGATAAAGTCAGAAAAGGTGCATTGTACTTTCCAGGAATACAAAATCCTGATTTCGTAGATGACCTGACAAAGTGGGGGCTTGTTTATGACAAAAACAGCTCAATCCGCCCTCCAGAAATACCTGATGAATTCTTTCCATATTTCGCCAGAGGGTGTTGGATGGGAAGTGGATCTATTTATGAGGATGATGGAAAATTAAGAGCAAGTTTTGTTAACGGTTCATGGGCCTTCATCTCATGGTTCGGGGAGGGACTTCATAGGCATGGCCTTACTAAGAGAAAAATTTACACTAATAAACACACTAAGGGCTCTTCATACTATTTCATATATGCAGCAAAGGATTCGTTAAAACTGTTTGATGTTCTCGCTGCAAAGGGCAATCTCAACTTATTTTCCCCGAGACAATTGGAGCTCTTTTAAGAAGCATTCTTTGTAACAGCCTTGTTTTATTATTGGCACGATCCCTTCGGGACCTATTACATTTCCATAATACTAGTTGGCAACTCAGTTATTCCTTACTAGCATAAATGCAGATTGTAAATGAAAATTTAGTTCCATTGATAAAAACGCTACCCAATAAATAAAACACCCCACCCCATTTTCAGGATTGGGTGATACCTCCGCCATAATCTATGGAGGATTTGAGTTTAAATGCTCAATCTAACTTTTCAAAAAGCTTAAGAAGTCTTTTAAAGGATGGGGTTTCAAAATAATCAATCTCTCCAAATCCCTTTGATTTAAGAACACGATAGGGCTCTCTCAGTCTTTTCATCATTGTCAGAAATGTAGTTGAAGAATAATCAATATAAGAAGACAGTTCTTTCACATTCATCGGAATTTTTAGGCCCTCAGGAGAACTGGCTATCACGACTTTAGAATCTCTCAAACTGGCAACCAACTCCCTACTAACTTCATCTTCACTCATTGTTATTTGATGATCCTTTAATCAAGACACTAGCTCCCACCGATGAATGTAACCTTCCTTCATTAGAAATTTTGCATTGAATATTAAGTACTCAAGGATAAGATGTTTTGCCTTGTTTTCTTCATTTACGGGATTCAACCTAATGTAATCTTCGGCGGCTGAGATAGCTCCCTCCGCTACTAAAAAATCTTGCTTCTCATTTATAGTTTCAGTCCACCTTTCATTGTAATGGTCAGGCCATACTCTTAAAATCAGCTTATGATTGGATATTAACTCTTCTATTCGGTCTGAATAAGCTTCAAAATCTCCACTTCTTAATTTCCGAATGGTCCCAGCAATTAAATCAGATAGTTGAATGAAATCATTGCTTTTCTTCATAATCTAAAAATAATTGAGGCTTAAGACCAGAAGATTATTTACTAACGATTAAATATAGGTCTTGAAATTGAATCCCCCTCTTTAACGGGAAGGATTCAATTTCAAGACCATGTTC
>LXNJ01000009.1_pt1 | contig 126202 bp, 112 predicted proteins | sample 809081 | NCBI WGS metagenome assembly LXNJ01 (sample SAMN04870510, study PRJNA318959) | sponge metagenome | biome: sponge; feature: marine sponge reef; material: water | host: Petrosia ficiformis | place: Greece: Milos, Mediterranean Sea | collected 2013-05-29 | depth 5-7 m
TCCGTGGAGAAGGCGCGCTCTATGCTGAGGCCGTGTTTATGGGCGGTGTCAGCCGCTGTTGACAGCTCCTGCGAAGGGAGGGTTTCGCTTGACATGAGACTCTTTGTTCTGGTGTTCATCAGTCCGGCATCTCAGGGCGCAAGGCGCACAATGACCATTATAGTGTACTACATGCGAAGGCGTTATGCAAGGTATACCCGTTATTTTTTTAGCCACTAGTTATCCACAGCACGGAATCTGCACAAAGCCGATCACTGGGGAGAAACTGTAAGTCAGCACTGACAAAAACCATTGCCAAACACGGTCATCGTTCGCCACATGTGCTGCCATATACACAGTATAACCGTTATTTGTTGTTCCGCTACGGTGCGAATTCATACTCCGTGCGGGTTTTCCACAGCTATCGGTGGACCGTTGATTAGTTGGGTATTACGGTGTTAGGTTGTATCGCGTGATGCACGTCTGGCACCGGCAGCCGTGCATTCTGCAGCGCATGGGCCACGCTTTCCCTGCTTCGCATGCCGGCGGTGGCACGCGAACGTGCAGCCAGGCGACGGCCCGACATGCCAACGCCAGCCTTCAGGGGCCGCGGCGCGCATGGTTTGTAACCACGCACCATCGCATTGCGCAGCCTGCCACGGGTATACAGCGCAGGAATCAAACCGGCCTGGGATTCGTTGGACGCGGCAGCACATCAAACCAATGCACGAGACTACAGAACGCAGCGCATATCCGCCTCCGAGAGATTTCGAGGTCATGCGGCCCGAGTACGAAGACCTCGAGGATGGCACTTTCAAGGCGATCATTACGGTGGCACCGTACCAGGTGGAAGGCCAGAGCATCACCCGCGCGGGCGCACGCCGTGCGGCCGTCTACGAGGCTCACAGGACCTATCAGCACTACAATCCGTCGTATCAGCTGCCGTGTCCGTATCCAGACGAGTTCACAGACCAGGATGGCGTCCGCTGGAAGCGCATGAGCACGATCATGCGCGCGACCATGGGCGACTACATGTTCACAGATCAGACGGATGAGAACGACTATGCTTCTATTCAGCAGATGCTGAACTGGGACGTGCGCCCGGTCTCTTCGCTTTAGGCGTGCGCCAATGCCTGCTCCTTGATCGCGCGAATGTGCGCCAATGCCGCCGTGTGGTCCGCAGGCAGCTCCCCAAACAGGATCGCATCCTTCATCGCCTGTGAAGCGCGGCGCTCGGTCCCGCGCAGCTTTTGGACGGTCTCCTCGTACAGTGCGCCCCGCCGCACTGCATCGTCCTTGATCTGCATCAAGAGTGCGATGGCAGCACCGTGTTCATTGGGGATCTCGCCATCCAAGATGGCTTCCTGGATGGCATCCTTGATAAGACCGACCGCAACGCCTGCCCGGATGCCGACCCGCTCCATGATTTCCTTGCCATCGATAGGCGGACGAAAATTGCGCAGATGGTCTTTGGCTTCAATGTCCGCAAACTTGTACTTCACCTTGTCAAAAGCCTGCAGGTAGCGGCGCACCTTGCCCGGGTTGCGGGAAGTGATATCGGCCTTCACCAGTATCATCAGGTCGTCGATAGCTGGGCCGGCATCGAAAAGAAGCCGCCGCACGGCCGAGTCCGTCACCTTGTCGTCCACCAGAGCCACGGGCCGGTGGTGCAGAGCAACCAGGCGCTGCACATATGCCATTCGTTCGTCCTGCGGCAGCTTCAGCTTCCTGAATATCGCGGGAATCATCCGTGCGCCGCGATCTTCGTGCCCGTGGAATGTCCAGCCTGTGCCGGGCACGTAGCGTTTTGAACGCGGCTTTCCGATGTCGTGCAGGAGCGCAGCCCAACGCAGCCATTTCCAGTTTTCTGGCGGATCATCCTGCGTTGCCGCAACGACATTATCCAGCACTTTGAGCGTGTGGTAAAAGTTGTCCTTGTGACGTTGACCGGCGATCGTTTCCACGCCTTTCAGTGCGGTCAGCTCCAAAAAAAAGCGCTCCAGAAGCCTGCCATCATCTAGAAGGCGAAGCCCGAACGAGGGCGAGGCACTCTCTATTATCCATACCAGCTCATCGGTAATGCGCTCCTGGCTGAGGATCTTCATACGGTGCGCTTCCTGACGCATCGCCTGCCCCAGGGAAGAGTCCAGCTCAAAACCCAGCTGCGCAGCAAAGCGTGCGGCACGGATCATGCGGAGCGGATCATCCGCAAAGGTCTGGCGCGGCGGGCGGGGTGTCATGATCCGCCTTAGGTCCAGGTCGCGCTGCCCGTTATGCTGATCAATCAAGTCGCCGAACCGATCTGGCAACAGGCACGCAGCCATCGCGTTGATGGTGAAGTCACGCCGCTCCAGGTCTTCCTCCAGCGTGGCGGCTTCTACGATGGGCTTGCGCGATGGCTTGCGATAGCTTTCGCGCCGCGCCGCTACAAACTCCAGCACGACCGGCTTGCCACCAACATATGTGCGCACCGCAGCGGTGCCGAAGCTGCGGTACACATGCACAGTCCGTGCACGGAGCCGCTTTGCCACGGCCTTGGCCAGGGTGATGCCCGTCCCTGCGCCCAGCGTCACAAAGTCAGCGTCAGCTGTAGGAATGCCAAGCAGTGCGTCGCGTACCAGGCCGCCGACCACATGAGCCTCGATGCCAAGCACTTCGGCCTCCTTGCCTATGTCGCGCAGCAGCTTAGCCTGCTCCAGTGCGTCCAGCACATGTGCGATGTTGTGGGTCATGGCAGCTTATGCGAAGTAGGGTGGTACGCTTGGCCTGCGGTTGACGTTCTACGTACACATACGCGGTACCAAACGATGTACACAAAGCCCGAAGCGGTGTACGTAAGGCCCGCAGACTGCGCTGTGCGACCAATCAGCAAGATGCCGAGCAGCGGTGCCAGGGGGCATACTGCACGTCGGGATACATTGCGCGGCCCGACCATGCGCCGCCAAGCACGCCTTCTGAATTAGGACTGGTGTGGCGCGAGGTTCTGCGCTTGCCATGCTGCTGCCGCCCCAGCGAACTTTGGTCTTGGCCGCACCGCGTACACTCCTTGGCCTTTGCGTGACCACAGGGCGCGGATGTCTGGTCGCGACGCAGCATGCGAAACGCAGCAACGGCTGACGCGATTTTCAGTAGCAGTGCGATGGTGGTGCCTGCGCCGGGCACTGCCCGGACAAGTGACGTGCTGTGGGTATCTTGGCCAAGCATTTGAGCCATCGGAGCCTGTAGCGCCCCCATTCCCGTGAATGTTCTATTGCGCCGTGCCGTGCTGCTGCTTCTCGTATGCCTTTCGGCTCGCGGAGGCAATGCTCAGCACGCTGGACCACTTGTGATCCCGAAGCTGACCGGCGAAATCCTCATCGATGGACTAAGCGACGAAGCCGCGTGGAGCGCCGTAACGCCGTGGATTCCGACGCAGTATGAGCCAGACAACGGAGCACCCGTGACAGAAAAGACGGAGTTCCTCGTAGCCTATGACGACGACTACGTCTACTTTGCCTTGCGCGGCTATGATCGTGATCAGGGCGGCATCCGTGCCAACACACTCTATCGGGACCGCCTTAGCGGGGACGATCACTTTGAAATCCTGCTAGATACCTTCAATGACAATGAAACGGCCCTGCTCTTTACGACCACACCCGCAGGTATTCGCAAGGATGCGTTGATCTTCAACGATGCCAGTGGCGGCGGCATCCGCAGCGGCGGCTGGCTCAACGGCGACTTCAATACGTACTGGGATGTGGAAACCACCGTGAACGCCGATGGGTGGTTTGCGGAGGTTCGTGTGCCCGTTGCAAGTCTGCGCTTTCAGGACGATGACGAAGAAGTGGTCATGGGCATTGCGCTCCAACGCAAGATTGCGCGCAAGACCGAGCGTGTTGTCTTTCCGCCGGTTGAACCGGTCAACGACTGGGCATTTTTGAAGCCTTCGCTGGCGCAAAAGATTGTCTTTCGGGGCCTGCGCCCCAGGAAGCCGCTGTACGTAACCGGGTATGGACTAGGAGGAATCGACCATACTCAGGACGGACAAACCCCAGCCCGGACTTCCCTGGAAGGCGGGGTGGATGTGAAGTACGGCGTGACCAACAACTTGACGCTCGATGCAACCCTCAACACGGACTTTGCGCAGGTGGAAGCGGACGATCAGCAGATCAACCTGACTCGTTTCTCGCTGTTCTTTCCCGAAAAGCGCCAGTTCTTTCAGGAACGATCGGGAATCTTTGACTTTCGCGTGGGACGGCTGAGTCGTCTCTTCCATAGTCGCCGCATAGGATTGACAGACGACGGCACGCCCGTTCCACTCTGGGGAGGTACGCGGCTGGTAGGACGCCTCGGCCTTTGGGACATTGGACTCCTGAATATGCAGACCCGCAAGAGTGGCGATCGGCCATCAGAGAACTTTGGCGTCCTTCGTGCGCGCCGCCAGGCCTGGAATGCGTACTCCTATGCCGGCGCGATGGCGACGAGCCGCATTGGACCCGACGGGCAATACAACGTAGCCTACGGACTCGATATGGTGGCACGACTGCGTGGGGATGACTACCTGACCGTGCAGTGGGCGCAGTCTTTTACTGATTCCCTGACTTCCAGCTTCGAGAAGCTCAACAACGGGCGCTTCACCATTGAGCTGCAGCGCCGACGCCGGTCCGGTTGGGGGTACAGCACCACCGTGGCCTGGGCCGGCAGGCGCTACGATCCGGGCATAGGATTTACGCAGCGCAACAATTTCACACTCCTGGATGATGCCGTATCCTATACCTGGCTCATGCCGGAGTCTTCCAGGCTCATCTGGCACCAGGTTGCTATGGAAGGATTTGCGTTTGTCCGAAACGTCAGCGGCGCTATCGAATCGCTGGAGGTCGGCCCCGAATGGGAGTTTTCTGCCAAAAGCGGCGCAGGAGGGAGCGTGGCCTTCAAGCTGCTCTATGAGGACCTGGACAGCCCGTTTGCGCTGTCTGATCAGGTGCATGTGCCGGCGGGACGGTACACGTTCTTTCAGGGCCGCGCCAGATACAGCGTATCGCACACGAGTCTGATTCAACTCCGTCCTGAGGTTGCGGCGGGCACATTCTATGATGGCACAGAGCTGTCCATCGGCGCTTCGCCGGTCTGGTACATTTCGCGCCACCTGGAGCTGGCAGGGTCGTACCGGTATACCCGCATACGCTTCGCCGAGCGCGATGGGCAGTTTGATGCCCACCTGGCACGCCTCCGCATTGGGACCGCGCTTAACACCAGCGTGTCAGCCAACGCCTTTCTCCAGTACAACAGCGCGGTCCACACCGTGAGCGCCAATGTGCGCTTTCGGTACAACTTCCGTGAGGGCAACGACCTCTGGCTGGTCTACAACACCACAGGGTTTACCCGGCACCAAGGGGAGCCGATGGACCGCGAAGCGTTGCTCATCAAGTACACGCACACCCTGCAGCGCTGACTGTGTTGGCTTGCGATTACGACATGATCGTACTCGGCGGCGGCGCGGCGGGGCTGACCATGAGCGCCATCGCGGCGCGCCTCGGTGCCCGGACCCTGCTGGTGGAGCGGCATCGGCTCGGCGGCGACTGCACCTGGACCGGCTGCATTCCCAGCAAGTCGCTGATCCACGCGGCCCGTTCACACCGCCGCGATTTCGCAGCGGTCATGGAAGCGCTGCGCGCCGTGCGGCAGCGCATCTACGAAGACGCCGATGCACCGGGCGTGTACGAACGTATGGGCGTGCATGTGCAGTTTGGCAGTGCACAGTTTGCTTCGCGGCGTGCCGTGCTGATCAGCGATGGCGTCCACAGCACGCAGGTCACGGGCCGCTATTGCACCATTGCTACGGGTGCAGCGCCCCGATTGCCGCCCATCGAGGGCCTGGCGGCACTTCCGTATTACACGACCGAAACCATCTTCGAAATCACTGCGCTGCCTAGGCGGCTGGGCATCATAGGCGGCGGGTATGCTGGCATCGAGCTCGGGCAGGCCTTTGCGCGGCTGGGCAGCACCGTAACGATCTGGGAAAGAGCGCCGCAGATCCTTCCAGCTGAAGACCCGGAGCTGGTGCAGCAGCTGCGGACTCAGCTCCAGAAAGAAGGCCTTAAGATCAGAGTTGGTAGCCCCGTCTTGCGCGCAACGCGGTCGGGCCCGCTCATCGCCGTTCACACCGACGACGATAGTCGGGAGGTGGACGTGCTCTTGGTAGCGACGGGCCGCCGCCCTGCGACGGACAAGCTCAACCTGGCAGCCGCAGGTGTTGGACACAGTGCGCAGGGCGTATTCATCAACAGCCGCTGCCGGACCAGCACTTCTCGGATCTATGCAGTGGGCGACGTTACGGGCCTGCCGCAGTTCACGCACGCCGGAGAACACATGGCCAAGGTCGCTGCTGCCAACGCGTTGCTGAAGCTGCCACTGCGCGTCCATGCGGATGCATTTCCAAGGGTCCTGTTTGCTGATCCGGAGCTGGCGCGTGTAGGCCTCACGGAAGCAGTGCTGAGGCGCCGAAATATTCCTTACCGGACTTACCAGTTTCCGTTCAGCAGGTTGGACCGCGCGATTGTGGATGGCCGTGAACAGGGACAGATCAAGATTTTCGCAAGTCGCAGGCGCGGCAAGATTCTCGGCGCTGCCATCCTCGGCTATGCGGCGGGAGAGCTCATCTGCGAGTTTGCGCTAGCCTTGCGGCAGGGGCTCACGCTTCGCCAGATATCGGACACCATCCACCCTTATCCCACGTACGGCCTCGGCGTACGTCGCGCGGCAGATCAGTGGTACGTGCAGCATTTTCCGGCGCGCCTTATGCGCGCCTGGAGCTGCCTGCGCAGGTTTCAAGGGCATGTGCGGCGCAGCGAGCCAGGCGAGATCCTGTAGCCGCGCGCCCAAGCCATCAGCGCATAACCACTACGCTTCGGGTAAAGTGGTGCACGCGCTTGTCGGCACCGTCAACCGTCAGCTGCAGCATGTATACACCCGGAGCCAGAAGCGGCCGCAGCTTGAACGTGTTGCTGCCTGGGCTGGCCAGGAGGGGCGCGCTTTGAAGGACGCGGCGCCCCAGTATATCGTACAGGTTTGCCGTGACCTGCGCTGGGCCCGGTGCTGTCAAGTCAATGCTCACCACATCCACAAAGGGGTTCGGATAGACGGACTGCAGTACGGGTGCAGCAGGCAGCGCGTGGTCGCCCGCGACGCTGGTAGAGTTTGATTTTCTGATGTGTAGGGTATTCAGGTTGCAATCGTCTCCGGTGATGAGCACCTTCAGAACGTGCGTGCCTGCCGTGAGGGCGACATCGGACAGGGTGCGCGTCTGCCAGGCCTGCCAGCCTCCTGTATTGCCCACTTCCACATCGCCATCATGGAGGGGCTGGTCGTTAAGCAGCAGTCGAAACTTGCCGCCATCAACCGCACTGGCGACGCGCATGATAAAGTCATAGTCAGCATCCTCGTCCACCGTCACGGTGTACGTCATCCACTCCAGGCGCTTCGTCCATCCCACGTTGTACCCAATGCCCGTGGTATCGGTGGAAAATTCAATGTCCACGCCATCATTGCGGTACTTGGTGCCATTATTGCCACCACCGGGCGAGCCCGAGGTGGCCATCACATCGCTGTCCTGATAGGTCACGCTGTTGTTGCCGATATCGTAATCAGCGAACGCGATAACACCCGGAATGGTGTGATTCTTAACAGGTATGCGTGCCATCCCAAAGTCAGGGTTAAGCAGCGACTCCAAAAGACCGCGATTGACCCTGCAGGAATCGATGTGCAGACTCCGGGCCATGGCGAAGAGCGCATCACGCGCAAACTCCAGCGTGGGTTTAGGGGCATTGCCCTGCCAGTACTTCACGACTGCGTCGTACCCAGGCGCATAGGGTGCAGAAAGGGGACTGGTCGTGGTTTCGAGCTTTTTGTGGGTCCACCAGTTCACGCCGATGTTGTGCGTATCCATGAGCTTGGTTACCTCATAGAACCACGGATTGGAGTTCTCCCCGGTCTCGCCCAGCCATAACGGGGTGTCCTGCCGGTCGCGAAGGTCGAGCAGATACTGGATGGAATTCTGGCCAGTGCCATTCCAGTACTTATGGAACGCGTACACGGTCTTATCCCCCAGGTGCGGCTCCAGATCGCCGAAGGTAGTCGCCCAGTAGTTGCCTTCGATAAAGAACAAGTGGTTGGGATCTATTGGTCGCACGGCGGCGATGATCTTCTCGTAGAGCGTTCGCAAATCGGCCGATTCCACCCTTGGATCACTGTCCGGCGTCACGGGCTCGTTGATGAAGTCGTAGCCAATGATGAGCGGATCACTGGCATACCGGCGCGCAATCTCGCGCCAGATCTTGATGGTCTGTGGCCAGTAGATTTCGGGCTCTGTCCATAGCCGCGCTTCGCCGTCGCTGTCCGCGATGCCGCCCTCGCTTTGGGCACCCGGCGCTGCGTGCATGTCGAGTATCACCCGAAGCCCGTATGTGCGGCACCAGTCCAGGAAGACATCCAGGAAGTCGAATCCGTCTTCCTTGAATAAATCGGTGTCCGGGTCGTAGTAGTCACGGTAGTGAAACGGCAGTCGGAGGTGATCGAAGCCCCATTGCCTGATGGTTGCAATGTCTTTTTCGGCGACGAAGTTTTCGCGGAAGAGCCGGTAGAACTCATCCGTATTGGCCTCGCCGATGAGCTCGATGATCTGCTCGCGAATCGCGGTCGGACCGTCGGGCCTGCCTTCGGTGTGAATGTCGAACATGTACCCCTCGGGGACAAACCAGCCGCCCAGCCCCAGGCCCTTGATCTGGGCGGGATCTCCGTTCTCGTCCAGGATTTCCTTGCCGTCCGTGTTGTAGTAGCCTGCACTTGGGATCTCTACCTTGAGAAGTTCAAACTTGAAGGTGCCGAGCGGTGTTACCACCCCGTTCACCAGAAACGGGCCTGTTTCCAGGCGCGAGATGTTCTCAGGCGGATTGGTCGGGTCGTTTGCAGAGGTAAAGGTTGGGCCGCTGTCTGTGCCGGCATCGTAGGCGAAGGCGTCCACGACCAGTGTGTCCACCCAATATCCATCCTGAATCAGCGATAGCCCGCGCGTGCCTACGAACCAGTCCGGACTGGGTGCCACCATGCTGGTGATGGTCACCAGGGGCCAGAAGGGATCCATCTCGATTTCGATGACCCTGGTCCCGGGAGAATTGCCAATACCGCCCCCGTCAACCACTTTGTAGGCGTGTCCATCCGAAATGGCCTGGTTCACCTCCGAGCGCAGTGCCGCTTTCTGGCCCAGCTCAGACATGTTCTTGATGCCCAGCGAGGCCAGCTGTCCCGGCTCCCAGAACACGACGTTGGTGTTGTGGGACCCGCCGATCAGCCCCGAAAAGTGCGGGTTGGGCGGAAAGTCCTGTGGATGAGTGGTGGCGCTCCACGTTGCATTGAAGGTTACGCGATAAGTGGCGGTCCCTTGCGCGTGTGCGCGCTCCACGCCCGCCGCCAGTATCGCGAGCGCAAATACGAGGAACGAAAATCGACTCATGGAAGATCGAAATTGGTGAGATTAATCAATATAAACGACAGGTACGAATTCGTTTTATGAGTTATTTGCATGGCCGGCAAGCTGCCGATGCTGGCGCAGCCACGAAGACTAGTCTACCACGGCCGTTTCCCGACGTTGGCAGGGCGATGCCTCCGATCACGCAGTGCTGGGCAAATCGCTGATGTGGGTAGCGTCACCGCCTTTTTCCACTGCTTCAGGCGCCGCTGCCGTGTGCGATCTCGGCTGGCGGCCGGCGCTGGTTCCGCAGCGTTCCAAAGGTATCATCACTTACTCTTGACGTTACCAGTAAAGCTCTGACCTCATCCCAACCCGACGATCAAGGCCCACAAGGGGTAATTGCTCCAATCACGCCCAAGACCGGTTTGGTCATATAGATATATTAAAGTGATGTTTTGTCAGTTCAGCGAAGGCAAAAGTAAGGAGTCTTCGTATTGCGCGTAAAGCTGAAGGCACGCGCGTGCCTTCAGGTGCTGACGAACGAGCTGTGTCAGAGCTCGCGCGTCTTCCAGCGACCGCTGCGAAAGACGACGATGCCGACGATTGCCAGCAGCCCCTGCGCTGCCGCAATGGCCGCAAAGATTCCCTGCACGCCGATGTCAAGTGGGAACGCAAGGAAGTACGCCAGGGGCAGCTGAACAAGCCAGGAGCAGAAGAAGTTGATCCAGGTAGGTGTCCACATGTCCCCCGCACCGTTGAATGCCTGCGTCATCACCATGCCAAACGCAAAGAGTACGTACGAATAGCTGATGATTCGCAGGCAGGAAGCCCCGATGGCGACGACATTTGCTTCGCGCGTAAAGATGTGCACCAAGTGCTCGGCACTGAAGTACATCACCAGGGCCACGGCTCCGAGGAACGCCATGTTGGCAAAGCTGGTGATCCATACGCTGCGTTCGGCGCGGTCGGGTTGCCGCGCCCCGAGATTCTGGCCCACCAGCGTGGCGGCGGCATTGCCCATGCCCCACGCAGGCAAGAGCGCAAACACCAGGATTCGTACGGCAACCGTATAGCCTGCGGCGGCCTCCTCTCCAAAAGCACCGACAAACGCAAAGATGGCCATCCAGCTCGCGGTCGCAATGAACATCTGCAGCATCGCGGGTGCCGACAGCCCAATAAACCGCCGTATGATCGGCCATAGGACGCGGGCTTGGCTTAGCTTCAGGCTGATCCGACCGCGGCCACCAAAGAGCAGGTACAGCTGGTAGCCAACCCCTACGCCGCGCCCGATAGCGGTCGCCACGGCGGCACCGGTGACTCCCATGGCTGGAATCGGTCCCCAGCCGAAGATCAGGAGCGGGTCCAGCGCGATGTTCAGCGCATTCGCCACTGCCAATGCCTTGAGCGCCAACACAGCATCGCCCGCGCCGCGAAAGATCCCGTTGATCATAAAGAGCAGCAGGATGACGCCATTGGAGCCGAACAGGATCGCGGTATAGGCTGACCCTGCCTCAATGATGCTTTCTGGGGCTTGAATCAGGCGCAGCAACTCCGGCGCGAAGAACAGCCCCGGAATTGCAAGCGGGATTGAGACCACGGCGCAGACGATGATGGCCTGCATAGCTACGGTGCTGGCACCCTTGGGGTCCTGCTCGCCGATGCGGCGTGCCACCATGGCGGTTACGCCCATAGCGAGGCCGAATCCGACGGCAAAAACCAGGATGATCAGGGAAGCGCCCGCACCCACCGCACCCAAGGCAGTAGCGCCCAGCTGCCCTACGAAGTACACATCGGCCAGCTCGAAAACGCTCTGCATGAGCATTTCAAGCACCATAGGGATGGCCAGAAGCAGGATGCTCCGGGCCATGCTTCCCTTGGTGTAATCGCGCAGTTCGCCCCGAAGGACTCCAACTACTTCAGCCCACAGCGTGGGCTCGACATCTTCCTGTCTCAACGGGATCGGGTCAGCAATGGCCTGCGGTAGGACGCATGCGCGAAGCGATTAACAAAAATGGCTGAACGCGTATGCCTTGTCTGCTGCATGCAAGCGTATACGGCGGCTCAAATAACGTGATTGTAGTTGGCTTGACTGAGCGGCCATGACTGAATGGTTTCACCCAAATCCGAACCATGATACACAGCAATACCCGAAACGGGTGCACGACTCCTTCGCCATGCGGTGCCGGGCAAGTGGAATTGCTTACAGAACACTTTCCACTGCCATGTCCTGATCGCCGAGCCTGCGCCTGATTGAGGCCGGCTTGCACCGCGGCCATACGCCCCGATCTGCAATCACTTAGAAGAGGTCTCCCACTACGGGCCCAGCCTCCAGCCCCAGAAGCTGCAGCACCAGCGGGTCGTGGTGGTAGACCCGGGCATGCACCTCCCATTCTTCCTCCATCACCTCTGGCGCGGTGCCGGGCAAAAGCAGTAGTCTTGCGTGGACGCTGTCTGCATCCATAACAAAAACAGTGTCGCCGCTTACTCTTTGAACCATGCCGGCGAATGACACAATCTGCCCCTCGGCACCTTCTGATGGCAGGCTGGGAAGGCCGAAGTATGCCACCTCCCAGGTTATGCCTCGGACCCTGTTCGCCACTTCTTCAATGCCTGAATGCAGGCCAAGGAAGTAGTGATCCTCAGCAAGGTGCTTCGTCATGGCATCCAGTATGGCATCCACATCGTCATCTGAGATCACCCACCGCATTCCGTCTCCTCGGCTTAACCGCACCAACCGGTTCTTGGTATCTATGACGATGACAATGCCGTTGAATACGCCATCCAGCCCTACTTCCCAGCGCCACAACAGCCGGTCCGCGTAGGTGTTGATGGACACTTCCCCGGTGCCATGAACGATCACGCAGGTCATTTCCACTGCGGTCTCGTCGTTGAGCGCCAGGATCATGTCTACCAGATCTGACTCTTCTGCGGCGCTCAGCACCTCTGCGGCATCCGCGACCCAATCCGGCGCGGGCTCGCGGCTCGTCGGCTGGCAGCCAGCCATCAGGCCCAGGACGAGCATGCCGACGAGTGGCTTCATGATGTTTCGAGAAGCTTCTGGTGAAAGCAGCTGCGCGCGCCAGTATGGCAGGCTCCGTCTCCTTGCTGCGCCACACTAAACAGCAAGGCATCACCATCGCAATCCACATGCACATCCACGACACGTTGCCTGTTGCCGCTCGTTGCGCCCTTGACCCAGACGCACTGACGGCTACGGCTCCAGTAGGTCATCGTACGTGTCGCCAGGGTCTGGCGCAGGGTATCTGCGTTCATGTATGCAACCATCAGCACTTCGCGCGTCTGATGGTCCTGTGCGACAGCAACGACGAGGCCATCAGCGCCAAAGCGAACCCGATCGGTAAGGTCTTCCATGTTATGTATGCATGCCTGCGCTCGCCAAATGTACGCGAATCGGTAACAAAGCGTAGCGCGCGTGGTATCAACTCTATGCGCTCTTGGATCAAGAACGCGCCGCGGCGCGCCTGCGTTGCGCTGGTACGCGCATACCAGATTGGATTGGCACCGCTTATGCCGGCCAGCTGCCGCTTCGTGCCCTCCTGTTCGGAGTACGCCATTGAGGCACTTACCAGTTACGGGGCCTTCAAAGGTCTTGTGCTCACGTTCTGGCGACTCTTGCGGTGCAACCCCTGGGGGCCGCGCGGCTATGATCCACCCCGATGGTTTGTGGAGCCGCCGTCCAAAGGCATGGCAGCCAAGCGATGAGCCTGGAATCCCATAAGGAAGCGGCCGGCGCTGTCGGGTGTATCCGGTGTACGGTCATCACGGTAAGCGACACGCGGAGCATTGAAACAGATCGCAGCGGGCGCATGATACAAGCGCAGCTCTTGGGAGCCGGGCATGCGGTTACAGCCTACCATATCATTCCCGATGATGAGGAGCGAATCACGCAGCTTGTGCAAGACGAAGCGGAGCAGGCCGACGCCATCCTGCTCAGCGGTGGCACCGGCGTCAGCCGGCGTGACGTGACGAGCGAGGCCATACGGCCGCTTTTGGACAAGCACTTGCCAGGGTTTGGCGAGCTTTTTCGGATGTTGTCGTACCAGGAGATCGGGCCGGCGGCGATGCTGTCCCGGGCCGTGGGCGGAATGCGCGGCGACACGGTGGTTTTCGCCCTGCCGGGTTCTCCCAAGGCGGTCAGTCTTGCGTTGACCAAGCTGATTCTGCCCGAGCTTCCGCACCTGGTCGGTGAACGCAGGAAGGGGGCATCCGTATGACTGCGCGTGCGTTGCTCATGCTTCTCTTTCTGGGGTGCCGGCCGGCCGCGGCGCAGGCACCGACCAACGTAGAGATCTATAAGGATCATGCAGTGGCGTGCCTCTTGGCGGTCCCTGATACAGCCCGCACATTTGCGCTGCAGTCGCCTGGCGCTATGGCGTTTCTGGAAGCCGCCCTCGTCGCCCGATGGGTCGATGAGGGCAAGGTCGTCTACCGGACGGACTCCACGTTTGCACTGCCGCCCCTGCCGCGCTTGACCTACCACATTGAAGCGGCAACGGTCACGTATGCGGCGGCGCGCCGCAAGCGGCTCGCCCGAACGGTGTCGCTTGCGCTGCAGCAGTCATGGACCGCCAGCACGGGGCAGATCCTGCGCACCGCGCGCTGCGCAAAGTCAAGCGACGATGTGATCTTTCGTCGTGATGTGGAGGCACTGGAAACCCCGGCCTACCCCGCCACCGTTGGGGTGGTGCCGCCGGCGCGTTGGACGCAGCGCTATCTTGAGCCGTTGGCGCTTGGAGCAGCGACCGTGTTGACCGTATTTCTATTCTTCAACCTGCGCAGCAAGGGTGCGTCGCCAAGCGGACAATAAGCGGCCGCTGGCAAGGTGGATGTGCGCGCTGATCGCGCTGCTGTGGCTGGGCAGCTGCGCGGAGCCCAGGATACCGGGCGGCGGGCCGCGGGACACCACGCCGCCGGCCATCCTGATGTCGGAACCGGCGAACGAAAGCGTAAACTTTCGCGGTCAGACGATTCGGCTGGAGTTCACCGAATACGTCAACCATGCCACTTTTGCGCGGGCCTTTTCGATTACGCCTGAGCCAGCGGATCCCCCGCGTTTTCGCTGGCGCAAGCGCCGTGTGGACATCCGGTTCAAGATGCCGCTTCGTGACAGCACAACCTATGTGATCGCCTTGGACACCAACCTGCGCGATATGCGAAGCGTCGCCCTGAAGCGTCCGATTACGATGGCGTTTTCAACGGGCGACATCATAGACCAGGGGCGTCTGCGCGGACGCGTGGTTGAGTCCGTGCTGGGCGCGCCGGTCGCAGGATTTGATGTGTTCGCGTATACAGTGCAGCGCGACTCGGTCGCGGAATTTGCCGCGTACCGCACCCAGACCAGCGATGACGGGTCGTTCACACTGTCGTATCTGAGGGAGGGCCCGTACTTCGTGGCAGCCGTGCAGGACCGCAACCGCGATCAGCAGCCGGGTGTGACAGAGCCTTTTGCTGCCCCGCCCGTGCCCGTGCTCACGGCGACCCCAGACACAACGGCAGCGGCCATGGACTGGGTGGTCAGCAAGCTGGATACCATTGCGCCCCGGCTGGATCGTGTTCGAAGCTTGTCGAATTCGCGATTGCAGGCGCGTTTTTCGGAGTCTGTCGCGTTGCAGCGGATTGACCCGGCAGCATGGGCACTGGAAGATTCCATCTCTGACCTGGCGGTCCCGATACGCGCGGTATACATGGTCCGCGGTGATAACCGCAGCGTTTACCTGCGCACCGCCGCGCTGCAGGAAACGCTGTATCGGCTCCAGCCAGACAGTGCCCTGGCAGACTCAAGCGGCAACCGGGTCTTGAACGAGGCCCTATACTTTACGGGCACTGCCCGCGCAGATACGGCTTCGCTTCGCTTCGTGGGCTTTCTGCCTCCCGACTCTGCAAGTGCAGCGATGATGTCCACCTTTGACGTACCCCGCGTAGTATTCAGTGAGGCGCTCCTGGACAATGCATTGGCAAAGGTAGTCGCCGCAACGGACGCCAGCGGCGCATCGCGGATGGTGTACGGCACCAGCCGCGATGGCACGACATACGCGCTGCGCTTTGAGTTGCCGCTCACAGCGGAACCACCTGTGGACGTAGCGGTCGCTGACCCCGCGGGCAGTGGTGCCATCCGGTCGCAATCGTTTGCGCGCCTCAGCGCGGATGATCAGGGGAGTCTAAGCGGCACAGCAGCGCCCCCGGATGCACGTACGGTGGTGGATCTTTTGAGTCCCGATGGTCGCTTGTTGGTGTCCGTAGTGCCAGACAGCATGGGCGCGTTCACCTTTGAAGGGCTGCCTGAGGGCAGCTACCATGTGCGTGCCTATCTTGATGTGAACGGCAACAGCCGCTGGGATGGTGGCCAGCTTCGCCCGTACGTGGCGCCTGAGCCGATCACATGGCTTGGCGCTGCCGAAAACGTTCGTCCACGCTGGGACACCGCCTTGGCCGATACCCTCCGCGTGCCCCAGCGCTGAGCTGAGCGCGCAGGCTCCGATCTGGAGCGCTGACGTCAATATGAGCCGGTATCAACCGATGATACAGCGCATGCAGCCGGTACTGACCGCCTTGGCCCAACGGGCGGCAGATCAGCGGACCATGGAGCAGTTCGGGCTCAGTGGCCTGACGCTCATGGAAACCGCCGGCCGTGCGGTGGCGGCGCACATCAGCGAGACGAACGGCCCGATTGCCGGCCGGCAGGTAGATGTGCTTGTAGGCCGCGGCAACAATGGTGGCGATGGCTTTGTGATCGCACGTGTTTTGCATGCCCAGGGCGCGAATGTGCGCGTCTGGGCATCGGCCAGCGCCGCTTCCATGATGCCAGATGCGGCCCACCAACGCCGGCTGCTGGAAGACATTGCAGTGGCGGTCCCAGCGGATTCGTTGTCGATAAAGCCGCTGGATGGTGTGTTTGCGTCGCGGTCTGATCTGTATGTGGACGCTCTCTTGGGTACGGGCCTCAACAAGCCCCTGCGTGCAGCGCTTGATAAGGTGGTCAGCTTTCTGAACGCGCAGTCGGCTCCTGTGGTCGCGGTTGACATACCAACGGGGCTGCATGCAGATACCGGTGCGGTGCTGGGGCGGGCCGTTCATGCGGATTCAACGGTTACGATGGGGGCGCTCAAGCCGGGACTGCTGATGGGGCAAGGGCCCGCCTGCGCGGGTCGTGTGATCACAGCCGATATCGGCATTCCCCCGCATATCCTCAGCGCTGTGCAAGGGCGGTATAGCGCCCTCTGGTATTCCACCGATGCCGGTGTGCGGGCGCTCTTGCCGCGCCGGCCTGCGGATGCACACAAGTACAGTGTCGGGCCAGTGTTGGTCATTGGCGGTGCGCCGGGGTTCACGGGTGCGGCCGTGATGGCCTCGCAGGCTGCGGCCCGGGTCGGTGCGGGTTATGTGACCTGCGCCACGCATGCATCCGTACAGCCAATTTTGGCAGAGAAGCTTACGGCGACAGTTACTGTGGCGCTTGCCGAGGCTGCACCGGGCGATCTTGATGTGTCTCAGGCAATGACCGCGTTGGCCTTTCCCTTGAGGAAAGCCAAGGCGATCCTGGCAGGCCCGGGGCTCGGGTCCGGCCGCGGCACGCAGGCATTTGTTCGGACCCTTCTCAAGGGAAAGGCCTTGCCTGCGGTCGTTGATGCCGATGGACTCAACAGCTGGGTTGGCTTTGAGGATGAGATTGCCGCGCACTCGGACGGAAAGTGGATTATAACGCCCCACGCGGGCGAGCTCGCACGGCTGACCGGTGAGATTGACCTGACGGACCGCCTTGGGGTCGCACGGACTTGGGCCAAGCGCTGGAATGCCGTCCTTATTGTAAAGGGTATGCCCAGCGTGGTAGGGACGCCCAGCGGTGAAGCATTTATTTGTGGCGCCGGCAATGCTGCGCTTGCTACCGCAGGATCGGGCGATATTCTGGCAGGCATGTGTGCCGGGCTGTTGGCACAGGGTTTGTCCCCTACGGGGTCCGCGGTGGCGGCCCTGCACCTTGGCGGGCGGTGCGCAGAGCACTATTGCCAACGCCATGCAGCGCGGTCCATGGTTGCAACAGACATGCTGGACGCCTTGCCGCATGTGCTGAAGGACCTCGGCGACACGTGACTGGATGCATGCACCGTTCTTGGCCAAGCAGCGCCGCCGGCACGGGTAGCTGCCTCGGGATTGGCAAAGAAGCGGGCAAGACGCGGACGACCAGTTGGCCCGCGTCTTGCGCTGCGCCGCTGGCCGTCTCTAATCAGCGGGACGCATTCCTGATGACTGAGCCTGTCTGGGCCGGGCAGGACCTGTGCCAAAGGCGCCTTGCCTTGGGCGCGGCTGTTTTTCGCGCAGCGCTGCGGCTGCATTGGTTCATCCTTCCTGCTTGGCCAGACTGCAGGGAGGAGCAGCACGCAGCAACTCTCTTGGACTTTAATGATCTTTAAGGAAGAAGGCACTGCAGACGCCGACGGTTTGTCGGCATGGATGGCTGCCAAACCACAAACGGTCCGAATAGCAACGCAATGGCTATAGACCATATGTCTAAATCCAACATTCGCCCGTGGCGCATCGCCGTGGTCCTGGCAGGCGTACTGCTTTTGCCTACGCTGCTGGTGGTTTCGGGATGTGCAGTAGCCACGGTAGGAGAAACCACGGTAGGAGTTGACAGCCAGCATGATGCCGCCTTGGAGGCCACACTTGTAGATCCGGAGGTCCTGGACAAAAAGCCAGAGCTCATCGGTGGCCTGTCTGCGCTGGCCGGCAAGGTCAATTATCCGAGGACTGCCCGCGAGGCGCGCATCCAAGGCAAGGTGAACGTACGCTTTGTGGTCGATGAGCAGGGTAATGTCCGCAATGCCCAAGTGGTGGAAGGCATTGGCGCAGGCTGCGATACGGAGGCTCTGCGTGTGGTCCGCTCCCTGCGCTTTCACCCGGGGCAAAAAGATGGAAAGCCGGTAAATGTTCAGATGACGATGCCCATAACGTTCAAGCTGAAACGACGCTTCTATCCCAGTTCAGGCTGGAGATGACGCTACCCATCCAGTTCAAGCTGTCTGCAGAGGGCTAAGCGCGTCGGCGGCCAAGGGTCGGCTGCGCGGCTGATGTGCGCGCATGCAGCCATGCTGTGCGAAAAAGCGCTTGGGACGCTGCTGAGCCGCGATGCCCAGCCGCACATATCCTTGCGCAACGCCATCCTCGCTGCAATGCAAAACAGTTCCAGAAATTCGACGATGTGCGCGGCAACTTTTTGCCATTTCGACAGTCTAGAGGGCAGAAGACGCGGCAAACCGCCGTTCCTTTTAACGGACATGCACTATATTGTGCGGCTAGTGTCCAACCAACTTTGGAGATAGCACTATGGCTCTACGCAAGACCCCCAAGGCCGATATCCGCCAGTGGTACAGCACCACGGTTCAGGTCGGCATGGTCATCGCACTCTTACTCCTTGTGCTTGCATTTCGCGCCAATCTTGACCGTGGTGGCGGGATGGAGATTGAGCAGGTTGAGCAGGAGGTGGTACAAATGGAAGAAATTCTGCAGACCAAGCAGATTCAGAAGCCACCCCCACCCCCGCGTCCACCGGTTCCTGTCGAGGTGCCCAACGACGAGATTCTGGAGGATGACGACCTTGACCTGGACGCTTCGCTCGACATTGACGAGCCGTTGACGGCGTTGCCGCCTCCGCCACCGGTGGAAGAGGAGGAGGAAGAGCCGGAGCCGGAGATTTTCCAGGCCGTGGAAGAATTTCCGGTCCTTATTGGTGGTCTGCCTGCGCTGAATGCCGAGCTCAAGTACCCGGAGATTGCCCGCAAGGCGGGCGTTGAAGGCAAGGTGTTCGTACGCTTTGTGGTCGATGAGCAGGGCGGTGTGTCCAATATCTCGGTCGAGCGCGGTATTGGCGCAGGTTGCGACCAGGAAGCCATTCGCGCTATCAGCAAGGCGAAGTTTAAGCCTGGTCGCCAGCGTGGCAAAGCCGTAAAGGTGTGGATGACGATACCGGTGGTGTTCAAGCTCAAGTAGCGCGCACCATTGCCGCGGCATCAAGCGTCCTGCAGCAACCACGCTGCAGGACGCTTGTCATTTTGGGGCAGCGGCGCACTTTGCCTAACCGGAGCGCAGATAGGAGCCCAAGGGCCGTGAAGTGAGGAGACTGCCCTTCCCGGTGCATTGACTACCATTCGGCACGGTCCGACGAGCCGCCAGCGGGAATTGCGCCTTGCGAGCTGATGCGGACAGCATCCCAGGTCCGGCCGCGCTGCTCGCCCTCATCCGCTGCTTGTCAAGCGGCTGCTGCCGCTCCGCCGATGCACCCCGCAGGCGGCGGTCGCTAATTCGGATCCACGGCGCGGGGGCGATCCTGACGCACCTGGTGCTTGTAGCGCCCGTCTGCATCGCCAGTGATGATGTCCGTAGCCATCCCTACGAAAAGGCCGTGGTCCAGGACACCCGAGGTCATCTTCAGCGCCACATCCAGAGCAGCGAGATCGTCGATGCCATCAAAGTAGGCATCGACAATCCAGAGCCCCTGATCGGTCACGACGGGGCCATCTTTGCGAACACCGAGGCGCAGCACTGGCCGGGCGCCGAGACCGGCCAGTGAATCCATGACAGGGCTCGCTGCCATAGGCAGTACTTCTACCGGGACCGGCATGCCTGAGCCCAGCGCGGCAACATGCTTGGAGGAATCAACCAGGACCACAAAGCGCCTGGCCAGCCTGGCGATGACCTTTTCGCGCGTATGCGCTGCGCCGCGGCCCTTGATGAGGTTGAAGTCTGGATCTACCTCGTCCGCCCCGTCCAAGGCGATGTCAAGTGCTGTCAGGCCATCCAGCGGCTGCATCGGAATATGATGCTTCCGTGCGAGTCGCGCGGCTGCGCTCGAGGTGGGCGTACCAACGATTCGCAGTCCCTCGGCCCGGATACGGCGGCCTAGCGCCATAATGGCAAAGGCGGTAGTCGAACCGGTGCCTAGCCCCACACACTGTCCGTCATGCACCAGCGCCGCCGCCGCTTTGCCGACTGCTTTCTTGGCAGCATTCTGCGTCATTGGCGCTACTCGTGCCGTAGGGCCTCTATTGGGTCAAGTCCGGCGGCCTTGTAGGCTGGATATACGCCGAAGATCAAGGCAATGCCGGTAACGCCGAAGACCGCAATCATGGCCCATAGCCACGGAAAGACGAAGGGGGTCTTTGCAAACAGGCCCACGATGTTGCCGCCGCCTGCGCCGGCCAGGATGCCCGCGATGCCGCCAATCTGGCACAGGAACATGGCTTCATACAGGAACTGGCGCAAGATGTCGCGCCGGCTCGCCCCTACCGCCTTTCGTATGCCGATCTCTCTCGTGCGCTCGGTCACGGAGACCAGCATGATGTTCATGATGCCGATGCCGGCAGCCAGCAGCGTGATCAGGCCGATCGCGGCACCACCCTTCGCAATGTTATTGGTGAAGTTGGTGATCTCGCTTACGATGCCTTCATTGCTTACGATCTCGAAATTGTTGTCCTGGCCGGGCGCAACGCGACGAATGACGCGCATTACGCCGATGGCTTCCTCCATGGTTGCGTCCAGCATCTGCATGTTGACGGCGCGCACTTTGATTTCCACATTCCAGTTTGCACCAGCATACAGCATGATCATCCGCGTGATCGGCACCAGTGCCAACATGTCAAAGTTCTGGCCGAACATCTGACCCTTCTCTTCCAGCACGCCGACCACCTGAAAGCGGCTGCTTCCGAGGTTGATTTCCTTCCCAATAGGTGCCTCAGAAGGAAATAACTCGTCCGCCAGATCAATGCCGATCACCGTCACAGGGCGCGACAGATGAACATCTTGCGCAGTCAGGAACCGTCCCTGATTCAACTCGAACCCGTTGTTGGCCAGAAACTCATGGTTGGTGCCGATATAGATCACCACCGGTTCTGTCTTTTTGTCGCGATGCCGTGCTTCAACCATCCATCCGCCCATATTGGCGCTGACCGCTGCGGGCAGGATGGAGCGTTCAGCAAGAAGCTCCATCTGCGTGTAGTTCAATGGCTGACGGCCCCTGACGCCCGCGCCACCGCGCGCAAAGCTGTCGCTCCGCTCTATCGTAAAAGTCGTGGACCCAAACGACTCCACTGCGTTGGTGGCGCTGGATTTGATCACTTCGACAGCGGTTACCGCCACGATGATGGCGAAGACGCCAATCACCATACCGAGTAGCGTAAGCGCCGAACGCAGCTTGTGGCTGCGGACCGTCTCCCAGGCCAAGCGAACAAACTCAATGTTGATCATAGCCGCTACCCGTACCGTAGTGCGTCGATAGGATTCAGCCGCGCAGCATTCCACGCGGGCACCAACCCGAAGACAATGCCCACGCCTACGCAGATGCCGAAGGCCAGCCCAATGGTTCCAATTGCCAGTGCGGCCGGGATGAAGCGCCCAACAAGTTCGGTTACGCCTGCCGACACGGCGACGCCCATGAGGCCGGCGATCAGGCACACACCAACAGCTTCTATCAAGAACTGCGTTAAGATTGCCCGCTGCCGTGCGCCAACTGCCTTGCGGATACCAATCTCCTTGGTGCGCTCCTTGACCGAAACAAACATGATATTCATCACGCCAATGCCTCCAACCACGAGGGCGAGGCTGGTGAGGAAGATACCGATGGCGTACGTGATGCCCTTGATACGCCCGATGACCTCCTTAAACATCTCCGTCTGGTTGATGGCAAAATTGTCTTCCTCCATGGCATCCACACCGCGCGCGGCGCGGACGATGCCGGTTATCTCATCTTTGGCATCATCAAGGTGATCCGCCGATAACGCTCTGATTTCAATTCTGGCGTTGCTTCGCCGGCCGTAATAATTTCCGAAGGTGGTCAGCGGTATCTGAACCTGGTCGTCAAACGAGAACAACCCCATAAACTTGCCTTGCTTCGCCATGACCCCGATGACTTCAAAGCGGTTGGAGCTGATTCGGATGCGCTTGCCAAGCGGTTGTTCATTAGGAAAGAGCTCCTCAGCAACGTTGGCACCGATCACAGCCACGGCCTTCGCGGTCTGGGTTTCAAGCTCCGTGTACCACCGACCCGCGTCCAGGTTGACATCCATGACGCGCGTGATTTCAGCCGTCGAGCCCTGGGTGTAGATGCCGTACAACGTCCGGTCACGGTACTTGACTGGCCGTACGGACTGCATGGTTGGCGCGACCGCCATCACGTATTGCGCCCGCTCTCTGATCTCGTCGGCCAGTGACACCTCGATTCTTGGCCGGCTCCATTGTCGCCGCTGTTCTGATGGCGGCGTAAACCACGACGACCGTTCAACGTAGAGTACGTTGGTGCCGAGCATCGCGAGCGAGTTCTCAAATTCGCGCTCAAGCCCGGTGATTATGGTGAACATCGCGGTGACCGTCACGATGCCGATGATGATGCCCAGCATCGTCAGCAGGCTGCGCAGCTTCTGCGACATCAGCGAGCGGATGGCGATCTGGAACGATTCCGCGATCTCTATGATGAATCGTGTCACAGCCGTTTATGCATTAGTTCCGCTGCTCTGCACCCGCGCCAACGCCGCGCAAGGGCCCATGCGGGCAGCCGGTGGCAATATACGAACCGACGCGCATGTCAGAGCCGCCAGTCCTGGAAACAGCCAGTCCAGCACCAGCCCACCCAAGTCCTTGCAGTCCCCACGTATAGAGGCGGTGCGCTCTGTAGAGAGCTCGAAGCGGTGATGAAGGGCATTTATGCCGTCGAAGGCTGCGCCGCGCGTACATCCAACGCCTTTCTGCCCTTATGCCGCTGCCCCGTCCCGCCATTCGCTGCGCCGGGGTCGGCTTGGGATCGGCTCGGGGTGTCGGCGCCTGCATTGCTCGGAGACAAGCTGCAAAACATGATCTCCGGCGCACGGGCCTGTTGCTGTGCTCTGTGTCCCGCGAGGCAGGATTGTGAGGGAAGCGGTGGCGCAGGAGACGCAGCACGCGGGCCTGTTGCTGCGCCGGTCTCCTATTCGTGCCTGAGCGCTTCGATAGGATCCAGGCGTGCGGCTTTGGAGGCGGGATATACGCCAAAAACTATGGCCACAGCTGTCACAGCCAGGGTCGCGCCCACGGCCCAGAGCCACGGGAAAACGAAAGAAGTCTTGAACACAAGGCCCAAGATGTTGCCGCCCGCAGCACCGGCCATGATACCGATGATGCCGCCAATCTGGCAGAGAAAGATGGCTTCGTATAAGAACTGGCGTCGCACGTCCCGCTGCCGTGCGCCGACAGCCTTGCGTATGCCGATTTCACGCGTCCGTTCTGTCACGGAGACCAGCATGATGTTCATGATGCCGATGCCGGCAGCGAACAGCGTGATGAGGCCTACGGCCGCTCCGCCCAGCGCAATCTTGCCGGTAAACTGGCCAATCTGCTCGACAATGCTCTCATTGCTTTCTGCCTCAAAGTTGTTCTCTTCTCCCGGCGCTACACGCCGAATCACGCGCAGGATGCCGATCGTCTCGTCTATGGTCTGCTCCAGATCCTGCATGTTTCGTGCACGCACCGTGATGTCTATGTCTCTGTTGGCGGCGCTGTACAGGTTGATCATGCGCGTGATTGGCACAATCGCAATCATGTCAACATTCTGGCCGAAAGCATCGCCCTTCTCATCCATCACGCCGATGATGCTGTACCGGTACCCGTCAATGACGATGTCTTTGCCCAAGGCATGCTCATTGGGAAAGAGCTCTTCATCCAGATCGGCGCCGATCACTACTACAGGACGGGCAAGCTGCACATCCTGCTCTCCGATAAAGCGGCCTTCATCCAGATCGAAGCCGTTGTTGGTCATCCAGTATTCGTTGGAGCCGAAGAATATGACTGCAGGGTCGGTCGTGACTGCGCCGGCGCGCGCTTCCACTCTGAAACCCACCGTCATCTCGGGGCTGATGCCCGTGGGGAGTTTCGCACGTTCGGCAAGGCGCACTGCCTCCGCGTAGGTAAGGTTCTGCCGCGGTCGCCACTGGCCGCCCGATTGCCGGAAGCCCGATCTGCTGCTCACCGTGAACGTGGTCGCCCCGAATGACTCAATAGTGCTGGTGGCGCTGGAGCGAATCACCTCCACGGCGGTGACCGCCACGATGATGGCGAACACGCCAATAATCATGCCCAGAAGCGTCAAGGCACTCCGCAACTTGTGGCTGCGGACCGCTTCCCAAGCCAGCCGCACAAACTCCAGCTTGATCATGACTCAGCTGTATCGAAGCGCGTCTATCGGATTCTGACGTGCAGCATTCCACGCCGGCACGATGCCGAACACGATGCCCACGCCCACGCAGATGCTAAAGGCCAGGAGCACCGTGCCCGGTGCCAGATAGGCCGGAATGAACTGGCTGATGATCAGCACCAGCCCGCCGGAGAACGCAACCCCGATGATGCCTGCGCCCACGCAAACGCCGACGGCCTCGATCAGAAACTGGATCAGGATGGCTCGCCGCGGTGCGCCTACCGCCTTGCGTACCCCAATCTCCCGCGTTCGCTCCTTCACGGATACGAACATGATATTCATCACGCCAATGCCGCCCACAACAAGGGCCAAGCCCGTCAAAAATACACCGATGGCATAGATCGTAGCCTTTACCTGGCCAATCTGGTCGCGAAAGGCCTGGGCCTTGTTGATCTCAAAATTGTTTTCCTCCGCAGCATCCACGCCGCGCGCTGTCCGCACGATGCCCGTAAGCTCGTCCTCCGCCAGGTGCATCACATCGCCGGAGGCGACCTTGGCTTCTATGGTCACGCTGCGGTAGCGTCCAAACAAGCGCTCGAAAGTGCTGATCGGCACCTGGACTTGCTCATCAAAAGAGAAGACACCCATAAACTTGCCTTGCCGCTTCAGCACGCCGATAACTTCAAATCGCGTTCCTCCGATACGAATCCGTTTGCCGAGGGCCTGCTCATTCGGAAACAGCTCTTCCGCAACTTCGGAACCGATGACGGCCACCGGACGCGTAGTTTGCAGATCCACTTGGGAATACCACCGCCCAGCGTCCAGATCGATGTCGCTGATTCGGGCGGCCTCAGGTGTAGACCCCTCGATGTAGATGCCGTAGAGCGCCCGGTCGCGATAACGAACCGGCCGACTGGAGCCCACCGACGGGGCCACCGCGTTGACGTACCGGGCCTGCGAACGGATGTCGTTTACCAGATCCGCGGTGATGTTGGGGCGATTGCGCTGAGCGATCCATTCGGAGGGGCTCATGAACCACCCGTACTTCTCCACATAGAGCACGTTGGTGCCCAACATGGAAAGCGAGTTCTCGAAGGCGCGCTCCAATCCGTTGATGATCGTGAACATGCCCGTGACCGTGACGATGCCGATCACAATGCCCAGCATCGTCAGGAAGCTGCGCAGTTTCTGGCCGGATATGGATCGCGCCGCGATGCGCAGTCCTTCCCAGAGCTCAATGAAAATTCTCGCCACGTGGTTTTGGCGCTGTCTCGGTTGTCGGCATTCCTGCGATGTGCTACGGATAGTCGTACAGCGGGTTACAGCACCAGCCAAAAAAGCACCGGGGCGGGACACAACAGGCCAAGCGGACGTAAAACGATAAAGGCTAAACGTGCGCACAGTGAGCAAGTTGACCATAGTCGCGGAATTCTGGCGTTTTCTGCGGGTGCGGAAGAAATTCTGGCTGTTTCCGGTAGCGTTGGTGCTCCTGCTTTTGAGTTTGCTGATCGTGGTGACGCAGGGATCCGCGTTGGCACCTTTCATCTATGCGTTGTTCTAAGTAACATAGCGTCAGGCCCGCGGGGCGTGCTTCGCTCCGCGGCAGCGCACAATGTGCGCGTACATCGCCGAGGCTGTACTTATGGGAAAGGTTATTGCTATCGTGAACCAGAAGGGAGGCGTCGGCAAGACCACGACGGCTATCAACCTGTCCGCCTCTCTTGCGGTGATGGAGCACGCTACGCTGGTCATTGACATGGATCCGCAAGCGAACTGCACCTCAGGTCTGGGCTTTGATCCGCGGACCGTGGCACATTCGTGCTACGAAGTGCTCATCTCCACGGTGGAATTCATGCATGCGGTGCGGCCCACCGATGTGCCCAACCTTGACCTCTTGCCGGGCAACATCCACCTTGTCGGCGCAGAGATTGAACTCCTTGCCGAGGAATTCCGCGAGCGCCGCCTTGCGCGCGCTCTGCACAAGGTCAAGGACCGGTACGACTTCATTTTCATCGACTGTCCTCCGTCGCTCGGACTGCTGACGGTCAATGCCATGACTGCCGCCGACTCAGTACTGATTCCCGTACAGGCGGAGTATTTCGCACTGGAAGGGCTTGGGCAGCTCCTGAACACCATCAAGAAGCTTCGACGCCACCTCAATCCGCGCTTGGATATCGAGGGCGTTCTGTTAACGCTTTTCGACGCACGCCTGCGACTATCCAACCAGGTGGCAGCCGAGGTCAAGCGCTACTTTGATCCGTATCTGTTCAAGACGGTGGCGCAGCGCAACGTGCGCATAGCCGAAGCGTCCAGCTTTGGCAAGCCCGCACTGATGTTCGATGGCACATCCACCGGTGCCAAAAATTACTTGGCGCTTGCAAAGGAAGTACTTGCGAAGAATGCCGCGCTCATCCAGCAAAAGTCAGTAAGATCCAAGTCGCCCCCGCATATGGTTTCCACCAGCGGCGTGGTGCACGCGTATTCTTCTTCTTCGACTGGAGACAATGCGCGTTTCCAAGGCTAACTTATCTGGTCAGCACGCTTCAGGCGCATCATGGCAAAGAGAAGGCCTGCCCTAGGTCGTGGGCTGGATGCCCTTATTCCTTCCGATGGCCCGTTTGCGCTTCCAGAAGCGCCGGGCCAGGTCGCAGTCGGCATCGTTGAAGTCAGGACTGATTGCATAGCCACGAATCCGTATCAGCCGCGGCAGGACTTTGATGACGATGCGCTGCGCGCCTTGGCCCTGTCCATTGAACAGCTCGGCATCATTCAGCCGATCACGGTCAAGGCGCTGGGAGACGGGCGCTACGAAACTATTGCAGGAGAGCGCCGCCTGCGTGCTGCGCGGCAGGCAGGACTGCGCAGGGTACCGGTTTTCGTGCGGGAAGCCAATAAGGAGGAGATGCTTGAGATGGCGCTGGTCGAAAACGTCCAGCGCGAGCAGTTGAACCCTATCGAAGTGGCGCTTGCGTACCAGCGCCTTGTGGAAGAGTGCGGGTTGAATCAGGAGCAGGTAGCTACAAAAGTTGGAAAGACCCGCTCCAGCGTGACCAACGCGCTGCGACTCTTGCGCCTGCCGCCGCGGGTTCAGGCAGCAGTCCGCGAGCGTGCACTTTCGATGGGCCATGCGCGGGCCTTGCTCAGCCTAACCGATACCGACGCGCAGCTGCGGCTGTTTGAGCTCATCCTACGCAAGAAGCTCTCTGTGCGCCAGGTGGAGCAACGTGTCCGGCAGTTGACGCAGCAGGTCACGAAGAAAAAGCGTCGCGCGGTACTTCCTGCACGCGTGTCCCGGCAATTGGAGGCGTATGAGCAATCTTTGCGCACGCACTACGGTACAAGGGTCAAGCTCACGTGCGACGCGGCTGGCAAGGGCACGATTGAATTTCACTACTTCTCCACCGACGATCTTGAGCGGATGCTGGAGCTGCTTCTGGGGCAGCAGGGTTAGGCGCTGCATGCTGGTGTGCATAGTGTCGGGGCTGTTGGTGCCTGGCACAGCGGCCCAGCTTGATTCCGTGGCAGTAGACCGTCCGGTCCAGGCATTGCGGCGCGCCTGGATACCCGGACTCGGGCAGGTCTACAATCGGCAGTATGTCAAGATGTCCTTTGTGTATGCAGGTCTGGGCGCTTTTGCGGGCAGCGCGCTGCTTGTGAACAAGCGGTATCTGTTGTACCGACACGCCTACCTCTACACCGCCCGCACGCATGACGATGGGACCCCGGTCTTTCCCTCCTATGCGTCCGACTATGCGGCGCTCTTGAGACACCTTGATCTGGCTCCTGAGGAAGACCTTGGGCCGCAGGAGATTGCCGCCCGCCGCGCGCGACTGGAACCACAGATCCGTTCGCAGCGCGACAATCTGCGCCGCAACCGCGACCTGCTGTATGTGGGCTTTGTGCTGTGGTATGGACTTTCCATTCTGGATGCATTTGTCAGCGCACATCTGATCGATTTTGACGTCAGCGATGCTTTGGCACTATCATTGCGGGCTACACCAGGAAGTTGGTCTTTGCGCTGGTCGTTTTGAGCAATTTGTGACAAGATGGCGCGGATTGTCTATGCCTTGAGTGGGCAGGGGCGCGGGCACGCTTCGCGCTGTCTGGCGATTTCCGCGGCGCTGAGGAAACGGGGCCACGAAGTGCTGTTCTGCGGCGGCGGCACCGCCAAGGTGATTCTTGCGGAACGGGGAGAGTCCATCGTGGAGGTGCCGGAGCTCAAGACGGTGCTGCGGGACAACATCGTTCAAGCCGCGCCCACGCTGATAGCTAACTGGGCTTCAATCGCCAACCTGGAGCGGATCGTCGCGCATCTGACGGAGGCACTGCGCGCTATTGGCCCCGACCTCTTGATCACCGACTTTGAAGCCTTCTCCTGGCGGGCGGCGGAGCGGCTCGGTGTGCCTACGATTTCGCTGAACCACCAGCAGGTCGTCACCGAGACCATCTACGAGATCCCTTTCGAACACTGGCTGGACGCGCAAGTCGCAAAGGCGATCATCAGTGTCATTGCGCCGAAGAAGCCGGTTCGTCTGCTGCTCACTTCGTTCTTCTTTCCGCGCCTCAGGCGCCCGCGCGTAACAGCGCTGGTGCCTCCGATCATTCGCGACGAAGTCGTAAAGCTCAAGGCCAGCCGGGGCGATCACGTTCTGGTCTATTACAATCAGCCGGAGGGCAGCAAGGCGCTTCTGAACCTCTTGCGCGAGGACGGCCGTCGCTACATAGTCTACAACTTTCCACCGCCTTCGGATGTGTCTCGGTATGCCAATGTGGAGTTCAAGCCGCCCAGCATCCAAGGCTTTCTGAAGGACCTCGCGAGCGGTCGCGGTGTGCTCTGCACGGCGGGCTTTACGCTGATCAGCGAAGCGCTCTATCTAGGCAAGCCGCTCCTGGCTGTTCCGAATCGCGGCATCTTCGAGCAGACCATCAATGCCATCTTCCTAGCTAAAGGCGGGTTGGGCAAGGCGGTGGTCGGGCGTGCGCTTGAGGCAGACGACCTCGACGACTTTCACCAGAATCTGGATCATTATGCCGGCCGGCTCCATTCGCGGCGGCGAAGCGGAAACAAACGGGCGGTCGCCCTCATTGAAGAGGTCCTTGTCAGCACAGGTCCCTCTTTTCATGCGTTTGCTGGTGTGCACCACGCTGCTATGATCACTTCTACCAAGCAGGCTGCCTCGTCCGATTAGTCATCTCTCAGCTGCGGCGCGGCGCTACGTCTTGTATCTTGTCTGAAATTTGGCTAATCTACCGGCGGCAGGCAGTATCCATTCCATGGCACGGTCCCAGGAGGCGCTAATGATGATGCCGGGCGACGCTCCCGTTTCGCGGGAGCCGTCCATCTTTTCCAAGACGCACGCCTTCATGGCTGCGGATGCGTTCGTGCCGACGATCATTGCGTCCGGGTTGTACCCGTATTTTCGCGCTATAGAGCGCAATGAGGGTACGCGTGCCATCGTGGATGGCCGGGAGGTCATCATGGCCGGTTCCAACAATTACCTCGGTCTGGCTTCCGATCCGCGTGTCAAGGAGGCAGCGGAGCTTGCTATTCAGCAGTACGGTACTGGTTGTACTGGCAGCCGCTTTCTGAACGGTACGCTGGACATCCATCTGGAGCTGGAGGAGCGGCTGGCCGCCTTCATGGGCAAGGAGGCCTGCGTTCTGTTTTCTACGGGGTACATGACCAATATGGGCGTGATTCAGAGCATCACGTCCAAGAACGATCTGATCTTCTCAGACAAGGACAACCATGCGTGCATCGTCGCGGGAACGCAGGTAAGCTCGGCTGACACTTGGCGGTTCCGCCATGACGACATCAACCACTTGCGCAGGCTTCTGGTGAAAGCTGAGCAGGAGCGTCCGCATGCGAACAAGTTGATCGTCACCGATGGTGTTTTTTCAATGAGCGGGCGCATTGCGCGCGTGCCTGAGCTTGTGGAGGTGGCCAACGAATTCGATGCGGCGCTGATGCTGGATGATGCGCATGCGGTGGGCGTGATCGGGCCTGGAGGCCGGGGGTCTGCCGCGTCCTTCGGATTAGCGGACGAGGTTCCGCTGACTACCGGCACATTCTCAAAGAGCTTTTCTTCGCTGGGCGGATTTGTCGTGGGGGAACGCGACATCATAGAATACATTCGTCATCACGCCAGCGTGCACATCTTCAGCGCATCGATGCCGCCCTCGTGCGTGGCAACGGTCTTGAAGTGCCTGGATATTCTCGAGGAGGAGACTTGGCGGCTGGAGCGTTTGTGGAAGATTTCCCACTACATGCGGGAGGGGTTCAAGAACGCCGGCTTCAACGTGTGGACAAGCCAGGCACCGATCATCCCGGTCGTGATCGGAACCGAGATGAATGCCGCTTTTCAGTTCTGGGCCGATCTTCTGGAGGAGGGCATCTTTGTGAATCCAGTCGTGCCGTGGCGTGGTGCTGTTCCTGGGGGGCGCGCGATCATGCGCACCTCCTACATGGCCACCCATACGGATGAGGATCTGGATCAAATCCTGGAAGCTTTTCGGCGCGTAGGATTCCGGAACGGGCTGCGCAGCAACAACGGGCAGGCGTAGGACCCTCTCATCGGCAAGCATGCCACGATGGCACGCCTAGATGGTACGAATCGTTGAAGTAACGAGCGGCCGCGACCTGCGGCGCTTCATAGAGTTACCGTACAGCCTCTACCGGGGCCATCCGTACTGGGTGCCCCAGCTCCGCAAGGAGATCCGCCATACGCTCAGCCGCAAGCACAATGCGTTTTTTGAGCATAGCGACATGGCCTTGTTTCTGGCGCTGAACGACGCCGGCAAGGTTGTCGGCCGCATAGCCGGCATTCTGAACGCGATGCACTTGAAGACGCATAAGGACGGGGTCGGCTTCTTCGGCTTCTTCGAGTGTGAGGAGCGGTACGAGACGGCGGAAGCGCTCTTGGAGGCTGTTGCCTCTTGGGCGCGGGCGCAGGGTCTGAGTGCGCTGCGGGGTCCTACTAATCCAACGCTGAACGACTCGTCGTCGCTGCTCATGGCCGGGTTTGATCGGATGCCGGCCATCCTCATGCCTTACAACTTCGCGTATTACAAGGACTACTTGATGCGGTGGGGATTCAGGGAGGCCATGAAGATCTGGGCCTTCTACCTCCACTACAAGCATGCCAAGTATTCGCGTATGATCCGTGGAGCCGAAATCGTGAAGCGACGCAACCCCGGATTGAAGCTACGCACCCTGGACATGTCCAGGTACTACGAGGATGTCGAGATCATGCGTCAGATCTGGAATGATGGCTGGAAGCACAACTGGGGTTTTGTGCCGATCACAGAGAACGAATTCAGGCAGATGGCGAAGGAGTTCAAGAGTGTGGTGGACCCGCGGATCTGCTATATCCTGGAGCATCATGACGAGCCGGTGGCGTTCTCTGTTTCCCTGCCCAACATCAACCCAGCGCTCAAGAAGCTGCCGGATGGTCGCCTGTTTCCGTTTGGGTTGGCGAAGATTCTGCTGCACGAGAAGTTTGGCGGCTTCAACGAGATTCGCATGCCGCTGATGGGTGCCAAGCAGAAGGTGCATGGCCGCGCCTTCGATGTGCTGCCGGTTCTGGAAACGATGGTAAAGAGCCCGTCTTACGGGTATGAAGCGTGTGAAAACAGTTGGATTCTGGACTCCAACACCATCTTGAAGAATCTCATTTCCGCCTTGGGCGGTGCTGTAGACCGGGAGTACGCGATCCTCGAGAAGGACCTCTCCACGCCATAGCGCGCACGTAGCAGCCGCTACGGTGACTGTCCGCGCGTTCGGCCTGCGCTTGCACACCCGACCCCAGCACGACAAGGCGCCCGCAGGGCGCCCAGGCACCTCGCGCCACTTTGGCCATACAGTTCCGCAATCGTGCGGCCATCCCGGCGTATCTGCTGGACATCGTCCGATCGAGCCACGGCGGTGCAATGACTTTTGATCCCGGCATAACGATTCTCCCAGCCTAGGATACGCCGGCACAGCCGGCCCCTGCGAACATCCTGCAAACAGTGCTCGAATGCGCTCCAATACGGCTACCCGCGCCTTGAAATCGGCGGGGGTGCCCCTCTTTTTCACAAGTAAATGTACCGCGTTCCTGGAAGCAGGACTCCGTCTTGATTCACTGTCCAGCATTGGTGGGAGTATACATCAAAAGGCTTGCGTGCGTCTACCCAGCCGGTCCAGATTAACAAGGCATAACAAGAGGCAGAACAAGTAGGACCGAGGCAATAGACCTCTTGCTATCGGATCGTGCGAGCCAGGACCGCGGAGATCAAAACGTGATCATTGTGCAATTCTCCACGCCAAAACCTGCGCGCATAAACGCCTGGCTCTACGGCCTTGCGGGGTGATGCAGGCCGTACAGTGTGCAAAGCGAAGTACACGCCGTGCCTACAGCCCCAATTGGCGAAGGAAGAGCTGCAGTGCGGCGGGCTCGAGGATGATCGTTAGCAGCGCGCCACCAGCGGCACCGCCCAAGTGTCCCTCATGGGCGATGCCAGGCAGAAAACCCTTCCGGATGGCCCACAGCGAGCCTGCCACGAACAAAAGCGCAAAACCTATGGCGGGGACGGGTATCACGCCGAAGAAGTAGAGCAAATCAAGCGGCCGAAAAAGGCAATACCCGAACAAGACGCCGACAATGGCACCTGATGCGCCGATCGCCGAATACGCATGGTCATGCCGAAACAGTGCATAGGTAACCGCACTGCAGCAAAGCATCGAACCTGCATACAGCAGCAGGTAGTTTATCGGTCCCAGCCAGTGCTCAAGCGGCGGCCCGAAAAAGAATAGCGTGAAGAGGTTTGCAAAAAGGTGCCAGAAGCCGCCGTGAACAAAGGCGCTCGTGACCCAGCGGTACGATTGGCCTTGGCGTGAGGGGATGAACTTCAACCGGTCTATCAGCGTCCGGTCCACCCACAAGGCGTTGATGCTCACCAGCGCGATGGTGAGCATCAGGATCAATGTGACCGGTGCCGCAGCAAAATCCATCAGATATGACCGGCCGCGAGCCTATGGGCTGCATGCGCCATAAGACTGCGGAAAATGTGCGCCCCATCGGTGCCGCCGAGGATAGATTCAGCGCAGCGCTCAGGATGCGGCATCATGCCCAGTACATTGCCCTGTGCATTGATGATGCCGGCAATAGCGTGAAGGGATCCGTTCGGGTTGGATGCTGCATTGAGCGTGCCGTCCGCTGCCGCGTACCGAAACGCGACACGCCTATTGGCTTCGAGCATGTCAAGCGTCTCCTCCGAGGCAAAGTAGTTACCTTCGCCATGCGCAATAGGGATGCGCAGCACTTGGCCCGGCTGCAGCTGATTGGTAAACGGCGTGTCCGCATTCTCCACGCGAAGGTGAACCCACTTGCAGGCAAATCTAAGGCTGGCATTGCGCAGCAAGGCGCCGGGCAAAAGCCCGGACTCGCACAGAACCTGAAAGCCGTTGCAGATTCCCAGAACTAGCCCGCCGGCCTCAGCAAACGCGACCACTCGCTCCATGATCGGGGAGAAACGGGCAACAGCCCCGGCGCGCAGGTAGTCGCCGTACGAAAATCCGCCCGGCACTATAACCAGATCCAGATCAGATAGCGCTGTCTCCTTGTGCCACACGAAACGCGCGCGAAGCCCGAATACATGCCGGGCTACGTGGTAAGCGTCATGGTCGCAGTTTGAACCTGGGAAGACTATGACGCCTACATTCATGGATCTTACGCGTCCTTTACAAGCTCAAGCTCAAGGATGATCTCAACGTCGTGCCCGACGATGGCTCCGCCGGCTTCGGTCAGGCGATTCCACATCAGACCGTATTCTGTGCGATTGACCGTGGTGCGGGCCTCAAAGCCAGCGCGCTCTGAGTCACCCATTGATGCGGATCCAAGGTATTCTGCATTGAGCACGATCTCTTTCATCACATCCCGAATGGTGAGGTTGCCCACGAGCTCAAACGTGGATCCGTCCACATTCGTAACACCCGTGCTTTCAAACGTCATCGTGGGAAAGGCCTCAGCCGAAAAGAAGTCGTCCGACCGCAGGTGATTGTCACGGCGCTCATTGCTGGTGTTGATGCTGGCCACTTGGATCGTCACCGTTGCCGCTACGGTGCTCAGGTCTTCCCCATCCATGGTGATGGTGGCGTCGTACTCACCGAAATCACCCCTAACGTTCGAGATACCAAGATGCCGGACCTTGAATCCAATCTTGGAATGCGCCATGTCGATGGACCAGGAATCGGGATCGTTGCCGCTGAAGGCGGTCAGCAGCATTACTGCGGCTAAAGAAAGGATGAAACGTGGATACATGGCTGCAGGCAGGTTGGTGAAGTTACATTTAACCGCGCAGGTGTGTGTCTGTTCAGAGCGCGAAACTGCATTCAGGAGGAGCGCATTGCGTATTCCGATGCAATGGTCCCCCTGTCCTGAATGATCTTGTCCGTCTTTCCGACTATTCCGATCGATGTTGCCCGTTTTGCAGGGTCTCCAGGAGTTGGGTTGGCGTTTGGGTTTCAGGGTTGCGTTTGGTGGCGGGGGATGCTGTTTTGGTGGGAGGTATCTTGTCATCGTCCACCCTGTGGTCTACCCTGTCCTGTGTTGTGCACGTATACCTGAAGTTGCCACGTTACCCCCAAACTCCTTGTTTCAGGACACTTGGGTCAAGGCGTTGTGCGGACTGTTTTCCTGCCAAACAGGCAGAATCGGCCGATTTGGCTTGTTTCTGAGCGGTTTGCCCCCTGTTTGCAGGCATCGATATTGCAAACAGGGTACACGAGATACGTAAAGTGCCCACACGCTTTGGTTGTAACAGACTGCTCCGTTTGCTCATCGTGCTCGGCGATTTTGTGCCTGTTTTCAGGATAGCTCTGCCCTGACAGCGCAAACCCAACACACGCCCGCGAACCTGCTGGTAATAGCCCCTATCGGTGATAGCTCCTATCGGTGATAGTCCTCATGTACGTGGCCCGCATCCCCAAAACGTCAACCCAGCCTACCTCATCCGACACGACTGACGCGTCCGTGATCGTCAAGAAGACCCTCCTCAATATCACCGCGCTGCCGCTCTGCGTCATCGAGGGTCTTTGTATCCTGCTGCGCGCGTCGTACTCATCGGCGACGACCGCCGGACCGCTGCCGACGGAACACGGTCTTCTACGGGTCTGATCCACGCCTCCACCAGACTGGCGATGGCATTGCGCCCGGGCGCACAACATGGATGGGTTGCATACTAGGACGCATGCATATAGCGTTTCGTCTTGTGCTGCATGGCGCTACGCCTGGCCAGGCGGTGAAGGTCAACTTTTCTGGCCGTATTTCGTTAACGGCGGGCTGAAGGACCGCACGCGCAAATGATTCCAAAGGAGCTGTTCGCCAAAATCCGCCGGATCGAAATACGCACCAAAGGGCTTGTGAATAATGTTTTCGGGGGAGAGTACAATTCGGCCTTCAAGGGGCGCGGCATCTCCTTTTCCGAGGTGCGACCCTACCAGGTGGGCGACGATATCCGGTCCATCGACTGGAACGTGACTGCGCGCGTGGGTGATGCCTACGTGAAGATCTTTGAAGAAGAACGCGAACAGACCGTGGTGCTGGTCGTGGACATTTCCGGTTCAGGTGACTTCGCCTCGCAGAACAAGTTCAAGCGGGAAATCGCTGCCGAAATCTGTGCCATCCTCGGATTCAGTGCCATCAAAAACAACGACAAGGTCGGACTGGTGCTCTTTTCCGATTCGGTGGAGCTGTTCGTGCCGCCCAAAAGCGGACGGCGTCATGTGCTTCGACTGATCCGCGATCTCTTTGCACACCAGCCAAGTTCACCACGGACCAGCATCGGGAACGCCCTGGAGTTTGTTTCGCACATGCTTCGACGACGGTCCATCGTGTTGATCGTCAGCGACTTTTTCGACGACGGGTATGAGCGGCCGCTGCGACTCTTGTCGCGCAGGCACGACACGGTCGCCATCCACCTGCAGGATGCGCGCGAATATGCGCTTCCTCCCATGGGCATGGTGGACCTCACCGATCCGGAAACCGGCCACACCAGGATGCTGGACACCGGAAGCCGCCGGGTACGACAGGCCTTTGCGGCGCGCGCGGAAGCCTTGCGCGAAGCCACAGCGCGTCGACTGCGGCGTGCACGCGTGGACCATGTCGGTATCGTGTGCGGCGAAGATTATGTCGAGCCACTGATGCGATTTTTTCGGCAGCGGGCAAGCGTAGCGTGATGCACCCAGCGTTGGCGGCGATACTGCTGGTTGGCATGATGCTGTGCGACCCGGTCCACGCACAGCGCGTGGAAGCACTGGCTTCAGTAGACAGCGCACGCGTCGGTGGGCGCTTCCTGCTCACCGTGTCGGCGCTGCATGGATTTTCGGAAGCACCAGCCTTCCCAGACCCGCAAGCAAGCCCTGGAGCGTTCGGTGATCTGGAAGATATCACGGTGGTTGCGCAGGGTCATGCGGTGCTGGGCCCGTCCGCGCGCCTGGACAGCATCGTGTATGACGTGACCACCTTTGCACTGGACAGCGCCATCGTGCCGCCGCTGGAGGTGCGCTTGCAGGGAGGTGCCCTAGCCGCCAGCACCGTCGGATTTGTTTTGCCGGTGATCTCTGTGGTGCCGGCGGATGCGGATACGATCCGGGGCTTGGCAGATCCTGTGCTCTTCATGGAGCCGGACGCGCGGCTGCGCTGGCCCTGGGTGCTTCTGGGTCTGGCCGTGGTCATCGTTGCCGCGGCGCTCTGGTACTGGTATACGCGGAGCAGGACCACCGTAGTCGATGGCGAAGTCCCCGCAGGGCCGCAGCTTTCGCCGTACGAGCAGGCAATGAAGCGTCTTGAAGCATTGGAGCGGGCGGACCTGGCGGCGCCTGGCAGCGAAGAGCCATACTTCGTAGCGCTGTCCGAGGCGCTTAGGATGTACCTCGAGGCCCGCATCGGGGTGCCGGCGCTGGAAATGACGACCCGCGAGGTCCTGGATGCATTCTTGCACATCCGATACAAAGTGCCGGGCGGCGTGCCGGATGCGGTACAACGCGTACTCGGGCTCAGCGACCTGGTGAAATTTGCCGAGTTCACGCCTGCAATCCCGGAAAGCTGCGCGACCCTGGCGGAAGCCAGGCGCGTAGTGGAGCAACTCGAGGCCAAGCAGTTGCAGCTGGCGCAGGATGCCGCTCGTCAGGAGGAATTGGCTGGGTAGCAATGGAGTTCGCAGCACCACAGTGGCTCTTTCTTTTGGCACTGCTGCCGCTCTGGGGCGGCTGGCAGTGGTGGCGCACGCGGCGCGCGGGTGGGCTGCGCTACAGCAACACGGATGCCGCATTTTCTGGGCCCCGCGGCTGGCGGGCCTATATCGCGGCGATGCCTGTGGTGGTGCGCATGGCGGCGCTGGTTCTGGCCATTCTGGCGCTGGCGCGCCCCCAAGTGCGCGACACCACGCAGGCGCGGTATGCAGAAGGTGTGGACATTGTGCTGGTGCTCGACACCTCAACATCCATGCGGGCCGAGGACTTTCGGCCCAACCGGTTTGAGGCAGCGCGCGAAGTCGCTGCAGAGTTCGTTCAGGGACGCGTCTCAGACCGGATTGGTCTTATCGTCTTCGCAGGCAAGGCCTACACGCAGACGCCATTGACACTGGACTATCCTTTTTTGCTTGCGATGCTCGACGAAGTCAAGGTGGGGGATATAGAAGACGGCACTGCAATAGGGACGGCGCTGGCTACGGCGGTCAACCGCTTGAAGGATACCGCAGCGGAAAGCAAGGTGATCATCCTGCTGACCGATGGGCAGAACAACCGGGGCGAAGTGGATCCGGTGACGGCCGCAGATGTCGCAGCTACCCTGGGCGTCCGGATCTACGCCATCGGCGTGGGTACGTATGGCGAGGCACCCTACGTGGTGAACAATCCATTCGGCGGGTCTAGGCGTCAGATGATCCCGGTCGAGATTGACGAAGACATGCTGCGCAGCGTATCCGGCAACACGGGTGGACAGTACTTCCGCGCCACCAGCACCGATGCCTTGCGCAACATCTACGCCCAGATCAGTGAACTGGAGACAACCAAAGTAGAAACGCTGATCTATACAGAGTACGAAGATCGGTACGCCATCTACCTGTGGCCTGCGCTGCTGCTATTGCTCGCGGAGGTGCTGCTCGCTACGACCGTACTGCGCCGGTTTCCCTGACGATCATGGCCTGGCTACACCCTGAGTTCTTGTGGACCTTTGCGGCAGTGCCCTTGGCAATCTTGCTGTTTGTGTACGCATGGTGGCGCCGCGGTGTATTGCGCAGGCGGTTTGGCGACGATACCCTGGTCAGGCGCTTGACGGCACTGGTGAACGGCCGTCGTCGTCGGTGGAAGTCGGCCCTGATGGTGGCGGGGATCGCATTCCTTTGTCTGGCACTCGCGGGGCCCAAGGTGGGCACCAAGCTGAAAGAGGTCAAGCGCGAAGGCGTGGATATCGTAATCGCACTGGATGTCTCCCTTTCCATGGAGGCGGAAGACGTAGCACCCAACCGGCTGAACCGGGCCAAGAACGAGCTCAAGAAGCTGCTGAGTGCGCTGCGCGGTGATCGGGTGGGGCTTGTGATCTTTGCAGGCGACGCCTTTCTGCAATGCCCGCTTACCACGGACTACAGCGCGCTGCGCCTTTTCCTTGATGTGGCCAGCCGCGACTTGCTTCCAACGCCCGGAACGGACTTTGAGAAGGCCCTCAATGAGGCCGTGCGCGCGCTCGAAGGAGCGTCCAACGATGTTGAGGCGGAAGACCGGTCTCGCGCGGTCATGATCGTTTCAGACGGAGAAAACCATGTGCCCAACCTGGACGCAATCCTGCGCCGGGCCAGAGAAGCGAATGTGGTCATTTACACGGTGGGCGTAGGAGAAACCAGCGGCACGCCGATACCGGTGTACGAAGGCGGGCGTCGCCGCTTCCACCGGGATCTCGCGGGAGAGATCGTGCAGACAAAGCTGGAAGAAGAGGAGCTTAAACGCCTGGCTAAAGACGGGGCGTACTTCCGTATCGCGCGAACATCCAGCAGCGTCATGCAGGTGATTCCAGCGCTGGAACGACTAGAGCGAACGGAGTTTGCTACGGAGCAGTTCGAAGAGTACGCCGTCAAGTACCAGATTCCGCTCGTGCTGGCGCTCGTGCTCCTGATGGTCGAAGGACTCTTTTCGGCTCGGAAAAAACCAAACCTTCAGTAGTACAAAGCAGCTATGGAAATCCTGTCCTTATTTCTGGTCATGGTGCAAGCCGTCCCAGACTCCAGTGCGCAGGGTCACGGATGGCAGGGCAACCAGTACCTGCAGGAAAATCTTCTGCAGCAGGCGCAAAAGTCCTACGAGCAAGGACTTACGCAGTACCAGGATGGCCGTAGTCCAGACGGTATCTACTACGGACTCCAAAACAACCTTGGCATCGCGTTGCACGGCCAAGGCGATCTGGATGGCGCAGAGCAGGCCTTCAACGAAGCGGTGAGTACCGCATTTGGGCCGCCCGATCTCACGCGCTCCCTATATAACGCCGGTAACAGTGCATTCAGCGCCCAGGCCAATGAGCGGGCCTTGGAACATTACCGGCGTGCGCTGCTGGCGGATCCGCAGAATGAAGATGCACGCTTCAATTACGAGTACGTAAAGCGCTTGCAGCAGCAGCAGGAGGAGGAGCAGCAGAACCAAGAGCAAGGAGATCAAGGTCAAGACCAGCAGAACCAGGAGCAGGAAAGCCAAGGCGAGCAAAACCAGAACGAGCAAAGCCAGGACGAGCAAAACCAGCAAAATCAGGAGCAGCAGTCCCAGGATCAACAACAGGAGCAGCAGCAGGAACCCTCGCCAGACGAAGAGCAGCCCAGGCAGACGCCCATGAGTCGAGCGGAAGCGGAGCGCATCTTGCAGGCCCTGGAAAATGAAGAGAAAGAGCTACTCCGCGAAGTGCAAAAGGCGGAAGGCCGGCCCCGACGCGTAACGAAAGACTGGTAGCAAGACATGTCAGGACTACGCTGCATCGGCCTGATTTGCGTGCTGCTCAGTGCAGGCCATCTCGCAGAGGCCCAATCGGTAGACGCACTGGTCAACAGCGCTACCATCGGCACCGAAGAAGCCGTCGCCTATACCATTGCGGTCTCCGGAGCCGCGTTCAGCGAGGTGACCGTGCCGACACCGCCCGAGGCTACGGGCTTGCAGCTCACTTCGCGTGCTCCGTCGCAAAGCACCAACGTGGCGTGGGTCAACGGGGAGGTAACGCAAACCATCAGCTTCTCATGGCGATACCGGCCGATAGCGGAAGGCGAAGCTACAATCGGAGAGGCTACCGTTGAGGTGGCAGGCAACACATACGCCACCACGCCCATCACCGTGGTCGTAGTACCACAGTCGCAGCGCCCCGCAGCACCGGCGCGCAGGCGCAGCATCTTTGATCCGTTTCCGGACATGCTGACGGAGGATGCTGCTGCGGAGATAGCAATAGCAGAGCGTGATGTCTTCATAAGGGCGACACCGAGTAGCACGACGCCGTACGTCAACGAACAGGTCACCATCAGCTACGAGCTGTTCTTCAGACAAGGAATGCAGCCGCGCAACAGCCGGCTGGCAGATTCCTGGGACGCTGAAGGGTTCTGGCGCGAGGACCTGCCTGTCGAAGGGCGCCCAATGCCGCGAACAAGCATTGAGGACGGTTTGCGCTACAGCTCCATCGTGGTCAAGCGCATCGCGGTGTTTCCAACGCGGTCGGGGTCGCTGACGGTGGACCCATTGCGCATCGCGACCGAAGTGTTTTCGCCTGGGGGCCTGGGATTCGGACGGTCCCTCTTCTCGAGGAGCAACCCCTATCAGCAGATTGAGCGGAACTCTCCCGAGATCAGTATGGACGTCAAGCCATTGCCACCCAACGCGCCACAAGGCTATCGCGATGCCGTCGGCTCCTACACGATGGAGGCCCGGATCAGTCGTGCCCAGGTTGAGGTGGGCGATCCCGTCGAACTGGTCATCCGCATTGCGGGCGAAGGCAACATATCTACACTGGAGGGGCCAGCCGTGCAGATTCCTGGAGCGTTCGAAGCGTATGAGCCGGAAATCACAACGCAGAGCGAATCCACCAGCAAACTTGCGCGTGGCGCGAAGACGTTCACCTACCTCATGGTGCCGCGCGCCAACGGCACCTTTACGATTTCCCCGCTGCAATTCAGCTACCTGGCACCCGCCACGGGCGAATATGTAACCTTGGAGCAGGTCCTTCCGGCTATCCGTGTCAGCGGTACTGCCCCCGCTGCGGTGGCCACCAGCACGCTGGCCACTGGATTTCCTGTGGACGACATCGCTGGTCCGCATATTGCTGACCGCTGGACGGCGTATCCGGCTGTGCCCCTGCACAGGCGGTGGTGGCCCTATGTGCTTATCGTCGCGCCGCTGATTGTGCTGGCTGCGCTGGCAGCCTGGCGTCGTCAGGCAACGCGGATGGAAACCGACGTAGCCTGGGCCCGAGGGCGCCGCGCTCACCCGCTGGCTCGCCGGCACCTGAAGCGCGCCCTGCAGCTAAGCAAGCAAGGTGCACCCCGCGCGCTGTTCGTGGAGCTGGAGCGTGCCCTGATGGGCTTTATCGGCAATCGGGCGAACGTGGCGGAACTGGGACTTACGCGCCCACAGCTGGATGCTGAACTGGCCCGGCGCGGTGTGCCCGGCGACACACGTAAAAAGCTGCAGGACTTTCTGGTCACCTGCGACGCAGCCCGTTTTGCACCGGAGGCACCGGGCCGCACGCAGATGGAGCATGCTATTGCAGTCGCCAGTGAACTGATCGGCAGCATAGAGCAGGGCCTGCGCGCATGAAGCGCTACCAGCATTTTTGTGCATTGAGCCTCTTGGCGCTTGCAGCGTGCGGCGTTGCCAGTGCACAGCTGCCGACGGCCATTCAACGCTTTGATGAGGCTACGCACCACTATGCGCAGGGCGAATACCGGGAAGCTATTCGCGGATATGAGGATGTGATGGCGTTGGGCTACGCCACCGGGGCCTTGTTCTACAACACCGGCAACGCCTACTTTCGCGTTGACGAGTACGGACAGGCGCTTCGATACTGGGAAAAGGCGCGCCGCTTGATGGGCGATGATCCCGCGCTGGTGCACAACATCGAGATTGTTCGCGCGCGCATCGGAACGCTGTTTTCGTCGGTGCCACCGCCGTTCTGGGTCGCCTGGTGGGAGCGTATTGTGATGCCCGTGGGCGCTATGCCGTACCTCGTACTTGGAATCCTGCTGTATTTCATTGCAGCAGTCCTGTTCGCCAAGCGCATCTGGACCGGCACACGCAGCGCTTGGCCGCGGCGTGCGCGCGTCGGATCGCTGGTCCTTGGGGCTGCGCTCCTGTGCGCAGCCTTCGGTGTGTCCGCCGGTGAAGTCACGGTCCGCAGCGGCGTTGTCGTTACGCGGTCAGTAGAGCTCGCGGAGACCCCGGGTGGTATCGGAACCGTGGATGTTCCGGAGGGCGTGGTGGTGAGCATCAGTGGCCATGCGGATGACCATTACAGAATAAAGCTGCCCAACGGCACGGTTGGCTATCTGCCTGACGCCGCAGTGGGCGAGATTTAGCGAGAATCAGCGAGGCCTGGCGTGGCAGCTACACTTTCAAGGTACATTCCGCTTACAACATCCGTCGGTGCCTGCGTAGTGTGGGGGACCTGTGTAGGGGGAAGCAGCACATTACAAGCGCTCGGCACCACGCTGCGAGGCCGCATTAGGGCGGGTCTGCGAGTGAGGCGATTCGCCTCAATCGCGCAGGGCTATGCCAAGCAGCCGCGCGCCTGTATGCGCGTTACGCTCCCAATCATTACCTTGGGGATAAAGCAAACGTACCTGTTATGAGCAGTCACAAGACTTACACACTTGCGCTTGAGCGCGTAGATGCCGCGGTTACGCTGCATCTGGGAGGGCGGGTTGATAGCACCAACGCGTGGGATTTTGACCGCGAAGTGCAGCAGAGTCTCATGGCCACTGACACCGTACTCTTGATAGATTGCGCCAACCTCAGGTATATCAGTAGTGCGGGATTGCGCGTAGCGCTCAAGCTGGCGAAAAACTTCAGGTCGCCCAAGAAGTTTGCGATGTCGTCTCTCTCGTCCAGCATTGCGGAAATAGTTCAGATCAGCGGCTTCGACCAGATCATTGCAGTCTACGCGACTGCTGAAGAAGCAATGGCTGCCCTCTAGGCAGGGTCCTTGTTCTTCAGCAATTGCCGCACCAATGGGGGCGACAACTGCCTTGGGCACGGCGGTGCACACCAGTAGCAAACGGCACCGGTGCATTGCAATACAATGACGACGCAGCCCCCGACGGAGGCCGGATCGGGGTCGCGGTGCGCGGTGCCGTAAAGGGAGTCCCTGGTGAAGCCGTGTGGCGGCTAGTCGGGCACTACCCTGAAAAGGGCTTGCTCAGCGGTATCAAACATCGCCTCCAATACGTCCTTTGCCCGCTTCATCTGCGTGCGCTCCTGCGCGTTGAGCGCGTCCCATGCCGCCTGATATGCCACGGCACGGCGCGCCTGTGACAGCGGACCATGAGCTTGTTCGAAATGCGCAACCGCGCTTGTTGCGATCGCCCGGATGTTCTCCTCCCAGACTTCGCGGTTGATCGGCGAGGGCAGTTCCGGCGATGATTGTTTCATGGCAGGCGGCTAGCGTGCTGTGCAGGATCAATGATCAATAGGTTGAGCAAGACACTGCATCATAGGTTGTACGCGGCACGTCCAGTCTAAACATAGGCAGCACAGGTTCGCGGCTCTGCCAACCGCTACTGCTGCATAGCTTCGGCGACGGCCTCATCGGCGATCACGAAAAGCTCCCGCAGGAACAGTTTGCGCTCATGCCGCACACGGTCCATGAATTCCCAGAGTGTGCGCTTGATCTCCACAATGGCAGTGTCGCGTACTGAACTGGCGAGGGGCCTCCCGCGCGCATATTCGTACTTTTCAACGACAAAATCAGCCAGGTGGATAATGTTGTCTGCTACAATGCTGTTGTCAACAGCACTCCTCAACGCATCGATCTCAGCATCTGGGATCAGTCTACTCATTGGTTGCTATTCGTAGCAGCCTGCGATGGAGGAATACGGCCTGAACCGGAACCCTTCACAGCCGGCTTGTTGCCGGCTCCCGGTTCAGACCTAAGGTACGCACAAACCGAAGTACTGTGGTGTACAAAATGCGGCCGTGCTACGCGTTGGCGAGCGCCTGCTCAGCAGTATCGAAGATCGAGATGATTCGGTCGAATCCGCTGATTGTTATGATCTCGGTGATGTTTTCGGTAAGCCCGCACAACGCAAACCGCTTCGGTTTGCTGAACGCCTTGGCCAGCTTCAACATCACGCGCAGGCCTGCACTGCTGATGTAGTGCAGGCTCGAACAGTCCAGCACGAACGTTTCGTCGGTGCTCAGGACGCCGGTGTGCACCTCCTGGTCGAAGTCAAACGCGTTCCTACTGTCCACGCGCCCTGCGATCCGGACCACAACGGCTGTACCGTCGCGCTGCCAGTCTACCTTGTGAATCGGTTGATCATTCATGAAACAATGACACCCGGTCTAGTTTAGCGTAATGCCTTGAGAGCGTGCACAAAGGCGCAGCCGTGTTGATGTTGCAGATTCCAATGGTCGCGGCTGAGGCGAACCTCTGCGGCAGCACCGGCAGGCAGCATGTACCTCTGCCACCGCTTCGCTTGCGCGGAACGCGCGCCTGGCGTTCCACCGTTCCGATTCGGCAGCTTCGCCGCGAATCTGCACGGAGTTCACGACTGCCAAGTCTCTGATGGTGCCAGCAGCAATACGCAACGGCATCTCCTTGCAGGCAAAACCAACAATTTATGGAATTTGGCACATACACATAATTGTAACGTGCGAGGCAGCAGCTACGTTCCTTGTCGGAGCAGATAGCACCGCACCCTGCGCAAGGAAATACGCAGGATGCAGTGCATCAAGCCTTGCCGCGTGTGATGCCTGCTCCGTCTGGGCTTCTGGTCGCCTGCCGTTGTTCTGGAGCGGCCCCGATCGTACGTCTGCCGGCTTGAACCCTATCCTATGCCCGAGTAGTATCATTCGGGTGCGGCGTCGCGCCGCCATGATCGCATCTCTTTACTGCCTATGCATGATGGCCGGTCCAGGCTACCTTGTTTCAGCACGTAAGTACCGCCCGCGCCAGTTCGGCGAACTGGTGGTGCAGGACCATGTCGCGCGTACGCTGCAGAATGCGCTGAAACGCGACAGGCTTGCCCATGCCTACCTGTTCAGCGGACCGCGCGGAGTAGGCAAGACCACTGCAGCCCGAATTCTGGCCAAAGCCGTCAACTGTGAGACGAAAGGTCCAGAGCCATGCCGGGACTGTGCAACGTGCAAAGACTTTGAGGCGGGGCGCAGCTTCTCCATTTTTGAGATTGATGCGGCCTCCAACAACAAGGTGGAGGATATCCGCGACCTCCAGGAAACCGTACTTATTCCCCCGCAGGGCGGACGCAAGAAGGTGTACATCGTCGACGAGGTGCACATGCTCTCCAAGGCTGCCTTCAATGCGCTCTTGAAAACGCTGGAGGAACCCCCGCCGCATGTGCTGTTCATCTTCGCAACAACGGAGCCGCACAAGGTGCTTCCAACCATTCTTTCGCGATGCCAGCGCTTTGATTTCAAGCGGATCCCGGTGCCGGACATGGTTGCGCACCTTCGAAAGATATGCCAAGAGGAAGGCATCACTTCGGATGAAGAGTCGCTGATGCTGTTGGCCCGCAAGGGCGACGGCGCGCTTCGCGATGCACTTTCGGCTTTTGATCAGGCCGTGGCACTGCTTGGCGGCGAGTTGGAGTACGGCGCTTTGTCGGCGGCGCTGGGCGTGGTGGATATCGACCTCTTCTTCGAAGCCACCGACCATGTTCTACGCCGCGACCGTGCGGGCATGCTGCGCCTGGCCAACACCCTTATCGGCGGCGGATATGATATACAGGAGTTTCTGGGAGGCCTGGCAGAGCACCTGCGCAATTTGCTCGTCGCCAAGAGCCTGCAGGACCCCGCGCTCATAGAAGCCTCCGAATTCGTACGGCAGCGGTACATGAAGACCAGCGCTGCCTTCGCTGAGGCCACGCTGCTGCGCCTTCTGATGGCCGTTGAAGAGGCGCAGCGCACCATCGTAACGACGACGTATGCGCGGCTTCGGCTGGAGCTGGCGCTTCTTAAGATGGCCAGCATGCAGGATGCCCTGGTGCTGACCGAGGCACTGGAGCGGGTGGATGAACTTATTGGGCTTGCCAAAGCTGGCCGTCTGCCGTCCGGCACCGATCCTGCCGTTGCGCCTGTCGCCCGGGGCGCTAAGGATCCGCGACGAGCAGAAAAGAAGCCGCGCCGACGCAGCGATGTACATGCAGGTACAGGCCCTGGGCCCGCGCGGCCACCAAGCAAGCGCACCGCGGCACCCACGCCAGGGCGCGAATCAATCAAGCCGCAAGGCGCAAAAAAAAAGCGTTCGGTCTTGGGGGAGCCAGCCTTGGCGCGCGCAGCACAGCATTCCAGCGAAGGCGCGGCTGGTGCTGCTTCTGAGCCCGTTGTGGAAGAGCCGAACGCGTTTACCACACTGTGGCCCGAAATCGTAAAGGACGCCAAGTCCAAACCCCAGCAGCTCGGTCATATGCTGGAGATGGCGAAGCCGCTGCGACTGCGGGACAAGGTGCTGTACATCGGTGTGCCGGCGTCGTTTCAGCAGGAGTGGCTGGAGAATCAGGTGGAAGAAACGCGCGCTTGTCTTAAACGGCCCGGCGCTCCCAACTTCGAACGGCTGGTTTTCGAGGTGGTGCCGGAGCTTCGCAGCGCCGACGGGCACCGGGATGACGACCTCGGATCCCACCTCAAACGACGCATTCAGAACGAACCGGTCGTCCGTGCCGTGGTAGAGAAGTTCGACGCAGAAACAATCTGGTGAGACAGGCCCGGCACGCAAAAATCAAAGACATTATGATGAACATCTTGGGTAAGTTGGCCCAGCTCCAGCATCATTTGAAGGAGGCTACCGCCAAGCTGGAGACCATCGAGGTCACGGGCGAGTCCGGCGGCGGCATGGTCAAGGTCACCGCAACGGGCTTGCAGCGCATCAAGTCTGTAAAGATTGAAGAGGCGCTTCTGGAGGCTGGCAACCGGGAGATGCTGGAGGATCTACTGGTCGCGGGTCTGAATCAGGCCCTTGAGGCCGCTTCAGACAAAGCACGCCAGTCTGCGCAGGAGACATTCGGCGGCATGATTCCGCCCGGCATTGATCTAGGCGGATTAGTCCGGTAACGCCGACGGGTCTTCATGCGTTATTCGTCGGAGTCAATTGAGTCGCTGGTGGAGCAGTTTTCACGGCTGCCCACCATCGGACGTAAGTCCGCGCAGCGCCTGGTCGCCCATGTGCTCAAGATGACGAAAGAGGATGTGGAGCGCTTTGCCAAAGCGCTCCTAGCGGTGAAGGAACGCGTAAAGCGGTGCTCCATCTGCCAGAACGTCACGGATGATGTCCCTTGTGCACTTTGCCGATCCGACAAGCGCGACCAGGGGCTCGTATGCGTGGTTGCGGAATCCAACGATATCCTTGCATTAGAGCGCACGGGGGAGTATGTCGGGGTGTACCATGTTTTGGGCGGGGTGATTTCACCACTGGACGGCATCGGCCCCGATGATCTTCGAATACGCGAGCTCATCCAGCGCTTAGGGCCCGACGCAAAACACGTCATCCGCGAGGTGATCCTGGCTGTCAACCCCACGGTCGAAGGCGATACGACAGCCTTTTATCTGGCGCAACTGCTTACGCCGTTTGGCGTGCAGGTGACGCGACTGGCCCGCGGACTGCCCGTTGGCAGCGACTTGTCGTTCAGCGACGAGGCGACCCTCACCCGTGCGCTCGCGGGGCGCGGCCCGTTGTAGCACCGGTGCCTATCGGCGTACCAGCATGCCGACGACCACGACGACGACGGCCCCTATGACGTTGTGCCACAGGAAGGATACTTCCGGAAAACCAAAGGCCACGGTCGCCACGGCTGCCATACCGGCCAAGAGTCCTGCAAAGGCGCCCCAGCCCCGTGCGGAAGGAATCATGGCCAGCAGGAAGGCTCCCAGAATTGAGCCGTAGAAGAAGGAGCCGAACCTGTTGACGACCTCAATCAGCGAACCCAGCGTAGCCGCATACGTCGCCACGCCGCATGCGAACAATCCCCAGAATCCGGTTGCGATCTTGCTCACTGCCAAGAAGTGGCGGTCGGACCCTTCGCGCCTGATCCAGCGCCGGTAAAAGTCAACGACTGTGGCTGTGGAGAGCGAGTTGAGCTCCGCCGCAATGCTGGACATGGCCGCCGCCATGATAGCGGCGATGAAGAGTCCTGCGATACCCAGGGGCAGCTCCCGCAGCGCGAAGCTGGGTATGATGTAGTTCACGTCGCGGCTCGATTCGCCGGTCGCGTCATGTGCGAGGTCCAACGCTCGCTGGCGGATGGAAGCCACCGCAGCCTCGTGGCGTTCGAGATCCACCTGGGCGGCACGGTCCATGGCGACGGCGCGTGCCGCCTCTTCGCGCTGAACGAAAGCCTCGGCAAAGCGCGATTCCAAGTCCGCATACTCCTCGCCATACTGTGCCCGCACCTTGGTCTCATGGGCTGGATTGTACAAGAGGGGCGGCGCTGTGAACAGGTAAAACACGAATACCAGCACTCCGATGAGCAGCACCAGGCCCTGAAGCGGGATCTTCCAGTATGCGCTCATCAGCAGCGAGCTGCGCGCCTCATCCACGCTGCGCGCCGCCAGGTAACGCTGCACCTGGCTCTGGTCGGTGCCGAAATACGAAAGCATGAGGAAGGTGCCCCCCAGAATACCCGACCAGAGGGTATAGGTCTCGGTGAGGTTGAACGAGAGGTCGAAGGCCTGCAAGCGCCCCGTAGCGCCTGCGATGCGCAGCGCCTCGTCAGGGTTCACGGGCATCTTGACGAACAACACCACGGCGACCGCTGCGAGGGCGACGACGATGAGAACCATCTGTTTCACATCCGCCCAGGCGACCGCCTGGATGCCGCCAAACATGGTGTAAAGCACGGTCGGAATCCCGATCGCCGCAACGCACCACAAGAGCGGCCACCCGAAAATGGCCGAAAAGACCACCGCGGGTGCGGCAATGATGGTGCCGCATGCCATGCCGCGCGACAGCAGGAACAGAAAGCTCGTAAGCGACCGCGTCGGTGCATTAAAGCGACGTTCCAAGTACTCGTACGCGGTGAAGACTTTGCTCCTGTGCAGGAAGGGGACCAGCGTCACCCCCAGGATCACCATTGCGATGGGCAGCCCGAAGTAGAACTGTATAAATCGAATGCCGTCGGTTGCCCCTTGCCCCGTGGTCCCGATCATGGTGATGGCACTGAGCTGCGTAGCCATGACGCTCAGCCCTACAGCCCACCACGGCAGGGTCTGGTTGGCCAGGAAGTATCCTTCAATGCGATGGGTGTCGCGTGATCGGCGCAGCCCGTCCCAGACTACGTAGACCAGATAAATCGCAACGACAACCCAGTTGATCCAGTGCACCTAGAGACCGTATATGGTTTGCAGGATCCACAACAGACCGAGCGCTGCGGCCTGCACCACCAGCACACCAAGCAGCGTGCGCCAGAACTTGCGCCGGGATCGGGCTTCGCTAAGCCATCCTTTCGTGTTTTCCGGTGCACTCATCGGCGTTATCCGTACAGGCGCAATGTAGCACCGCTCGAAGACTTGCCGGCAGCACTGCACAGGAACAGCGCGGCGTCTACGAGGTCCTTCGCCGGTACGCCGGCTCCGTCCTCTTCCCCATAGGTGATCACACTGGGTGCCAGGGCATGGGCCGAGATGCCGCGCGCCCTGTACTCGTCCGCGGCCGCTTCTACAAGCCGCATGACCCCGGCCTTGGACGCGGCATAGGCGGCTTGCTCCGCCCGAGCTCCATCCGCACCCTGGGCCGACGTGATGGCAATAAGGCGACCATCTCCTGCGGTCATCAGTCGCAAGGCCGCACGGAAGCAAAGGAAGGTGCTGGTAAGATTGGTCTTCATCATTTGCTCCCAATCCTTCGGGGTTGTGTCTGCGAGCGGCTGGGCGCGCCAAGTACCTACGGTGTGCACAAGGGCAAAGATACGGCCATGGCGCCGGCCAATGGCATCGAAGATTCTCTGAACATTTTGTCCAATGGTGAGGTCTGCCTCAAAGTCCTGGCCCTTGCCGATGGCGACCACAGGATACCCGTTGGCACGGAAGCGTGCCGCCATGCGGGAACCCAGGCGTCCTGCAGCGCCAGTGACGACGACAACGGATTCCATGCGCCGCTACGGCTGATCGGCCGTGGTGTGGTCGTGCACGATGCGCCAGTCGCCTTCGGTTTTGACCAAAACCAGCGTAAACAGGCCCGTGGGATTATCTGACACGCGTGCCAGCGAATAGGCCCCGAACACCACGGCATGGGCGGGGCCAAGCAGGTCGATGTCCCGCAGGTCAAAAGTCAACGTGCCCATTGCAGCGCGGTCAGGATAGGCATGAAGGTACCGCTGAAGTGTATTATCCCAGCCTAGGATTTCACCGGAACCGCCCACAAAGCGTAGCGTGTCGGCCTTGATATACCCCTCCATGAAATGCTCAATGCGGCCGGCATTCCAGTCCGCTTGCTGTGCCAGAAGCAGTGCGCGGATGGCTGCTTTTTCGGCTGTTGTATCGACGGCCGTAGCCGCAGGGTCGGCACATCCGGCTAGGCCGCCGAGGCTCCAAATGAATATGAATAGCGTACGCATGGATACATCAATTCTAAAGCCCGGCGGCGCGCCTGTGAACATGCTCCATCACTAGGCGTTAACGCCCACTTGGTCGCGCAACCCTGCAAGTGTAAGACATCACGATCACAAAAGAGACGCTGCTTGGTCATTTCCTGCTACTATTGACCACTTCTTGAAGTAACTTCGCGCGCGTTGCGGGCATATGCAGGAATCGGTGCGGCCATCTGAGCCGCGGCGCAGGCTCGCCAGCTTGGCCGTGGGGGCAGTCTTTTTGTGTCTGGCTGTGTCGGCGGCGCAAGGCGAGTTCGCGCGTGTCCAGTTTCAGGGACGAGCGGCGGGGTTCATAACGCGTGCGGACACGGACACCGTAGGCCTGTATCAGGTGGACTCGATGCTGGCCTTCATCAGTGCGCTTGGGGTGGATTCATTGCGTGCGCTGGTGCGCGCGATGGACGACTCGGTGCTCAGCGTGCTGGTAGATTCTGTGGCGGGCGATACAAACGTCCGCGTGGACCGGTACCTGTCCGCACTGTATGCACGGCGATACACGGCCTCGGTCTTTTCTCCAGAGCGCCGCTCCCTGGGTGCGGAGCCGGTGTCCTCGCTGCGACATCGGCTGACGCTGGACTCCCTGCAAATGCGCTATTTGGCGCGGGAGCAGATTGCGGGAGGTGATGTGCGTTACCCGCTCATCCTTACGCGTTCGCAGTATCGGCAAGAGAAGCTTGAGGCAAGCCTGGACCGCAACTGGCGCGATTTGATTGAGCGTCGCCAGCAGCAGAGAGGCTACGAGCGGCGTGGCGGGCTCGGTTACAGCATCACGGTGCCAGGCGGGCGGCAGAGCGGATTCACGACCATCTTCGGCAAGAACACAGTGAACCTGCGCGTAACCGGCAGCGCGGACATTCGACCTGGGTTCGTGTACAACAAGAGCGAACAGCAGCTGTCGCTCGGGCAGGGCTCGCGCATCGACCCGTCGTTCAAGATGGACTTGCGCCTCGGCGTATCGGGCACCATCGGGGACAAGATGAATGTGGAAGTCAACTGGAACACCGAGCGTCAGTTTGACTACCAGAACCAGTTGAAGCTGCAATATAACGGGTACGAAGACGAGATCATTCAAAGCATAGAGGCGGGCAACGTCTTTCTGCAGACGCAGTCCTCGCTTATTCGCGGCGGGCAGAGCCTGTTTGGCCTCAAGTCCGAGCTGCAGATGGGCGGGTTCAGGCTTACGACCGTCGCCAGTCAGCAGGAAGGCCAGTCCAACACGCTTTCCTTGGAAGGCGGTGCCGAAACAACCGAGTTCGACCGGAAGCCCACCGACTACAATGAGCGCACCCATTACTTCCTGTCCTACTACTTCCGCAACCGGTGGGAAGAGGCGCTCAGCGCACCGCCGAACATCATCCTGGATGCGGTCTTTTCGGGAATCACCAAGATCGAAGTATGGAAGCTGACGCCGGTATCGCCCGAAGAGAAGAACATACGCCAAGTGGTGGCCATGGTGGATCTGGGGGAGAATCAGGAGATTGTTCGCGCTGCGGACAGCTTTACCGAGCCCGACCGGCCCCGGCCTGATATAGACCAGTACACCGATGTGGAGCTTGCTGAAAAGCTTCGACCGGGGGACGCAGTGCCCCGCGATTACCTGACATCTGATGAGATGGAGCAGCCCCTGGCCAAGGTCGACTTTCAGGTGGGCCAGTTCAAGCTCCTGCAGGAAGGGCGTGAATACGATGTGGATCCACTTTTGGGCTACATCACACTGAAGCAGCGCATGCAGGAAAGCGAAGCGCTGGCGGTGTCCTTTCGGTATCTGGCGGGGGGACAGGAGGTACAGGTAGGCGACTTCTCTTCGGAGACAGGCGGCGGCGACAACAGTCAGACGGGTGACCGGATCGTGCTCAAGCTCTTGAAGCCGGTCAACCTGCAGCAGCCAGCCAATCTTGGCGAGCCGGAGCAGCTCAATCCGGCGGCCTGGTACCTGGAGATGCGTAACCTGTACCGCCTGGGTCGCGGGCTGATGGCTTCGGAATTCATACTGGACATCGTGCACGAGCCGCCTGGCAGGGCCGCGACCAAGACGCTGGCAGGCATCACGGGGCAGGAGACCCTCATCCAGGTACTTGGACTGGATCGCCTGAACGAAGATGGTGCCAGGACGCCGGACGACCTTTTCGACTACCTGAACAACTATTCGATCATTCCCGGCGAAGGGCTCTTGGTATTCCCATACCTGGAGCCCTTTGGGCATCGGATGGAAGATTTGATCAACGCGAGCGGACTGCCAGAAGAAGAAAAGAAGCTGGCGCGAGAGGCATACGTCTTCCGCGATCTGTACACCAAGAAGCAGATCAATGCGGTGCGCAACACCAAGCTGAACGTGTACCGCATACAGGGCTCCTTCAAGGGAGGCATTCCTTCGTCCTACGATCTCGGTACCTTTGCCGGCATTGTTCAGGGTTCTGTGCGGGTCACCAGTGGCGGTGTTCCCTTGACCGAAGGCACAGACTTTGTTGTCGACTACGGGGGCGGCACCGTCACCATTATCAACAACGCGTACCTGACCAGCGGCCGCGACATCGCCATCGAGCATGAGGAAAACGCTTTGATCAACCTGCAGAAAAAGACGCTTCTGGGGGCCAGGCTGGACTACTCAACCGACGAGCGGTACGAGATTGGCGGCACGGTGATGCGCATGAAGCAGAAGTCCATCACCGACAAGTTTCGCATTGGCGAGGAGCCGATCTCCAACACGATCTGGGGCGTGGACGGATCGCTCGAAATCGAGCCGCGTTGGCTTACCCGTGCCATTGATGCGATTCCACTGTTGCAGACCAAGGAAACCAGTTCCATCAGCATCCAGGGCGAATTCGCGCAGCTCCTGCCCGGGCGCTCACTCACCAACGCTTTTAAGGATGAACGCCGGGACCTGCGCAGGCAGGGCCGCGACTTCTACGCGGACGAGCACGGGGGCACCTCCTATGTCGACGACTTCGAAGGCTTCGAAAACTCCCTGAGGCTCACGCGCCCCGGGGCCTGGTTCCTCAGCAGTGCCCCGGTGGTGGGTGCGTTGCCAGACGACAGCGATGCCGGCGGGGAGCTTTCGAATGATCAGCGGGGCGTCATGGGCTGGTACACCTTGAACGACCGTGCACTGATCCAGCTCGGCGAGCCAGCGGATCCGGCGGTAAGCCTGGTTTCGCCGCAGGCCGTCTTTCCCAACCGCGAGGCTTCGTCGCAGGAGCGCATCCTTCAGACCCTGGACCTCTTCTTCACGCCGCAGCAGCGCGGACCCTACAACTACAACATGGATCTGGGTGCCTATCTGGATGATCCACGCGCGGCATGGGGCGGCATGACGCAGCGCCTCTCTGAAGGCAACACCGACTTCACCTCCAAAAACATCGAGTTTGTCGAATTCGTCTTTCAGCCGTTTCCGTCGGGCACCGACGCGGATCCCGACGCGCGACTCATAGTCGACCTTGGGCGTATCTCTGAAGAGGTGGTGCCGGACAACAAGCTCAACACGGAGGATGGACTCTCAACCACCGAAGGGGGCCCGGTAGGCGTCCTGGCGCGCCTTCCTACAGGGCAACAGAACCAGGTGATCAACACCATTGCCGAGGGGGAGCGAATCACGGAAGACCTTGGACTGGATGGCTTAGCTTCTTTCCCGGATAACAAGTTTGAGCGCGAAGGCGGCTTGGGCACCGAGCAGCAGCACTTCCAGGACTTTCTCGATGCGCTCGCGACGACCAACAGTGTCCTGCATCCAGATGCGCTGGCGCGCGAAAGAGAAAAGGCCAAACGTGATCCCTCAGGCGACGATTACCATTACTTTTTGGATGAGACTTTCTTCGCCAACAGTGCGTACTTCCCGGGAGGGGCTACGGTGCAGCAGCGTTTCTCGCACTTCTTTTCCGGCCACGAGCTCAATTCGTTTGAAGCCCAGCGGGAACTGTCTGATTCAGCGGAGCCTACGGGCAACGCGCGTCTGCCTGATACGGAAGATTTGAACCTGAACTCCGCCTCCGACGCGGAGAACAGCTTCTTCCAGTACGAACTGCCCTTGAGCCTGGCCAAGCTGGACGAGCTGGCCGATCCCGACCGCACCGATGACTTCGTGGTCAACGAGATCGAAGCGCGCGGCGGCGGCGGAACAGGCTGGTACCTGGTGCGCATTCCGGTCAAGGAGTTTACCCGGCGGGTCGGCAACATTCAGGATTTCACCCTGATTGAGTCCATTCGCCTGTGGACGACGGGGCACACCGAGCCGATCACGCTGCGTTTCGCCACGCTGGAGCTCGTCGGCAGCCAGTGGCGCACTTCGGAGGAGGTCAGCAAGCGGAGCGCGGACGACGAGGAACTGCCCATGTTGGATCCGTTGCTCGCAGGCACCATCAGTATTGAGAGCGTCAACAACGAGGAAAACACCGTATACGAGATTCCCAACGGTACCGTGCGGAGCCGCATCCGGGAAGCGCAGTCCGGTACGGTGCGCGATGCGCGGGAGCAGGCGATGGTGCTGCATGTGGAGAACATCCAGCCGGGACGGCAACTGGCGGTGTTCAACACCTACGGCGCAGGATTCGACTTTTTGCGTTACGGTCATTTGCGCATGTTCCTGCACCTGGATGGTTTTGCGGATGGACTGCCGCTTATGGAGGAGGACCGGGGAGCGGTGCAGTTTTTCATGCGTCTCGGCGCTAACGAGGTGAATGACTACTACGAAATCGAGATTCCGCTGACGCCCAGCCCGCTCAACATGCTTCCTGAAGAGGCGATCATGCGGAGCGATTACATCTGGAGGACGCGCCACCCCAATCCGGATGCCGAAGGACCGTCTCACATTGACTTGAATTCCGTCAGCATTGAGCTCGGCGTACTGAATCAGCTCAAGTTCAAACGCGATGAGTACATCGATGCGGACGGCATGGCGTTTCCGTCGGACTCTGTGTTCTGGAGCGATATCCACGGGGGACTCCAAGACGTACTGGCAGTGTATGCCGCCCCGGGCACGCGCGTAGGCGTCAAGGGCACGCCCTCACTGGCCCGCGTCACAACGGCTGTGCTCGGTATTCGCAACCCGTCGGGGTCCGAGCGCGTGTTGACGGATGTCAATGTGTGGGTGAACGAAATGCGTGTATCTGGCTATGACTCGGAGGCCGGCATGGCAGGGCTTTTCAACGCAGACATTGAGCTGGCCGACTTTGGGCGTCTCAAAGCGACGGCACGCATGCAGACCGATGGCTTCGGCGGTCTGCAGAGCTCGCTTGGCAACAGGGTTCAGGTAAACGACCTGAACTGGACGGTCAATACGCAGGTCAACATGGATGCCTTTATTCCGGAGCGATTCGGCTGGACGTTACCGGTGAGCATGGAGGTCAAGTCCAGCATGGCTACGCCGCGATTTGACCCTATTCGAGGCGATGTGCGCGTGACCAGCCTGCGGCAGGCCATTGCAGCGGACACGACACTGTCGGCTGACGATATTGCACGGCGTCAGGAGGAAATCAATTTACAAGCGCAGACGCATTCCCAAACGCGCTCGTACACGGCGCGCATACGCAAGGCGCGCTCGCGCTCGCCTCTTTTGCGGGCTACCATTGACGCCACCAGTATTTCATATGCTTTCTCTGAGACGCAGCAGCGCTCGCCGCGCGAGCGGATGCGTTCCTCTTGGCGCTGGAACACCGGCCTGACCTACCGTTTTCTTATTCCCAACGCCCGCTTGCTCTATCCCCTGTGGTTTCTTAGGGACGCGGGATTCCTCAGTGCTCTGGGCGAGATCACTTTCAACTATTTGCCCAGCCAGATCAGCTACGGCTTCACAGCATCGCGCAATTTCAGTGAGTCGCAGCAACGCGTAGATCCGGTGCAGCAGCGCACGCTGGACAGGCCCGTGGATGCTGCGTTCCCTATTCGACAGCAGCACCGGCTCAGTCATGCCCGCAACTTTACGCTGCAGTACAGCCCGTTCGATTTCCTGAGTTTAAACATGGACACCAACACCAACCAGAGTTTGAATGCGTTGGGTGCGGACACGACGTACTCGGTCATCCTGGTGGATTCTACGGGCGCGGAAACACGGCTGGAAGACACACGGCTAAGGAATCTTATAGACGAGGGCACGATTGATAGCACGCAGATCGGGGTGTCCGCCTTCGAGCTTACGCGACTGATCACACCGGGTGCATGGCAGGTAGCCAACCGGGCCTTCGGCGGCGGGGAGGGTCTCTCAGATATCAGGACGGAGTCGTACAGCTCGCGCGCAGGCGCTACATTCCGGCCTCGGCTGAATATTTCTGCCCTGGATTGGCTTTCACTTCAAGATTTTGTATACAACACGAACTTCAACTGGCGCAACGGATCAGTAGGCTACAATACCGGCGCGCACGTCAGCGCTGCGGTAACCTTGCGCGCCGGTGCGACAGCCCGTCCGCTGAGTGTGCTGCGCGACACACCCTTCTATGAACGGATGGAAGAAAGCCGGCGCGCGGCGCAGGCCCGAAAGGTTGGCCGCGCACATGAGCGGGAAACGCGTCGGGAGGCGCGACGCCTTGCCCGTGAGCAGGCCGCCGCAGATACCGTGCAAGCTGATGTGGGCGAAGAGATGGCAGATCCCGTTGAGTTTGAGGAGCCCGTCCAGGAGCCGCCGATTCAAGCACCGCAGCCCCCGGACGCTGCAGCGGCGCCTCCAGACACGACACGGGAGCGCGGCAAGATCAGGCTGCCGGCATTTCTGTCTCCCCAAGCATTACTCCGGCGTTGGTTCTTTGCCGTGACTGGCGTCAGGGAACTCACTGTGAGCTATAGCGGCTCGCGGCGCGCAGAAGGCACCAATGTCGGTCGTGTTGGCGAAGACGGCGTCGTTTCTCCGAGTTACAGTCTCTATGATGCCATCATCAACGGCAAGGGACCGCCGATCAGCTATCGCCTGGGCTTTTCCGACACGATAGACCCGATCAACGACCGCGTCATCACAGACCAGCTTCAAGTCAGCGACCGGAATACGCGCAGCGACCGTTTCCAGGGTCGTGCAGCGTTGGAGCCATCACCGAGCCTTCAGATCAACTTGGAATGGGAAGTGGAGTACGCTGAGGAGACCTCGCTGACCTACAGGCTTCTGGATGACGGATCGCCAGGCGCTGACACCACGAACGGCGGCGAAAGCGGTGCTACCGTGTGGGCCTTTGGGAGCTCGTACCTTAAGATGTTTCAGCGGCAGCTGAAGCGATACTACGACGCATGTGGTTCCGACTGTGCGCCCGACGGCACGCTTCCGGAGCGGGTGGAATCCAACGTGCTGACCAATGAAACGATCGTAGCGGACTTCATCGGGGCGTACCTGACGGGTGCCAAGGCGCCGCGGCCGGGCGGCGTGCCCTTGCCTTTGCCGGGCTGGCGCGTCAGCTACAGCGGCCTGTCCGACTGGCCCATCATTCGCCGGATCGCCACCTCGGCTGTCTTGCGGCACGCCTTCCGAGGACAGTATAGTGCAGACTTTCGCTCCAACCTTCGCGGCGGAGAGTCCGATGAATACCGGCTTGGCGCTGGCCCGACCATCGGCTATACCATACCTTCTATAGAGGTCGATGCTGCACGCGTGAACAAGCGGTACCAGCCGCTGATAGGGCTGGACCTTTCCCTCGGCGGCGGTATCCAGACCAGCTTTTCGTGGAACCAGACACATACGTATTCTCTCAGCACCACCAATAATGTTGTTAGCGATACGCGCTCCAATGAGATGTCCGTAACGGCCTCGTACTCGACCACACAGCTCCGGCTGCCCTTTATGTCGAGCCGGCTAAGCAATCGGATCAATTTCTCCCTGGCCATTTCGCGTGGGCAAGACGATGATCGCAGCTTCTACCTGCGGCGCGCCGTCGAAACGGCCGTTACCGATCCCGAGTTTACTGCAGACATGGCGCTGATTGAGCCGCTTGCCGATGTTTTGACGAAGACCTCCCGCATTCAGATTCAGCCGAAGATCGGGTATACGTTCAGCAATGTGGTCTCGGCCGACATCTTCGTTGACTACGAAAACTTCTTCGGCGACAGTCGCCGCCTGCCTTACACCGAGATTGAAGGGGGCTTTAACGTGCGTGTCAACTTCAGTCACTAGGTCATGGGCATAGCCAATGCCATCGTGTGCCCGCTCGGGCGCGTGGCATATCAGCCCACATGGGCCTTGCAGGAGGCCATCAAAGATCATCTGGTCGCCGGCAGAAGGCTGGCGGAACCGCCGCCCCATGTCGTGCTCCTTTTGGAACATCCGCCCGTATATACTTTGGGCAGGAGCGGTGATGCCGCCCATCTCTTGCTGGATGAACGCCAGTTAGGTGCTTTCGGCGCGGAATTCCATCGGATAGATCGGGGCGGAGACATTACCTTTCATGGACCAGGGCAGCTGGTCGGATACTTCCTCCTCGATCTGGAGCGTATCTTCCGTGATCTGCATCGTCTGATGCGCGCGTTGGAAGAGATCGTGTTGCGTACGCTTGCGGACTACGGAGTCACCGGCACGCGGGTTCAGGGGCGGACGGGCGTCTGGGTGGGACCTTCTGGCAGTGAACGAAAGATTTGCGCGCTGGGGATTCGGAGCAGCCGTTGGGTTACGATGCACGGCATCGCGTTCAATATCAATACGGATCTGTCCTTCTACCAGCATATCGTTCCCTGCGGCATTGTCGACCGCGGCGTGACGTCTCTGTCGCAGGAGTTGGGACGCTGGTGCGACGAAGCTCAGGTGCAGCGCCGCGTAGCGCGCCACTTCGGGGAAGTATTCGATGTCGAACCGACCGTCCTGAATGGGGCGGCCGCCTTTACGTACCTTGCGTCGATTGCGGGTATTAAGCACCTTAAAAACGCGCTTCAGCCGTGGGGGCTGGAGCCCAGCAGGGTACTGCCAGGGCATGGCTGAATCAGCAGACAACTTCTTGCGCCGCTTCTTGCGCCGCCTGCTCGCAGAGACATTGCTCTATGACGAGGAGTACGGTGCCTCGGGCAACGTGAGTCTCATTGACGAACGTACCGCCCAGGAGTGCTACGTGGCGTCATACTTGTCAGAGGAGGCACAATACATCATCGAAAAGGCTACGGATTGGGATTCGGACACCGCCGACGATGGCGTAGGGTATGCTCTTGCCACCGACGCCGAAACGTACCGAACCTGTCAGACCGCCAACGAGGCGGCTGCTACGTTGCTTGCCTTGGCGAAGGCTCACAGGCTGATGCCCAGTTTTGCGCTCCTCTTCGAGGAGCCAGCCTAGATCTGCCTGCTGGCTTCAACCACTCCGGTTTTATGCTCGGCACGATAGGTCGCTGCTATCGGAGCTATGTGCAGTTGCGAGTGGAGCGGCCTCTTCTATCGCGCTCCATCGCACGTCTTGACTTACCGGTGTGGCTCAGGCATTGTGTTCGCGGCCCTGGGCGTAGTGTCCGATGCCTCGCCACCCAACTGAGGATTGTACGATCCCAGCCTCAAAACCCCGCTTCCGCTGCTCAGGTACCGGGCAGGGACAATCGTGACGATGTTCGGTGCGTGAGGGGGGACAACTTGTCCACCAAGGCTGGCGCGCGTCGCTGGCGCGCGTCGCCCTTCACCCGGCCCTGAACACGCCCCAGGCCAGTAATGACCACCCGGCTATCAGGAGCAGGCCGCCGACAGGGGTGATCGCACCCAGCCGGGTGATTCCCGTCAGCGTCATTGCGTACAGACTCCCTGAAAACACCACCACGCCTGCTACAAAGCAAAACCCTGCCGCGCGTATCCATGGCCCAGGCCAGGTGGAACAGGCCCAGCTCACGGCCAACAGCGCCAGCCCATGGACAAGGTGGTAGAGCACGCCGGTTTTCCACCAGCCGAGGCGGTCTGCGTCAACCGTGAGCAGATGGGCACCAAAGGCCCCCAGTACGACAGCGATGCCGGTCAGCAAAGCTCCCAGCACGAAGAACAGACGAGGCACAGGCGACCTACGACGCAGGCGAGCGGATCTGGAAGGGCACAGCCTGACCGTTCAAACGCAGCGTATAATGACCTGCGCTGTACTGTCCTTCCAGCAACACATAGAAACGGTAGGGGCGTCGAACACTGGCGCACAGGGTGGACTGCGCTCTTCGCATCTCCAAGGTCGCGGTGATGATGTTGGCCGTGCGTTCTTGTACAAACGCGTGCAGCTCCATGCAAGCATCGGGCAGCGCGCCCTTGATGAGCACTTCCACATCCACTTGCTGAATGTCCGCCGACACCGCCGGTTTAAATGCGGCCGGTCTCACAATTACGCTTTCAAAAGTGGCAGGATAGTATCGATACGTTTCGCCTTCGGTGAGCGGTGTGATCGTAACAGTATGCGTGCCATCGGGCGCAGGATCGTTGTAACGATGGCCAAACTGCACATCCGGATCTGGAGTGGCGCGACTACCCGTACATCCTGCCAACGTACATCCCGCCAAAAGGAGAAGCAAAAGTGTCCGGCTTCCAACCATTGCTCTAGCGTAGCATCTCAATGTCAGCCTGTGCACTCGTTACGAGCTCATGCGGCGCGTCGTTCCAGAGCCGTTCCAGGTCGTAGAACGCCCGACGCTCGCGATCAAAGATGTGGACCACTAGATCGACGTAATCCAAAAGCACCCACTGCCGGTGCTCCTGGCCTTCACGGTGCCAAGGCCGCTCTTGTGCTTCCTTACGCAAATGCTCTTCAACAGATTCCTGTATCGCCTTGATCTGATTGTCGCTATTTCCGGTGCAAAGCACAAAATAGTCTACTATGCTACTCACCGCCTGCATATCCATGACTACTACTTCCTCCGCCTTCTTGTCCAAGACAGCGTCCACGGCCAAGCGTGCCAGCACCTTCGAGGGCGTAGTATCGTGGCGGTGTTGTGTGGCTGCGATGCGCAAGTCGGGCTATTCCGCGGAAGTATCCACAGCGCCTTCGGCAAAGGGCGGAAGAATCAGGTAATCCTTGCCGATGATCACCGAGGCATCCAGAAAGTAATCCTGGCGCTCCTGCTGCAGGACATGTTCTTCGGTTAATCCGAGTGAGGAAGCGACCTGGCGGGCAATGCTGAGGTTGCCGACACGGTCCACCACCTGCGTCTTTTCGACATCGAAGCTGCGGTGATTGCCCACTTCAACCACATCGTAGCCCTTCTCAATCAGATAGCTGCGCAACGCTTCTGCGGCGCCGCTGACGCCCGCACCGTTGCGAATCTCAATCTGATAAATGTCTTCTGCTGGCGGATACTGGTCAACCGCAGAAACAGCCTGCTGTGTCGGAATGAGCTTGATCTGAATCCGTTTGACAAGCTGCCAGCCCAACCCGAGCACCAGCAGGCCAACTACGCCCAAGGCAATATTCAGTCCGATGATGCGGACTCGCCTACCCATATGCTAGGGGCCTTTAGCGCCAGCCGTCACGCCAGAATGGGTTGCGCGTGTACCCGCGATGACCGTAATACGCGCCATAAGGACTCATGAAGGGATTGCGAAATGCGTAGGGATCCTGGTGCACCTGTATGTTGAGCTGAAACTTCTCTGAGGGACGCCAAGCGATCTCCGCGTTACGCAAGAAGACGCGCGGCCCGGTACGCTCAAACCCCAGTGCGGTCATTGACTGGTTCTGCGGCGAATAGGCTACTGCCACATCGGCCCGCATAGCGAGCTTGTCGCTGAACTGCCAAGCCATGGTGTTCGTGTACATCCCCATGGAGTAGCTGCGACCGCCGAAGGCACCCGCAGACATCTCAAACCCGTGGCTCATCTTGAAGACCGAGGGGTTGAAGATCTTGCTCATCACGGAGCCCAGCGCACCCGTGGCCTCGTACAAGCGTGCCGAAGGGCGCGCGGGAGGAACTGCCTCCCGGAACTGAGCCGCGGCCGGCAAGGCGACGACTGCAACAAGGATCAGAACAGCTACCGTCCTACGCATGAGCATGAGGTCTATAGTTCATCGTACGCATGATAATGTGCCCGCAGGCGAATGTCAATACTCCGTGAGTGCCAATTTGTTCAGGCTGTCCGCGTATTTTCCACCTGCCTATGTCTAATCCCCGTCAACCTTTGCAGAAGCCAGCAGCAGAGCCCCAAAGCGATGCGCGCGGACCCGCTGAAGCCGATGCTGAAGCCGATATAGCGTCGCTCCGGGTTTGCGTCGACGCAATCGACCAAAAGCTGCTGCGACTTCTGAATGAGCGTTCGCATTATGCCAACGTCATCGGCAGGATCAAGAAATCCGTGGGTCTCCCGGTCTATGTGCCAAGCCGGGAGGCGGAAGTCCTGCAAAACGTTATCAGCGCCAATGGCGGTCCACTCGGAAATGACGCGGTGCAGCGGCTGTTTGAACGCATCATAGACGAAACGCGCGCGTTGGAACGGCAGCGTTATCAGGACGACAATATGCGCTGACGCATGGTAAAACGGACACTGCTCATTGCTTTCAGCTTGAGCATACTGGCTTCGGGCGCCGCGGCATGGTTTGTTTTTCTGGCCAGGCCGCCGGACCCGGCGGAGCCCCGGTGGGTTCGGGTGCACACAGGCGCGACGCTGGAGGCTGTGGCGGAATCGCTCCACACGCAAAACCTCGTGGTGCGGCGCGCCGCATTCACATGGCCTGCGAAGGCTACCGGCTGGGGCGCACAGATCAAGGCCGGCTGTTACGAGTTCGACGAGTCCGCCGGTGCCTACGACATCCTGCGCCGCTTGCGGGCCGGTGAGCAGACCGCGGTGTCGGTGATGATTCCGCCGGGGTCGCGCCCGGAGTTTATAGCCCGGCGCGCTGCGCGGCAGATGTTTTTTTCCGAAGAGGACTTTGAGGCGGCGCTCTCGGATTCGGTGCTGGCTTCGGCGCTGGGCCTCGACACGCGGCGTCTCTTCAGCTATATGCTGCCCGACACCTACCATTTCTATTGCACGACCGATGTTCAGGCGGTAATCCGGCGCATCAAACAAGAGATGGATGCGCTCTTTGCCGACGGCTTGGGTGCGCTCGGAGCGAAGCATGGCCTTGATCAGGACGAAGTGATCAGCTTGGCCGCCATAGTAGAATGGGAAACGCAGGTGGAATCAGAGAAGGCGCGCATCGCAGGGGTATATCTGAATCGCATCGACCGGCGCTGGCCCCTGCAGGCGGATCCCACCATCCAGTATGCACTGATCGCCCTGGAAGGCGGCAAGCGGCGTCTTCTGTTTGCAGATTACAAATTGCAGCACCCGTACAACACTTATCTGTACCGCGGTTTTCCGCCGGGTCCCATTACCAACCCCGGGCGGACATCGCTGTTGGCAGCGGCCGATCCGGAGCGGCATGACTACATGTTCTTCGTCGCCAGTCCAGACGGAGGCCATGCTTTTAACGTCACGTTGCGGGGTCACAATCGCGATGCGGCGCGCCTGCGGGCCTACTTGCGTGCAAGCGCGCGGCAGGCAGACTGATAGGCGCCGTGTGCAGGCAGACGCGTCGTGCCTAGAAAGAGTGTGTAAGGCCGACGACTACCTGGTGGCGCGTCACGTTTTCATCAATCTGAAGGACTGCCTTTTGGCGCGGACCGTACCCATCCTCGGGGTATGGCAGGTAGGCCCCGTCAAAGCTTGTCATGCTCCAGCCAATGTTCAGCTGCGTCTGCGGCGAGATCTTGTACCCCAGCCCAGCCGAGTAGTGCAACTGATCGCGGGATAGGCTCGAGCCGTCGCTGAATTCCAGGTCCACAGTAGAGGGATCTGCCTGGTATGCCACGCCCCCGCGGGCCAGCACCTTGCCGAATGCCGCTTCCATGCCCGCGCCTGCGTTAATCGCCACGCCGAAGTTTTCGCTGATGTAGTCATTCAGGTCGTCGAAGTATCCCTCGCTGCCGGCACTGAAGTGCATATTGCGCCACTCAACAAGTTGTAGATCGGCCAGAATCTTGAAGTGGGATCCGTCCAGCGTGACGCCCGCACCCATGCGCCAAGGCGTTCGCAGCCGATAGGAGAAGGTGCCGTTGCCCACATCGCCGGCCTGGTCTCCATAGCGAAGGATGCCGCCATCGTCGAAGAGGGTTTCGTACTCTGCGCTATACGATTCGTCGATGCTCAGACGTGTCGGTGTTTCTATGGAGAGCCCCACGCGCAGGCGCTGTCCGACCAATTGCGATACACCCACGCGCAGGTTCACGCCGACCACATCGCTGCCGAGTCGTTGCTCGTAGGTCAAAAAGTCAAAGCCCTCCAGCAGGCTGCCATCATCTTGCAGCACGTTGTAATCCACGGCCGTGTTTTCATTGCGAACGTCATCCTCTTCGAATCGACTCCGAAACTCGTAGCGACCAAACACGATGTTGAGCGATGCACCCACGAACGTGCCTTGTGAGACCTCCAGGCTGCTGCCCAGATTCGCCTCGCTGATGCGGCCGGTCTCTGTTACCCGGCCATGCTGATCGATGGACGACCCTGGGATAACGGCTTCCAGGAACGGGTAAGCCTCTGGATCCTCGTCCAGGAACTCAGGGAAGAACTCGATGAACCCGCCATTGAACGCCGAAAACACCAGGTCATCAAGCTCTTCGAGGTCACTATCGTCACTGAGGAAGTATTCCCCGGGAAAGGGCAAAAAGCTTGTTGTGATGGTACTGACGTTGTTGGTGCCGCTGAACCGCAGGGCGCGTTCAAAGGATGCCACCTGATTATAGGCCAGGCCCATCACAAGTGAGCCTTGGGTGGTGGGTGCCTTGTACACCAGGGCAAGGTTGCCGACGCTCGTGCTTTGCGCGGCAGCGGCATTGGTGAAGCCCGTTGCATCAAATCCATGCGTTCCCGAGGAGGCCTCATCGTTGGCTTGCAGGCCGTGGATCGTGCCGGTGAAGGAAGAGCGTTGGACCAGGGCCAGGCCGGCTGGATTTCCGTACATGGCTGTATAGTCGCCAAAGCCGCCGTAGCCAGCGGTGCCTATGCCGAGCATGCGGGCGCCTACGGCAGGGGCGCGCGTGCTGAGCAGGATGGCGTCATCCACCGTTTGGGCCGTAGCGAAGGGCGTGCCGATGCTCAGCAGGAGGAGCAGGCTGGTGACGAAGGTGTTCTTGGCAAGGCTGGTGTCCATAGCTGTCCTGTACAAAGGTGTTTTTTGCCTGGTGCTGCCGCTGAAGCGGAGCGAGAATATGCGCACCACAAGCAGGTGCGGGGAACCGGATCAGGCTCAGTTGCCGCGGCGCGGTGACCGGCTGCTGGACCTCGAAGCGCCACCTGAGGAGCGCGAAGGGGCTCTTGAGACTGTGCCTCCGGAGCGGCTTGGTGAGGAGCGTGCGGGTGCGCGCGAAGTGGAGCCGGACGACCGTGCTGGTGCTCTGGATGTGCTGCCGGAGGAACGTGCTGGCGCGCGCGAGGTGGAGCCCGAACGGCGTGCTGGTGCTCTGGACGTGCTGCCGGAGGAACGTGCTGGCGCGCGCGAGGTGGAGCCCGAACGGCGTGCTGGTGCTCTGGACGTGCTGCCGGAGGAGCGTGCGGGCGCGCGCGAAGTGGAGCCACTGCTGCGCGAAGTCGTTCTGGACACCGTGCCGCGGGTCCGCGTGGTGGAGCCGGACCTTGTGGAGGTGCGACCGCTGCTCGTGCGACTGCGCGTACTTGAAACGCGGCCAGTGCTTCCCCTGGTTGCGGTAGATCCTCGTACACGGCCAGTCGTGCGCGAAGTTGTGCCGCGGGGGGAGACGCGTCCCGTAGTCCGCGGAGTGGTGCGCGTGGTACGCACCCGCGTTCGAGTGGTGGTCCCAGACCGGCCTGATACTCTGGAGGACGATGTAGAGGAAACGCCACGCCCGGTGGAGCCGCGAGAATTGCCGCTAGCGCGCACCCCGCTTCGCCCCGTCGGTCTCGTGTCGCCGTCCGAAGCAGTGGCGGCCACACTACCTGCGCGGCGAACACCACGCAGGGAGGTACTGCCGCCCAGCGTGCTTCCGCGCGAACGCCCATATCCGGCACCCCCCGTCAGTGAACCCCGGCCGATGGTCGGTCCACGCGGGCCGTAATTGTTGTCGCCGTAATAGCCGAAGTACCTAGGGTTGTACCAGCCACCCCAGCCGTATCCATAGCCTCCGCCATAACCGCCCCAGCCGTATCCGTAACCGCCCCAGCCATATCCGTGGCCGAACGACCCGGGATACCCGAAGCCGCCATAGCCAAACGGTGAGAAGAATGGGTTGTACCAGGGATTTCCGAAGCTGAGGCTGATCATGATACCCGAGCTGTACCCGAAGTCGTCATACCACGGATCGTACAGGTAGCTCGGATAGCCATAGAAATGGGAGAAGTACCGACGGTAGCGGTGGGTGTGGCCGAAGGTGTAGACATTGTCGTGGTAGTACTTCTCGACCACGACGCTGTCGCCCGTTGCGGTCTCGTACACCGTGATGTCCTCGTAGTCCGGCTCCCGATCCATCTCGATATAGCCCAGCTGCGTGTAGCAACCAGTCATAAAAATCAGCAGCACCACGCACGCGGCAGACCAGGTGGCCGTGCGGATCGGCGTTGTCACTAAAGTAGCCATGTCGGTACGGTTTCAGGTTCGGGTAAGATACTAAGTGTGGCGGTTCATTCCGCAGCGTCAGGCTGTTTCGTTAAACCTAGCCTAAATCGTACGCAAATACCGGACCGCGGGAACGAAACAGGCCCTCCGAAAGCGTATCTTGGCCTCGCAGTGTATCATTACAAACACAGTGTGTTGCCATTCTACTCCGATTAGGGCATGAATTACCGTTCCCTTGGCCGCACCGGCTGGGCTGTCAGCGAAATTGGATACGGCATGTGGGGCATGGCCGGCTGGACCGGGTCGGCAGACGATGAGTCGCTCCAATCCTTGCAGCAGGCCGTGAATCTGGGTTGCAACTTCTTCGATACGGCCTGGGCCTATGGCGACGGCCATAGCGAACGGCTGCTGGGTGCGCTGGTGCGCGCAAATCCGACGCACCGCTTGTACACCGCGTCCAAGGTCCCGCCCAGAAACCGGCAGTGGCCCAGCCAGCGCATGCACACGCTCGACGATTGCTACCCCCCAGACCACGTGCGCGAATACATTGTCTCCAGCCTGGAAAACACAGGCCTAGATTCCATTGACCTGATGCAGTTGCATACGTGGGAAGATGCGTGGCTGGACGACGACCGCTGGATACAGGAGCTGTTGCGCCAAAAGGGGCAAGGCATGATCGGCGCTATCGGCATCAGCCTTAACCGCTGGGAGCCGTGGAACGGCATCAAAGCCGTAGAAAGCGGCCTGGTCGACTGCGTCCAGGTGATCTACAACATATTTGATCAGAATCCGCAGGACATGCTCTTTCCAGCATGTCGTGCAAACAACGTCGGTGTCATTGCGCGCGTGCCGTTCGATGAAGGCACCCTGACCGGCACCCTGACCGCGCAGAGCGTATGGCCTGAAGGCGATTGGCGCAATACGTACTTCGTGGAAGAAAATCTCACAAGCAGCGTGGCGCGCGCGGAGGCCCTGCGTCCGCTCGTTCCCGAAAAGAGCACCATGCCGGACATGGCCCTCCGGTTCATCCTGCACGAGCCTACTGTCAGCACCGTCATTCCGGGCATGCGAAAGCTGCGCCATGTGCATGCCAACATGGCCGCAAGCGGCAGTCCACCACTGAACGATTCGCTGATGCAGGCGTTGACCAAACACCGCTGGGATCGTACACCCACCGACTGGTCTCAATAGCCGCTACTGCTTTTCAACATCGTTCTATTTAGCAGCATGCGGTTCGCGCTAGCGCTGGTTGCAGCGCTTGGGGCAGTCTCATTATCTCAAGCACAATCCTGGGGCACGGTCACAGGGCAGGTCGTTGATTCCACCACGCAACAAACGCTGCCCGGCGTTGCTGTCGTGGTGCATGGCACAAACTTCGGCACGGCCACCACAGCCGAAGGCTGGTACAGGCTGCAGCTCCCCGTCGGACGGTACGCCCTGCGCTTCTCCTTTCTAGGCTACACCACGCATGTGGACAGCGTCGTGATCACGCGCGACGCGGCCGCATTGCTGTCGTTGTCTCTGGTGCCGGCCACCCTCGAGATGGACCCGGTCGTGGTGGAAACGCGCACGCTGGAAGATGCCGGCGTACAGCGGATAGATCCCGAACAGGTGCGCAACATTCCAACACCGTTCAAAGGCTTTCAAGCACTGGCGTCGCTCTCGGGCGTGGCTGCATCCAACGAACTTTCCAACCAGTACTCGGTGCGCGGCGGCGGCTTCAATGAAAACCTGATCTTTCTCAATGGCTTCGAAATATACATGCCGTTTCGCCCGCGCCAGGGGGAGCAGGAAGGCCTGGGACTTATGAACCCGGACTTGGCCCAGCGCATAACGCTGTATACGGGTGGCTTTCCTGCACGCTACGGCGGCAAGCTCTCTTCGTCGCTCGATATAGAGTACGCTGCGGCCGAGTCGTTGCGCGTATCCGCCAGCGCATCGCTCTTGGATGCGGTCGCATCGGCCTCGGCTACCCACGGCGTGCTTCAATGGAGCCTGGGCCTTCGCAAGGCACAGGCGCGCCGCTTCTTTTCGACACAAGAACTGAAGGGGAACTACCAGCCGGATTACGGCGATGTGCAAGGACTGCTCCGCTACACGTTCCACCCCCGCCATAGCGCGGAGCTTTTGGCACTCTGGGCCGATCATACGTTTGCGCTGGATCCGCGCAGCCGGCGCACGTACTACGGCACCGTCACCGGCAGCGGCGAATCGGCCGATCTCCGTTCGGTCTGGATCCGCTATGATGACCACAGCCAGGAGCGGGATGGCTACGCTACGCAGTTTGCCGGCATGCGCGTGCAATCGAGCCTCTCTTCGCGGCTAACGGCCTTGCACGATGTGTCGGCATTTCGCACCGAAGAAACAGAGCAGTACGACTTGTCGGGAAGCGCCATCATCTATGATGTGGTCATTGATCCAGGCGGCGAAAGCGACATGATTCCGCGTGGCAATGCTTTGCAGGAAGACTTTGCCGACAACCGGGTGCGGGTCACAACCTACACCGCCAAGGGGCGCTATACGCTGCTCGCAGGACAACATGCCGCTGAAGCCGGATGGTCGGTGCGCCGCCTGCAGTTTGACGATCGCATCCGTGAGCATTCCACCGTGGCAGGCCTGAGTACCAGCGGCGATCCGGTCCGCATCGTAGTCGATAGCGTGCAGGGCACGGCCCAATTCAGTGAAGCGCAGGCCAGTCTTTATGCGCAGGACGGCATCCAGGTTGCGCCGAACCTTTTCGTGACTGCGGGGCTCAGGGCGGACTACTTTACCTTCAACGGGCAGTGGACCGTTTCGCCGCGCCTCTCCATGCGCCTGGAATCCTCCGAAAGACTCACGCTTGTCGGGGCTTTCGGCATTTACCACCAGGCTCCAACCTACCGTGAGCTGCGCGGTGCCCCGCGTCCCGGAACCAGCATCATCGCTGCACTGAACCGGGATATCCACTCCCAGCGTGCGGTGCAGGCGGTAGCCGGAGGAGAGCTCTTCCTGCCCGCACGCAGGATCTACGTGCGGGCGGAAGCCTACTGGAAACAGCTGTCAAATATCATCTCATACGCGCTGGAGAATGTGCGCATCCAGTATTCCGGCCTGAATGATGCCCAAGGCTATGCCTATGGGCTGGACATGCAGGCCCGTGGCGAGTTTGTGCCGGGACTGGAAAGCTGGGTCAACTACGGCCTCCTGGTGACCCGCGAGCGCTTTTTACCTGCCCACCGGGCGCCCGGCCAAATGGGCTGGCATCCGCGTCCTACCGACCAGCGACACACTATAGCGCTGTATGTCCAGGACTATATCCCCACGGATCCCTCATGGAAACTTCACCTGAGCGTGCGCTTCGGCAGCGGGCTCCCGTACACACCGCCCATACCGGGCACGCGCGTAGGTTCCATCGTCACGCAGGTACCCGGCAACCGTCTGTCAGCCCGGTATCCGCCGTTTCGGCGCGTGGACTTCGGCGCGACAAAGGAGATTGCGATCGCAGCCATAAGGCTTGACCTGACCGCTGAGATTCTTAACGTCTTCGACATTACGAACACGATTGCCTATGCCTGGGTACCCGATGCTACGGGCCGCTGGCAGCGCCTGCCCACGCGTCTGACCCCGCGCACCATCAACGTGCGGCTCCGCGTCCAGCTCTAGCCGGCAAGGCGGCGGCTGAAAATATGGGCCTGACGCGTCGGCTCGGGCAGGCGGTAGCGTGTGACACTTCTGAGCACAAGCGCCACGGCGTCCTGAAGCACAGCCCGGTGGCCCACGCTCACATAAACAGGGCGCACGCCTGCGCGCGTGCGCACAGCCGCCCCCAGAACCTCCTGCGTCTTGGCGTCCACGAGCGGTGCAACGGCCCCCTTGTCCGGAGCCAATGCGCCGAAGGTGCCCACATAGGGTCGCTTGGCTACGCCCACAGCGGGTTTGTCGAGAAGCAGGCCCAGATGGCACGCGAGCCCAAAGCGCCTGGGATGGACCCGGCCGTGACCATCGGTCATCAACAGATCAAACGGCGTGGAAAGCTTTTGCAATGCACGCAGAAGCGGGGGAATCTCCCGCCATGCCAGTAGCCCGGGCACGTATGGATAGGCGACCCTGCCAGTATCGAAGGCCCGGTCTATCACGGCGTACGCCGTCGTTTCAACAACGACCACAGCCGCGTGCGCTATGCCACCTTTGATGCTGACATCTGTCCCTGCTATCGTTTGAACCGGACGCTTGAGTGGCTCCTCCCGGACCAGTTCCGCCAGCTCCTTCTGCAATGTGATCGCCTGTCGAGGCAAGAGATCCCATGGATATGCGGCTGGCACTTTCTTTCGGCCCGGGGCGTTTAAAGAACCATGGGAAGGTACGCGTTCGCGCTCATAGTGCTGGTGATGCCGCAGCCGACAGCGGCGCAGCCTTCACCAGGGAAGGCTGCAGCGCTCAGCGTGCTGCTCCCGGGCCTGGGTCATCGCTATGCCAATGAAGGCAGCTGGCGCGGCACAGCCAGCATGTTGGTGCTCGCAGAAGCGGGGTTCTGGCTGGGCGTGTTGGGGAGCGAGTGGCAGCGAGGTCAGACGGTACAGAGTTACCGTACGTACGCTGCAACGTATGCGGGTGCGCAGCTGCAGGGCAAAGATCGCCGGTTCTTCGTTACGCTCGGCAACTACCTGTCGTCGGATGCATATCGGGAGGATCGCCTGCGGCAGCGGCGCTGGGATCAAGTCGGCTACGTCAACGATCCCGCATTCCGGTGGCAGTGGCGCTCAGAAGACGAAATGGCTACGTATCGAAGGCTGCGCAGCGCAGCCGATTCGTGGGCGCAGCGCAGAACAGTATTCATTGCCACGCTGGTGGCGAACCGTATCCTGGCGGTGCTCAGTGCGCTGCGCAGTGCCCGGCGGCACCGCAGCGCCTTGGCAGGGGTGTCCGTAAGCCTTGTGGGGCGGGTGCCGGTAATGAATATCGCCATGCAGCTTTAGCATGCGTCTTTTCACGTCGCAAGCCGTACTTTTCAGGGTGCGGGTCCTTAGCTCAGTTGGTTAGAGCGCTACGTTGACATCGTAGAGGTCGATGGTTCGAATCCATTAGGACCCACTGTTTTATTTTGGTAGTGCGTGGCTTAAGCTGCCACGCACTGTGCCGGTAACCAGACGAGAGGAATACTATCGTAAGAAGAGCTAGAACGCGTATCAATGCGGACATCCGCGCGGAGAAGGTGCGGGTTGTGGACCCCAAGGGGAAGCACGGGATCTATTGGCTCAATGATGCCCTTGATATGGCGCGTGAGCAGCAACTGGACCTCGTTGAGATTGCACCGCACGCCGATCCGCCCGTGTGCAAGATCATGGACTATGGCAAGTTCCGCTACGAGCAGAAGAAGAAAGAAAAAGAGAACCGAAAGCGCCAGCAGAGCACGCAGATGAAAGAGGTGCGATTTCGACCGCGGACAGAGCAGCACGACTTTGACTTCAAAGCCAAGCACGCGCGCGAATTCCTGGCGGAAGGCCACAAGGTGCGTGCGTATGTGCAATTCCGCGGGCGCGACATCATCTACAAGGAGCAGGGGATGAATATTCTGCTGCGCCTGATTGATGCCTTGGACGATGTGGCGAAGGTGGATCAGGTTGCGCGCATGGAAGGTCGTCGCATGTACACGATACTTTCCCCGCGAAAGCCCCGGTAGCGTGTCAAGAACAGGTGCATTTTGCGGCGCGGCTGGCAGCCCTGATTCGGGGGAACGCACGGGCCGATGCGGGGTTGTACGTTGACGAGACCAGAATCAAGCGGGGGCCTATGCCCAAGACGAAGACCAATAGCGGTGCCAAGAAGCGTTTTGTGCGGATGACTTCCGGCCGCATCAAGCGTGCAAAGGCGTTCAAGAGCCACCTTCTTACCAAGAAGAGCAGAAAACGCAAGCGAGCGCTGGGCAAGAAGACGCGCGTAGATGCGCGGGATCAGGCGCGTATGCGGCGTCTGCTTGACGGTTAAACGCCAGAGATACCAATGCCAAGAGCACGTAACACAGTCGCCTCGCGCCGCCGGCGCAAACGCGTCCTGAACATGGCCAAAGGCTATTGGGGCGGGCGCAGTAAGATCTACACGGTCGCCAAGCATGCCGTAGAAAAGGGCTTGCAGTACGCCTACAGGGATCGACGCAAGCGCAAACAGCAGTTTCGTCGCCTTTGGATCGTGCGCATCAATGCGGCGGCGCGCCTCAACGGCACCACTTATTCCCGGCTGATGGGAGCCCTGCGCAAGGCGCAGGTGGAGCTTGATCGCAAAGTACTGGCCGACTTGGCGCTCAACGAACCGCTGGCCTTTACGCGCGTGGTGCAGACCGCAAACCTTTAGGACGGATGCGCTTCGGGTTCCCGGTGTTTGGCAGCGCCCTTTCGCTGTAGGGGCGCACGCTTCCTTGGACTCGAACGGCCATAATCCCGCCCCTGCACCGCAGGCTTGGCGGGCTTTTTTTTGATGGCGTAATGGCAGCAACGGCTTCGGATCAGAGCCTGCTGGAAATTGTCGCCGCGGTCCGCCAGGATGTTGAGCAGGCAGACCTAGACAGCGAAGCCGCGGCGGAAGCGTTCAGGATCCGCTTCTTGGGGCAGCGCAGCGGGCTGATCACGGCCTTATTCAAACGCATTCCCACGCTGCCCCGCGGCGACAGGCGCGCGGCGGGCATAGCGCTGAACGGTCTGCACAAAACGGCCCAGGAGCGGCTCAAGGCGGCGCGCGCTGCCTTGAGCTCGGGACGGACGGCTGCGAGGCAGCATGTGGACTTGACCCTGCCCGGGAGGCGTCAACGCGAGGCGGGCTCCATACACCCGCTCACACATGCACTTCGGGGCATCACCGACATCTTTGAACGCATCGGGTTCAGCATCGCAGAAGGTCCAGAGATTGAGGACGACTGGCACAACTTCACGGCGCTGAACTTTGCAGTGGACCACCCGGCGCGCGACATGCAGGACACGCTCTTCCTGCAGGCGTCGGAGGATGGTGCAGGCGGCGTGATGCTGCGCACGCACACCTCGCCGGTGCAGATTCGGTCTATGCTAGCGGGGCGGCCGCCATTCAGGCTTATTGCACCCGGCCGCGTTTATCGCAACGAGACGATCACGTACAAATCCTACTGCCTCTTCCACCAGGTGGAGGGATTGGTGGTGGACGAAGGCATTACGATGGCGGACCTGAAGCATGTGCTTTACACGTTCGTGCGGGCGTTCTTTGGAGACGATGTGAAGGTGCGCTTCCGTCCCAGCTTCTTTCCGTTCACGGAGCCTAGTGCGGAGCTGGATGTCTGGTGGGATCTTCCAAGCGGCGGGCGTTGGATGGAAATCCTTGGCTCCGGCATGGTACATCCCAATGTTCTGGAAGCCGTGGGCATCGACTCGGAGCGATACACGGGCTATGCATTTGGCATGGGCGTGGAGCGTCCGGCCATGCTGCATTACGGCATAGAAGACATTCGCATCCTCTACGAAAACGATATCCGTTTCCTCTCGCAGTTTTGACACGCGGCGTGCGCGCGTGAAGCATGAAGCTCTCCTGCCACTGGCTTTCCGAATACGTTGACCATCGCCTGGATGCCAGCGCGCTCAGCCATACGCTCACGATGTGTGGCCTGGAAGTTGAAGAAGAAGATGTCCTCCGTGCTGCTGCCGATGGCATTCAGGTGGGTCATGTCCTGCATGTGGCGCGTCACCCGAATGCAGACCGACTGACCGTTTGCCAGGTTGATCTGGGCCAGAAGGACCCGCTGCAGATCATTTGCGGCGCTCCGAACGTGGCCGCAGGGCAGAACGTTGCGGTAGCGACCATCGGGGCCACGCTGCTTCTGCCGGGCAGATCCAAGCCGCTCAAGATCAAGCGGGCCAAGATGCGCGGTGAAGTGTCTATGGGCATGATCTGCGCGGAAGACGAGCTGGGACTTTCGGACGATCACAGCGGCATCATGGTGCTGGACGCGGACGCGAAGGTCGGCGAGCCATTTGGCACCTATCTCGAACGCCGAGGCATCAGTGTGCAGGACACGGTGCTGGACATTGTCATCACCCCCAACCGACCCGACGCCACCTGTCATATAGGTGTGGCGCGGGACATCAGCGCGCGCTGCGATGTGCCGCTTCACCCGCCCGTCGTGGTGATACCCGAAGCCGGGGGCGAGGCATCACGCCAGATAAAGGTTTCCATCGCGTGCCCTGACAAGTGTCGCCGCTATGTGGCGATGGTGGTGCGCGGCGTTTCCATGGGTGATTCACCGCTCTGGCTGCGGCGGCGCCTGGAAGCGATTGGGCTCCGACCCATCAACAATGTGGTGGACATTACCAACTTTGTCATGCATGAGTGCGGGCAGCCGCTGCATGCATTTGACTATGACAAAGTTGCAGATCGTACCATCGTGGTGCGCGAATCCCGGGCGCAAGAAACGATTACGACGCTCGACGGCAAATCGCGCACACTGCCGCCGGGAACGGTGCTCATCTGCGACGGGCAGCGGTCCGTCGCCATCGGAGGCATCATGGGCGGCGAGAACTCGGAGGTAAGCCGCGCCACCACTAGTGTGCTGATTGAGAGCGCATATTTCGATCCAACGGCTACGCGCCGGGCGGCGCGCGCTTTGGGACTCAGCACGGATGCATCCTACCGCTTTGAGCGCGGCGTCGATGCAGAAGGTCAGGCCTGGGCAGCCGCGCGGGCGGCGGTGCTCATGGAAGCACTCACCGGCGGCACCGTCGTAGAGGGCATGGTGGATGCCCATCCAAACCCCGTCGTTATGCCCTCGCTCACCTTGCGCCATGCACGCATCCCCAAGATTCTCGGGATCGACATCGCACATGGCGAGGTGGAGCGAATCCTGAAGGCACTGGGCTTTGCGCCATCCACGGTCGGCCCGGATGCCTGGCAATGTGCCGTGCCACCGCACCGCCCCGATGTGACGTGTGAGATAGACCTCATCGAGGAGGTTGCGCGGATCCATGGGTTCGACAAGATTTCCTTGCCGAAAGTGGCCAAACTGCCGGGCATGGTGCCGCGCCAACGGCCTGAAGAGATATTGCGTCGTGCGGTTTATGGCCTCTTGGGCGGGCGCGGATTTCGCGAGGTCTATACCAATAGCCTGCTTTCGAGAGCGGAGGCTGAGCAGTTCTGTGATCCCGTGCTGGCTGCGCGCGGCTCCGTCGTAGAGACGCTTAATGCGGTGTCGCAGTCGATGATGACGCTCCGGCCGAGCCTCGTGCCGGGCATCCTGCAGGTGATGGGTCACAACCAGAACCATGGTCAGGACACGCTCCGCTTCTATGAGTTCGGGCATGTCTTTCACAAGGTCAGCAAAGCGGTGTCGTATGTCCCCGGCTTCTCGGAATATGACGCCTTGATTCTGGCGATCAGCGGGCCCATAGGCCCGCTCGAGTGGGCCGAAAAGGTGCGCACGGGCGACTTCTTTGACCTCAAGGGAGATGTCGAAACGCTGCTGGAATCGCTCCGGGTACCCGGCATTCGCGTTGAGCCTTTTGATTCCCCCACGTCCCTGACCGAGTATCATGCGGTCATCTATTCGGAAAGCGTCGAGATTGGACGGATGGCGCGCCTGAGCGATGCGGTTGGCCGGGCTTACGACATCAAGTCGCCGATCTACTTCGCCGAGTTCAATTGGACCCGGCTGGTGCTTTATGCACGGAGCCATGTGGCCAGGCGTTACCAGCCGATCAGTCGCTTTCCGGCGGTCACGCGTGACATTTCGCTGCTGGTAGATCGCACCGTGACGGCCGGCGAAATGCTGAGCAGCATTCGTGCAGCCGGCAGCAGGCTCCTGCAGGAGGTGACCATCTTTGATCTGTATGCAGGAGATGGTGTGGACCGCGGCAAGCAGAGCATTGCTTTCTCGCTTCGCTTCGGCGCGCAACGTACGCTCCGCGACCGCGAGGTTGATGCAGCCATCCACAAGATCGTACACGCGCTTCATGAGCAGCATGGCGCGCAGTTGCGGGGACCCGGCGCATAAGTAGGGCGTAGTACATCATAAAGTATTACCTTAACTCCGCCTGACTCAGACCGGGAGATGAGCAGCGAATCGGAAAAACCGCCTGCAGAGAAAAAGTCGCAAGGCCGAACACCCAAGGCCGATCTGCCCGACTTTCCGCACATTCGTAGCGCGGAGGCGCTCCAAGAGCTTCGCCATCGCGTCAAGAAGGCTGCAAAGGAGCTGCGTCGACTCCGGCGGGAAAACGCTGCGCTGGCAGCCCGCATCCAGGAGCTGGAGGCCAGGCCCACCAAGATAGATCCCCATACAGCGATGCTCGCATTTGAAGAGGAGCCGAAGCTGCTGCGCTCCACGGTGCAGAGTTTCATCAAGGCCATTGACAACTGCTTGGCGGAAGAGGTGAAGTAGCATGCAGAAGTCCATCAGCGTGCGCATCCTGGGCAGGGATTATCCGCTTAGGGTTCATGAGAAGGACGAGGCGACCATGCGCGCCGTAGCCAACACTGTGGATCGGCGGATGCAGGCCTTCAAGTCGAAGCATCCGGAGCAGCCTGATCTGGTGGCCGCTGTCATTTCCGCGCTGGGTTTGGCGGAAGAAGTCATCGCAACACGCAACACTTCCAACAAGGTGCTCCAGGCCATCGATCTCGAGCTGCGGCTTTTGGATCGAGAGTTGATCGCGGCGCTGCCCTGATACGGGAACCGTTCAAGAGTCCACAAGGTACGCTTGGCCGTTGGGTGTCTGGCATCCGCAGTGGTATTGGCTGTGTTGAACCGACAATGGTATTAAAGGGAGCTGCTCTCCAGACCTGGACGACAGGCCTCAGCCCCGCTTGGGGGTCCCTGCATGGCAGAACCGAGGAAGTCGGAAGGGCTTGGGTCAGTGCCCATCATGTAACCTGGGGTTCTATTACCCGCCACTGCGGATGCGAGGCATGCTGCCTCGCACCTTAGGGGTTGTACGCACCCGCCGGGGTGTATTTGATGAAGCGTATGTATGAGGTAAAACGTGGACGGTATTGTAACTACCGTCCTGCTGTTAGTCGTCGCCTTCGGGCTGGGCATAGGCGTGCAACGGTGGCTCTTGCGGAAAGAGGCCAATGCAATCCTGGAAGAGGCCCGGCAAGCGGCTGCCCGCCATCGCGCGCAGGCCGAAGAAGAGGCGCAGTTGCACCGCAACAAAATCACTGAATCCCGGGCTGCCCTTGACACGGAACGCAAAGCTTTCAAACTTGAACAGGAAGACACGCGCCGCAACTTGAGGCGTCGCAGACAACGGGTTGAAGTCCGTGAGCGGAAGAACCACAGCAGGACCCAGAAACTAAAAAGGCGCAGCACAGCGCTTTTCAAGGCCACTGCTGCGCTGGAGGCGCTTCAGAAGGAGGCCGCACAGGTCAACAGGGTGGCGGAGCTCCTCCGCGCCAACGCCGATACATTGCTGCAAGAGGCTACGACGCAGCGAAGCACATTGGCGGATCAGGAAGCGGACCTGGCGTCCCGTCGGGAGGCGGTGGAGGCAAGTCAGACTGCGCTGCAAGCCCAGATTGAACAGCAGATCAGGCGGCTTGAGGAGATTGGTGGCTTGACGGCCGAAACGGCGCGCGAAGCGCTGAAGGCCGAGCTGATCGATGTTGCAAAGCTGAGAGCCTCTGCGCACATCAAGCGCATCGAGGCGGAAGCCAGGCGTACGGCTCGTCAGGCTGCACAAAAAGTTGTATTGACTGCCATTCAGCGCACTGCAGCCAGTGAATCCGTTGAGAGAACCGTATCGGTCGTGCACTTGGAATCCGATGAGTATAAGGGGCGCATTATAGGGCGGGAAGGTCGCAACATAAGGGCCTTCGAGGCGGCCAGCGGCACCGAGGTGATTGTAGACGATACGCCGGGGGCGGTTGTGCTTTCGTGCTTTGATCCGGTGCGGCGAGAAATTGCTCGGCGGGCGATGCAGTCCTTGGTTCAAGATGGTCGCATCCACCCGACGAACATTGAGAAATTCGTCAACGCTTCGGCCAAGACCATGGAAGAGGAACTGATGGAGGTTGGGGAGCGCGCGCTCATTGATCTGAATATTCACGGTATCCATTCCGAGCTGATTCGTCTGGTGGGACGGATGAAGTTCAGATCCAGCTACGGCCAGAACCTCCTGGCGCACTCAGTGGAAACGGCCCGCATTGCGTCGCTGATCGCGGTAGAGGTAGGACTTGATCCGGCCCTTGCCCGGCGGGCCGGCCTCCTGCACGATATCGGGAAGGTAGTCACGGACGCCTCGGACCAGCCGCATGCGCTGGTCGGCGCAAAACTCTGCAAGCGATATCGTGAAGATCCTGCCGTATGCAATGCGGTAGGCGCGCATCATGACGAGATTGAAATGACCGCGTTGATTTCGCCTATCGTGCAGGCGGCCGACGCGATCAGCGGCGCCCGGCCTGGCGCTCGCCGCGCTACGCTTGAAGAGTACATTCGCCGGCTGGAGCAGCTGGAAGATCTCGCAGCTTCCTTTGAGGGGGTAGAGCGCGTCTTTGCCTTCCAGGCGGGCCGTGAGATCCGGGTCATGGTGGATCAGAATCGCGTCGCCGACGCGCGGGCCCAGGAGCTTGCCCGGGACATCTCCCAGCGCATTGAAGACGAGATGCGCTATCCCGGTCAGATCAAGGTCACGGTGATTCGCGAGTTGCGCGCGACCGCCGTTGCCCGATAGGTGCTACCCACAAGGTCATGATGCGCTGTTGGCTTTTACTGTCTTTGCTAATGCTTGGCGCTTGCACTGATAGAGCCGCGCGGCGATTGGAACGTGCGGCACAGCTGTCCCAAGAGATGATCATCGTGGACGGCCACATTGATGTTCCGTACCGGCTGGGTAACTATCCGGAGGATGTCAGCGGCCCCACGGTTGGCGGAGACTTTGACTACCCGCGCGCCATACGGGGTGGGCTCAATGCCCCGTTCATGTCCATCTACATTCCGAGCGAGCGGCAGGGAATACCCGGCGCAGCGCGGCACCTTGCCGATTCCCTCATTGACATGGTGTACGCCATAGCTGCGCATGCTCCTGCACAGTTTGCCGTGGCGACCTCTGTCAAGGATGTTCTTAGCCACAAGGAGGCCGGCCTGGTGTCGCTGCCGATGGGCATCGAGAACGGCGCTCCGATCGACAGCCTGGCGGACCTTCAACATTTTTACGACCGCGGCATCCGGTACATCACGCTGACGCATGCACGAGTGAATCAGATATGCGATTCTTCCTACGATTCCACGCGCACATGGCAAGGATTGAGTCCGTTCGGAGAGCGGGTTGTGGACGAAATGAACCGGTTGGGCATCATCGTAGACATCTCGCATGTCACCGATAGCACTATCCGGCAGGTGCTTCGCCACTCGAAAGCGCCGGTCTGGGCGTCCCATTCTTCGGCGCGGCACTTCACGCCCGGCTGGGAACGCAACATGAGCGACGAGCTCATTGAGGCGCTGGCCGCCCAGGGCGGCGTCATCATGATCAGTTTCGGCTCGACTTTCTTGCGCAGCGGGTTTCGTGCAGCGCAACAAGACATGCGCGACAGGATAGAATCGCAGATGCAGGAGCTGGGTCTGGAGCGTTATGAAGCCGAGGGCGTGCGCTACTTCGAGTCGGAGCGCAAGGCGAATTCCATCGGTACGGTGCGCGATGTAGCCGACCACATCGACCATGTGGTGCATCTGGTAGGCATCGACCATGTGGGGCTTGGATCCGACTTTGATGGTGTCACCGCGCTACCTTCGGACCTGCAGGATGTCTCCATGTACCCGCGCCTTGTTGCTGAGCTGCTCAGACGTGGTTATTCGGATGAGGACCTGGCCAAGATCCTGGGCGGCAATGCGCTGCGCGTGTGGGAGGACGTAGAACGGATAGCTGCTGAACTTCAGGCAGCTCCTGCCGCACCATAGCCCTGGCCGAATGCTGCACCGTCCAGCCCTGGGGCTGGTTGCCCTCCAGCCCGGAGGTCAAGGGCTTGTCAGCACGGCGGTTACATAGGCCAGAGCGTGCTCCTGGTCGATGCGCTCCTGCTGTAGCGTGTCGCGACTCCGCACTGTGATAGTGCCGTCCTCGAGTGTTTGCCTGTCCACGGTGAAGCACAGCGGTGTGCCCACTTCGTCCATGCGGCGGTAGCGCTTGCCGATAGAGCCGCGGTCGTCGTACAAGACGTTGAACATCCCGCGCATTGAATCCGCAATCCTGCGCGCGCGATCGGCCATTTCGCCTCTTCGGATCAGCGGAAACACCGCGGCCGTGATGGGCGCAAGCGACGGCTCAAAGCCCATTACCGTGCGTGGAGTACCATCGACTACTTCTTCGCGATATGCTTCGCAAAGGAGCATCAAAATAGTGCGGTCAAGCCCAGCCGAGGTTTCCACGACAAAGGGCACATAGCGGTCGCCAGTCTGCGGATTGAAGACCTGCATCTTCTTGCCAGCGTATTCCTGGTGCCGCGTAAGGTCGTAGTCTGTTCTGGAGTGTATCCCCTCGACTTCCTGCCACCCGATAGGAAACCGATACTGGATGTCTACAGCTGCATCCGCATAGTGCGCAGGCTTGTCGTGCACATGCCATCGTAGGTTCGCTTTACGGATGCCATTGCTGCAATGCCACTGAAAGCGCTTTTCGCGCCATTCCTCGTACGCCTCGCGCTGCGTGCCCGGCTCCACGAAATACTGCATCTCCATCTGCTCGAACTCTCGCATGCGGAAGATGAATTGGCGGGCCACAATCTCATTCCGGAACGCCTTGCCCACCTGCGCAATGCCGAACGGTACCTTCAGGCGGGCTGTGTCGGCTACGTTGAACGTATTGACAAAGATGCCTTGCGCCGTTTCCGGTCGCAGATAGATGCGCGTGTCGTTGGAGGCCACAGCACCCACGTGCGTCTCGAACATCAGGTTGAACTGCCGCACATCCGACCAGTCGAAAGCACCGGAATCAGGGGATGGGATCTCTTCGTCCATGATGATCGCATGCAGCGCTTTCGCAGGGTTGTCGGCATGCAGGGCGTCCACCAGACGTGCGTGCACGGCATCTGCCTGTGCCACCTTGCCGCGTTTGCGGAGCTTTGCAATGTAGCCCTCGATGAGCTGGTCGGCCTTGTACCGCCGCTTGGACACCTTGTCGTCTATAAGTGGATCATGAAAGGCATCCACATGGCCAGAGGCTTTCCATACCCTCGGATGCATGAGGATGGATGCGTCCAAGCCTACGATGTTGTCGTGGGCGAAGACCATTGCACGCCACCAGCGCGCACTGACGGACCGCTTAAGCTCCGCGCCCAGGGGACCGTAGTCGTAGGTTGCTCCCAGGCCACCATAGATTTCCGAGGACGGGAACACGAAGCCGCGCCGCTTGCAGAGCGAGACGATCTTGTCAAACTGCTTTGACATAGGATTTCTTGGGGTATACACCTTCTCGAAAAATGGCCGGCCCGCATAGGCAAACAGTTAGCGGTGCGTATCCTCGGTGCGCCCGAAGGGCCCAAGGGGGCTGCTCTACAGGGGTCCGTACCATGACATGCACGGTGTGGGCTGCCCTGGGCCTGCCACGGCTGGCACCTTTGCGACCGGCAGCAGCGGGCGCATGCTGGCGAGGGCCGCCGCGGCCTGACAGATTCACCGGAGAGCGGACAGGGGCCACGGTGGTTTCTACCAAGGCGGCTGATACCCGGCCAATCGGGAAGCCTGCTTGCGGGCTGGCGGTCACTTCAGTCTCATACATCGGTGCCCCACGGGTGCCGATGGGTCCCTGCGGCTTCTGCATTCGTTGTGGGCTATGCGCGCGGCTACTGCCGATGTGCGTTGCCACAACCCTTCTCTATGCATTGGACGCTTTCCATACCCTGGATGATCGCCTGATGCAGCGCTGCGGTGCGGCCATGCTGCAACGGAGTAGCCACAGAGCCATCGTACACATGGCACCCACGCTGATTAGTATTGCCGCCTCCGTCAAAGTGAATAAGCTGGGCTGATGCCGCCATCAACAAATGGCAGCCGCGTATACGCAGGAAGCAATCGGTAGTGCCGCAGCGCCCAACCCGCTGTCCCCAGTACGGGTCCGCAGCGACCTACAGGCGACTCAACAGGCCTGTGATCATCTCCTTATTCGTCGGAAACATGGTCATGTGGCGCGTCAGCGCCTGCATGGCATCAATGGGGCGACGCGAGTTGAGCGCGCGAAAAAGGCGATGGTACTGATGTGTCTCATCGCCCAGAAGGAGCTCCTCATGGCGTGTACTGGTCTTGCGCAAGTTGATGGCGGGCCAAATCCGCTTGTGGGCCATCTCGCGGTCCAGCACGATTTCTGCGTTGCCCGTGCCCTTGAATTCCTCAAAGATGACTTCATCCATGCGGCTGCCGGTCTCAATAAGTGCCGTGGCAATGATGGTGAGCGAGCCGCCGTACTCGATGTTGCGGGCTGCTCCGAAGAGACGCCGAGGGATTTTCATGGCACCCGAATCGAGTCCGCCCGACATGGTGCGGCCCGTGCCTTCGCCCCACAGGTTGAAGGTCCGCCCCAGACGGGTCAGAGAGTCCAGTAGCAGTACAACATCGCGTCCCAGCTCGACCAGCCGCTTGGCATACTCCATAGCCAGCACGGATACGCGGAAATGACTCATCTCTTCACGGTCGCTGGAAGAGGCGAAGATCATTGCATTGGTGGATCGCCTAAAGTCTGTCACCTCTTCAGGGCGTTCATCCACCAGGAGCGCGACCTGGGACACCTCGTGGTGGTTTTGGGTCAATGAAGCTGCAATCTCCTTCAAAATGATGGTCTTGCCTGTTCGCGGTGGGGCTGCAATCAGCGCACGCTGTCCTTTGCCAATCGGGCACGCCAGATCCAGCACCCTCATCGTAATATCATGCGGTCCCTTCACCAGGTTCAATCGCTCTTCCGGATAGATTATGTGTCCGGTTGTGAACTCATCTGTTCGGGCCCATTCCGCGGGCGATACGCCCATAATGGAATGCACACGGTGCACCTGCAGATCGCCCTTGCGGCCGGGACGCAGCGTGCCTTCCAGAATGCTGCCATCTCTCAGGTACAGCCGACGAATCAAGGGAGGCGGACAGAACGGATCGCCATCGCCCTTCGGAATGTCGTGGCGAATCTGCCGAATGAAGCCGAATTTCTTGTCGCCAATAAACTCAAGGATTCCGCGAAAGGATTGATCAGCCATATTCGCGCTTTGTATTGATAACTTGGGATCTAACCAGGCAGCCTGTCATCACGGTGCACGGTCGCACCCGAGAGCGATGGCAAGATACACGGTTCACCCCAATGGTGCATGAGCGAAGATATTGAAGCAGCGCTTCGGCGCGCGGGCTATACACGCATTGCCGGCATTGACGAGGCAGGACGCGGTGCCCTGGCAGGGCCCGTGGTGGCCGCCGCCGTCATGCTGCCGCCCATCCCTCCGCTGCGGGGCATCGACGACAGCAAGAAACTCCGACCGGCTGTCCGGGAAGAGCTCTACGACGCCATCCGCGCGCATGCGCGTGCGGTTGCCATCAGCATGCGCGCGCCCGCGGCTATCGACCAGGTCAACATCCTTCAGGCTACCCTGGAAGCCATGCGCCAAGCAGCGGAAGGCCTGTGCGTGCCGCCAGATTTTGTTCTCATTGATGGCAATCATGCCTTTGGCGACAGTCCATGGCCTGTACGTACGGTAACGCGCGGCGACGCGCGCTGCCAGTCTATCGCGGCCGCGTCCATCATTGCTAAGGTTTCTCGTGATCGCATCATGCGCACGCTGCATGTTGAATATCCGGATTACGGCTGGGACACCAACGTAGGCTACCCGACCCGGGCACATTACGCGAGCCTCGCGGCTTGCGGGCCGACGCCGCATCATCGCAAATCGTTCAGGCTTTGCGCCCGGTAGTCCTTGATGGCCTGGACTGCAGAGCAAACCAGGTCGGGGTTCCGCGCTGCGGCCTGCACGGTTATGTGTGCACGCCGATAGTAGGGCATACGTGATGCCAGCAGCAGCGCAATCCTTTTGCTCAGCGCTGCGCTGGCAAGCGCCTGGCCTTGGGGGCCTTGCAGCAGCGGTCGCGTTGTCCGATCGGCGGACAAGCGGCGCTGCAGCTCATGCACCGGCACCTCCAGATACACCACGATGCCATGCGCGCGCGCCCACGCAAGGTTTTCTTCCTGCACCAGTGCGCCGCCGCCAACGGCATAAACAAAACCCGCCCTGGTTTCGCGCAATTCGGCGCTTTCCAGAGCACGAAATTGCGCTTCTCCACCCTGCGCAAAGATGGCAGCAATGCTCTGGCCGGCGCGCAGTGCGACAAGGTCGTCAAGGTCCGCAAAGCGCAGCTGCAGCGCGGCGGCCAGCGGCGGCCCAAGCGTACTCTTGCCAGATCCCATGAACCCGGTCAGGAAGATCCGGATGCTGCGCAGCTCCATCGACTACAGTCGATGCTTGACGTGTATTCCGAAGGTGATCGCCGAAAAGTCGCTCGTCGACATGTCTCCGCTGACCGGCTCGCTGCCATTCCGTCGAATGTTGGGCGCATGATTACGAAGCGGGTCCCACACCAGATCCTGGTTACTGTCAAAGTTGAGATGCGTCGCATAGCGTGCTTTCAAGCCGATGGACATGCGGTCCGTTACGTGCCGATCTATGCCAACGAGAATCTGAATGACTGGTGTATTGGACTTAAGGGTTGACACAGCACTGCTGACGGTACCCGCGAGATTCTGGCGAATTTCATCGGCATTAGGTTGGTCCAATCCCGTCTTTATTTCGTCTACGTTCTTGTTGCGGGCCCACAGGCTGGAGTAGCCGGCGCGGGCTGCGGCGAGGCCTACACCCACGCCCGCATACAGGCCGATGTCGCGAAAGGCAAGCATGCGATCAACGTAGGCGTTAACGTAGCCTCCGCGTGACGTAAAGGAGTCCAGTCGTTCGCGCGCCAAAAAGACTTCCTGGGTCAGCTTGTCCTGATCAGCGCCGGTGGCGTCGCCGCCGGATAAGATCACGGCGTCATCATGGCGTGCGTGCCATACGGCGAGCTCCACTTCCAAGCGAAGCCAGGGCTTCATCTGGTAACCGACAGACATATTGCCCAGCAGGCCTGTTGCGCTCTCGAACGGTATTGTCCACCCGTCGCTCGCGCCTCGGTCTGGATCTGTGCACCCGGGAACGCTGGCATACTGCGGATTGATGTACTCATCACAAACGCTGGACCGGTCGTTGCTGGTGCCGTCGAACGTCACTCCTGGCGACAGGCCGGCGCCCACTTCTGATCCGACATACCACTGCGCATGCGCCGCGCCTGCTGTGATCAGCATCAGTGAAAGAACGGAAAACAATATGGTCGTCACGATGTTTTTCATGAATCCAAGATGTTGAAGGTGATTTTGTTGCACATTTGTGCCAAGCCTTCAGTGCACACAGCTTTACAGCAAATGGATACCCCGGAGGAACGCTGAGTGTCATGGGTTCGCTGCCTTCCGCGCCACAGCAGCCTCAATGTGTCGGCTGGGTGATGTTGCACATTTTCGTGTTAAAAAGGTTCCGAAGCTCTGGCGCGAAGGGGTCGCATACAAGCGCTCCACCCAGGGCAACGGTGCGTCCACCCACGGCGACGTTTCGGGACACGGTGTGCACCGCTGGCGTTAACGTGCGGGCATCAGTCAGGCGCATCCTGTGACCTACCGACTACTTATTGAGTACGATGGTGCCCCGTACTGCGGATGGCAGCGCCAAAAGGGGCTGCCATCGGTACAAGCCGCCTTGGAGGAGGCCTTGGCCATCGTGCTCAGGAAGCCCACGCCGCTCGTCGGCGCTGGGCGTACCGATAGCGGCGTTCATGCGCGCGGGCAAGTGGCGCACTTTCGCACCGAAGCCCCGCTGGACGAGCGGCGCGTGGCGCGCGCGCTTAATGGCTTGACGCCCGCCTCCATCGCAGTGCATGGGCTAAGCATTGCGCCCGACAACTTCCATGCGCGATACGACGCGATCAGTCGTCGCTATCATTACTATGTCAGTGTCAAGCCGAGCGCCCTTGGACGTGGCTACAGGTACGACCTGCCCTATGCCGTCGACTTTGATGCCATGAACGAGGCGGCGGCCTGTTTCCTGGGCGAGCACGACTTCACATCCTTCTGCTTGCACCGGTCCGCTGCCGTCAACAAGATATGCGTGGTCACTTGCGCTCGCTGGACACAAGGCGGACGGCCGCAACACTGGACATTTGCGGTGGTCGCCAACCGCTTCCTGCATGGTATGGTGCGGGCCATGGTCGGCACCCTTATAGACATCGGGCGCGGCAAACAGCCCGCGGCGCACCTTTATAACGTTTTGGCCTCTAGGGATCGGCGCGCGGCCGGACCCGCGGCACCGCCGCATGGACTGGTCCTCGAGTGCATCGAGTACGCCGCGCATTAGCACAGGTACACCCCTGCGGCGGAGTTCAGCCGGCGACCGAGGCGATGGTCACGGCAACCTGATCCGCTCCGGCGCAAGCCGCAAGCAGCGCATGCCTGCGCGGGTCGTGCACGCGAATGCGCTTGGCCATTATGCCTATGCCCGGCGGCCTGTCTGCTGGTTGCACTCGGTACAGGAATAGCAGGTGGTGGGACGCGCTCGCGGCGACCGGCCGCAGTGCGGCAGGGACAGTGAACGTATTGCTGGGGCTTTGCGTAAGAATACGTGCGCTCCGCGTATACAAAGCTCCGCGTATTGCAAGCCATGTCACGCGTTCTACTCGGCCTTTTGCTTTTGGCGGCCTGCGAACGTCCATTTGTGGATGTCTCTCAGCCGGATGTCGTGATCTTGTCTCCAGATCTGGCGGAGGTCTTGCAGGAGCCCCGCTTTGTGCTGAAGGTGCGTGCAGGGTCATTTCGCAACATTGAAACGGTCGCTGTTAACGGCGTGGTGATGGAGTATTCAAGTCCTGATCGATCCTGGTCGGTCCCGATAATCGCGCGCCGGGGACTCAATCAGCTCATCATCGAAGCAACGGACATCGAGGGTGTGTCCAAACTGGATACGTTCTATGCCTTGCATCTGCCTTCCCAGTTCGTAGCCAACAGCCCGGTGCTTCCGGCGGGGCGAGGCGGCCATACCACCACGCGGACGTGGAATCAGGATTTGCTCGTGATCGGCGGTGCGTCCAGAGTCGGTGGTCCGGCCGAGTCCACGCTCTACGTCATGGCGTACCCCGGGGGCACCTTCACGGCTTCGACCGTACGCCTCCTGGAAGCTCGAACCGGGCATACGGCCACGCTTCTGGCCGATGGTCGGGTGCTGATCATGGGCGGCAGCCGCTCAGACAACGTTACCCGCGTCGCCGATCTGTTGGAAGCACCGGAGGTTTATGACCCGGTCGCGCAGACCTTTACCCGCTGGACGGTCCTAGGCGAGCCCATTCGGAGGACCTTGCATACGGCGGTGTACCGCCGCACCAGCGATGGTGAATTCGTAGACCTCTACGGAGGTCTCGGCGACACCCGCTACGGGAACGATCCATACCTGGGCGTGCGCCAGGACCTGAGGACTTTTCAGGTCCTGCAGGATACGCTTGTGGCCTTGAATTCGTTGGCGACGGCTCCCTATCCGGAAGAGGCGATCTACGGACATACGACCAACCGTATTCAGGTAGGACCGTACTACGTGTTCGGCAGTCACTTTGAACCGAACTTCCAGCGAGAGGCGAGCTTCAGTCTTGACTTCGGCGCAGCGCAAGGTCTGCAGCTGGATGACGCCCCGCCGCTGCATGTGCCGCGCACGCGCCACGCGGCCGCCCCTTTGTTGTCCAACCTTTTACTGATCACCGGCGGACGGCAGCATTCTCCTACGGACATTGTCGCCACGGCCGAGCTCTTTTCCCAGGCCGCGGGCGGCGTATTTCGGATCAGCGGTCGGTCGCCCACCTGGCCGCGCTTTGGGCATACCGCCACAGCGATTGAGCCGGGCGAAGTGCTGATCATCGGAGGTTTCGGCCCAGGCGGAACCGCGCGGGCTGCTTCCGAGTTTTTCGTTGTTTTACCGTGAAGCACGCGCAACTGATCTAATGGACCTGAACACGATACTTCGCGCGCTAGTGATAGCGATTGTTCTGGTTATCGGCGCGATGGTTGTCGCGGCCTTGGTGCCGCTTGTCGCTTTCCTGCTCAAGATTGCCTTCTATGTGCTCGCCATCCTGGTGATCTTGGCCGTCGTCTTGCGGCTTGTTGCACTGTTCCAGCGGCGCAGCCGGTGGTGAGCCTCCCGGCGCTGCTGGCTCCCGACCGGCGCTGGATGCAGGCCGCGTTGCGCGAAGCAGAGCAGGCGTTGGCCAAGGACGAGGTCCCAGTTGGTGCCGTCGTCGTCAAGCGGGATCAGATCATCGGCCGGGGCCACAATCTTGTTGAATCGCTGTCCGATCCTACGGCGCATGCGGAGATAATCGCCATCACGGCCGCCTGCGAGACGATTCATTCCAAATCGCTCAAGGGTTGCTGCCTCTATGTGACACTGGAGCCCTGTCCGATGTGTGCGGGTGCGATCACGCTGTCTCGTCTTGATCGGCTGGTATTCGGCGCGTTTGACGAGAAGGCAGGCAGCGCTTCGTCGTTGTACAATATCGTGCAGGACGCGCGGCTGAACCATCGCGTCGCGGTGGTGTCGGGCGTCGAAGCGAGTAATGCGGCCGCGCTGCTGCGCACGTTCTTTGCGCCGAAGCGGCGCGGTTGGTCCAACAGCCCGCCTCCATGATTGCGAGTGCAGTATCTGCCTGGTCTTTCTCCAGAATCAGGGCGGGCGCAAGCCGAACGGCGCGCTGCCCGCAGCCAAGCACCAGCAGCTCGCGTGCAAAGCACGCCAGTTCAAAAGCCGCCGCCGCGGCCTGTGTCTCGAACACCAGCGCCCGCATGAGGCCGCGCCCTCTGACTTCTGTAATCTGAGCGTGCTGAACCAGAAGCGCCTGCAGCTCGTCACCGAGGTATGTGCCCATCGCGCGAGCCTTGTCCAGGAGTCCGCCCAGGATCAGATCCAGCGTTGCATTGGCCGCGGCGCAGGCGATGGGGTTGCCGCCGAAGGTGCTGCCATGACTGCCCCGAGGCCAAGACATGACGCGGGCCTTGGCCAGTGTGGCGCTGATCGGCAGTCCAGATCCCAGTCCCTGGGCCAGCGTGATGATGTTGGGAGTCACGCCCCATTGCTCTATCGCAAAGAACGTTCCCGTGCGCCCCATGCCCGTCTGGATCTCGTCGGCAATAAGCAGAATGCCGTATTCGTCGCAGAGCTTACGAAGCTGCGCAAAAAACAAGGGTCCCGGGACCCGATGGCCGCCTTCACCTTGGATGAGCTCAACGATCACCGCCGCTACTTCCGCGGGATCCACCAGGCGTGTAAACAGGTCGCCACGCCACGATTCGACGCAGTGCACCCCGCAGGTGGAAGGGTCGAGGTTGTATGTACAATCGCTGCAATCGCCGTACGGCATGTGGATGACGCCGGGCAGATGCGGGCCGAAACCAGTTCGTTGAACGACCTTGCTGGCGGTTACGCTCATCGCCCCGTACGTCCGGCCATGAAACGCCCCGTAGAACGCAATGATGTACGGTCGTTTCGTATGAAAGCGGGCAAGCTTCAGCGCTGCTTCCACCGCTTCAGCGCCCGAGTTGCCCAAGTATACACGCCAGGACTCTGCGCCGGGCGCAATGGCAGACAAGCGGCGGCACAGCGCCGTATAGGCTGCATAGTAGAAGTCCGTGCCGCAGATATGCAGCAGCTCGGCGGCCTGCTCCTGGATGGCCTGCACCACCTGGGGATGGCAGTGCCCCGTAAGGGTGACCGCGATGCCGGACATGAAGTCCAGAAAGCGGTTTCCGTCAACGTCCTCTACCTCCATGCCTGCAGCGCGGCGTACGACGAGCGGGTATTCCTTGATGAGCGAGGGTGAATGAACCTTGTGATGCTGTGCGATTTCCGCCTTTGCGAGCGGACCGGGTGGCGGCGTGACAATGTGCGGCGCGGGCATGGGGCAATTGCGGTTGTGCATGATAGGGGCAGACAGGCGGCTCGAAACACGGCGTTTCGCATGCGGGTTTCACGGAGGTGTCAAGGCGGCATCAGTGCATGGTAGATGTAGTAATCATTGGGGCAGGACCGGTCGGGCTGACCTGCGGCATCGAGGCGATGCGCGCTGGCCTGGAGGCAGTCATCGTAGAGAAGGGAGCCTTGACCAATTCGCTCATGGGGTATCCGCTTCACATGGAGTTCTTCTCTACTCCCGAGCTACTGGAGGTTGGCGGACATCCGTTCACCACCTTGCGATACAAGCCTACGCGCAGCGAGGCATTGGAGTACTATCGTCGCGTGGCGCTGCAGGAGGAGCTTCACATTCGGTTGTACGAGCGTGTTCAAGGCGTAGCAGGTCAGGATGGCGCTTTCGAGGTGTTCACGTCCAAGGGTACGATTGCGTGCCGCAAAGTTGTGGCTGCAACGGGATTCTTTGACATCCCGAACATGCTCAACGTGCCGGGCGAAGCGCTAAGCAAGGTCACGCACTATTATCGCGAACCATATCCGTATACGCGTCAGAAGGTCGCAGTGATCGGCGGCAAGAACTCTGCAGCCAAGGCCGCACTGGAGTGCTATCGTCACGGCGCAGAGGTCACGCTCATCCATCGCGGCGCGGCCCTGTCGGATCGCATCAAGTACTGGATCAAGCCTGACTTGGACAACCGCATCAAGGAGGGCAGCATCCGGGTCTTGCTTCGCACCTCGATAAGAGCCATCGAGCAGCAGCGCTTGCTGCTCGATGGCTCGGAGGGGCCCTTTGCATTAGACAACGACTTTGTGCTTGCCATGACGGGTTACCGTCCGGATTATGGGTTCCTGAAGGCGCTCGGCATTGGGACTGAGGACGACGCGTACAAGACGCCCGTTTACGACAAGGAATCATTCGAAACCAATCGCGAAGGGCTATACCTGGCGGGTACCGTTTGCGGCGGCCTCAAGACGAGCCGCTGGTTCATTGAGAACGGGCGGTTTCACGCGGCGCAGATTATGCGGCACATCACTACAGGCAAAGTCGCGCCTTTGAGGCTCGCCGAGCGTCACTGGAAGACGCTCGAATAGTGCCGCTGCCCAGCATGCACGGGAATTCAGGTGTGCGTGCGCGGATCCCAGCGCCCCAGCGAAGCCGCCCATTGGCTATTTCTGAGGCAGTACGCAGCGGTAGCCCGAGCCCAACTAATTCTGACACTATGCTTCCTGCTCCCACAGGATGCAGGAGTGCAAGAACATTCGCCCGTTGAACCTGTCCACAAACTGTTGAGCCGCTGTGCCGACAGGGTACGGCCGCGCGCAGCACAGCGCGGGCTACCGCGCTACAACGACCTTGCGTGCCGCGATGCCGTGCGGTGTCTCCGCGCGCAAAAGGTACACGCCCGAACTGAGATGAGCGACCGGTACAACCAGGCGGGCCTCGCCCGCGCGCAGCCTGTGGTCTTGGGCGTGCACCTGTCGCCCCAAGACATCATAAAGCGTCAGTCGCAAAGCGCTGTTCTGTGCTCCGGCAAGAGCGATATGCAATCGGCTGGAAGCGGGGTTGGGCCACGCGGCAGTCAGCACGGGACCCCGCGTCGCGCTGAAGCGGGGCTCCAGCGCTGTGGGCGTGGCGTCGTAGAGCCCAAAAGCAATGGCATTGCGCGTGTCCTGCAGGCCCGCAAAGCGCTCCCATCTGCTGTATTCCGACTCGCGGTAGTCCACATCCACATCGTCTGCGGTCCCCAGCACGCTGTCTGCTCCAATACCCATGAGGGCGATCGGGTCGTGGCCTGTATTCATGAGGTCCGCGCCGTAGTCGGAAGGTCCAGTATGAAAGTTGGCAAAGAGGTGCCCCGCCTCATGCGACACAATCGTGCCGATAGCCCGACCGATCACATCCCCAATGCCCAGCGGAGCGGCGTACTGAACAGAGGATGGCGAATCTTCGTGGTCGGGGTTCGTCAGAAGGTCCAGCAGCACAATGGCCGTTTCCTCCAGCGCAAAGTTGCCTACATCGATGGATTCGGAAATCCCGATGGTTCGGCGTCCGAGCGCCTGCTGCGTGCCGCCCACGATGATGCGGCTTACGTAAGGATCTCCCCAGACATCAGCATGATCGCGGCTGTTGCGCAGATCGATGTTGAAATGGGGATTGCGAGCGGTACTAAGGTCTGCGGCCAGGTTTTCGTGGATCGTCGCCATGGCTGCATCGATGACGGCGTCTTCTTCCGCTTCCAGCTGCTGTGCCTGCAGCATCTCACGTAGCGAGGCCAACTGCGCGTTGGGGTTGCCTCTGATGTTCGTAGCATCATACAGCGCGCCATCGAAGTCCACAAAGAGCACCTGCTGTGCCATGGCCAAAGCCAGCGGCCCACGATGCACGCTGAGGTGTATGGTGTAGTCCCCTGCGCCGCGTGTGGTACCGATAGCATAGCGGCCCGGCGTGGCAGCAACGATTGCAATGTTGGCGTTGCCTCCCAGGGACAGCGGCGTCTGCGACGGATACAGTGCGCTCCAGTTCACGCGGGTGGCTTTGCGCAGCGTGCCGTCGTCATCGAAGAGCGCAAGGCTGCGTGCCTCGTCTTCTGCGCTAGCACTCAGGACATTCCCTGCCTCCAGGTCAAAGCTGTAGTAGTCGACATCCTGGGCATCCAGTCCAAGCGTCAGCGTGTAAGGCCCCTCGCTGCCCGCTTTGGGACCGGAACCAGGGTCAAAGGGATCGCCCGGCCAGTCTGAATTGCCGCCGCGCACTAGGATCCAATACTCGCCTGTTTCTTCTGGGCGCGTCTCCAGAAAGCTGTCTGGATCGCCTTCAACGCCATCGTCGTCATACACGAGGAGGTTTCCGCTGGCGTTGTACAGACCCACCTTGGTATCCAACCGCGGCGTTGGACTCGCGGGCGTCTTGATCTGTGCGGTCAAAAGCTGCCCTGCGTTGATCAGGCCGATGTAGTAGAAGTCGTAATCCGCCGTTGCACTGCCCGACGAACCGTGGGGGCCGTCGCCTATTTCCGCGCTCACCTTGAGGCGTTCTCCGGTCTTGATTTCCGCATTGGTAGCCAGCGGGATGGAGCCGTTGTCGTCGGACGGCATTTCTACCAGCGTACCGAGGTCTGTGTTGATTGAATCGTACAGCACACCGCGAATCACCACGGCTGTCGACCTATCGAGGCCGAAGAAGTCGATGAATTCTGCGCTATTCTGGGTGTCGTTCCACCGCCGGTCGTCGGCAGGCTCCTGTTCCCGCACCACCGGCATCACCTGCACGCTGGTGGCCCGCTTGGCTGCACGCATGCGGCTCTGGGCTGCGATGGTCTTGTTCCAGTAGGCCCAGTCCACCGGCGTGCCTTTAGGCAGCAGGCTAAGGGCCGGGTTGGACGCTTCCAGGGGCTGTGCACTGAGCGGAACCGTGCAGCACACTGCCGCCAGGGCAAGCCATGCTACTGCACGAGATTCCACAGCTGGAGATATTGTATGTTGGACCGGTCAAGCTGCACCAGGTGCTCCACCAGTGGGCGCGCTTCCGTCCTGCGGTCGGTGTTGTACAGCAAGGAAGCCAGATTGGCCAGGGCAGGCTCCAGGTCAGGGCTGAGTGCGATGGCTGCTAAGAGGTCTGATTCTGCTTGCGCAAAGTCCCGCAAGAGGACATGGATGTAGCCGCGATCGCTGTACGCTTCCGCCAGCTTATCATTGGCGGCCAAGACTTCATCCAACATGGTGATGGCCTCGCTGAGCCGTCCTGCATGGCCATAGGCCGATGCCAGGCGCATCTTGAAGCGCAGGTTCGCAGGCGCCTCATGCACCGCCTGCTCAAGATAAGGCACTGCAGCACCGGGGCTCTCTACCTTAAGATATGCATCCCCAATGCGGTAAGCCGTCCACGCATCAGGCACGTCGTCCAGGCTGCGCGCGATGCGCGTGATCGCGGGAAAGTTCTGACCCAGGTAATGCATCCGAATCAAGGGGGCCGCCACTGCTGTGAGCGATGAAGCGGCCTGCGCCGTACGAAGATACACGGCCGCAGAATCCAGAAATCCCGGGTGATTGGTCACTTCCTCATAGTAGGTGAGGTATCCTTGTGCGATCTCCGCTGCCGTCGGGGAAGGATCGATGAGACTGGCCATGCGCACGAAGCGTGCATCGGGCGTTTCGGCCGCCAGGATGGTGCCGCGCGATGTATCAGGAGTGCGGATAAAGTGGTCGGTGATCCGTACATGGGGAATATCCGATGAGCCTGATACGGGCATATGGCACGTGACGCAGCTGTCTGTTAGCGGTTCCGGGTGCTCCACTGTGGCCGATTCATGACAGTCCAGGCAGACCGCATCGTAATGGTCTTGGCCGAGGGTTTCTATGGGCACATGAGGATCGTGGCAGGTGATGCAGGTCAGGGGTTTTTCAGGTGGGGACTGGCGAAAGCACGCACTTTGGGTGAGTCGGTCAGGATGGGAGGCCATCACGAACTGCTGCAGGCTGTCGGCAAACCGCGGCCAGAACACGTTTTCAATGGAGGCTAGTGCCATGCCGGGCCTGAAGTCTGCAAACGTTTTGCCTTCCTTCGGCACAGCCGCGCCCTGCACATGGCATCCCTGGCAGATGTTGAACTGCAAGTTCACCGGAAGCTTGGCAGGATTGACAATGGTGTAGTCGATCTCTTTGGAGACATCCACTGCGCCGCCTGTGCGCATGGCTTCAATGTGAACAGAACCGGGTCCATGGCACCGCTCGCAATCAATGCCGTGCGGAACGGTGTCGTACTTGTTGTATGAACCGTCCACAAAGTCCGGCATACCATTATGGCAGTTTATGCACTTGGACACGATGGGGCGATCAAAGCGCATGTTGTTTGGTCCAGTAAAGCCCGGTGGCAAGTCCCAGGTGCTGTCCTGCACATACCAGGTCAGCGGCATCTGATAGAGGTAGCCGCCCACATCCATGATGTGGGAATTGGTATGGTGCCCGGACCCGACGATGTAGGCAATCTTTTCAATGCGTCGGTGCACGGTGTCGGTGTCAGCGAGACGGTACTCTATGATGTAGAGTGAGTCTCCGCGCGCGACGGCCTGGTAGTAAAGGTCGTTGTAATCGTCGTAGACCGGTGCCGGATTGTCAAAGTCAGCCGCGCTGTTGGCCAGCGTTGCCATCTCCCAGGAGCGTCCCATCTGCGCCTGCGTAAAGGTCGCCGCCTTGTCTGCATGGCAGCTTGCACACGCGTCTATGCCCACGTACTCGGCAGCGAAGTTGAGGTACTCAGTATTGTGGTCCGCCCCTGCGCATCCTGCTGCAGCAATAACCAGAAAGTAAGACGCCAGTCTCATGGAGCACCGGTAGGGCGGGGTGGACGCACCGCAACGCGCAGCCAAGCGCATGCCGGGCACAAGATACGGCCCATCGCTTCTTGTTGCTTACAGCGCTTCCAGGATTTGCAGCGCCGCGGCGTTGTCGGGCTCGAGCGCCAGTGCTTGTTCAGCGTACCGGCGCGCCGCCGCGTACTCACCCGTGCGCGCGTAGGCCAGAGCCAGGTTGATCATGCCCCCGACATACGTGGGTGCGAGCGCCACCGCCGCCTGCAAGCGATCTATGGCTGCAGACGCGTAGCCGTTGTTGAGATACCATGTGCCCAGGTTGGCCTGCGCCACCGCGCTGTTGGGCTCTGCGCGCACTGCCCGCTCGAATAGACGCCGGGCGTCGGCGTTGCGACCGGGCATGGTGGCAAAAAGCAGTCCCAGGTTGCCGAGCGCATCCACATCGTCCGGTTCAAGCTCCAAGGCGCGGCTTAGCGACGCCTCCGCAGGGCCAAACGCGCCATCCTGCATATAGGCTGTGCCCAGGTGCGTATGCGCCAGCGCAAGCCAGGGCTCTTCGGAGGTGGCCAGGCGAAACTGTTCCAAGGCCTCCTGAACGGAACCCTCCCGCAGCATGTACAGCCCGTAGTTGATCCGAATGTCCGTGCGTGCCGGCTGCAGCGCCAGCGCACGATCGTAGAGTGCGACAATCTCTTCCTGTGGCGCGCCCACCTGCTCCAGTGCTTGTGCGAGCCCATTCAGTCGTTCGGGCACGGTGCGGCGCGCCACGGCGGTTCGGAGCGGTGCAACGGCCGCTTCAGGCCTGCCAAGACTGGTCAGCGTAGTGCCAAGCAGGAAGCTCAGCTCGCCCGAGGAGTCCTGCGCATGAATGGGCATGGCCAGGGCGACGCCCTGCTCAAGGAGCGTGGAGTCAGCTTGCTGCGTGCCATGAACGAGGTAGGCTTGCGCCTTGTACTGCGCCGCCTCGGGCCCTTCAGCGTCGCGCGCAAAGTAGGGCGACAACGGGTCGGGCCCATGTGCAGGCAGCATTGCGGGCATTTCTGGGCCGACCACTCGGATCCAGTGGTCCGTGAACGATGAATGCGGTGCACCTTCCGCGGGCACCTTGGGCATGTGGCACGCAATGCAGCTGTCGCCTGCGCCATGGTCAGCGGCCGTTTCTTCCGTGTGGCATCCCGCACAGGTCACATCAAAATAGGCGGATCCCTTGCCGCGAAAGCCTTCGTGCGGGTTATGGCATGTGGTGCAGGTCATGGATGCGGCGGCAAAACATGCACTCAGCTGGAGGCGCTGGGCATGCGAAATCACATCAATCGTGCCCTGCGTATCGTCTGCCGGGGCTGAGAACAGTGCTACGTAGTCAGAAAGCCGCTCGGATGGTCTGAAGTCAAAGGCTTCCTGCCCCGCGCGCAATAGCGACACGGTGGTATGCAGGTGGCACTGCTGACAGACATCCATCTGCAGCGCACTGGAGAGATGTGCGGGATTTACAATGGTCTGGTCCACATCGTCGGATGGCTGCGGAGAGGCCAGGCGCGCGGCTATATGCACACTGCCCGGACCGTGGCAGCGCTCGCATCCAATGCCCTCCGGCAAGCGGTCGTACTTGCCGTTTACGAACGGGACCGTGCTCGGATAGCTGTTGTGGCAGGCCATGCAGCGGTCGGGCACCAGGCGGCTGAAGCGTTTGTTGTAGATCTGGTATCCAGGGCTGAAGTCCCACCGGGCTTCTTGGGCATACCATGTCAGGGGCATCTCATAGAGACGGTCGCCGGACGCGGCGAGGTATGTGCGCGCAGTATTGCCGCTGCCCACGACGTACTGCATCTCGCGTACCAGTGCATGCGTCTTGACGCCGCGGGCGTCCAGGCGGTACTCCTCCTGGAAGAAGCTGCTGTCATGCGTAAAGACACGATAGTAGAACCCCGAGCCTTCATGGTAGAGGGGCGCAGCCCGGAAGTCCTCTACGGCGGTTTCGGGTGTAAGCGCGTAGAATGAACGGGCCATTCCGTGCTCCTGGTAGCCGCGCCACTCTTCCTGGTGGCAGTCAAAGCAGGCCGCATCGCCGACGTAGTCCGCCGCAAGGTTGGTGAAGGCGATGGGCGTCTGTTCGGGCGCGGCGTCCGGCGCGCGGCAGCCCATCCCTGCCAGAAGGGGCAGCCAGAGGATCCTGATTCCATACCGCAAGGCCTGCATCGTGTTCAGCCTTTGGTCGTAACGCGTAACTTTTGGCACTCCCTCGGATCTGATACCTTCCAAGCTGTAGATCAAACTAACGAGTCTATGCGATTATTTCTTGCGATTGTCCTTGCGGTCTTCTTGTGCCTGGGTGATGCCTTCGCCCAGAGCGGGCGGATTCCCGTGGCTGCGGAACACGGCATGGTCGTTTCTAGCCACCACCTGGCTTCCGAAGCCGGCATGCATGTTCTGGCCCAAGGTGGCAATGCGGTGGATGCGGCAGTGGCTACGGCGTTTGTGCTCGCGGTTACGCTTCCTTCCGCTGGCAATATCGGCGGCGGCGGCTTTCTGGTCTACCATGGCGCAGACGGGCATACCACTACCTTCAACTTCCGCGAGAAGGCCCCGCTCGCGGCCACGCCCACCATGTTCCTCGGCGAGGATGGCGAGATCCAAGACAACAGCAACCATGAAGGGATGCTGTCGGTAGGCGTGCCTGGCACCGTTGCGGGCCTGGTGCTGGCCCATGCGCGTCTGGGCTCATTGCCATGGGCGGATCTGGTGGCGCCTGCCGTTGTGCTGGCGGAGGAAGGGTTTCCTTCCACGCGCGCCATGCAGGGTTTCCTGCAGATGTTGACCAGGGCAGACGGTCCGCTCTACCACGCCACCAGGGAGGCCTTCTTGAAGGATGGTGCGACAGTCTATGCTCCTGGAGAGCTGTGGAAGCAGCCAGATCTGGCCGCGTCCCTTAAGCGCATTCAGCGTGAGGGTCATGATGGCTTCTACTATGGAGAAACGGCGCGCCTGCTTGCAGACTTTTCTGCGGAGCACGGCGGCCTGATTACGTTGGACGACCTGGCGGCCTACCAGGCAGAAGAGCAGGCTCCGGTACACGGCACCTACCGGGGCTACGACATCTACTCCATGGGGCCTCCCAGCAGCGGCGGGGTTGCGCTGATCGAGATGCTCAACATCTTGGAGGACTATGACCTGGAAGCCATGGGGCACAATTCCGCGCAGTACCTGCATGTGCTTACCGAGTCCATGCGCCGTGCGTTTGCGGATCGCGCGGAGCACCTGGGTGATCCGCGTTTCAATCCTGATATGCCGGTTGCGCGGCTGCTTTCGAAGTCCTACGCGGAGCGCCTACGCACCAGCATTGATCCAGGGCGCGCTTCTGAGAGCGATTCCTCGCGGTTTGCAGCGCTATACGCAGCGCAGGAGGAAAGCGAGGAAACGACGCATTTGTCGGTGATGGACCGGATGGGCAACGCTGTGTCGCTCACCTACACGTTGGAGCACAGCTACGGTTCGCGCATCGTGGCTAAGGGCACCGGCTTTCTGCTCAACAACGAGATGGGTGATTTCAACCCTGTTCCAGGTCGCACCACCTCTCGCGGTCTTATTGGCACGCCGCCTAACAGGGTGGCACCAGAGAAGCGGATGCTCTCCAGCATGACGCCCACCATTGTTGCCAAGGATGGCAAGCCGGTGCTTATTGTGGGTACGCCCGGTGGACGGACCATCATCAATACGGTGTTGCAGGTCATTCTCAATGTGATCGACCACGGCATGAATATCGGGGAGGCCGTAGAGGCACCGCGCATTCATCACCAGTGGCTGCCGAATGTCACGAGTTTTGAGCGGCTTGGGATTTCACCGGATACGAGGCATTTGTACGAGGCGCTGGGCCATACGGTGCGGCTTCGCGGTACGCAGGGGCGCGCCCATTGCATTGCGGCGCAGGGCGACCTGTTGTACGGTGCTGCGGATTCGCGCAGCTACGACGGGCGCGCCATCGGTTTTTGACCCTCTCGAATTGGCGGTAAGTTTGTAAGCGATCGAAGCGAAAACGGCATAGGTCACAGCAGCGGATGCAGGAACACCATAAAAAGCCGTCAGCGCAAGTATGGTGACATAGTGATACGACCCGGCGCCGCCTGGCGTGGGAACGATAACGCCTAAGACATCCACAAACATGATCACAGTCGCGTCTAGCCCAGAGGGGTCGTAGAGGCTGGAGAGTCCAAACATTTCTAGCGGGACATAGGCCATTAGTACGTAAAGAACCCAGATCCCTATCGTAGAAAAGGTCAGCACAAGGCGGCGGGGAGACCGGTAGATGGTTGCCATGCCGTCCACGAAAGAGGCCCACAGCGGTCTTACGTACCGCGTGGCAATACGCTCCCAGCGATGCAATTTCGGATCAGTACGCGGCTACACGGCTTGAGCTAACCGACGGCACGATCGTGACGGGTCGGATCATCAGCGAAGAGGACGGCAGTATTGCGCTAAGCCAGAATCCGTACAACGCCAGCCAAACCATTCCTATCGAATCGTCAGAGGTCGTGCGGCGTGGGCTGTCGCCCGTTTCCACCATGCCGTCCCGGTTATTGAATCGACTGAACGGAGAAGAGGTGCTTGATCTTCTGGCCTACCCTCATTGCCGGCGGAGACAAAGTGCACAAGTGCTTCGAAGGCGAGAAAGGATGCAACACCAGAGAGGACTCCGGCTAGTTGCTATGCCGGCGACTCCAAATTGGCCGAAGACTTGGTGCGGGTTTGTCTTCTTATGCAGCAGCTTTCGGAGTGCTCGTGCAGAAGCGCGCCCAAGAACGCGTTTTGTCATGCGCGCAGCCAGTTAAGCGGGCGTGGAATGCAGATTCCGCAGCAAGGTTTGCCGGATGGTTCATCGTAGTGCCACGATGCACGTAAGATTGAGCCGGATCCCCCGTCTCAACCGCAAGATTTGCATAACGGGACTGGCGCTGCCCGAGGCAGTTCACCGCGCGGAAGGAATCCGACAGCTAGTGCGCCGTCCGAATTTAGTCCCACTGCATACGGATTTGGCTTCGGTCTACTGCAGCCGCTTCATCATCGCGCGGGCCATCTCTTCGTACTCCTCTCGCGACACGACCTTACCTCCGGTGGGTTTTTGGAAAACTGGAGCGAATTCAGGTGAAGTCGCTAATTCCACGCGTTTGGCTTCAAAGCTTACGAGTTGCTGGCTCTCGCCGTAATACGTGTTCCCAGCCAAAACGAGGCCAGGCGGTCCCGCTACTTGTAGCAGACCGCTTGAGGCCACAGGTATCTCCGGCGCAAACCAGACTTCGCTGGTGAGGGTATCGTGCGATGCCGTGGCCTTTAGCGTGCGATATCCGAGGATTAGCCGCTCTTCCTCGGATATGCTCCAGGACACTTCGTCAAGATCGTCTGTTATGAGGAATTTCTCGAGCATGCCAGGTGCTTCCATCACGTACGTGCCCGCTTCGTAGTCTACGTAGGTTTGCCCTGTCCCCATGTTGCCCCCGCTAACAATATTCTGCGCCATCCCTGAGGGGTCAAGCGCGGCCATGAGGCTGTCCATATAAGACTGATCCAGCCCGAGAAGCGAAGCAGTCTCGTTAAACTGCAGGACCATTCGCGTCGGTGTCATTTGGATTTTCTCCATTAACGCAATCATGTCCTCCATACCCGGCATGTCCCTGAATTCGTCAGGTATCGTGCGCGCCATATCATAGGACACGTCATAGTACACCGTGCCCTGCTGCGCGGCGGCCAGTGTGGGAGTCAATAGCAGGAGAATGGCACCAACAGAGCTACGAATCATGGGTTCAGCGAAACGGCGGATTGAATTGAATTTCGGTAGCAGTTGCCGACACAGCTGGTACCGTTTTGCACGGCGGGCTGTTCCGGGCACACAGTGAATGCGGATTGAAGAGCAGACTACTATCGATGCCTTGGGGATCACTATTCCATCAGGTTGGTGGTGCGGAAACTGACTTTCATGGCGGTTTGTAAGGCACGTTCCATGTACGAGCTAAACAAGCAGCCCACGAGCTCATTCATTGTAGTAGCAGCGATACTTCTCATAGGCGTTGCCAGCAACTGGTTACACAGACACGTTCTACCGAAGCGCTCTCAGGCCACTAAGCTGTGGATTACGACAGCAAGCGGATTACTGCTGATCGCCTTGCTCTTGTTTGCCCCATAAGGGGTATCGTGATCACCGAGTGCAAACCTGAGTCTATCGCCACGCGCAGCTTGTACAGCACGGTTCTTCAGCGCCCCAAACCAAGGCAAGGCTAGTTTCACTTGGCGTTCGCTGGCGTGTACAGCCGACTGGGCTCATACCTCACGCAGCTTCCTCCGTATGGGTTGTGATTTGATCCTCTGATCCATTAGTCGCCGGTTGGACATGAGCTCCAGCCTAGACGCCGTATAAGCGGCCCGTTGTAGAGGATCACATCCGCATTCAAGCGGTTCGCGACGTTGCCAGCGGCCTCACGGACAACTGTACTAACCTCCATAAGCTGCGTAAACCCCGAGAGCATCTGCGGGCCGTCAGCACTGTTCGCAGCACCCATCACAAGGGTGCTTGGTCCGCGGCACGACTAGAGCACCGGCCAAATTAATAACAGCTATCTAAATCCAGATTCGTCAAGCACCTGCGTTGCCAGAAAGTTCCAACTCAGCTCATGAGCTTCGCGTCTTTTAACGCCGTGCATGCGCAACAACAGGCTTGACTGTGCGCTTCGAACCCTGGTCCACGAGCACGAAATAGAGGCCGCGCCGTAAGACCCGCCCCTTCTGATCCGTGCCATCCCAGGCGTAGCGGTGCGTACCGGGGTTCATGGGCTGGTTTTGGATGAGCGTCTGCAGTTCCTGTCCTAATGCGTCCAGTATGCGGATCGACACCGCGGCCCCGGCTTCAAGGTTGAATTCGATTTGCGCATTGGCGACGGGCAGGTGCGCTGCGCCTTGTTGCACGACATTGCGCACCGCCGGGGCGCGTGCATGCACAACCACTGGTGCGCTCGCGGCGCTCTCCACGGAATTGCGGCTTACGCTGCGAACAAAGTAGAAGTACGGATAGGGCCCTGGCTCAGGATAGTCCGCCAGCGTTGCCTCGCCCGTCACGGCCAACAGATTGGCCGCGTCTTGGGTGACAAGGTCGACATCGGGCGGCCTGGATGATGCTATGCGGTACACCGCATAGCGTGTGGTCCCCGAGGCTGGAGGGGTCCATGTCAGGGTCACTTCCGTAGGGCCTGTCCAGGTATGCATGAGGCCCGTGGGCGGTGGCGGGGGCGCCTGATCCTTGTACGGCATGGAGGGCGTGAGTGCGGGGTGCCTGTATAAATCTTCTCGCAGCCACGCAAAGATGCCCTGCGAATAATACTTGCTGAGATTCTGCGCGCGGAAAATCACGCTGCCCTGGATGTTTTCGTGGTCCCTGTTGAACTGGATCTGCCTCGGAATTTCGTCCGCAGAGAACAGCCTCCCCGAAAACGTCTCAGGATCTGTCCGCGTAAGCGCATGGCCGATGTAGAGCTGCCGTCCACTGCGCTGTTCAGCCCACCAGCGAGCGAGCTTGTCGTAGTCCTGATCTCCATCGAATGGCCAATAGAGCTGCGGCACCAGGTAATCTATGGTGCCAGCCTGCAGCCAGGCCAGAGGATCGGCAAAGATGGCGTCGTAGGCGTCAAATCCGACGATGCCCTCGGGCACATTGTTCGTATAGATGCCAAAGGGGCTGATCCCCCATTTGATGTACGGATCATAAGCGCGCAAGCTGTCCGCAATCTGGGCCACCAGCAGGTCTACGTTGTTCCGCCGCCAGTCTTTAAGGCTGGTGAAGCCGCGGTGCTCGGCGGCGAATGTGGCGGTGTCCTGCGTCGTGATTTCGTTGGGCGGATACGGATAGAAGTAGTCGTCGATGTGTATCCCGTCCACATCGTAGCGGCGCACAACGTCCATGATCACGCGCACGATGTAGTCACGCACTGCATCCTTGCCTGGATCCATCAGGATCAGCGGCCCGGCGCGGTACAGGAGATCCGGCTGAGCATTGGTGAGATGGCCGGGCGCTGTCGGATATCCGGCGCTGATGTTGGTCCGGTACGGGTTGAACCAGGCGTGCAGCTCCATGCCACGCTTGTGTGATTCCGCTATGGCCACCGCAAGCGGGTCGTAGTACGGACCAGGCGGCGTCCCCTGGTTGCCGGTCAGCCAGTACGACCAAGGTTCAACGTTGGACGCATACATCGCATCAGCTTCGGAGCGCACCTGAAAAAACACGGCATTGACGCCCACAGCCTGCAGCCTGTCCAACATCTGCACCAGGTCGGCCTGCTGCACATAGGGGTGGGCCTCACGATCCGGCCAGTCCAGGCTCCGCACGGTAGCGATCCATGCACCCCGAAACTCATGCTTCGGCTGCGCCGATGCAGCAGCGGCCAACGGCAAGAGCCCAATGACAATGATCTGGATGCCCCTGTGCATGATCCCCGAGTAGGCTTGCCCCAGCCAGAATAACGAACCGCTGCGACTAGTGTGGCAAGCCTGCTTCCGGGCAGGTGGGCGGTGGTCCGGGATGGATTCAGTGCCGATTCTGCGTAGCACACGCGCACGGATGGTGATGGTGCATACGAGCCCCAGTGTGCCAGGAAGCCGAAACGGCCTCGGAGAACGGCCGTGAAGTCGTACTTTGGCGGCCACCGTCCTACCGAGCCTCCCGGTTTCCAACAGATACGCGCGCTTATGCTGGACCAGTCCAACGCCTCCCAACCGTCACTGAAGAAGGTACTCACCTGGGTTGATGCCATGGGGATTCTCGTCGGCATCACCATTGGCTCGGGCATCTTTGCTACGCCGCAGCGTATTGCGATGCTGGTGGAATCGTTTCCCGTAGTGCTTGGGCTGTGGGTAGGCGTTGCGGCTTTTGCGCTGATTGGCGGGCTGATCTACGCGGAGCTCGGCACGCGCATGCCGGTGACCGGTGGAGAGTATGTGTATATCACCAAAGCCTTTGGACCGTTTGCAGGGTTCATGTTTGGCTGGGCGCAGCTCTTCATCATTCGGACGAGTCCGGCTGCCGGCCTGTCGATCATAGCCGTGGACTACCTGGAACACTTCGTTGCACTGACATCCACGCAGCAGACGCTCGCGGCGCTGGGCATCATCGTGGTCATCGGATGCATCAACTATCTGGGTGTCAAACCGGCCAGCGTTTTTCAAAACGTCACCTCGGTGCTGAAAGTCGCCGGACTGATCGCCATCATCGTGCTAGGCGTGCTGCTGGTTGGACCAGCGGAAGGCCAGCTTCAGACCGCCGCGCCTGTGACGCTGGAAACAGGGATGCTGGCCAACCTGGTGGCTGCACTGTACCTGGTCATGTTCACCTCGATTGGTTGGGAGCGCGTGGGCTATGTGGCAGGTGAGATGAAGAACCCGCGGCGCGCACTCCCGCGCGGCATCTTGCTCGGACTCGCGGTCGTAGGCGTCGTGTACCTTCTGGCCAACACGGTGTATTTCCGCACGCTGGGAATAGAAGGCTTACGTGCTGCCGAGCGGGTAGCAACCGCGACGATGACGGTTGCCATCGGTCCTGTAGGTGCCGCCATCATTGCAGTCATCGTGGTGATTTCGTGCACCGGGAGCATCAACGGTACTATGCTGTCGTCTACGCGTGTCTATTACACGATGGCGAAGGACGGGCTGTTTTTCCGGTGGTTCCAACATGTGCACCCGAAATACCGTACGCCTGCACTGGCAATCCTTGCGCACTGCGTATGGGGTGCCGTGATTCTACTGGCGCGCGGGGGCTTTGAGGACATTGTGGCAGGCATGATCTTCGCCGTGCTGATCTTTTACGGCGTAACAGCCTCGGCCTTCTTTGTGCTGAGACACCGTCGCGTAGGCGAAGCGATGGCATTCAAGATGCCGGGCTATCCCATCCTGCCCGCCGTCTACCTTGCCATCACGATTGCGCTGGTCGTCCTCCGCGCCTGGTATGAGCCGCAGGCATCGCTTATTGACCTTGCCTTTGTGGCCACGGGATTGCCGTTTGCCATTTACTGGGTCTGGGGCAAGGGCCGGCGCAGTCGCAGGGCTGCGGCGGCCGCAGGGCCCGCCGGCTCCTGAAGCGCGCAGCGCTACGTGCAGCATGACACGCTCCCTGTAGCTTCAGCGACCGGCGCATCGCTGCAAGCGCCCAGCCCTGACGATTGCAACCAGCAGTGATTGGTCCGGTGGCCTAGGCACCGCGCGGCGCGCGGACGATTCGTTACGGGCTGCGCTGCCATGGGACCTTGCCGGCCTCCTGGATGTAGCGCCGCAGCGCTGCTGCCAGCCTTCGGAATACGTCGGGGTGATCAGCACTGACATCGTTTTGCTCTTGGGGATCCTCTTCCAGGTTGAAGAGCTCCAGCGGGGCGAACGGACTGTTCTGAACCAGCTTCCATGCTCCATGCCGGACCGCTTCGACGGTCTTGCCGTTGTACCGAAGGTTGCCCTCGCGCCTGGAAAAGAACAAGAGGCGATCTTCCCAGGACTGCACATAGCCCCGCAGCGTGGGCATAAAGCTGTGACCTTCAACATAGTGCGTAATAGGGACGCCGGCAGCCTCTAGCAGCGTCGGATACAAGTCCATGGTCAATGCCACGTAGTCAGACTCGCTGCCCGCTTCAATGCGTTCGGGCCAGGCCACAACGGCCGGCACGCGAATGCCCCCTTCGTACAGGTCCTGTTTGCCATCCCGAAGGCCGCCGTTGTTTGCCCCCACATTGAGCTGGCCGCCATTGTCGCTGGCGAACGCGATGAGCGTGTTTTCGGCGTAGCCGCTTTCGCGGAGGGCCATCAGGACCTGCCCAATGCCGTGGTCCATGTGTTCAATAAGCGCAACGAGCCTGGCACGACGATCGTCCATGTCCGGCTCCCGCGCCTTAACGCGGGCAACCCAGGATTCCGGCGGCTGTATGGGCGTGTGCGGCGCGTTGTAGGCCAAGTACAAAAACCAGGGCGCGGAAGACACCGTTCGGCTCCGGATATAGTCGGACGCCCAAGCAGAAAACAGATCGGTGGCATGCCCTTCGGGATCAATGACTTCATCATTGCGCCGCATGTAGTTGAGCCCGTGCCGCCGGTGGTCGTAATAGTCGTCCATCATATCGCCCAGGAAGCCGTGGAAGAAGTCGAAACCGCGATCGGTCGGTCGGTCTGGAGCAGTCAGGCCCAGATGCCACTTCCCCACCATGGCGGTGTGGTAGCCACCAAGTCGCAGCATTGCAGGAAGCAGCGCAACGTTGGGCGAGAGGGCACCCCAGTTGTCCCGGGCCCGCGTGCGGATGACGCCTGGCACTCCTGCCATAGGCGGATACCGCCCCGTAAGCAGCGCCGCACGCGTAGGCGAGCACACGGAGGAATTTGCGTAGAATCGCGTAAACCGCATGCCTTGAGTGGCCAAGCTGTCGATCACAGGGGTCTCCATGTCGGCGGCTCCATAGCTGGACAGGTCTCCGTACCCCAGGTCATCCACCAGGATGAGCAGAATGTTGGGCGGTCGGTTCTGCCCATCTGCGGCGGACGGCGCACTCAGCAGAACGAGGCACAGGATGGTGATCAATCGGCGCATAGCAACGTGCAGTGTTGGAACGCCCCAATATACTGGACGCTGAACGAGGGGGTCACTGTACCGTTTAACACCCCATGCCCCGTTCTGGCGATGCTGTTCGCGTAGACTTCGGCTCCGGGCGCTGCTACGATATGCGCTTCGCACCTCTAGCGGCCCTGGATGCGCTATTGACAGATGCGGGTCTCAGGCGCGGCCGCTGCGTAGTTGTGACAGACGGCAACGTGTCAGGCCGGTGGCTAGGCCCCGCCACAGGAGCCCTCGGCGATTGGGATCCGGTCATCATCGTGCTGCCGGCGGGCGAGGAAACAAAGTCGGCTGCGGCGCTGCACAAGATCTACGACGCAGTGCTGCCCGCCGGCATTGATCGGCAGACCCCAGTCATCGCCCTGGGCGGCGGCGTTGTTGGAGACCTTGCCGGATTTGCAGCCGCGACGCTGCTGCGGGGCTTGCCGCTTGTCCATGTACCTACCAGCCTTATTGCCCAGGTCGACAGCGCCATAGGCGGCAAGGTTGGCATCAATCACACCGTTGGAAAAAACCTCATAGGTACCTTTTGCCAGCCGCGGCTCGTTTGCGTGGACACGGCGGTCTTGCAGACGTTGCCTGCACTGGAATGGAACAGCGGCCTGGCGGAAGTTGTCAAGCACGCACTCATCGCCGATCCTACGTTCATGGCGTTCCTGGACGTTGCCTGGGAGCACATTCTGGCTAGGGACGCTCCCACGATCCGCAGGATGGTACATTGGGCCGCATCGATCAAGGCAGCTGTCGTTGGGCAAGACGAAAGGGAGCAGGGCCGCCGCGCGATCCTCAACTTTGGGCACACATTCGGACATGCCATAGAACGCGTGGCCGGGTACGGTGCGTACACGCACGGCGAAGCTGTGGCGCTGGGCATGCGGGCGGCGCTTACCCTGTCCAGTCGGCTGCACCCGGACTACTGCACCCGGCAGGTGATGGCTCTGGTAAAAAGAATTCCCGTACGCTTTTCGCTGTCGTCGCAAGGAATTTGCGTGGATGCGCTGATGGACGCGATGCGGTATGACAAGAAGGTGCAGCGCGGCGTGATGCGCTTTGTCGTGCTGTGCGGAGATGGCCAGGCCTATGTCACGGACCAGGTGAGCCGCGACGATCTGAGCGCGGCCTGGGCAGCGGCATTCCGCTAGTTGCGCAGGCTATGGAGCGGAGGCGGGATGCTGCCGCCGCGGCAGACGAACGTTTTGCCACTGACCGCGCTGACGGGGAGGACCGGTGCGCGTCCCAGGAGGCCGCCCCACTCGACGTGGTCGCCGGCGGTCTTGCCGTGCACGGGGATCAGCCGACACGCGGTGGTCTTGCCATTCATCATGCCGATAGCGAACTCGTCCAGCATGATGCCCGCCAGGGTTTCTTTCGGTGTGTTGCCCGGCACGGCGATCATGTCCAGACCTACAGAGCAGACCGCGGTCATGGCTTCCAGCTTTTCCAGCGACAGGTGTCCGCGCTCGACCGCCCGGCGCAGGTACTGATCTTCGGCCACCGGCACGAAGGCACCGCTGAGACCACCGACCCGGCTGGCGGCCATGACGCCGCCCTTCTTCATGGACTCCGTCAAAAGCGCCAAGGCGGCCGTGGTGCCCGGCGCACCGATATCGTCCAGCCCCATTGCCTGCAGGACAGCGCCGACGGAGTCTTCTTCCTCAGGAGTTGGAGCCAAGGACAGATCCACCACACCAAACGAGACTGGTACCCCTGCCTCGCGGCTTAGCTGCTTCGCTACATGCCGGCCAATGAGCTCCCCGGCGCGGGTGATCTTGAAGGACACGCGCTTGATGGCTTCGGAAACCGCGTTGAAGCTGGCTTCCGGCCCGGTTTCCCGCACGGCCCTCAGGACTACACCCGGGCCGCTGATGCCCACATGCACAACGGCATCTGGTCCGTTCGCATCGTGAAAGGCTCCTGCGATGAATGGATTCGTTGCTACCGCATTGCAGAAGGCCACCAGACGGGTGCAGCCGATGGAGTCCTGTTCGGAGGTTAGCCGCGCGGTTTTGAGCAGCACTTCCGCCAGCCGCAAAACGGCATCACCATTGATGCCGGCCTGTGTGGACGCGCAGTTGACGGACGCGCAGACATGCCGCGTGGCGGCAAGAGCCTCGGGCAGCGCCGCCAGGTACCGCTCGTTGCCGCGTGTCATGCCCCGCTCCATGAGCGCGGAAAAGCCAGCCAGAAAGTCCACGCCCACATCCGCTGCGGCGGCATCGAGTATCGTGGCCAGGCGCACATAGTCCGCCTCCTGCAGGCCGCCCGCCACCAACGTGACGGGGGTCACCGAAATGCGCTTGTTGGCGATACGGACGCCGTAGCGCTGCTCGACGCCTTCTGCAATGGCTACGTAGCGTCCTGCAAGGCGGCGCACCTTGTCGTATACACGCGCGCAAACGGTTTGGGGCAGGGTGCTGGCGCAATCCAGCAGCGAGAGCCCCAGCGTGACGGCCCGAATGTCAAAGTATTCGGATTCGGTCATGCGGACCGTATCCAACACCTCATGCAGCTCAAAGGCCATAGCTGCTACGGACGATGGATGCGTGCAAAAAGCTCTTGATGCTGCGCAATAATGCGCACACCTACGCGCTCGCCGGTCCGGGTCAGTGCGGACTGAAGCTCCGCCAGAGACTGGCGCGCCCCCGACAGGTCCGCAATCATGATCATGGTGAAGTAAGAACCCAGGACCTGCTGCGTAACGTCTGTGATGTTGCAGCCCGCCTCAAAGACCACCTGGGTGATCGCAGCGAGGATGCCCGGCTTGTCGTAGCCGTAAACGGTGATGATCACCTGATCGCCGGAGGAGCGATTGTCGCGGTTCGCCTCCAGGATGGCGGCGGCAATCTTTTCTACCCGCTCCTCCGACGCATCGGCACCCAGCGCATCGGCGACATGGTCAACCAGGCGTCGGATGTCCATAGGCTCCTATTCGGACTTCTTCAGCGCCGTGCGAAACATTACGTATCCAGAATCTCCCTGGGGACGCATGACCGTCAAACGCATGGCTTTGCCGCTCTCTACCTTGTCATAGATCCGCTTCAGGTCGCGTACGGTCTGTATCGCCTCGCCATTGGCCTCTACGATCACATCAAACTGCATGAGCAGCGCATCTTGTGCAGCATCACTGCTCGGATCCACGCCCACCACCATGATGCCTTCAAAGTTAGGGGTTTCCTGCAGATCAAACTGTTGCGCTGCCCGGGCTGCATCGAAGCGCTCCAGCGTAAGTCCAAGCTCCTTGAAGCTGTCGTCTGCCTCCTCTGCCGGTCCGCGGAGGGGAACCTCCCCATCGAGGTCCTCTGGACGTTCGTCCAAGCGCACGGTAAACGCCAGGGACTCGTTGTCGCGCGTGATATCCATGGTGATTTCGTCCCCAGGCAGATGATTGCTTATGATGGTGCGCAGGTGGGAGAAATCTTCCAGCTCTTTGCCGTTGATGGCCGTAATGATGTCGCCAGGCTTAAGTCCTGCGCGCTCCGCCACAGCGTTTGGCAGCACCGCGGTTACCTGCGCCGAGCCTGGGGGAATCCCCATGGCCTCAACCAAGGGCTGCGGCACGCGGTCAAAACCTACGCCCAAGAAGCCGCGCTTGATGGTGCCCGTGCTCTTGAGCTGCTGAATGGCATTGGTAACCGTGTTGACCGGCACGGCGAATCCAATGCCATTGTACACCCCAGTGCGGGATGCGATGAGCGTGTTGATGCCAATAAGGCGTCCTTGAAGATCCACCAAGGGCCCGCCCGAATTGCCGGGATTGATGGCGGCGTCGGTCTGGATCAGCATCGACCCGGCGTTGAGGTTGCTTACACGGCCCAGCCCGCTTACGATGCCTGCCGTAACGGTGTTGTTGAGGTCTTCCGACAGCGGAGAGCCGAAAGCCATGACCCATTGACCGACGCGTATGTCGTCCGCATCGCCGTAGGGGACCGTGGGCAGATCGTCCGCTTCGATCTTGAGCAGGGCCAGGTCAAAGAATGCGTCGCCGCCCACGAACTCTGCTTCCAGCATATGCCCTCCGTAGAGCGTGACATCAAGATCTACAGCATTGGCGACTACATGGTAGTTGGTGACGATATAGCCATCGGAGCTGATCACGACGCCAGACCCAATGCCTTGCCGCTGCGGGTTGGGTAGTTCGTAAAACTGCTCGAAGGGCGTACCGCTGAAGGGATTGGTCTGCGCTTGTGCGGGACCACGGGTTTTGATCTGCACCACGGCCGGATTGACCGCGGCCGCCACATCGATAAAGGCTTGTTCAAGATCCAGCCGTGGCGTTATACCCACTGCGCTGACGGGTGCGGCGTAACTGTTGGCTGTGACTTGCTCGCCGTTGCCTGTGAGGTTGGCCCCGGCCGTTGCAAACAGGACGCCCAAAACAAAGGCGCACGCCGCGAGTGCACCCAGTGAGATCCAAACAGTTTTTTTCATGGCCATTCGGGTGTTTGACTATTGGTGTTGATGTGGCAAAAAACGCGCCAAGCAGTTGCCTTCGTATCTTTTGTATCTACCGTCCCGGAAATCCCGGGCGCGTCATGTCGCGCACATCCAAGACGGCGTCCAGTGCGGCGTCGGTCAAAAGGTTTTGCTCCTTCACTACGGTGCGCACCGGTACGCGCCGTGTGGCGGCTTCCTTGGCCACCTTGGCCGCCGCATCATAGCCTATGGCCGCGTTGAGCGCAGTGGCGATAGACGGATTGAGTTCCAACAGCTCCCTGCAGCGGCTCCGGTCGGCCTCGATGCCGACCAGGCAACGGTCATGAAATGCGCGGCAGGCCCCCGCCAGAATGCTGATGCTGTCCAGCAGGCACGTCGCCATGATAGGCATCATCACATTCAGTTCCAGGTTGCCGTGTTGCGCGCTGATAGTCATCGTTGTGTGGTTGCCCATAACCCGCGCGCACACCATCATCATCGCCTCGCACAGCACGGGATTGACCTTGCCCGGCATGATCGACGAGCCTGGCTGAACGGCGGGGAGCTTGATTTCAGCGAGGCCGCTGGTTGGGCCGCTTGATAGAAAGCGTATGTCGTTAGCGATCTTCATAAGGGAGACCGCCAAGGTGTTGAGGACACCGCTGGCCATCACCGCCCCGTCCTTGGCGGCCTGCGCCTCGAAGTGGTCCGCGGCTTCATGCAGCGTAAGGCCTGTGGCTTCGTTGACAAAGGCCAAGACGCGCGCGGGAAACTCCTCATGGCGATTGATGCCGCTGCCTGTAGCGGTTCCGCCCAGGGCTACCTCCGACAATTCTTGCAGCGCGGCGTGCACGCGCCGCATGCCGTGCGCCACCTGCGATGCGTAGCCACCAAACTCCTGTCCCAGCCGAATGGGTGTCGCATCCATCAGGTGCGTGCGCGCGCTCTTGATGACATCGTCAAATGCAGCCTGCTTCTCTGCCAAGGTCGCACGGAGCTGCTCAAGAGCGGGGAGCAGGTCGTCGCGCAGGGCTAGCGAGGCTGCCAGGTGCATCGCAGTGGGTATCACATCGTTGGACGACTGGCACATGTTCACTTGATCGTTCGGATGCACCGGTTGTCCTCCGAGTTCTTCCGAAGCCAGGCGGGCGATCACCTCGTTGGCGTTCATGTTCGTTGAGGTGCCGCTCCCGGTCTGGTAGACGTCTATGGGAAACTCTTCCAGCAGCTCTCCCCGGACGAGGCGAGCTGCCGCCCCCATGATGGCGCATGCCGCCGCGCCGTCCACTAAGCCCAGGTACGCATTTGCTTTGGCGGCACCCTGTTTGATATAGCCAAGCGCCTGAATAAACCGCGCGGGCATTCGCTGTCCGCTGATGGGAAAGTTTTCCACCGCGCGCTGGGTCTGCGCCCCATACAGGGCGGTGGCCGGCACTGCGACTGTCCCGAGTGAGTCGTGCTCTGTTCGCGTCGCTGCCATACCACCTTCATGTGGACTATCTTGCCGCCATTGTAGTATAGTACGCCTTTTCCTGAACTAGGTTAACCTGCATGGAACGCGTACAGTCTGCCAGCGGCATGCGTCGCAGGGCCGATGCGCTGCGTTGCGGCGGGCGTAGACTGGTCCTGGTGCCAACGATGGGTGGCCTGCACCGCGGGCACCTTGCACTGATACGGGCCGCCCAAAAGCAGGGCGACCATGTCACGGTGTCCATTTTTGTCAACCCGACGCAATTTGCGCCGGGCGAGGATTATGCAGACTATCCGACAGACCTGGATCGCGACTGCATGCTCCTGGAAGAGACAGGCGCGGTTGACACAGTCTTCGCACCGACGGTAGACGAATTGTACCCGACAGGTGCCGCGCGGCAAGCCATGTGGGTGCAAAGCGAGTTGCTCACACGGCACCTCTGTGGGCCGCACCGGCAAGGGCATTTTAGAGGTGTCCTGACGGTAGTCACGAAGCTATTCAGCTGTTGCAGACCACATGTCGCCCTCTTCGGTTTGAAGGATGCGCAGCAGTATATATTGCTTAAGCGACTCGTCGCGGAGCTGCTTTTGGATGTGGTCATCCTGGGACACGAAACCGTACGCGAGCCGGATGGCCTGGCGCTTTCGTCGCGCAATGCCTATTTGAGTCGCACGGATCGTGCGCAGGCCGTGGTGCTGTCCCGGAGCGTGACTGCGGCCCGGCGGGCCATCTTGAATGGTGAACGCAGGGTCACTGTGATTGAGGCCCTGATGCAGCGCATCATCCGCCAGGCACCCTCGGCGCGCCTGGAATACGCCGAGGTGGTGAGCACTGCAGATCTGCAGCCGCTGGAAGCCCTGCTTCCGGGCACTGAGGTGCTAGCGGCCGTTGCAGCCCGCTTTGGCAAGGCGCGCCTGATCGATAACCAGTTCGTGACCGTCCCCGCAGCGCGTGCATGATCGCGTGCTGCACCACATGCGCTCCGGTCCCGCCGCCGCTTGCAGCCGCGCCGAAGCGCGGGACGTACGGGACTGTGCAATATGAAAGGGCCACGCATAAGGCAGGACGGGACCCTTCACTTGTGCCGCACGCATGGGCTATCTTGACTCGAAGGCGTGTGGGAGCCTGACGATTCAACTGCGACAGACGCGCTGCTTCGTGCTATGCAAAGACAGCTTCGTCTGGCGCAAACGCTCATTTGTTGTCGAGCCGGACTTGCCGGGCGTTGGCGCTGTGCACAACCCGTTCTGGTGCGGGCCATTGGGCACTGATGCATGGTCAAACCACCATTGGCATGAATCCGCACATGCGCAGTCCAGACGATCACCGTTGATGTTACGCTACCGTAACCTTAAAGCCATGGCGTGCGGCTATTTGTGGAAGGCAGCGTCGAGCATTTTGTGCACAGCATTGCTGCTTTTGTTGTGCTTCCCGGCTGTGGCGCAGGACGTGCTGTTTCCGTTTGCGGATCGGAGCCGGTACGGCTTCATCAACGCGGACGGAGATGTGGTCATTCCGCCGGGTTATGGCGGCGGGCAGATGACGAGCGAAGGGCTGACGGCCGTGCGCTTTGGCGGTGCCTGGGGATTCATCAACGGCCACGACTCAGTGGTGGTGGACTTTCGCTACGAATCGGTATTTCCCTTTTCTGAAGGCCGCGCGCGCGTGGAGAATCGAGGCTCCTGGCAATTCATTGATCTGCACGGGCAACCGATCTCGAATAAGCAGTACAGCAACGCTCTGGGCTTCTCGCACGGCCTTGCGCCTGTGCAGGGCAAGCCGGGAACCATTGCGGGACTGGAACCGAAGTGGGGCTACATCGCGCCCGATGGCGAGGTCGCTATCAAGGAGCGGTTTATCCGTGCGCTGCCGTTTTCGGAAGGTCTGGCAGCGGTGGCTGTGGTGAAGAAGGTGCTCATTGTCAGCGTCAGTACGCGCTGGGGTTTCATCGATAAGGACGGCGACTGGTTCATTGAACCACGGTTCCTGTCGGCCCGGGGCTTCTCCAGTGGACTCGCCCTCGTTCGCGCCAAAGACGCCTGGGGCTACATTGATACCAGCGGTACGTTCGCTTTTGTGCCCGACTATGACCAGATGTTTTCGTTTTCCGAGGGTCTCGCACGCGTAGCCAAGGGTGGGGCCTGGGGCTTTATCGACACCACCGGTGCGGAAGTCATCCGTACGGCCTTCGAAGGTGCGGACGACTTCTCGGAAGGACTAGCCCTCGTAAAGAGCGGTGGTAAGTGGGGCTATATCGACGCAGAGGGGCGCATGGCCATTCCGGCGCAATATGAGCATGCCCGCCCATTCGCCAATGGACTGGCATACGTATTGCTGGACGGTCAGCCCGGATACATCAACGCCAGCGGCGCGTTTGTATGGCGGCAGTCTCGATAAGCCGTGCGCGGAGTGCCAGACGGGGCATACGCCGCCAAGGATGGGCGCGCCAGCTGCGCGCCGACAATCAGGACTGCGCCGGTCATACGGCGCTAAGCTGGATCGCGCTTGTCGTATGCCGCAATGATCTCCTTGACCAAGCGGTGGCGGACCACATCGCCCTTGTTGAAATACACGAACTGGATGCCATCAATGCCATCAAGGATCTCTTGCGCCTCAATGAGTCCACTCTGGCTTCGACTCGCCAGGTCAATCTGTGTCACGTCGCCCGTAACAATTGCACGACTGGCGATGCCCAGCCGCGTAAGGAACATCTTCATCTGCATGGCGGTGGCGTTCTGAGCTTCGTCAAGAATGACGAAAGCGCCATTGAGCGTGCGCCCGCGCATGAAGCCCAATGGCACAATCTCAATGACGCGATTCTCCATGTAGGTAGCGAGCTTGTCGGCTGGCAGTAGCGCCTCCAACGCGTCATAAAGCGGACGCAGGTACGGATCAATCTTGTCACGAAAATCGCCCGGCAAAAACCCCAGTCGCTCCCCGGCCTCGACCGCAGGACGGCACAGAATGATGCGCTGGACCTTCTTGTGCTTAAGCGCAGATACAGCCAGCGCCACCGCCAGAAACGTCTTGCCAGTCCCGGCAGGGCCGACAGCAAATACGATATCACTGTGGCGCACAGCATGCACAAAACGACTCTGGCCGCGCGTCTTCGTGCGTATCATGCCGCCCGAGAGGGTGTACAACACGACTTCGCCGATCGCGCCCAGGTCGGTGCTGGGTGTGGTCGTCACCACGGAAAGCACCGAGTCCACATCGGTGTCGGTGAGTCCACCGCTGCGACCTGCGATCTGCGCAAGTTCGTCAAAGGTGCGCTCGATCATGCGCACGGCCGGCGCAGGCCCGCGCAGCTTCACGGTATTGCCGCGGGTAGAAAACTGCGTGCCAGGAAAAGCGGCCTCTACGCGTCGCAGATGTGCGTCATGGGAGCCAAAAAGAAGCAGAGGGCTGACCTTGTCTAGCGTAAGTGTTTTCTCTGTCAAGAGTGCTCCAAACAAATCCGCGGATTTTTTGTCTAACGGCTAACCCTCCCAATAGTGCCTGCAAGGCCATGAAACGAAGGCTGGTGGTGGAGTTCACCAAGATGAGTGGCAACGGCAATGACTTCATTGTCATAGACAACCGGTTCTACCACTTCACGGCGGATGAAATTGCTGCGTGGGCACCGCGCGTATGCCAACGTCGCCATGGCGTCGGTGCGGACGGCATCTTGGCACTGGAGGCATCAGCGAATGGCAGCACGGCCTTCAAGATGCTGTACTACAATGCCGATGGCACCGAAGGGACGATGTGCGCCAATGGGGCGCGCTGCCTGGTCCGCTATGCTGTAGGCTGCGGCCTGTCCCCGGGCCGGCTGCGCTTCGACACGGCGTCGGGGCCCTGTGCCGCCATTGTGCCGGAAGATCCTACGGCGGATGTCCGCCTCTTTGTGGGTCAGCCGCGCCACTGGATTCCGCAACATCGCGTCGCACAGGCGCTGCCAGAAGGCATAAGCGGCTTGCACTACCTCTGGACCGGAACCGAGCATGTCGTATGCTTGGTGGACGATGTGGAAAAAACGCCGGTGCCGCGCTGGGGACGAGCGATTCGCCGCGACGAAGCCTTGGCACCCGCCGGAGCCAACGTCAACTTTGTGAGCGTGACCGGTGCCGCCCGCCTTGCGGTGCGGACTTATGAGAAGGGCGTGGAGGCCGAAACCCTGGCCTGCGGCACCGGGGCGCTGGCTTCTGCCTTGGCGGTGCGCTACCTTGGGTATCAGCAGGCGGATGAGGTCATCATTCGGATGCCTGGGGGCGAACTCAAGGCGGGCCTTGCCGAACCGCTCTTTCTTGAAGGGCCGGCCGCAACCATCTTTCGCGGCTCGTTTGAGCTCTGACCGCTACTGCTGAAGCGGCAGCAAGTCCGTCCGCAGGTCTTCGATGTCCGCTGTCTCTCGCAGAAAGGCGATCCACTGATCTACGATCAGATTCTCCTTTTCGGCTAGCAGCTCTGCGCGGCGTGAAGTCATCGCGTCCTCATCCAGCGGAGCCGGGCTGCTCTTTGCCGTGGTGCGCACGACGAATACCGCATTGGCCCCCTCAATGACGCCTGAATCCTCTCCTTCCTCAAGCCCAAACACCGTGCCCACGAAGAGGAGATCGCGTCCGAGCCCGGGCACCACCGGATCGTGGAAAGCCAGTCGATCAATGGCCGAAGGCTGTTGCGCTAAGGCTTGCACCAATCCATCAAAGCCGCCTTGTGCATAGGCTTCGCTCATCCGCTCGCGCTGGTAAGCCTTCTTCTTCGCCAACAGCGCCTGCGGGCGAAGAACAGCTTCGACCTCTTCCAGCGGCTGCGTGCCTTCCTCCTGGATGGACACGACATGCGCCATGATCGCCAGCTCGTTCAGCTCAATGATCGGGCTGATGCTGCCTTCTTTTGCGCCCTCGAGAAACTTGGCCAAGGCGCGGCTGGTGCCGATGCCGGGAATAGCAATCTGATCCGCTTCCATGTTCATCGACTGCAGCGCGATATTGCGGCGCGCAGCCTCGCCGGCAAAGTCGTTGGTTTCCTCGCCGAAGTAGCTCAGATCCTCCAGCGATTCGGTGAGCGCATTCAGCGTAGCCACCGATGCATCCAGCATGACCCCCAGCCGGGCTAACTGAACCTCTACCTGTGCGCGCGCTGTGGTTTCGATCAGGTGGAAGCCGAACTGGGTCTGCACCGGGCCGACGACCCGGCCTGTGCGGCCGCCGAATGCCGCCTCCTGGAAGGCTTCGACCATGGTGCCCTCACCGAACCAGCCAAGGTCTCCACCCCGGGCACCGCTGCCCGGATCATCAGAATACTCGGCGGCCAGATCGCCTATGGATTCGCCGCTCGACAGCCGCTGCTGCACCTCGCGAATAGTTGTGCGCGCGGCCGCCTCTTCTTCGGCATCCCCTTCGGTGGCTCGCACCAGGATGTGGCGCGCCCGGACGTTGGTCTCCTCTGTCGGACGGGTATCGACCACCTTGACCAGCTGCACCATGCCATCTATGACCATGGGCCCCACGATAAGGCCAGGAGCAATGGGTTCGCTGCCCTCAAACACGGTCTCTGCAAGCGCTGCATCCAGGTCGGAAGGGCCTAGGAATGCTTCAGACCACGGCGCTTCGGATCCGATACTGGCCAAGTACGACGAGTCGTCCTCGGCGGAAGCAAAGCTGCCCTGCAGTCGTGCGACTTCATTGAATACTGCGGCCGTGTCCTCCTGCGATGGCAGTTTGGAAAGCGAAGCCAGTTCAATGGAGTACACGCGCCTGCGATGGAAGTCCTCCTCGTGATCGTTGTAGTAGCGCTGAATATCCCGGCCAGACAGGGCAACCACTGAATCCGGCACATCCGCGTACCGCAGGTAGAAGAACGTGGCACTAGCGCCCTGCGCCTCCAGGTGCCAATCCTCTCTGACATCAGCATCGGAGACACGCACCGTGGCGTTGATCGCTTCGTCAAACTTCGCGCGGCGGCGGTCCTGCCGGATGTACTCCTCTATCTGAATCCAGGTGCCTTCCTGTTCTGGTGAATCGATGACGCTCTGTAGCAGGCTGCGGTCCACGGCGCCGGATTGGTCCGCGAAATTAGCCAGTATAATGCCGTGCGGTCTGTCGCCGATGATGAGGTCCTGAATCTCACGGTTGCTGACCGTGATGCCCAAGCGGTCCATTTCATGCTTGCGGAGCCGGTCGTTGACCAGTGTGTTGTATGCCCGCTCACGCTCAAACTCCAGCCGCTCCGGCTCCACCGCCGTGTTGGTCATCTGACGGATCTGCTCCAGCTGAAATTCCAGCTGCTGGCTGTACTCCTCTCGCGTGACCACATCTCCATCTACGACAATGACCTTGCCGAGCGGGTCGGTCCCGATGGTGTCAAAGACGCCGGAGTCCTGCAGGACCCACAGCCCTCCAAATGACAGCACGAGAATCCACAGGATGATGCCTGTGTTCTCGCGCATGCGGTTCATCGTGCCCATGTGCCTACCAGGTTGGGTGCTGCGTCAACAATCTACATGCACTAGCTTCCGATTGGCTCGCGTCGTGGAGAACCGCACGGTGCCGCTGGTTGTGGCGTACAGGGTGTCATCGCCTCCTCGCCCTACGTTATTGCCCGGGTGCACCTTGGTGCCCCGCTGCCGGACGATGATGCCGCCTGCCTTGATCGCCTGCCCGCCGAAGACCTTGATGCCCAGCATCTTCGGGTTGGAATCCCGCCCGTTCTTGGTCGAACCGACGCCTTTCTTGTGTGCCATGACTATCGTGTGAATTATGCGACAGAAACAGCGTCCACACGGATTTGCGTGTACCGCTGCCGATGGCCGCGCTTGACCTTATAGCGCTTGCGACGCTTCTTCTTGAAGACGATGATCTTGTCTCCACGGACATGTCCCAGAACCGTCGCAGTCACGGTGGCACGGTCCACGGTCGGCGTGCCTACGCTGACATCTTCACCGTTTGCCACGAGCAGCACGCGGTCCAGGACAATCGTGTCCTCGGCACTTTGCTGCGCCATAAACGGTACAAAAAGCGTGTCCGATTCGCGGACCTTGAACTGCTTACCCTGAATATCTACAATGGCGTACATGTCATGTGCTCTTCTTAGGGGCACCACTTGGGCGCGAGAGTGACAGCCCGAGGAAACGCACGGCGAGCGGGAAAGATCCGCGAGCTCCGATCCTGACTTTCGGCTATGACCACCCCCTTTGAGCCCTCGATACCCTTCGGCAAGCTGATCTGTATCGGCAAGAATTATGCAAAGCACGCGGCGGAGATGAAGAGCGCCGTGCCGACTGAGCCCGTAGTGTTTTTGAAGCCGCGCACCGCCATCATCAGGGATGGCGACGCGGTCGTGTTGCCGCCCCTGTCTGTGGAGGTGCACCACGAAGTGGAGCTCGTGGCGCTTATAGGACGTCGAGGCAAGGATATCCCGGAGGCTGAAGCCCTTTCCTATGTGTCCGGCTACGCCGTGGGACTGGACATGACGGCGCGCGACCTGCAGGCCAAAGCCAAGCGCCATGGTCATCCCTGGTCGGTGGCCAAGGGCTTTGACACGTTTGCGCCGCTGGGTTCGTTTGTGCCGGCGGCGGCCGTGGCGGATGTGCAAGAGGTGATGCTGACGCTAAAGGTCAATGGCGCAGTGCGGCAGAAAGCATCTACCAGGGAGATGGTGTTCACCGTAGCCAACCTGATCGCATACTGCTCTGAGATCTTTACGCTGGAACCTGGCGACTGCCTGTTTACAGGCACGCCCGAAGGGGTAGCAGCGGTCCAGCCCGGTGATCGCCTGGAATGCACCGGCAGCGGACTTCAGGCGCTGACCGTGACCGTCAGGGCACAAGGGCAGACGTAGGTGCCAGCACGCGCCGCACGGCCACGAGTGTGCGGTCAATCTCCGCCATGGTAACATCCCGGTGCGTGGTGGCGCGGATGGTGCGCGGTCCAAAGGGCACCATGGCAATGCCTTCCGCGCGAAGCGCCTCCAAAAAGGACAGGGCTGCACCGGCCTTAAGGTCAAAGAGGACGATGTTCGTCTGGGGTGGTCGGACCGTTACGCGGCTGAGTGCGGCCAACCCGTCGGCAAGGCGGCGCGCTTTGGCGTGATCCTCATGGAGCGAGCGCCGATGATGCTTGAGTGCATAGAGTCCCGCTGCGGCCAGGATACCCGCTTGGCGCATCCCGCCGCCCAGCATCTTGCGCACCCGATGGGCTTCCCTGACCTTTTCTTCGGATGCAGCAAAGACACTGCCCACAGGCGCGCCTAGTCCTTTGGACAGGCACACCGTGACCGTATCAAAAGGGGCGGCGTAATCCTTTTCCGGAATGCCGGTGGCAGCTGTGGCATTCCAAAGCCGCGCGCCGTCCAGGTGGCACGCGAGTCCCGCAGCCCGGGCGGTCCGCGTCAGGGCTCCAAGGCGCTCCAGGGGATAGATGGCACCGCCTGCTGCATTGAGCGTGTTCTCCAGGCACAACAGGCGCGTGCGCGACTCCCAGTAGTATCCGTGGCGGACTGCTGCCTGCACCTGCGCGCATGTGAGCAGTCCTGCATCCCCGTCCAGAGCATTAAGGACCACCCCGGCGAGGGCGCCTGCGGCCCCGGACTCGTAGTTGAAGATGTGGCTGGATCGTTCAAGCAGCACCTCATCGCCCGGCTGGGTCTGCACGTAGAGGCCCAGCTGATTTCCCATCATGCCGCTGGTTACCAGCAGCGCGGCTTCCTTGCCCAAAAGCGCAGCAATTGTTTCCTGGAGCTTGTTTACCGAAGGATCCTCGCCAAAGACATCGTCTCCGACCTCGGCGTGGTACATTGCTTTGCGCATGCCCGCGCACGGCCGCGTGACCGTGTCGCTCCGCAAGTCAATCATCTGTCACGCGAAATCCCGAGGACCTCAAACTCCATGATGCCGCGGGGCACCTGGATGCGCACGACATCCCCCACGGCGCTGCCGAGCAGCCCCTTGCCTATGGGACTTTCTACCGAGATGCGTCCCTTGGCAAGGTCGGCTTCCTGCGAGGCAACCAGCTTGAAGGACTGTGCACGCCCCGCCTTCTTGTTGTGCACGCGCACGGTAGACAAGATCCTGGCGCGTGACGTATCCACCTGCGACTCGTTCACCACGCGCGCTTCCCCCAGCGTGTGCTCCATATGCGCTATGCGCGCTTCCAGCTGTCCCTGTGCGTCCTTGGCGGCGTGGTACTCTGCGTTTTCCTTGAGGTCGCCGTGGGCGCGGGCTTCTCCGATGGCGCGTGCGGCCTGCGCGCGCCCCACCGTGCGCGCATGGTGGAGGTCCCGGCGCAGCTTGTCGAATGCTTCCTGTGTTAGATAGATGGGCATAGCAGTCTACCAGCCGGTGCGATTGCGACGGCGAGGCTGTTCATTGCGTGATTCTTGTGCAGAAACGCCGGGCAGGCTCAGTCTGCGGGTGGCGACCAGCGTGTCGTGCCACGCTGCATCGTCAATCTGGGCAACCGTTACTCCGTTTTCAACGGAGACATGTGAAAATTCACGGCTTCCCAGATAGATTCCAACATGCATAAGGCCGCTCGGCAGGCGGAAGATCAGGAGATCTCCCGCCGCCAGGTTGTCCGGCTCCACCGCCTCGCCGGCGGAGGCTATGCCCGATGGCGTGCGCGCTAGGTTTATGCCGTAGAGATCGTCGTAAAGGCGTCTGACGAATGCTACCGGGTCCACGCCACTCATATCAGTGCCTCCGGGCGCATACGGTGCGCCCATCCATGTGTCAGCCGCTGCACGCAGGTCCGCTTCCAGCGACGTTGGTTCCGTGGCTCTTGTCCCGGCAGAACTCCCGCAGCTGCCGGCCAGTATGGCCAGCGCACAAAGGCCAAGGCTCGTCCATGTATACTGCATGATTATGTAGGTCCGATGCAGCCGCAACTTACGGTTAAACGCAGGCCATTGCATAGTGGATCAAGGCGACCCTGACGAGCGTACCACCCGCAACCCTAAGCTACGCAACCATGCCATATCCAGAAATGCTCCTGCAGCCCATGCGCCAGGAGCTTACCCGTTTGGGCGTCGAAGAGCTGCGGACTACTGGTGAAGTGGACGACGCGTTTGCAGGCACCGCAGGCCAGACCATGGTGCTGGTCGTCAACTCCGTCTGTGGATGCGCTGCGGCAATGGCGCGCCCTGCCATTGCACTGGCGCGGCAGCACAGCACGCAGCCGGATCGATACACAACGGTCTTCGCAGGGCAAGATCTTGATGCGACTGCGCGTGCTCGATACCACATGACAGGGATTCCGCCTTCATCGCCGTTCATCGCGCTGATCAAGGATGGTGAAGTGGCCTATATCATTGAGCGGCGCCATATTGAAGGGCGAAGCGCGCAAGCGATCGCGGCCGACCTTGCGAAGGCGTTTGATCGGTTTTGCGGCACGGACACCATGCCCGACATGCCCGAGAGTCCCGAATTGGAGTCGCCGGCAAGCTACTTCAGCACATTCCGGTCTATTCGTTAGGGCAACGTCCCATCCAGGAGGCCCAGGCTATGGCCCGAGGGGCCACCGGTCGCCGAACCGTCTGTCGCCGAGTTGCCTGCGATGTGCAGTTCTGTGGGTATGCTCAATCTGATCCGCTGCCCAAGGGCTGAGGCGCGCTCCATGGATCGGCGGTTGCCGCCGGGCACAGCCAGGCAGCGCTTCAGGCCGGATCTCTGGGTCGCAAGGCGACGATGGAGCGACATGCCGCATCACCCGGTGGTCATCCAGCGTGATGACCACCGGCGCGGCGTACAGGGCGGGCGGGGCCCCTGTAGGGCATTCAATCAGGGGCACCGGCACTTGCGCGGCGCTGAAGGCGCGCACTTCTTGAGCAGCGAATGCCAGGTGAATACCCCGCCCCGCGGTAAGGCAAAACAACAGGATTACAAGGACGCTTAACCTGAACTTCATAGTAGTCGGGCGCAGCCTCACCCTCGCGGCGCAGTCAGGAGGCCCATTTTGACACCTTTTTCAGTCGTTATTGGGCCGATTTGGGCACAAATGGTCCTGAAAGTGGGATTTTCGCCGTGATTTGAGGTGATTGTCACCCTGCTGAGTTCGTTACCTGACTGCCCATGTATCGTTAGATCACGGTGAACGACGAAACGGCATTATTTGCGGGAATAATGCCATTATTTTCGCCTTTTCTTGCATATATTGCGCCCATTGCGTCCCTTAAGGGCATACGAAATCACGTCATATCTGCCCCTGTACATAGCACGTATTCTGCACCGGAACTCGAGCCCCACGTGGCTGCTGCGACAGTCCACCTGGAAGAACGGCAAGCGTGTGAAAACCACCCTGCTCAACCTGAACCCGGTGCCGCACGAGTTCAGAATGCAAATCCGAGCGCTGTGCAGGGATGGCATTGTTGTGCGCGACGTGCGGGGGTATTTCAAGGAGGTGTACCAGAGCGCGCAAAGCGCGCCACACGGACCTGTGGCCGCTACGCTGGGGACCCTGCGCAAGCTGAAACGCGATCAGCTCATCAGCGCGCGCACCCCGCGGGTGCGTACCATCGTGCTGGCCCTCCTTGTCCGTCGCATCCTCAACCCCGGCAGCAAGTATGCCAGCGCGCTTCGGGCGGAAGCCCAGCCCCGC
>LXNJ01000010.1_pt1 | contig 124611 bp, 106 predicted proteins | sample 809081 | NCBI WGS metagenome assembly LXNJ01 (sample SAMN04870510, study PRJNA318959) | sponge metagenome | biome: sponge; feature: marine sponge reef; material: water | host: Petrosia ficiformis | place: Greece: Milos, Mediterranean Sea | collected 2013-05-29 | depth 5-7 m
GCAGACAACCGTGGATGACGGCAGCGGGCGACCGGATGTCACTGTGCGTCTACCCGAGAACCGGGCAATCGTTATCGACTCAAAGGCAAGCGCAGCAGCATATCTTGAGGCGCAAGAGGCTGAGACCGACGAAAAGGCCGAAGAGGCATTGGCGCGTCACGCCGGCGCTCTCCGTTCCAAGGTGGATGACCTGGCACGAAAGGACTACGGCAAGCAGGTCGCCGGGTCCCTCGACTTTGTCGTGATGTTTGTGCCCGGAGACCAGTTTCTCGCCGAGGCCCTTCGCGCGCGGAACGACCTGATCGAATACGCCATGAGCAGGCGTATTGCCATCGCGACGCCAAGCACGCTTATCTCCCTCCTGTGGGCCGTCGCCAACGGCTGGGAGCGGCACAGCCTGGAGCAGAACGCGGAGGAGATACGCAAGGCTGGAGAGGAAATGCACGGTCGCCTGCTTACATTCATTAATCACTACTCACGGGCCGGGAATCAGCTCAGGCAGGCCGTCGACTCATTCAATACCCGTGTCATCCCGCAGGCACAGAGGTTTGCCCAGCTGCGCGGGCAAGATCCGGAAGTTTTTTCCGGGCCACCGCAGATTGAAGCGGAGCCGCGAGAATCGAGATATACAAGCGCTGGTCTTAATGCCAGCGACGATGAAAACGAAACCCCCTAGCCGCCGTGCTACGCTTGAGACGGTATGGCTCAGGTTGGAATCACATCTCAAATGGCGGCGGCGCAGGACGGCGCGGGAGCGACGAATGCTAAACCCGTCGTAGCGCAGAATCTTATCAAGGAATTCGGGGAACTCGTTGCGGTGCGCGGCATCGACTTTGAGGTGCGGCCCGGCGAGTGTTTTGGATTCCTTGGCCCCAATGGAGCGGGCAAGACGAGCACCATGCGCATGATTACCTGCGCCTCGCCTGTTACATCCGGTAGCCTGCTCGTGAACGGTATGCCTGTGCAAACGGAGGCGCGGGCAGTCAAATCCATCATCGGCGTCGTGCCGCAAGGCGACAATCTGGACGATGAGATCTCTGTGATCGACAATCTACGGCTGTACGCGGGTTACTTTGGCATCGGCAGGACAGAGGCCAATACCCGCGCGAAGAGCGCGCTGGAACTCTTTCAACTTGCAGACCGCGCCAACTCAAAGGTTGATGAACTATCCGGCGGCATGAAGCGTCGGCTGCTGATTGCCCGAGGGCTCATCAATGAGCCGTCCATCATCGTTTTGGATGAGCCGACCACTGGTCTGGACCCACAGGCCCGGCACCTTGTGTGGCGTACTCTGCGCCGCCTCAAGGACCAGGGCGTAACGATGCTGCTGACGACCCACTACATGGACGAGGCGGCAACGCTCTGCGATCGGCTCATCGTGATGCACGAGGGACGAATCCTGGCGGAGGGAACGCCATTGGAGCTCATCCGGCGCATTGCGGGCGAGACGGTCATTGAGGCGCACTCATTGGATGTCGCCGCGCTTGATCGCATCGCCGAACATCTCCGTGATGCCGGCGCGGAAATTGAACAGACGCCGGACACGGTGCACGCGTTCGGTCTCAACGGCACTGATGTTACTGAATCCAACGTGCAGGGCGCTCAGATCTATTCCCGTCCAGCCAACCTTGAAGACGTTTTCCTGCGCCTCACAGGTCGCGGTCTGGAAGAATAGTCATGCTATTGACGCCTGAACGTGTACCGTTTGGCTTCCGCGTGTGGCGGCGGAACTGGACGGTCTTCAAGAAATTCGCGATGGCGGAGGTGGGGCCGCTGTTCGTGGAGCCGCTGGTCGTATTGGGCGCAATGGGGATTGGCTTGGGCGCGTACGTTTCGTTGAGCGGCGATGAGAGCTATGTGCAGTTCATCGGGCCGGGCATCGTCGGTGGATATTCACTCTTTGCGGCGTTTTTTGAATGCACATACGGTTCCTATACCCGCATGGCCATACGAGGTTTATACGAGGCCATGATCGCTACGCCGTTGTCCATTGAGGACGTCATTACCGGCGAGGTCTTATGGGGCGCAACACGGTCGGTATTCAGCGCGACCGTGATCCTGTTTGTGTTGACGGTGATGGGATTCGTCGATTCGCCGCTGGCTATCCTCATTCCGCCGCTCGCATTCCTTGGCGGGATCCTGTTCTCATCGATGGCGCTGCTGGTCACCGCGCACGCGCCGTCATTCTGGACTTTCAATTATGCAATCACGCTTGGTGTGATGCCGATGTATTTCTTCGGGGGCGTGTTCTTCCCGCTGGAGCGGTATCCGGACGTTGTGCGGGAACTGGCATGGATCATCCCACTTACGCCGTACGTCGCCGTTATTCGTGAACTGGTTGCCGGCAGCCTATCAATGACGACCGTTTGGGGGCTTCTCTATCTCGTTGTTCTCGGCGCGGCGTTCTACTACCTTGCCGTCGCACGGATGAAGGCGCGGCTGATTCGTTAGGTGCGCGGCGGAGCGCCGTATCCTTGTGGGCCGGGCGCCTGTTCGATTTCGTGGATGACGCGTGACTGGCGGTCAAAAGTCGCTTTGACCCACAAGCCCTCTTTCATCCAGTCATAGCCGCCGCGGCGAAGCGGAGCAGGGTCTAGTCGGTACCGGATGCCGCTGATAATGATGACGAGTACTGAGTTGTATTTGGGTCCTGCCGAAAAGAGTCCGGACGTCGCACCCTCGATTTCCACGTCCTCAACGGCCATACGGTCGATGCGTCCCTCAAGCTGGGCGGGTTCAAGGAGCGGCCCGGCGGGCAGCGGCACAGGCGGGGTCTCCGGTCGTGTTCTGCGGAACAAGATGATGAGTCCGATGGTGAAGAGGACTGGAAGGCCGATAAGGAGCACGATGTACAGGTTGCCTGTGAGGAAGACGATGAACAGGGCAAATATGACGATCGTGGCGAAAACCCAGGAGTTTGTCCGCATGTCAGTCCCTATCCCCGCGCCTGCCTGTGCGAGTCCGCGCGTCGTGCCTACACGCTATAGTTGCACTAATGGTTGAAACCGACACCCCCGGTATTGCCGAACGCGAGGCATCTCCATATCGATTTGTCATCTATGGGCTCGTTGTCCTCATGCACCTCATGCTGGGGATCGCGTTTCTTGCCCCGGCGTCCGTTCTTCCGCTCATCACAGAGTCCTGGGACCTTAGCAAGTCTCAAGGCGGATTTGTCGTCACGAGCATAACGCTCGTGTTCACAGCCGGGACCATCCCAGCCGCAATCATTCTTGCACGATGGAACATTCGCGCAGTGTACGGCATCGGCTGGGCACTATTGGGGATCACGGCGCTCACGCCGTTTCTATCGGGATTCTGGTGGTTTATCGCCCTGCGCTCGATGCAAGGAATCGGAGCCGCCGCCATTACACCCTTAACGGCCTCAATCCTTATGCGATGGGCGCCGCCTCGGGAAGTTCCTATTGCGAACGCTGTCGCGCTCGCCTCTATAACCGTGGGCCTCGCGGTGGCGCAGTACCTTGGTCCGGTGTTGGCAGGCTGGATCACTTGGGAGTGGGCCATTGCCATAGAAGGATTCGTCGCGGCGGCCACTGCAATCTTGTTCGTGGTTCTTTGGCGTGAACGAGCGCCATTAGGGGGTGTGCCGCCCGAGCCGGTGAAGATTGGCGCTATCCTGAGCGTTTTCCGGCGGCGAGAGACGTGGTTAATGTCTTTTGCCGTCGTTGGGCCGTGGGCGCAATTCATCACGCTGAATACCTGGCTGCCCACGTTCTTCGAGGAGGAGCGCGGTTTGAGCCTCGCGATGGCGGGGCTTATGGCGGGTATCTTCTCATTGGCGGGCGCTCCGGCGAACGTTATCGGAGGAGCTATTGCGACGTTCATTGGGCGCCGGCGTCCCGTTATCATCTGGTCCGGGCTGATCGTCGGCGCGGCGGGAATGACGACCATCTATGCCCCGGTGGGGATATTAATGTTCACCGCGGTAATCGTGACCGGCTTCCTGCACTGGTTATATGAGCCATCGCTCTTCACCATCCCAATAGAACTGCCGGGCTCATCCCCTGAGAAGGCGGGGGCAATCTGGGCGGCCATCCTGACGGCGGGCAATGCCTCAAGCTTCATTGCGCCCATCATTGCCGGTTTCATCATTGATGAGACGGGGAGCTTTGTGATTGGCATTGCTGTTATCGCAGTAACCTCGTTCACCCTGTTCATCGCGGGAATTATGTTGCCGGAGACTGGACCGGGTCGACTGAACTCGCCGCACCCTGTGAACTAAGCCGTTCCTATCTGGAGTGCTACACTACAAGCGTTCAATCCGACCCCAAAACACATTGCCTATGGAGTTCAGTGGATGACGTCATCGTCCCGTTCGGCGCTGTTAGGGCCGACGCCTGCCGCGCGCCGCTACTTTCAACAGTTTCTGGGTGAACTCGCGGAAATGACCGACGATGACATGCGGCTGGTTTCGGCAATCGAATCGATGGATCAGGGGGCGCTGTTGGCACTGGGCGACGCGGTGTACACGGCCATCAGCAACGGCGATGCTCCGCTATCCGGAGAAGGCGTGGCATCCGCGCTGCCGGAGGGGCTGGACGGAGCGGGCCTTCGTACCGCCCTGTATATCACCCTGATGAACACCGTCACACGGGAACTGGAGATCGAATCTCCGATTGAGGCGCGGGCGGCGCAGGGCGTTTCGATAGAGGGCAATCTGCTGCCCCGCCTTGGGCATGACCACCTGGTGCTGTCCGCACGGTTCTCACTGGACACCATCCAGGCACAGAAACCGCCCGACACATTCCAGGGAATGGTCGAACTGACTGTTGAGCGGTTGTCGTCGCTGGTGGAGCTGGCCTCGCAGGCGATGATGGGCGCTGACGTTGACCCGTTCGAGACGTTCGAGCACAAGGATTGCGAGAAATGCGGGCACCTGTTGCAGCTTCACGTGGGCTTTGAGAGTTGGGACGACGTGATGGCTGAGCACAACGCATGGTGCCCGGGCAGGCGCGGGCATGAACGCTCCGTGTGATTCTCCCCGCTGATGACCGATTCCACCGGCGTTCGCGTTACGGCCCTGTTGTTGGGGCAAGACTCTTTCCGAGATGAGCGCGGTCGGGCGCACGTCATCGGCATCTTTGACACTGTTGGGGCGCAGCAGTTTCCGATGGCGTTCCAGTTCTCCATCTACTGCCGTTTGCATGGCGAGGGATCGCATCAGCTTATCTTGCGCGTGCTGGACCCCAACGGGATGGAGATTGTGCGAAGTGAGCCGATCACGGCGAATCTACTGCCGATCCAGGGCCACCAATTCTTCATGAGCATCGGCATCCAGGCTGAGAATGACGGTCTGTTCCTGGTGCAAGCGGTGGTGGACGGGAATGTAGCGCAGGAGGCGCCGCTGCTCGTTGAGTCCGGCGATAACGAATGGCACCACGACCCGGACCCACTGCACCTGGGCGGGCCGCCGCCGTCCAACTAGCCGGGGAACCGTCCCATGATTGGGATCGACACCGGCGGGACGTTTACGGATGTCATCCGCGTTGATGATGACGGCTCGATTCGGCTGATAAAGATTCCGTCCACTCCCGCAGACCCGGCCCAATCATTTCTTGCCGGTGTGAAGGAGATTGGTGGGGACGGCGACCATGGCGACGAGGCCGTTCATGGCACCACCGTTGGCACGAACGCGGTGCTTGAGCGACGCGGCGCACGTACGGCGGTCATCACAACGCGCGGCATGGCGGACGTTATCGAGATTGGCCGGCAGGCGCGCAACGATCTCTACAGCCTGCGCGTCACTCGTCCAGTGCCCCTAGTTCCACGTGAACTGCGTTTTGAGATCGATGAACGCGTTACCGCGGAAGGGGATATTCTCAAGGCGCCGAGCGAAGTTGAGCTTGGAGCGCTTGCTGAGTTGGTTGCCGCGTCAGGAGCCGAAACGATGGCAGTTGCGCTCCTGTTTTCCTTCCTTCGCCCGGAGCATGAGCGAGCTGTAAGAGAGGCGTTGAGACGCCGCCTGCCCGCCAACTTTCCCATCTCCCTTTCAAGTGAGGTGGTGCCGGAGTTCCGTGAGTTCGAGCGAACGTCAACAACCGTGCTGAATGCCTATGTCGCGCCCGTCATGCAGTCCTATCTGTCCCGAATCGACGAGACAGTTGAATCGACTGTTCGAATCATGTCGTCCAATGGCGGCAGCATGACCATCGGACAGGCAAGCAGTTTCCCTGTGGAGACGCTGTTGAGCGGACCTGCGGGGGGTGTTGTCGGAGCGTTCGAGGTGGCACGCGCGGCAGGATTCGACCGCATCATCACGCTGGACATGGGCGGCACGTCTACTGACGTTTCGTTGTGCGACGGCGAGGTGCAACGCACGTCTGAAGGCATCATCGGCGGGTATCCATTGCGTGTTCCGATTGTCGACATTCACACGGTCGGGGCAGGCGGCGGGTCTCTCGCAAGCGTGGACGCAGGCGGCGCGCTGACCGTTGGGCCGGAGTCGGCGGGCGCAGACCCGGGGCCGGCGGCGTACGGTCGCGGTGGCGGGCCGACCGTGACTGATGCCAATATCGTGTTGGGTCGGCTGCCTGCAGATAGGCCGCTTGCGGGAAGGATGGCGCTGGACGGCAACGCGGCGCTGGCGGCGTTGACGGGCGTGGCTCAGGGGCTCGGTATCACTCCGCAACAGGCCGCCGCGGGCGTGGTCCGCGTGGCAAACGCCAACATGGAACAGGCGCTGCGCGTCGTTTCATTGGAACGAGGTCATGACCCGCGAGATTTCACGCTAGTGGCGTTCGGAGGAGCGGGGCCGCTGCACGCCTGCGAGCTTGCAGTCGGGCTCGGCATCGGCAGCGTGCTTATACCACGTCTGCCCGGGGCTTTGTCCGCGTGGGGGATGCTGAGCGTGGACGTAACGCGCGACTATTCGAGGACCGCCATGCGTGATCTGTCAGACACGTCTGAGGAGGAGATTGCGCGGTTGTTGGGTGAGATTGAGCAAGACGCGCGGGGAGACCTTGAAGCAGTTGGCCTCTCTTCCGACCAAGCGACATTTTCAGCTTCGGCAGATATCCGTTATCAGGGGCAGGGATATGAATTGTCCATTCCATTGGATGCGCCTGACGGCCTTTCGCTTGAGGAACGTTTTCACACTGCCCACCTGCGCCGCTTCGACCACAGCCATCCCGACTGGCCGACAGAGGTTGTTACGCTGCGTCTCCGGGCAGCGATACGGACGCGTCGCCCTGCGTTTGAAGTCGTGGATGCGGATGGCGGACCGGACGCGAGCCACACATTGCTAGGCGAGACCACGTTGATGGCGGACGAGGGGGAGATTGTCTGCCCACTCTATGACCGCGACGCGCTGCTTGTTGGCAATCTGATCGCGGGTCCTGCCGTGCTCACGCAAACGGATTGCACCACATTCGTGTCGCCGGGGTGGGTTGGCCGCGTGGATGAACACCTGAATCTGATCCTCGAAAGGGCGTCCGCATGAGCGTGGATGCAATCTCACTGGAGGTCTTTCGACGTCTCTTCGCGGCCATCGCGGAGGAGATGGGCGCGGTGTTGGGGCGGACCGCGTGGTCGCCCAATATCAAGGAGCGGCGTGATTTCTCCTGCGCCGTCTTTGACGCCAACGGCCGCATATTGGCGCAAGCGGAACATATTCCCGTCCATCTCGGCGCGATGCCCGCGTCCGTGCAGGCCGCCATCGAGCGGTTCGATACGTTCGCGCCGGGCGACCTCATCGCTCTCAACGACCCGTATCTCGGTGGAACGCATCTGCCTGATCTGACGCTGATCTCGCCAGTATTCATTCCTGATGGCGTTGCGGACGGCGCCACCGGCGAACTCGCGGGGTTTGTGGCGACACGTGCCCATCACGCGGACGTGGGCGGCATGGCTCCCGGATCAATGCCCGCCTCCACGACGATCTATCAGGAGGGATTCATCGTCCCACCGATCAGGCTTGCGAAGGCGGGAACGCTCAATGAGGAAGCGGTCGAGCTATTCATGCGGAACGTCCGTACGCCGGACGAGCGACACGGCGACCTGGCCGCACAGATTGCCGCCAACCGCATCGGCGAGGGACGCTACGAGGCGCTCATCGAGCGGTATGGCTGGGGGACGGTGACGGAGCACGCCGAGGCGCTCATCGACTACGCGGAACGCCTTGTGCGGGCTGCTCTACGGGACATTCCGGCAGGGCGGTACACGTTTGAGGACGACATGGAGCCCCCGACGTCCGGCGCAGAGCGGCCTCGTATTTCGGTAGCCATCACGAGCGACGGCGACGGGTCGGTCATTGTGGACTTCACGGGCACGTCGGCGGAACAGCCGCTCAGCAATATCAACGCCGTGCGCGCCGTGACCGTTTCAGCGGTGCAGTACTGCGTGCGTTGCCTGGCCGGGCCGCGGGCTCCGGCCAATCACGGCTCATTCGCGTCCGTGGAGGTGATTACGCCGGAAGGATCGCTGGTCAATCCGCGTCCCCCGCGCGCCGTCGCTGCCGGGAATGTGGAGACATCGCAGCGGATAGTCGATGGTGTATTTGGGGCGCTGGCAGACGTGCTGCCCGAAAAAATTCCTGCGGCCAGCCAGGGAACGATGAACAATGTAACCATCGGCGGCACTGACCCACGTACAGGCCAGCCTTTCGCCTACTATGAGACGCTCGCGGGCGGCGTCGGCGCGAGTCCGGACGGGCCGGGCGAATCCGCTATCCACAGCCACATGACCAATACGCTCAACACGCCCATCGAGGCGCTGGAGTACCAGTATCCGTTCCGCGTGCTGGAATACGGTGTGCGGCGCGGCTCCGGGGGCGAGGGACGATTCAGCGGCGGGGACGGTCTTGTCCGCACTGTGGAATTCCTGGGCGATGCGACGGTCTCGCTGCTAACGGAGCGGCGCTCACGTGGGGCGTGGGGCCTTGCGGGAGGACACGATGGGGCACCCGGCCGCAATATGCTGCGTAGAATAGAAAGTGACCAAGTTGAGGAGTTGCCTGCGACAGTCACCATTGACGTTGCCCGCGGTGACAGGCTTACCATTGAGACGCCCGGCGGCGGTGGTTGGGGCGCGTTCGACTTAGCACCATGAACATGGAGGAGGCGGACCTGTGAGCATACGATTGCAGACGTGGCCCGGCGCCATGCTCGGCGCGCTATTGGTGGCGGCGTTGATGATGCTGGTCGTCGCGTGCGGCACAGAAGCTGCGGATGACGCGCCTGCAGACTCGCCCACTGCTGATTCATCTGCTGACGCCTCGCCGGAGATCGGTAACCGCGTCGGCAATCTCGCGCCGGACTTCTCCGTCACAACCACAGACGGAGTCACTCGCTCATTGACCGATTTCAAGCAGGCCAATCAGCCTGTCGTCGTCTATTTCTTCGCAAGTTGGTGACCGTCCTGCCGGTCTGAGTTGCAGACCGCCAAGAATGTTTACCCTGACTACCAGGATGAGGTTGCTTTCATCGCCGTCGATGTCGATCCGTCGGAGAGCGAAGAAACGATCATCTCGTACGCGGAACGCCAGGGATACCCATGGGAAATGGCAGTCCATCACGGCGATGTGATGTCCACGTTTGGCATCAGGAGCCAGCCGTCGAAGGTGTTCATTGATGGTGATGGCGTCATCACGCTGCGCCAGCTCTCTCGCACCATGGGCGAGGGTAACTGGCGCGAGGCGCTGGACGCGGTGACGGCGTAGGATTGGCGGCGACGGACTAAGTAATGCTGCCGCACGCCGTCCGCCCTGTTGTTGTAGCGCAGTTCGTTGTGCTCATCATGGCGGTAATCCTGGTGATTGGCGCCGTTGCTTGTGAGCGGACCGACGAGGCAGGGCCGCCGACACGGCCGACCGCCCCGCCGGCGTCTACATCCGTTCCCGAAGACACATCTGAAGGCTCGATCAGTCTCGCAACGCCGGATGAGGCCGCCTCGCTTGATGAGAGTACAACGGTTGAGGGAACCATTGCGGCGGAACCCGGCGTCACGCCTCCCGCCCTGCTACCCGGAACTGCGGAGCCGACCGCTCCCGCGGTGAGAAGCGGCACAACGCCGGAGAGCGAGGGTCCGCCACCGACGGAAGAACCTACCTCCCCAACACAGACTGAAGCCTCGCCTACCGACACGCCGGTGCCGCCCACCGCTACACCGGTGCCTCCTACAAACACGCCGGAGCCTCCCGCGCCGCCGACGGGCAACCGCATTGGGCAGTCAGCGCCGGACTTTGAGGTGACGACTATTGACGGTGCCACGAAATCATTGACGGACTACAAGCAGGGGAACAAGGCTGTCGTCCTCTACTTCTTCTCGAGCACTTGACCGATATGCCGGTCTGATTTGCAGGCCTTGAAGAGTTTGTACGGGGATTACTCGGATCGCGTTGCCGTTCTCGGCATCGCTGCGAGTCCAATCGACGACGAGAACTCTATCCGCCAGTATGCTCAACGGCAGGGGTATACATGGGATATGGCGGTTTTTGATACCGATGTGTCGAGAACCTACGGCATCAACCAACACGCCTCCGGCGTTGCTATAGACGGCAGCGGAGTCATCACCTTCAAGAAGGGCTATCGCGACGGCAGTCTCTCCACTCGCGAATGGCGTGAGATTCTGGATGAGGTGACGGGCGGTTAGCGCTACACCCCCAGGAACTTCCGCGTTACTTCGATGAACTCCTGTGGCTTGTCTACGGTGACGACGTGGCCGGCGTCCGGCACGTCCACCCAGGAGAGGTTCTTTGCCGTTGCGATCATCTTGTCCCGGAGCTTGTCGTCCAGCAGGGGGCTTTCCAACCCGCGCACCTCGAGGATCGGCTGCTCGATGGTCTCCAGCGCCTTCCAGTAGCGGTTAATCAGCGTCTCATCCGTGCCGTCCGCGAGCGGGACGTTGAATAGAGCGGCGTCCGCCCTCCACGTCCATGTGCCGTCAGACGTCTGCTTCAGCTTCTCCTCAGTATCCTTGCGGAGTCGCGCATCGGAGGCCCACGGGTTGCCGTCGCGCGCAAAGGCGAATGCCTCATCGACGCTTGCAAAGGACATGGGCGTTGGCGGGCGGTTGCCCCATTCCTGCTGTGCGCGCTCACTGGATTCAGGGCCGATGTCCACGATGACGATGCGTTCCACCTTTTCAGGGTGCTTTTCGCCGGTGTAGAGCAGAGAGTGCCAGCCGCCCATGGAGAGGCCGACAAGCACAAATCGGTCGAAGCCCAGTGCGACGACCAACTCATCAAGGTCCTCGACGAATCGATCACGCATGTAGCCGGTTGAGGCGTGCTCACTCTCGCCGTGGCCGCGCTGATCGATGGTGACGACGTGGAAATTGGGGGCCATGGCCTCCGCAAACTCGTCCCAGATATGAGCCTGCCCCGTGTGGCCGTGCAGGCACACCATCGGCATCGCGCCCTCATTGCCGTAGTCGAAATAGCGTAGACGTACGCCGTTCACCGTGACGTGCTTCTCTTGTACTTGTGTGGCGGTCATGTCCCAGTCCTCCCCGTCGTTTGCTGTCTAATCCCCCAAACCGACGCGGCTATTGTAACAAGGGTGGCTGGCCGAAGGGTGCTACTGTCCCCAGACGGTGGTGTCCGGGAAGAGGTCTACCCAGGCGAACCAGAATGAGGGCGTTGTGGGGATCTGGATGAGGCTTGCGCCCTCCAGCGGGCCGGAGATTGCCTCGCCCGTGCTAGCGCTCCAGATGGAACCCGTCTCGCGGTCACGCATCACCGGGCCGGAAACAGTCGGGGCGTCCCCGATTTGAGCCTCGTTCGCCTGCTCAAACGTCAGAACCTCCGGCGCGTTCATGCCGAATGGCCCTTGTGCGATTTCGTAGGCCTCATCGTCCAACAGACGACTCCACGCCGCCGCGAATCCCGCCTCCGGTTCATGGATGACGACGATTTCCAGTCCGCCGAGGATATCGTTCGCGATAGGTGTCTCGGCAAGGTCATCGTAGGCGTAGGCGCGCCTGGCCGTGCCGATCTCCACGCCCAATACGAGTTCCTTGATTTCAAGCCTGAAATCACGGACGTTTCGGCCGAGGATCCCGGCGGACGGGTCCGTATAGTACGAGTCGTAGGTGTCCCTCTGAAAGCGGCCGCGCTTGTCCAGCACCTGCGTCTCGGGGTACAGCGCTTTCCATGCCTCCCACGACATTAGCCGTGATGCCACAAGCTCCAGTTCCACGCCCTCAAGCGGGCCGGAGAGGGCGGTGCCGTACGCCTGGCTCCATTCCGAGTCCGTCTGGTCATCGAACATGACCAGGTTGTTGAGGATGAGCTTGCCGGAGACGCCGAATGTCAGCAGTTTCCCCTCCACCTCTCGGCCATACACGATGGCCGTATAGCAGAGCGGTCACCACGTGACCGCAAGCGGCATTCCTCCTACCGTGTCATTCACGATCTCGTGGCGGCTGAGCATGGCGACGGGATAGGCGCGGGCGTCCCCATCGAGCTCAACGCCGATGATCGGCTCATCCGCGTTCATCCAGGCCTCGGCTCCGGCGGCGTCCACGAACTCCGGCGCGCGGATCGCGGGGATGGCGTCCTTGGCGAGGACTGTCACCACGTCCAGATCACGCTCGATAGTGGTCGGCGTTACGGCCGACTGTCCCGTAGAGGGTGTTGATGCCGCAGATTGGGACGACGACGTTGAGGCGGGCGATTCAGGGGTGGCGGTCGGGTTCCGCGTTTCAACGACAGGTTCGGCCTCGTAGGTGACCTGTATGGTTTCCTGTTCAACGCCACCGATATTGCAGGCGGCGAATGTGAAGAATGCAGCCGCGCTGAGGACGATGGTTATGAGGGTCGGCCTGAAACGTCCGAGGGTTCGTAACATACTTCAGTCTAAAAGGGTAACGGTGACGATGGCGGTGCCGATGCTTGCCGCTGAAGTAATGACTGCTGAGCGGAGGAGACCCTTTATCTGTTCCATATATCCAGTCTAAAGGGCACCACAAACGGTCGTTCCGGGTCTCGTAGGGGTGTCTGCGTTGACGCTACGCACGGGCGCTCCTATTCTGAGCGTGATTGCTCCTAGTCCGCGAAATGAGGATGTCATGACAAACGGGACAGGCTCCGGAGGGACGGGCGCGCTGCACGGGCTGACCGTACTTGACCTCACGGGACCGCAGGGACAGCCGTGTGGACGGATTCTTGCCGACCTCGGCGCGGATGTCATTCTCATCGAGCCGCCGTCCGGAAGTCCCTCCCGCCGAATGGCCCCGTTCGCGCACGGCGAGGCGGGTCCGGACAACAGCCTCTTCTTCGTCCACTTCAATACCAACAAGCGCGGCATCACGCTTGATCTTGATTCGGAGCAGGATAGGGCGCGCTTACTTGAACTGGTCAGGAACGTGGACGTTGTTCTCGAATCCGGCCATCCCGGCGAGATGGAGGCCCGTGGCCTCGGCTACGACGATCTCGCCGCTATCAATCCTGGCATCATCGTCACGTCCATCACGCCGTTTGGGCGCACGGGCCCGTACCGCGACTTTGTGGGCGCGGATATTGCCGTGACCGCGTTGGGTGGCTCCGTCTACCCGGAGGGCGAAGCAGAGGGCCCTCCCGTCACCATGCCCCGCTACCAGGGATTCCAGCTGAGCTCCATCCATGCCGCGTTCGGCACACTCATCGCCCTGTGGCATCGGCGTACCACGGGCCGCGGCCAGCATCTCGATGTTTCCATGACCGAGGTACACGCTCATAAGACCATGAACCTCATGCGCTATGCCGCGATGAGCGAGGTCATGCCGCGACGCGGCAGCAAGGGCGGAATCGGCCCAACCCAGTATTTCCAGGCCTCCGACGGTGTGTGGGTACAGCTTGCGTTGACCTCGCCGCGGCAATGGGTTGAGTTTGCCAACTGGGTCAACCATCCAATGCTGCTCGACCCTGCAATGCGTGAGTTGAGCGGACGGGACAGTAAAGCAGACGAGATTACGGCCATTGCCGGAGAATTCATCAGCACGATGACTGCTGAGGAGTACCTGAGCGGCGGCGTGGAAAGGCACGTCACTGTCGCCCCTGCCAACACGCCGGCGGATTTTGCCGCGCACCCGCACGCGGAGGTCTACGGATTCTTCTCGCCAATGGAGCATCCCGTTCTGGGCAAGTACATGATTCCGGGCGGGACGGCTCGCTTCGGCGCGAGTCCCCTGAGTGTTCGTCGCCCTGCGCCCATGCTCGGACAGCACCAGGATGAGGTCCTCGGCGCTGCGCCTGTCGAGCGCCAGGCTGTCCCTGTTGGGGGTTCAAACGGAGCAAGCGATTCCGGCCTGCCGCTGGACGGCGTGCGGATTCTCGCATTCGAGCGTGTTTGGGCTGCGCCTTTCGGCACGCGATTCATCGCCGATTATGGCGCGGACGTCATAAAGGTGGAATCCACCAAGTTCGCGGACGGACGCGTTCACGATCGTGAGGGCAACCCGACGGCATGGCGCAGCACCAACGCGAGCTACGGCGAGAACAATCGCAACAAGAGGTCCATCGCGATTGATCTGCATACACCGGACGGGCAGGAGCTGTTCAGGCGGCTTGCGGCAGAGGCAGATGTTGTCGTGGAGAACAACGCGCCGGGCGCTATAGACCGATTCAACATCAACTATGACTTGCTCAAGCAGGTTAACCCGCGCCTGATCATGGTCAGTTGTCCCGGCTACGGCGCGATGGGGCCGATGAGGAATTTTACGGCTGTCGGCCAGTGCCTCACCTCGTTCACCGGGCTTGGCTACCTGTGGGCGCAGCCGGACGCGCAATGGCCCGCTCGCGGCAGGAATGCCTACCCCGACTTCATCACCGCCGGCAACCTCGCCCTTTCCATCATGGCTGCGCTTCACTACCGCGACCGCACCGGGGAGGGTCAATACATCGAGATTCCGCAATTCCAGGCCACCGCGAGCATGATCGGCATGGCGTTCCTTGAGACACAGTTCGGCGCGGAGTCGGCGGAGGCGTGGGGCAACCGCGATCCGAATGCCGCCCCGCAGGGTGTCTACCAATGCGGCGGGGGCGACCGCTGGTGCGCCATCTCCTGCCCGGACGACGACAACGCGTCATGGCGCGCGCTGACGGAAGTGATTGGGCGGCCGGAGCTTGCCGACGATCCTCGTTTCGCAACGTTCGTGGATCGGCAGGCCAACCACGATGCCCTCGACGAGGAGATCTCGGCGTGGACGCGAACCCGTTCCGCGCACCAGGTTATGTACTCTTGCCAGCGCGCCGGCATCGCTGCGGGCATAGCGGCCACCGGCGAGGACCTGTACCTCGATCCGCAGTTGCGCTCCCGGGGGTACGTCGTTGAAGTGAACCACAACGTTCCGGGCCCCGTTGAGCACCCGGGCATGACGATCCATTTCAGCGAATCACCCGGTCGCGTTCGCATGGGGGCGCCCACGCCCGGCCTCCACACGCGGGAGGTCCTGACGGAATTGTTGGGGCTGTCCGACGAGGAATACGCGGGGCTCGAAGAATCCGGCGCAATCGGCTAGCGCCGCCGCTAGCCGCGTCCGTTCACAGCGCGCCATGACAGGCAGGCGGCTTCCCCGGCAGATGACTGTCGTCCCGGCCTATCGGCTTGAAGGTTATTTTGCCGAGCAGGCGCTTAACCAGGTTGAGCAGCCCCCGCTTGAATCGTTCAAACAACGGCTGCGCCTCTATATCCACCGTTTGCTTGCCGGAGAGCAGACAACGTTCATCGACATCGGCGAACACTGGACGATGACGCAGACAGGCGATCCTGAACTCAACGCATTCATCCGCGCGGTGAATGCCACGGACGCCCTCTCGCCACGCGGAATCGTCGAAGACACGCTGTACAAGTGCTCGCAGGCGCTGCCACGTCCGGACCTGTCCGCCCGTGTCGTCATCCTGATGGGAGATGGTGAAAGCCGGGGACTGACACAGGCGATGCAGTACGCGAACGGCGTCAGCCTCAGCTCCGGCGTCACGCTCCTGTTTGTGTGGCCCGCGCACAACTGGACGGAGACGCTTGCCTATATAACGGCTCACGAGTACGTCCACCTTGTCCGCAATTGGCTCTTCCCACGCGGCCTCACCGGTGGTCGCATGATCTACGTCAAGAACAATGAGCCGGACACACTGTTGGACGCAATGGTGACCGAGGGGATTGCGGATGTCTTTGCGGGTGGCATTGTGCCGGAGCATCGGCCGCACTGGATCTCAGCGCTCCCGTCGGAGGTTGAACGCGCAATCTGGCCCAGCGTGGAGAGCCGACTGGACGATACCGATCCGCTAGAGATTCGTCGATATCTGTTTGGAGACGATGATCGTGTGCCTGTATGGACGGGTCATGCGATTGGCTACGCCATCGTGCAGTCCTACCTTGAGTCGCATCCGGAGGCGCGCGTGGCGTCAATCATCGGCCTGCCTGTGCGCACGCTCTTTGAGGAGAGCGGCTACGTGCCCGGCGGTCGGGAGGCTTAAGCAAGAGGGGCGCGGCATATGCCGCGCCCCTCTCTGACATGACTGCGGGCGTTCCTTGCCTGCCGTGTCCCGCAGCAGATGGACGAAGAGCGGGACGGGGAGGAGTGGCAGGTCAGATTGTCACGCCCGGTGTGTCTTCTTATTTGCCCCAGCGTTGATGGCCGAATCCCTTTCCATGGCGGCCGAATCCGCGACCGAACGAGGCTCCGTCCGGCCTGTCGTCGTACCAGTCCAGGTACTCGTCGGCCTCGTCTTGTGTGATCTTTCCGTCCTCAACGGCTGCGTCAAGCTTCTCTTCCAGCTTGTCGCGGTAGGCCTGTTCCCATTTCTCCTTCCACGCCTCTTTCGTCTCTTCCCGCGCCGTTTCCATTGCGTCGCGAACCGTGTCCTCATCCTCGTCGAGAATCTCAGCTACACGCTCAACGAAATCATCGAAAAAACTGTTCTTGTCGTCGTCATTGGATTCCTGGGCTATCACGACCGTGGTCGCCACTCCCAGCGCAAGCAGTCCCGCCAGCGCTCCAATGATTAGAAATACTCGTTTCCTCACCCGCTGCTCCTCCTCGGGGTCGCCATGCGTGCCCCTAAAGAGGGCTTACACGGTCGCCGGTGTTGGCTGTGTGTGAATGACCGGTCAAAGAAGAAAACGCAGCCTCGATACGCGAGGTTAGCAGCCCCAGGGGAATTCCCAAGCCGACATACCGCAGAAGACACTCTTCCAGGCCCGACGCCAGAACGCGGCGGACCAACTGCTTGAACAACCATTGTTGGATCGCGAACTTTAAAACAATTTGACCGGCTTTGTGTGGCGTAACTAGAATGAATCTCACCCGCTAATGGCCGCAGCGTCGCGGATAACTCGGGTACTGTGGGCGGTTAGCTCAGTTGGTTAGAGCGCAGCGTTGACATCGCTGAGGTCAGAGGTTCAAATCCTCTATCGCCCACCATTTTTCTCTGAATTGTCGTGTCGAGATATGCCTCGACGGACTTTGAGCGCGAGGGGTGATTCATGACCGGATGGCGTGTGCGCGTACTTACGGCGATTACGGGTGTCATTGCCGCGTCATCGCTATTGCTAGCGGCGGGGTGCAGTGACCCGGAACCCACCCCAACGCCGCAGCCAACGGCAACCCCCGCACCCACCGCATCGCCCCAACCGACGGCGACACCCCAACCAGCGCCCACACCTGTTCCAACTGCCACCCCACAGCCGACGCCGACACCCCGGTCGCTCCCGCTGACCGCTGAAGAAGTGTATGAACTTGTCAGCAGATCCGTCGTCCGTGTTGAGACTCCAATCACGCTCGGAACTGGCGTATTGATTGAAGGCGGCTACGTCGTCACAAGCGCCCACCTCGTCCTACCGTACGCACATGTCAACGTGACGTTGGCAGACGGCCAATCGATTCCGGATGCGCCCGTTGCGCATGTCGACTATCTGACAAACACAGCGGTACTCGGGCCGTTTCCGCCCGTAGCGGAGCCCTTGTCGATTGCAGAAGCGACCAACCTCAAGACGGGCACGACCGTTTATCTTGTCGCGCATCAGTGGCATGAGGGGGCTGATCCGGAACCGTCGATGACGCAGGGGATCATATCCGGCACGGCCCATTGGGCAGCGGCCAATCTCACGCTCTTCCAGACGGATGCGGGCGTGAAGGCAGGCCATCACGGCGGCGCGCTCGTCACGGAGACGGGAGCGCTGGCCGGGATCAGCGGGCTCGTCGGCCCGGACGCGCCAATTCCACTAATCCCCCATGCAGATAGCCTCCTCACGAAGATTGAGCCGCTGCTCGGCGGAGAGGACGTTTCTGACCTGGGAGATCGGCTGCTTCGGGCAGAGCACGAACTCAGTGATGGCGAGGGCACACTTGTCGCCCGGCTTGGGCAGCACGGTTACGCAATAACCGGCCCGCTTGGAGAGACAGTCACCATCGACGTGACGAGCGACAATGATGTTTTTCTCATCGCATGGGATTTCATCGGTAATCACATCGTGAGTGTTGACGAGACGAACACCGGCACTGAGACACTGTCACTGACCATCCGTGAAGATAGTCCCTATGTGGTCTTCGTTGAGCAATACGCGCGAAGTGAAACAGAGTATGAGATCAGCAGCAGCCACGGGTTGTTCCCACTGATCGATCTCGATGACGGAACGGTTGTCGAGCCGGGGCAAAGTGTCATCGGTGCTCTGGATAACCCTGCTGATCATGACCTGTTCTTTATCGAGCTCGAAGAAGGCGATGCTATCGTCGTGGACGTTGAGGCGGCTGCCATTGATCCAGTCGTGTTCGTTGGTCGTGACGATGTTTCATCGCGCCTGATGCGGAGCGACGATGACGGCGGACACGGATTGCTCAACCTGGATGCCAGTCTCATTTACGAGGCGTCGAGGACGGGTCGCCACGCGATCCTGGTGGCGGACTCCCGGCACACCCGATCCGCCGGTTACGTTCTCAAGGTTACGAGGGATTCCACCACCAAAGATGAGACTCAGGCCGATTCGGTTAGGCAGGCTTAGGGTGTAAAATTTAGTGTCCGACCCCACCAGGGAGGCGGAGAGACGGCGGTTGACCGTGCCTCCACCTCGAGGATTGTTTCCGCGCCGCAAGAATCGTCGGCAAGGAGGGAGAGATGAAGCACCCAATTGTTGCGATCCTTTTGCTCGTCGTGTCCAGCATGCTAATTTTCGGGGCTGCGGTGGGCTGCGAAAGTGACGATGAACCCGAGACCTACCGCATTGGTGTCATGGAGGCTCTCACCGGCCCCGGCGAGACGTATGGCAATGTGTCCAACCGGGCGAAGCAGTTGGCGCTGGAGGAGATCAACGAGGCCGGCGGAATCAATGGTACGCCGCTTGAGTTGGTGGTTGAGGACTCCAAGTGCAATGCCCAGGACGCAATTACTGCCTATAACAAGCTGACGGACGTGGATGACATCAAGATCATTCTTGGCACGTCCTGCAGCGGCGCAATGTTGGGCGTCGCTCCACTGGCTGAAGAAGACGGCGTTGTGCTCTTCTCCTCATCGGCGACCAACCCGGATATCGCAGACGCGGGGGACTTCATCTTCCGCACCGCGATCAGCGATGAAAAACTGGGCATAGAGACAGGCAACCTCCTGTGGGCCGACGGCATTCGAACGCTCGCCACGATCTCCGAGTCGACTGACTACGCGGAGGGAGTGCGACGCGGCGTTTCAGAGCGGTTTGAGGTGCTCGGCGGGCAGGTGGTGGCTTCAGAACGCTATCAAACGGAAACGCTGGACTTCAGAACGCAACTAACTCTCTTGCGGGAGAGCAACCCGGATGCGTTGATGGTAGCCGCGCAAGGCGAGGCCAGCGCGGGCTCGATAATCAAGCAGGCTCGGGAGATTGGGTATGACGGCCCAATCTATAGCGAGGTTGTCTCGATCGGCTCGACGGCCCTCGAAGTGGCCGGAGAGGCGGCGACGGGGCTCAAGGCCGTGATCGCCGACCTGGATCCTGGCATTGCGAAGGGCCAGAGCGTCCTTCAGAATTTCCGCGCCAAGTATGACTACGTCACGTTGCCTTGGTACCTGGGCTCCGCTTACGACAGCGTGTACATCGCGGCGGAATGCCTCAAAGAGACGGAGGACGACCAGGATACGGAAGCATTCCGAGATTGCCTCTACGATGTCACGTGGAGCGGCGCGATCGGCGAGAATTATTCCTTCGACGAGCGCGGTGAGGTTGTCGGTCTCTCCAACGTCGTGATTGAGATTCTCCCGCTTGCAGAGCGAACCGAGCAAAACCAGGGCTATCGTGTCCTGGGCCCCGCCCCCGCCTGAAAGCCGGACTGGTCCTGAGAATTACGGGCGGCGCTCCCGACACGGGAGCGCCGCCCTTGTTATCTAGGCAGGAGCGCTGTGTTCCTCGACAGGCTCGACGCGCACGTCCGGCAGCCAGCGCAGGAACTTCGGCAGATACCAGTTGCGCGCCCCAAGCATCTCCATCGTCGCCGGCACGAGCACTGACCGCACCAGTGTTGCGTCCAGGAGAATCGCGACCGAAAGGCCGAAGCCGACCTGCTGGTTGATGATTGTTTGGCCGGAGGCGAACGCGCCGAAAACAGCAACCATGATGAGCGCCGCGCCGGTGATCAGGCCGGCCGTCTCACGGAGGCCGAACGCCACAGCCTCACGGTTGTCGCCCGTCTGGTCAAAGCGTTCCCGGATGCGGCTTAGCAGGAAGACGTGGTAGTCCATCGACAGCCCGAACAGTATCGAGAACAGGAACAGCGGAATCCAGACATCAATGACCGCTGCTTCCTGGAACCCGAGGAGATCCCTGCCGTAGCCCTTCTGGAAGACCAATACCAGCAGCCCGTACGCCGTCCCGACGGACAACAGGTTCATGAAGACGGCCTTGATCGGGATTACGATGGAGCGGAATACCAGCATCAGGATGAGGAAGCTGACGCCGAGAACAAATGCGAAGACGATAGGCGTATAGCGGGCGACGACGTCAAACACCTCCGCCGCAACGGCGGAATTGCCTCCTACCAGCACCTCCGCGTCCACGCCGTCGAACGCCGCCGGAATGTGCGTCTCCCGGATGGTGTTCACCGCATCGACGGCGGCATGGCTCGCGGGCTCGCCGGGGATAACGACCCGCAGCAGGCCAAGGTCATTGGCGGGGTTTGGTTCGAGCAGTGTCGGCAGTGGGAACGTGGGGTCGGCCAGCAGTGCGCCCTGGAGTTGCTGTATTGCGCCGGTGACGCTCGGGTCGGTCAGGTCACCGTCAATAACGACCTCCGTCGGATTGATGAGGCCAAAAGAGAACTCTTCCTCCATGACAAAGAAGGCCTCCCTGGTTTCGGCCTCCTCGGGAAAGACATCCACGCCGTTTAGACCGGTCTCGATGTCGAAGTAGAAGTACGTGGCGACAAGCATCGGAACGCCGACAAGCACGACACTCAGCAAGGGGTTGCGCATGACGATATGGGTAATGCGATCCCAGAAGCCGCCCTCATGGTTCGGTCTCGCACCAGATTCAGACCGCCCGAACCTGGGAATCGACAGCGTGTTGATACGTGTTCCCATAAGGGCAATGACTGCGGGAAGGAGGGTCAGGCTGGCCGCCACGGCGATGATGACGACGAGGATTGCGCCGATGGCGAGCGACTGGAAGAATCCGAATGGGACAACGAACATGCCGCAGAGGGCAACAACAACTGTGGCGCCGCTGAACAAGACGGTCCGGCCCGCAGTTGCGCCCGCCTTTACTGTTGCGTCAAAGGCGGACAGCCCTCTTCCCAACTCCTCCCGGAATCGCGAAATGATGATAAGGGAATAGTCGATACCCACCGCGAGGCCAATCATGATGATCATCAGCTGGACGAAGAAGACCAGCTCATAGAACTGCCCGATTACTGCCGCAATGCCCAGCGCGGCAACCACGCAGACGAGTGAGAGGCTAATAGGCACAAGCGCAGCGACAACAGCACCGAACAGCAGAACGAGGATAATCAGCGCGACCGGAATGCCGACCCTTTCACCTTGCTGCAAGTCTCTCTCAGAAAGCTCATTGCGCTCGAGAGAGATGCTGGAATCACCGACCGTCAGGACGCGGAATCCATCCTTGCCATTCTCCTCTTTCGCAAGGTCAAGCAGATAGTGAACATTGTCTTCGGCGTCCTGCAGGTCGCCCGTCATGATGACGGGAACCAATGCCGTGCGGCGATCCTGCGACACGAGGACGGCGGCCTGCAGCGGATTCACCTGGCTGAGCTCGTAGAAGTTCACTACTTGCTCAACGACGTCATCGCCCAACGATTGAATCTGTCCTGTTAGCGATGTAACGCGTGCCTGGAATGCGGGATTATCAACGGTCAGACTTTCGGACTGGACGATGACCATCTCTGTAATGGGCTTCGGCCCACGCATCCGATCCTCAAGCAGTTGCTCCGCCCTTTGGGATTCGAAACCGCTGCCCAATTTCAGTTCCGTAGTAAATGCGCTGGACAGCAGTTGCCCGCTGAGGCCCATACCAATCAACGCGACAATTATCCAGACGGCAATTGTGACCAGAGGCCTACCGGCGCTGATGCGGGCGAGTCGTTCAGTCATGAGGGCGTCCCTTCCCGGGGTTCCTTGGTGCGAAGGACAAGACGCCCTTAATGTGCATCGCCGACTAGCGGCGATGCAAGGGTGGCAACGAACGGCGGACTATGTCACGGGCTATGCGTCATTCAATGAAGCCACGCTGAACACGACGGAGAAGGGCTTGCAGTAGATGACGACGCTGCCCATGGCGGAGACGTCCACGCCGGCGGGAATCGTGTAATTCTGATCGCCGCGATTCCCCTTGAGCGGACCGAGATCCACATAGCCGGGCTGCTTAACGTCTGGCGAGCGCATCGGATCAGGGTGAGGGGAGAGAATGACGTGCAGGGCCGGGCCGTTTGTCACGTTCAGGTCTTCAAGCCTCAGCAGCAGACCGCCTCCGGGCGCTGAATAAATCGTCGCGTCCCCGCTGCCCCTGTGGAAGCTGTCGGCGTCACGGAACCTTCCGGCCTTGAGCGCCACCGGTCCGCCCTGCTGTTCCATGACCGAGGCCATGGCGGGCGCCATCATGTCCGCCGCCTCCGCCATGCTGGCCTCGTCCGTAGCGGCTGCTCCCATCGCTAACCCCTGCACCATGTCTGACATCATTTCGCTCTCGACAGCGGTGACTGAGTCACCCGCCATGACCATGGACGATGCGGTCATCGACGAACCGGACGGAATCTCTTCCGACATGACCGGTCCGTCCACCATCGCCATGCCGGCCATGACGCTCTCGATCTCCTCGCGTTCCATGCCCTCAGGCACAACGGCCTGCGCGGCGAATGGAAACTCCTCTTCAACGGTGACGTTGATGAAGAGGGGAGATGCCAGAGACCAGGTGAGGAATAGCCCAATCAGGACGACTGGCGCGCCTCCGATTGCGAACGGCACGCGATGCTCCCAGGCGTAGCGATGCCACTCCTTTTTCACAACGAGCCAGGCGAAAGCGGCGCCAATCAGTATGGCGCCAACTGCTATGAAGAACCTGTATTCATAGAGGCTTGGAAGGGCGCGTTCAAGGTCGCCGAAGGTGGGCATTGGATCCGTTCCTTTCCGTGTGTTGGATTCCTTGATTCCATCCTAGCCCCAGTTGCAAAACCGCCGACTGACTGTGTCAAGCTGTTGCGCCGCTGTTTTATCATTAAATGGTCGCCAGGGTGGCGACGGGAAAGCGCGTGGGAAAGTGGGACGAAGGAGGCCATAAGTATGGTAGTTGCGTTGCGCCCGGAAACGGATGAGACGGCTGCTCCCGGGCATGCAGAGCTCTTTGAATCGTTAAGCGAAGAGCACCAGAAAAATGTGGTGCGGTGGGCCCTTGCCAACAGGGCACGCGTTTCAGAAGAAGCGCGTGTCTCTCTCAACAATGCTCTGATCGGGAATGTCTCTGTTCGCGGTTTTCGTGAATCCAACGTGCCGGATGCCCCGGCCATCATGCTGATTCAGCCCGTGCGAAACGCGGCACTTGTAATTGATGTCATTGCTCAGTCCGTACTGACCGTGTGGTGGGAGTCACGAGCGGAACTGCGTGGCTTCGTGGAGGCAGCCGTCGAGAATGCGGCCCAAAGCGATGGTTCCACGCATGGCGCGCCCAGTGAGAGTCTTTCGGCAACCCTCGCCTCGGCGCATCCTCAGTATTCATCGGACGACGTGACCCTGATGATCACGCTGGTGATGAGTGAGCGTTCCATCGTGGACGAGGAATCGCATGACGAGGAACCGCACGAGGAGGTAGCGACAACAGATGCCCAGCGCATTTTCGACGACTTCTTTGTTGAGCTTCGCTCCCTGCCGGCGAGCTATCCGGAATGGGATGGGCCGCTAAGCCGGCTCATGGAAGAGATCGCTGAGCTCAAAGCCAACAAGACCAGGGAAATTGAAGAGGCGGGCGGCCCCGGCAGCCGCATTGTTGAAGTCGTGGACGCTCATACCGATCTCCTTTCGTTCTTCGAATGGACCGTGGACGAGCGGCTACAAAACACGACGGGCCCATGGGACGATGCGGAGTCCGTCAGCAAGGCCATCGAGAATCTTGCCGAGATCCTGGAACGATACGAGACGGTGCGTGAGACGGGCGCAACCTACGGCGAGGAAACACGGCGAGCGGCGGAACGCACCGAATTCCAGGGGGAGATTGTAAAGGCACTCGCTGCGCTGGAAGAGGCAGCGGTTATGCCGACGCCGGAACCCATAATCGAAGAGGTTGTCCCAGTGGAGGATACGTTTGTGGAGGATGATTCCGAGGCAGAGACGTCCATGACGGGCGAATCGGCCGAGATCGCCGCTGTAACGGATGACCTGGAGAGACAGTATCTGCGTGACATGCTGGAGGCGCTGCAGCGGGAAAACGCCGACCTTAAGGCCGCGCAGGATGTTGCTCATAGGCAGATCACGGAACTGAATACGGCAGCCGAAGCGGTGCAGAAGGGTTACCAGGCCCTTAAGCAGGAACATACCGATCTTCAAGATGAGGCGGAAGAGGCCGTTCGCAGAAACGAGGAGACGCAGGAGGAGCTTGCTTCCCCGCCTGACTTTGGTGATGTGGCTTCCGTTCTGGATTTCGCCGAGGACCGCTGGCCGAACGAGCTGAGGCTCGCGCTCAACAACAACTCAGACCACAAGTTGTATTTCGATCAGCCGAACCAGGTGTACAGCGCCCTGGAGTGGCTGGCCACGACGTACCGCAATTCCAAGACAGGTGAAAAGCCCGTGGGCAACCTGGATGTCTCGCTATTCACGACGTGCGGGTGGCGATACCGCCCGTTCCAGCCTGACGCCGCGCCCGGCAAGTACCGCTCTGATTATCAGACGACCGATGACGGGACGAAATACATCCTGGATGAGCATATCGGCCGTGGCACCGGACGCACGCCGGGACAGATTCGCGTCGCCTTCGCCTGGGACGAGGAGCGCAATATGGTGGTTGTCGGATACATCGGTCGCCACCAGCGCCCCAGCGGCACCTAGCAAGCAAAACACTTACCTCGATGGAGGATGAGCATCTCGGGGGCGGCCCAGCGGGCCGCCCCCGAGAATTTTTTGAGATTCGCATACGGAAAGGCGGCGACCCAACCGGTTCACTAGTCAAGTAATTGTGCGAAGTTCAAGAAAGCTTGCGGGGAGGGCGTGGCGGGATTAACATAAGCCGTCACCTTTCGTGTGGGTTGGTGACACGCGCGGCGCATGGAGATGTGGCCGCGCACGGTGTGATGATCTGGGGAGAGGGGATGAGACCATGGATCGTTTGAGGACACCGCTGACAGATTTACTTGGGATAAAGTACCCGATTCTGCTGGCCGGCATGTCGCTTGGGATGGATGACCGGATGCCCAGCCCGCCCCGGCTCGCCGCCGCGGTCACGGAGGCCGGCGGACTTGGTGTCATGGGATGCGGCAGCCGCAAGCCGGACACGATTGACCGGTGCATCAAGGAATTCAAACAGCTTTCCAGTGGCCCGTTGGGCATCGACCTCCTGCTGCCCGCCACGATGGCGGAGATGGGCGCGCAGGACACCAAGGCGATGGTGCGGGAGCGTCTGGAACGCGACCATCCGCAGCACGTCGGCTTCGTCAAGGAGTTGATGCAGGAGCACAACCTGCCGGACGTGGCTCTTGCGGACGATGATGCGGAGGCCATGTCGCCTGACCTGCTCCGACGCCAGTTTGAGGTCGTTGCCGACCATAATGTGCCCATCTTTGTCGCCGGCCTTGGCGACCCCGCGATGATCATGGACGTGGCGCGCTCGCATGGTATGAAGGTAGGCGGTGTCGTCGGCGCTGTTCGCCACGCCCAACGGCAGAAGGCCGCGGGCGTTGACTTCGTGATCGCGCAGGGAACCGAGGCAGGGGGGCACACTGGCAACATCGCCACGTTCCCGCTTGTCCCGCAAGTTACGGACACGATGGATCCCACGCCCGTCCTTGCTGCGGGGGGTGTTGGTTCAGGCCGACACATCGCCGCAGCCATGGCGCTTGGGGCGCAGGGCGTGTGGGTCGGCTCCGCGTTCCTCGTCGCGGAGGAGAACGCGATTCCGGTGGAGCACCAGGAACAGATTGTCGGTGGCAAGTCTGAGGACTTCACGCTGACCAAGTTCAACACCGGCAAGCAATCTCGAAGCTACAGGACACCGGTCAAGGAGGCGTGGGCGCAGTCCGGCCTTGAGCCGCTGCCGATGCCGCTGCAGGGCATTTTGATGGAGCCGCTGTACGCAGGCGCCCGTCAGTCCGGACGGCTGGACATCGACGCGGCAAGCGCCGGGCAGGTGGGTGGAATGCTCAAGGCCCGCCGACCGGCACGTGACATCCTGCTCGATATGGTCAATGAGGCGGAGGAAACCATCGAGAGAATGCAGAACAATCTGCGATAGCTTGGTGGCTTTCTAGAGACGGAATTGGGAAATTCAAATAGGGAAACTGTGGAGAAGGGATAGGGGAGGACACAATGGCAAACAGGTTACACACACCGCTTTGCGACACGCTGGGCATGGAGTACCCGATACTGCTGGCCGGCATGGCGGTCGGAGGCAGCCAGGATCTGGCGCCGACGCCCGTTGAGATGGTTGCGGCTATCAGCAACGCGGGCGCGCTTGGCGTGCTTGGCGACAACTTCCGCAATCTCGATGAGATGGACGAGGGCCTCCGCCGCCTGAAGTCCCTCGTGGGCGACAAGCCGTACGGGATGGACTTCCTCGTGCCGGCAACGCGTGCCGAGGTAACGGCCTCAAGCAATCGCGAGCTGTACGCGCAGGTCGCGCCGCAGTATCCGCAGCACGTTGCGCTGGTGCAGGAGTTGATTGAGGAGTACGGTTTCGAGGCCGAGGAGGTCTCCGAATCCGAGCCGATGTCCACGGAGCTGTTGCGCAAGAAGTTCGAGATTGTCCTGGACAACAAGGTGCCGCTGTTCGCCGCGGCGACGGGCGAGCCGCCGGAGTGGTTTGCACAGCAGGCCCATGCGCAAGGCATGAAACTGATCGGCATGACCGGCGCAGTGCGTCACGCGCAGCGACAGGTGGCCGCGGACGTGGACATCATCACCGCCCAGGGTACAGAGGCGGGCGGCCACACTGGCAACATCTCCACGTTCGTGCTCGTCCCGCAGGTCGTCGACGAGGTCTCGCCGAGGCCCGTGCTTGCAGCGGGTGGCATCGGCACCGGGCGGCACGTGGCGGCGGCGTTGGCGCTCGGCGCGCAGGGCTGCTGGGTCGGCACGGCGTTCCTGGTCGCGGAGGAGAACAACATCCCGGACGCGCACAAGGACCAGATTCTGGGCGCGCGGTCTGATGAGTTCACCACAAGCAAGTTCTCGTCCGGCAAGCAGCAGCGGGCGTTCCAGAACGCCGTGAAGCTGAAGTGGGCGGCGTCCGGTTTGGATGCGCTGCCGATGCCGTTGCAGGGCCTGATCCAGGAGCCGTTCACACGAGCGGCGCGCAAGGCCGGCAGGCTCGACCTGATCGGCAACCCGTCCGGTCAGATCGGCGGCATGCTCAAGGAGCGCCGACCCGCCCGTGACATCCTCATGGACATGGTCAATGACGCCGAGGAGACCATCGAGCAGTTGCAGGGGAATCTGCGGTAGGGCTGATACCCAGCAAGTTCACCGGAAGATTAAGCCCCCCGCCGTGCTTAGCGCAGCGGGGGGCTTTCTTTAAGATGCAGCTCCCCTACATCCGCTCGAGGCCGAGGGTTATTTTCTCGCGGGAGGTGAGGTCTGCCGAGGCGTCGTTGAGGCTGCGTGGTGGGGCCCCTGCCGGGATGCCAACGATGGATTGCTCCGTGTCCTGATTTGCGGGTTCCATGCCTTCGAGGAGGCGGGTTCGCACTTGGTCGACGACGCCCTTTGCCTTGGCCAGCGAAGACTCCAGCTCTTCAGCTGTTTCGCCGCTGACCAGATCGCCCGGTACCTCCGGTGCAGTGTCCAGCAGTGCGAGTCGGTAGCGTGAGACCGTCGCCGAGAGTTCCCTTTCAAGGGAGATCACCTGCTCTTCCAGAGCTGACACTCGTTCATCCCGCGCGGCGAGTTCAGACTCCATGGCCTCAATGCTCGGCTGCTCGCTTGAGGGGGATTCACCACCGTTGGGCGCGGTTTCTTCCTCAGCCTCGCCTTGATTGTTATCTATGATCTTGTCTGCCGGCTCGCGCTCTTCGGCTGCAGCGTTCGACTCATGCTCATTGGTCGTCGTCATGGCAGGTTCCCCCATTCGGTCTTGTGATTGCTTGTCCGAAGGGGTTGTAGCGCGTTCGGGGCGGGGTGGGCAAACGGGTGTGTCACATGGGGGGCGCCCTTCGACAAGCTTAGGGTGAGCGTGGGGCGCGGGAATGACGGGTGGGGCTTAGGGCGAGACGGGGAAGGACGTGACGGTGATGGACCGTTCTCCGTCCGGGTCTGAGAATTCCACGATGGACGACAGTCCCACCCATGTTGGAGAGCCCGGGTAGTAGGCCACCACGCCGCCCTCGCTGATGTTCATGTGGGCGTCCCAATGGCCCAGCGCGACGTAGTCTCGACCGCAGTCCGCAATCTCCTGCGGATAGATCGGGTATGATCGCCCCGCGTCCGCCTGATCTCTCACGTAGTGGCCGTGTCCGATGGCGATCTGCCACGGCTCCGGCCCGCGCGGCGGCGGCTCCTTGAGCGGGTATAGCGACACGTCGTCGTAGCTGACGTGCGGCTTACCCCATACGGCGAGGCCGAGCTCTGGGTATGTCACCGTCTCGCCCTCCGGATCCTTGATCAGGTAAACGTTGGGCGTTCGGCCTTCCAGATCCATTCGCCAGTAGACGGAGTTCTGCTCCAGCGGATCGTGATTTCCGGGCAGGATTACCGTGGGCATCGGCAGGCGTTCAAGCTGTTCCATCACATAGTCGGCCACGTCCGCCCTGATGCGGTTGTGGTCGAAGAAATCGCCCGCGATGAGGACGGCGTCCACCTTCTCCTCAAGCGCACGATCTACAACGATCTTGAACGCGTGCAGGCACTTGCGCGGCTGCGGCGACCATCGCTCCGTGAACGCGCCGATATGCACGTCCGATGTGTGGAGGATGCGTATCTTGTCGCTGGACATGTGCTTTTGGGGAAAGACCCTAGACCATCATTGAGTTGTCATTTGAGTGGTGCCGGGGGCGGGACTCGAACCCACACTCCTTTTTGGGGAAGCGGATTTTAAGTCCGCCGCGTCTGCCATTCCGCCACCCCGGCACGTGATTCTGCTCACATAACCGGGGGGCCCCATCAGTGTATGTCGACATTTCGGCCATCTGCGTGCCGAGGAAATTATGCAGCCTGAGTTCTGTTCAAGAGGCGAACGAGGCGACTCTTGCGCCGGTCAGCGTTCCTGCCGTGCAGCGTCTTGCCCTTCGCGCGGTCCAGGGCAACCATGGCGCGTTTCACGGTGTCCTGCGCGTCCTGTTCTCCGTCCTCAATAGCCTCACGCGCACTGCGAATCAGCGTTCTGATTGTCCGATTCCGGTGGCGATTGATTTCGCGCTTCTTGACTGAGCGTCGATGCGCCTTCGCCGCGGAGATTCCCTTTGCCACGTGTTCCTGCTCCTTGCCAGTTATCCCTTGCGTTGTTTGCCGTTTGAGGACTTGCGGCTTGCGCCAATTGCGCGCGCCGCCCCACCGTTTCGCCGCCCGGCGTTGGCCTCACGACGGCGGCTGTGTCCCGATGTCCGATAGACGTTGATAACGCCCGGCAGGTCCTCCAACCGGGACATCATCCGGCTGACCTGCGGCAGTCCGCTGGCTTCAACCGTGAGGGTTATCGTAACCGTCCTATCCGCATTGTGTCTATCGCGAACCCCTGTGATGTTGATGTGGTCGGCGGAGACAAGCGTCGTTATGTCACGCAAAAGGCCGACTCGATCCTGTGACGAAATGACGACGCTGGACGGATATTTCTGCTCGAAATCCGGCCAGCTCACTTCCATCAACCGCTCCGGCTCGTCCTCGTTGCGCACGTTGTCGCAGTCCCCCCGATGCACCGTGACACCACGGTTGCGCGTGATGAACCCGACGATTTCCTCGCCGGGCATCGGGCGGCAGCAGGGCGCGGAGCGGGCCCTCGTGGGACCAAGCCCGGGCACGTTTACTGCGAGCTCTCCGCTGGATGGACGAATCGGTATCGTTTCCGATTCTTCCTTTGGGGGCGCGATGCGCGTCGCGATCTGGTTGACGCCCACCTGCCCCGTTCCCAGCGCGAGGATGAAATCATCTGCCGTCTGGTATCCGAAGAGCGTCGCCAAATGCTGCGGGTCAAGCTGCACGCCGAGCCGCCGCGTCTCCCGCTCCAACAGCTGGCGACCACGCGTCGTGCTCTCTGAACGTTCCTGAACGCGGAACCAGTGGCGGATCTTGGAGCGGGCCAACTCTGTACGCACATAGCCGAGATCCGGATTCAGCCAGTCCAGACTCGGTCCCTTTGGGTTCTTGGACGGAATGATTTCAATGGTGTCGCCGTTGTGGAGCGTGTAGCTCAACGAGACCATGCGGCCATTGACTTTCGCTCCGGCGGTGCCATAGCCGACGTCCGTGTGAATGCGGAAGGCGAAGTCTATGGGAGTGGAACCGGCCGGCAACTCACGAATCTCGCCCTTCGGTGTGTAGACATAGACCTGATCGACGAGAATCTCATGCTTTAGTTGATCGACAAACTCCTGCGCGCCGATCACGTCCCGCTGCCAGTCCAGCAGCTGCCGCAGCCACGCGATACGCTCATCAAATTCGCCGCCGCCCGCGCCCTCCTTGTACCGCCAGTGCGCTGCGATGCCGTATTCCGCCATCTGGTGCATATCCGCCGTTCGGATCTGCACTTCCAGCGTGTTGCCGTTCGGCGTCACGACCGTTGTGTGCAGCGATTGATAGCCTGTTTCCCGCGGGTTGGCGATGTAGTCGTCAAATTGGCCGGGCAGGGGCCGCCACATGCCGTGGATGATTCCAAGCACGCCGTAGCAGTCCTGCACGTCCTTCACGACAACGCGGACGGCCTGCAGGTCATTGATGTCGTCGAAATCTCGCCCGATCTCGCGGTAGCGCTCCATCTTCTGGGCGATGCTATAGATACTCTTCGTCCTGCCGGAAATCTCAACGTCTTTGTATCCCTGCGCCGTGAGCGTCTCCCGCAGAGCCGTCAGCGCCTCGCCGACTCCCGTCTCGAGCTCCGTCAGCCGCGTGGCGACCAGGTTCGCAATTCGCCGATGCCGCGCAGGCTCAAGGTGGACGAACGCAAGGTCATTGAGTTCCGATTCGATGCTGTCGATGCCGAGCCGATGAGCGAGCGGGGCGTAGATATCACGCGTTTCCAGGGCGATGCGGTGACGGCGGTCGGGCGTGAGCGCGTCCAGCGTTCGCATATTGTGCAGGCGATCCGCCAGCTTGATGAGCACGACGCGAACGTCCTGAGCCATCGCGAGGAACATCTTACGGAGGCTCTCGGCCTGGTAGACGCTGGCATGTGAGGGCAGGGCTGCCGCCTCACCTCCTGCTCCCTGCTGCGGCTGCGCGGCGAGACGTGAGAGCTTTGTCACACCGTCTACGAGGTCCGCGATTTCCACGCCGAAACCCGTGCGCATCTCATCGAGCGTCATGGGCGAGTCTTCGACGACGTCATGCAGGAGCGCCGCCTGCAGCGTCGGCGCATCCAGCATTTCGATGTTGGTCAGGATGAGCGCAGTCTCAAGGGGATGGCAGATATACGGGTCGCCGGACTTGCGGAATTGACCCTCGTGGGCGCGGTCAGCCGCGTCAAACGCCTCACGAATGGCATTGATGCGCTCCGCCGGCAGCCGATGCGCCTTTAGCCGCGCCTCAAGCTCATCGAACGCCGGGTGCGAAGAAACAGCCACCGCGCCGTCTGCCACTGAATGGGCATCTGCGGGGGCGTCGTCAGGTATCGCCGAACGCGCGCGAGCCATAGTCGCTATAGTTTACCGCTTTATGCGCTGCGGTATGCGCTTAGGTGTGGGGATAACTGGAAGCCTTGCTCCCCGTCATTCCCGCGAAAGCGGGAGTCCAGAACTGAGGCGAGCATCAATTGAACCTGCCCAGCCTCTTTGCCTCTTCCCGATGTTCGCGCAAGGCATCCGGGTCAGGCCTATCTTTCTTTTTCGGAGGTCGAGCTTCCGTATCCACCAGTTCGGCGTATGTCGTGCCTTTCAACAATTCCCCGATCCAGACATTTCCAGAAACAGGATCGATACCGATTAGGTGTCGGTCGAAAAGTGTATGGATGTCTGCGCGCAGCAATAAACCATTCGTGGCGTCGTTCAAGTCGGCCTCTTTGTACTGACGAATGTGGGCCGCCTCTAGAGCTTCAACAGCATCGCAGCCAGTGATGGCACAACGCTTGCCATATGTGTCTAACAACTTATTGCGGAACTCATGCTGACCTCGACGACGGGCGATGGATGTGTCGATCTTGTCTCGCGCCTCCGGTTCATTCGAGGAGGTAAATTCACCTTCATCCGAAAGTTGTTGTCCGATATCTATTATTCGAATGTCCGCATTTCCGCGGGAGTAGTGCCATGCGGCATATGAAAGGTCAGGGATCGAACGCACCGGCGATTCCATCTCGTCTAGGCTGCTTAGAACGTGTTTACGGAGTTCAAGATAATCACTTCCGCTGAAATTGTTATAGTTATTTCCCTTCCTGGCCTTGCTGGCTTTGCTAGCCAATGAATGCGGAAAATGCCTCTCAATGTACCGCAGATTGTTCGTGTCAAGGGCAACATATGAGTTTGGACGGATCCAATACAGGCCCATAGGCAAAGTCTTGAGGCCAGTTTTCTCAACTCTGAGTGCAATATCAAAGGAAGCCCCGAATGCTGCTCGCGTGTTTTCGCTGTCAGCCTCGTGGAGTTTCAGCGCGTCTTCAAAAACCTGCCACAATGCTTCAATGTCTCCAGATTCGCGGCCACTGGCATAGTCGAAGAACCACCACTGCTGGGTTTGTACTACCGGTACACCGTGAAAGTCGGCCGGGAGATCTAGCCCCATATCAAGATCGCGATTAAGTGATTCTGCAATCATTATCCTTTTGGGCCACTTAGTATTTCCACGGTTCATTAGGGCCATCACAGTAAAAGGACAAATGTCTTCCTCGTCGAAGCGCGCTTCGCTCTCGACTTCCCGAAGTGCGTTCTGAACCGCTGTTATCAGCGGTCCGCGGCGGTTCCTGTAATCGAGTAGTTTGGAGGCGAACTTCTCGAAGAAATCTACCCAAGTGAGTCGTGGGTCAGGTTGAGCCATTGCTGTGTCCTTTCTAGGGGAGGGTTAGGGTAAAGGACTAACTCTCTAGATTCCTCGGCTCCATCTCGGAATAACAGTAAGGAGGCGCTGCTTCGGGATGACATGGGGAAGGAAGGGCTTTCTCTAGATTAATTTTCGCCTTCTAACGCCCACCAGACCTGCCAGGAGGCCGCCGATTAGGAGCAGGTCTGCGGAGGGGGCGCCGAGGCCGCAGCCGCCGGAGTCACCGCCATCGTCTTCGTCCGTTGGTGTGGTCGTTGTGCCGTTGCCGCCCGTCGTTGTGCCGGTGGCGGAGGCCTCTACGGTCAGGACGCGTTCAGAGACGGTCGAGAGCTGATCGCTGTAGGCGGTGATGGAGAGTCGGTAGAGGCCGGGGACGAGCGCGGCCGTCTCACCGGCAGAGAACGGCACGACAAAACCGCCGCCGTCCGCTGTGGCGTCACCTGATTTGACGACGTTGCCAGTCGCCGGATCTGACCACACGTAGCGGACGCCCAGCTCGCCAGGACCATCCACGTCCACGCTTACGTCCAGCGGCTGACCGATGACGATGCCGCTAACGCTCTCCGGTTCAAGGCTAATGGGCTCTGCCGCGCCGAAGTGCCAATCGCCCGGGCTGAATGGATAGTTCTCATCACGGAACGCCTTGAGTTCAGCGAACTGCGCGGGCGGGTCGAATCGCTCCAGGTAGAACGGCCCGTTGCTGATCACCATGAGACTGCGCTCATCAAACCACGCCTGCGCTGCCTGGTAGCGTTCAGTGGCCTCCTGTTCCGTCACGAGTGCCTGCCCGCCGATGGTGAGCGCCGCCATGGGCACGAAACCATCGCGCTCAAACTGTCCGAGCGTGCGGTCGACGGTGCGCGCGTCGCGGTCTTGCACCAGGCTGAGCCAGGGCACGCCGAATCGCTGGGCGGAGGTATCGCTGTAGGCGGCGCGGCGCTGGTTGAACACCACGTCATCCATCGCGGCCAGCACCTCCCACGGCATGGTCATGCCGCCGGGAACGGCGTACTCCGCGATGTAGTCGTCCACAAAGTGCCAGTAGTCGACGTAGACCTCGATGCGATTCTCATCAAGCACACGGAAACCGCGGACGGTGTCCAGCAGCGGCTTGGCGGTTGTCGCGAGGGCGAACTCAACCTGCGACTTCTCCGGTCCGTAGACCATGTCGAAGGTCTGGTAGATGTCATAGACAAGGTCGGCCATCGTGATCTGCTCACCGTGATGCCACGGGGCCTGGAAGAACTTGCTGTAGTCGAACGTGACCTTGGACGTGGCTTCCACGCCATCGCCCACGCTCGCCCACTCTCCCGCCTCCGCGTCCCATCGCTGTACGCTGGCAGGCACGGACATCTTGGCGCCCGGCCCCGCCGTCTCCACCTCGTAATCGGCGCGCATGGGGATGGGCAGGCCGGTGAACGGGTGTCGTGTCATTGCCGGATCGGCCAGGTTGCGCCATACATCGGAGCTGTAGACATCGCCAAAGCCGGATACCGGGTTCCACGTGCTGCGTTCCGTCCACACCCATAGGTGGCCGACGGTGAGCGTGTCCTCATTGGGGATGTACGCCTCCCGGAACGTCCATTGAAGCTTCGGCCCCGCCGCCACGTCCTGCGTGACGCCGACGATTTCCGAGTTTGCGGGGAACGTCGTCAAGATTGTTGCGAGCCAGACGCGGACGGACTCATCCACGGAGACACGCGTGGCCTCCTGGTAGAGGGCGTCGCGCTCCGCACGATCATTGAAATCGCCACGGAAGATGCGCTGTCCAAGGTCATCAAGCCGCGCGTTTTCGTATTGCCAGAAGCCGGTCTCCTGCCAGCCGGGCATGTTGCCCAACCACGGCGCGGCCATCTGGTTGATGGTGGCGGAGTCGTAGCGTTCCGCCGCGCCACGCCCCCATCCCTCCGTGTAGGCGTGCCACTCAAACAGCTGCGGGTCCGTGCTGTAGACGGTGAGGATGGCCGGGGCGAACTGGTGATAGATCGGGGCAATCAGGAAGCCTGCCTGCTCCAACTCGGCGCGGATCAGGTCGCCGACCTCGCGCCGTTCATCTTCCACGCGGATGATGAATCGCAGGCGGATCGGCTCGTCGTTGTAGTTCCATGCGCCGTCCACCATCGTTGCGCCCGCCGCCGTCATGGCGTCGGCGATGGCTGCCCGCGCCCGTTCCGGGTCATAGGACAGGTCTTGCCGCGCCAGCATCTCCGAAACGACCGTGTAATCAAAGTCGAACGGATTGACATGCGTGTGCATGGGGCGGGCGAGGCCCTTGTAGATTTCCTGTGTGATGAATTCGCGGTTGACGAGGTGTTGAACCGCACGCCGCACTTCCGGCAGCGAGAACGGATTGAGTTGTCCCTCCGGCGCGGGGGCAGGGTTCAGGATGAGCGAGATGGTCGATGCCGGCGCCTCATACAACTCAACAGAGTCGTCGCCGCGCAGGGCCTGAGCCGCGTCCGTCTTGAGATTGAAGATGTACATGTCCATCTCATCTCGCTGCAGTTCCTGCGGTGCGAGGTCAACGTTGAATGAGCGGTAATGGAGGGTGTCCACGGCCGGCCCTGGCCGGTCATGCGGCGGGCGATAGTCATCACCACTCTGCGCGAGCGCCGCGCCGCCCCCGGCTACGAGGCCGAGTATCAGCACAAGGCTAATTATGAGGGGGAGACGGAGTCTGGAATTACGCATCAATCTCGCCCCCGTCCTCGTCGTTGTTTGCTCGACGACGCCTGCGCGCGTTCAGTTGCACCGCGCCGATGATGCCCAGGGCAATCAGGCCCACCAACGCCATATCCGCCGTCGCGTTGCCTGTGCTGCACCCACCGGACGACGAGTCGTCCGTTTCACCGGACTCAATTCGCTCCAGCGCCTCCTGGATTGTAGCCAACGTGTCTGAACTCAGCGCGTTTTTAATGTCCGCGATGTCAGCCGCCGTCTCCTGCAAGTTGTCGAAGCCGAACTCATTGTAGAAGGATGCGGTGGCGGAGTTGCCGGACGCGTCGAATACGGCCACGCTCTGCGGCCCCTCGCCGGCAGTCGGGAAGAAGAGCTGAGTCGTGAAGCGTCCCTCATCATTCGACTCGATGGTGGAAACGAGGACACCGCTGACGAGGATGAACATGTCCTGATCGGCCTGGAAATTGAACCCCTGAATGGTCACCGTTGTGGCAGATGCGCCGCGTGCCGGCGAGAGGAAGATCGACGGGCTCGGCATCTGGCGCATCCGCGCAAAGCCAATCTTCTGGTTCGTGCCCTGGAACTCGCCGAGGCGGGTGTCCGGCCACACGAGGTACACATCCTCATCGGTGGCAGCAATCGCCATGTAGTCGCCGATGAACTGACCGCCCGGGAATCCGAAGTTGGGGTTGGAGGCAGAGTCTGTCACGCGGGAGTTGATGCTGAACGATTCTCCGTTGTCCTCGGACACGGTGTAGTAGATGTGATAGCGCAGATCAATGCCGGGATCGTCCCGCGTGTCCGCCCACATCACGTGAATCTTGCCGTCCGGGGAGACATCGATGGCCGGGAAGAACTGAATGCCGGATGTACGGTCATCGTTGATTCGCATTGGTGGCCGGCTCCACGTTTGCCCCCCATCCATGGAGCGGACGAACATGACATCCGCGTCGTCTGACGGATCCCCGGAGGGCGCGGCGGAGAACACCATGTAAAGCTCCTCGTTCGGACCTACCCCAAGGTGGGAGAACGATGACCCCCAGAATCGGTAGAAGCTGCTTCTTGGTGAGAAGCCCAACTCCAGAAAGCTCGCAGCCTGCCGTCCGTCTGCGAACGTCTCGCCACCGTCCTCGGACTTCGCGACGTACATCTGCGCCAGCCCTTCGAACGGACCGTCGTCAGAGGAGTCCATCCATGAAACGTAGACGGTTCCGTCGTCATGCGTTGCCACATAAGACCCCTGGACAATGCGCTTCAGGCTTTCGACGACCTGCCCGCCGGGAATCGTGTCCGGCGATTGCAGGGCCTCAGGATTGTCCTGAAGGGTCACTTGCTCTGCGCCGCCAAACTCGAAGACCTGCCGAATGATCGGGCTGACGATGACGGGATCGGACCAGCTGATACCGCCGTCCTCTGAGCTGACCAGCTCAATGGTGGTCTGAAGAACGGGATCGCTGAGGAAGGCGAGTTCGTCCGTGTAACGGATCCGGTACGTGGTGTTGAAGTGGGTGTAGGAGATGTAGATGATGTCCGAATCCGGATCATCAGGGTTTGGGCCCACGGCCAGCCATGGCTTGTCCAGGAACCCGAGGGAGATTGTCCCGCGGGTTCTGCCAAGCGTATCGATTTCAAACTCGGACGTTACGCCGCTCCTGACGGCCGGCGTGCCCTGCGTCCACGTGAATCCGCCGTCGCTGGACGAACTCAGCGCCATGCTGGAGACAACCGCCGATCCCAGCAGGTTGCCGACTGTGAACTCTTCAATGTCAAGGGAGATGAAGGTGTTGTGGACGGAACCGTCCCGGTCGAATGCCAGAACAGGATCCCCACCCGCGCCAAGTTCCTCGCGCGGCCGCTTGATCACCGCCGGGCCCTCCCACGTCACGCCACCGTCATACGTCACGTACATGGTGGTGCCGGGGAAGTTGTAGTCGATCATGCCGGCAACGATGTGGTCGGGATCGAACGGGTCGACGGCCAGGTGCGGCTCCGTCTGCAGTGGGGCCGCGCTGAAATCTGTCGGGATCAGGATGTTGCGGCTGAAGCGCGCAGAGGGATCGCGATAGGGAACAAGAACGCCGCCCTGTGAATCAGGGGCGCCCTGCGCGGATGCGACGGGGCCGGTCTGTCCCTCGCCGCCGACATTCTCTGAGTTGGCGTCGAGACCCTGCGCCATCAGTGAGGCTCGTCCGGACAGGTATCGGGCCGTCTGATCTCTAAAGGCGAGCACGTCCGGCGCAAGGTACGGATAGTCCGGCGTGAGGATGCCTGGCGACCCGGTCGTTTGCCTCTCTCCCTCCTGTGCTCCGGCAAAACCTGCCGGGGAGACTGCTAACAGGATGGCAATGATGGCCGTTAGTACTAGTAGTCGAGATGGATTCCGCCGCATGTGCTTAGTACCTCCGTGAGATTGTCCCGGTGCGCGTGCATGTTTTCGAGCGGTCGGCCCCGGGATGGTCTGTTGGTCGCGGAACCCGACTCGTATCATAATAAGTGCAACGTCGATTTCGAATCATCTGTCTGCTCTCCAAGATCCAGTTCACAGGAGGATTTACTACGTGTCACAGATCGCTGGCCGGTGGAGTTCGCCACGCTCGTTGGTCTTTGCCTTCGCGATCGCCCTTGGGCTCGTTCTCATTTTTGCCGCATGCAGCGGTGATGAGGCCACCCCAACGCCGGGGACTGTTGAACCGGCGACTCCCACCCCTGCGGCGACGCCGATATCGATTCCTGATGCAACTTCCACCCCTGAGCCAACCATCGCTCCACCTACCGCCATACCAACTCAAACGGATGACGACGAAGAAACGGAAGCACTTATTCCATCCGATTTGAAAACCTATACGGATGACCTTTATGGCTACACGGTGCAAGTGCCAGACGCATGGACGGGGGAACGAGCGGGGACACGCTTGCTGGGCGTCGCCACCACATTCGACACTGACTCGGACGACATTTTTGCCCAAACGATTGTCCTCTTCAGCGCTGAAGAGGCGCACGCGGCCGACATCGCCAGGGAACAGGTCACTCCTCTCGCCGGCCTAAGCGGATTCCGCACAATCACGGAGTCGGACATCATCCTGGATGATGGCTCGGAAGCCCACCAGGTCTTCTATGGCTACGGCACCGGTTCCAATGAACATCGCGGCGCTGTGACCTTTGTGACCCGCGGGACGATGGCCATGGGCATCCAGACACAGGCCCCGCGCACCATCTATGAACGCAACTTCGACGTATTGGAGGCTGTCTCCACCAGCATCCGCCCAGTTGACCCGGAGCCCTTTGGGTCGCCGCCGGACGATACTCTTGTCCTGTACCTTGATGGCGGCCCGCTGACGATGGATCCCGGCATATCCACAGACGTCGGATCATCACAGTACATCCGTCAGATATTCAGTGGCCTTGTTCGCCTCAATGCGAACCTGATTCCGGAGCCTGACCTTGCAACGTGGGATGTTTCAGAAGACGGCACCGTTTACACATTCACCATCAATGAAGGAGCCCAGTTCCATGACGGCAGTCCCGTCACGGCGCAGGACTTCATCTTCTCGTGGGAGCGCGCGCTGAACCGCAATCTGCCGCCTGTCGGCGGAAGCGCAGGCAGCTATCTGGACGACATCGTCGGCGCGAAAGAGTATCACGCCGGTGAGGCCGATTCCATTACCGGCCTTGAGGCCCCTGATGATTCAACCCTCATTGTTACCATCGACGAAGCAAAGAGCTACTTCGTATCCAAGCTGACTCATCCGGCTGCATTCGTCGTCCTGCAATCCAATGTCCCGGAAGTTCCTGATCCTCGCCTCGTTGAAGAGGAGGACGTGGAAGGCCAAGAAGAGGATACCGCCGGGTCTGAAGAGGCAGAAGAGGAAGACGTTCCTGATCCGTGGTACTACACCGCGATTGGAACCGGGCCGTATCGCCTCGCCCACTACGAGTCGTCCCGAGCGGCACACCTAACCGCGTTTGAGGGCTACCTTGGCCCGACGCACTCCATTGGCAACCTGGTGCTCCGCTTTCATGCCGGTCTCCCTACCGCGATGATCGAAGAGGGTTTCGTTGATGCAACCACTGCGTTCGGATTGGGCCTCTACGATTTCCTTGTCCAGGAAGAAAACCCGTTGGTAGACCAGATAAGCCAGACAGATTCCCTAAGCGTTCAGTATTTGGCCTTCAACACAACTGTTGAGCCGTTCGATGATCCCGACGTGCGTCGCGCCTTCCTGTGGGCGGTGGATCGGCAAGCAATCTTTGAGGAATATGGCGCGCGAGGTCTGAATATAGCGCACGGATTCATGCCACCCGGCCTCCCGGGCTATGACGAAAACATCGCGGATGTCACGTACGACCCTGTGGCCGCAAAGGAACTGCTGGACAGCACTGCGTTCGGCCAGCTTGGCGATGAGCAACCGCCGATCTTCGTTGCAGATTCCGGCGACGCGGGAGAGATCTACCGCGCAATCTTCGCTCAATGGCAGGACAATCTGGGCGTTCGCGTCCAGTATCGATCCATTGGCCCCACGTACTTCTACCAACTGCCTGCTGTTGTTGAGGCCGGTTTCAACATCTACAGCTACGGCTGGATTGCAGACTACCCTGATCCGCACAACTTCCTTGACGTACTCTTCCATACCGAGTCTCCGAACAATGACGGCAAGTCGGGTTCTGCAGGGATCGATGACCTGCTGGAGCAGGCCAGGACCGCCGGCGAAGACCGCCTGGAGCAGTACAGGGAGATTGAACGCAGGATGATCCAGGAAGCCGTAGCGTTTCCGCTCTACTTCGGCAGCGACTTCATCCTTGCCTCTGAGCGTGTCAGTGGCCTTTCGCTCGACGCGCAAGGATTCTTGAGATTGGAGGAGGCCGCGCTAGACCCGGAATAGCAGCAGGAGTTTTCCGAAAGACACGCCCACATTGATGAATCGAAAAGGAGAATCCAATGCCCCGCCCAATCGCACACTTTGAAATCGCCGCTCGAGACGCCCAGACCTTGCAGGCTTTCTACGGCGCCCTGTTTGATTGGGACATCAACGCGGACAACCCCATGTCCTACGGCCTCGTCACTGCAAAGGACGGCGACGCAGGCATCGACGGCGCGATCTACAACCACGATGCCGAGGACGAGAATGACCGCCCCGGCATCCGTCTCTACATGCAGGTGGATGATGCCGACGCTTACGCGGCCCGCGCCGAGGAACTTGGCGGCAAATCCATGGGCCCCGCTCAGGAAGTGCCCGGCTATGGCATCAAGGTTGGTGGCCTCATCGACCCCGAAGGCAACATCATCGGCGTCATCCAGGCAATAGACGAATAGAGCGGAAATCTGGAGGCGACGGCGGGATTCGAACCCACGAATAGGGGATTTGCAGTCCCCCGCCTTAAACCACTTGGCTACGTCGCCTCGCGCTTGACGTCCCGTTAACGCTGACGGCGTATCCATGATAGCGCCGTCGTCCAGCGGGTGTGGTGCCGAGGAGGAGATTTGAACTCCTACGAGCTTTCGCCCACTGCCCCCTCAAGACAGCGTGTCTACCAATTCCACCACCTCGGCAAGACCTGCCCACTGCGCGCGCCGTGCCCCGAACGGATGGAGCGCTGGCAGGAGCGGAGGGATTCGAACCCCCGACCGACGGTTTTGGAGACCGTTGCTCTTCCGGACTGAGCTACGCTCCTACCACTCGCGCCACGCAATTATGCCGAGCATGGCGGGGAGCGTCAAACAATTTCAGCATCTTCAGATAGGGATTCTCCAGTATCCCGCCTGCTCCGCTCCTTCCCTTCCTCACCGTACAGATGGCACTCCACAGTGCGGTCCGGCTCTACCTGTACCAGGGGAGGCTCGACCACGTCGCACAGCCCCTCCATGAAGACTGGACACCGCGGATGGAAGCGGCATCCGCTCGGCACGTTGGCCGGGCTTGGGGCTTCCCCGGGCAACACCGGCCTCTCCGCCAAACGATTCGCTGGATCAGGCTCCGGCACCGCGTTCAGGAGTCCCTGCGTATAGGGATGCAGAGGGTTGCTGATCAAGTCGACCGTTGGCCCCTGTTCGACGACACGGCCCAGGTACATGACGGCCGCCATGGGGGCGAAATGTCGCGCCGTCGCGATGTCATGGGTGATGTACAGATAGCCGATGCGATACCGCTCCTGCAGCTCGCGCAACAGAGCGAGAATCTCTGCGCGGCTAGAGGCGTCGATCATCGAAACCGGCTCGTCGGCAAGGATGTATTCCGGTGTCAGCGTCAATGCCCGCGCGATGCCGACACGTTGACGCTGGCCGCCGGAGAGCAGGTGAGGGAAGCGATCCAGGAAGTCTGACGCCGGCCGCATCCGCACCTCGTCCAGCGCCCACTGTACGCGCTCCAGCCGTTCAGACACCGAGCCCACCCCGTGGATGATTAGCGGTTCCTCGACGATCTGGCGAATCGTCATGTACGGATCGAGGCTCGTGAAGGGGTCCTGGAAGATGCCCTGCGCCCGCCGCCTGAACCCCTTGAGGTTGCTCTCCTTCACTTGCGTGATGTCCACGTTGTCGAAGAGCACGCGCCCCGCCGTCGGCTCAAGCAAGCGCAACGAGACTCGTCCCAACGTCGTCTTGCCGCAGCCGGACTCGCCAACGATGGCGATCGTCTCACCCCGATCCAACGTTAGCGAAACACCGTCCAACGCCCTCACCGTCGTCGTGCGGAAACCCCGTCCCCGCGACTTGAAGTGCATCGCCACGTCTTGAAGGTCCAGCATAGGGGCTGTGCCGTTGGCGTTCATGTTCATGACGAGCCCGCCTCATCCAGCAGCCAGCACGCCGCCAACGACTGCCCATTCGGTGTCGGAATACCGTGCGGGTCTTCTATGCGGCACCTGTCCATGGCGAACTGGCAGCGCGGATGGAATCGGCAGCCCGTCGGCGGATCAGAGAGGTCCGGTGGCGCGCCCGGGATGAACTCCAGCGGCTCGTCCGAGCGCAGGCGTGGAATGGCCGCCAAGAGCTTCTGTGTATAGGGATGGGACGGCGCGCCGAGTATGTCCTCCGACGGGCCGATCTCCACCAGCCGTCCCGCGTACATCACGCCGATGTAGTCCGCAATATCGCTGGCCAGTGCGATGTCGTGGCTGATGAAGATGGACGCAATTCCCAAGTTGGACTTGAGCCGCTTGAACAGGTTCATGATTTGCGCTTGAACGCCTACGTCCAGCGCGGACGTCGGCTCATCCAGCAGGACCAGCGCCGGATCAAGCGCCAACGCCGATGCCACCGCGATGCGCTGCTTCATGCCGCCGCTCAGCTCATGCGGATAGCGGTTGAACGTTTCCGGCGGCAGACGCACAAGGTTCAACAGCTCCCGCGTACGCTCGTCCGCCGCGCTGCGTGACTGCCCGCCGCGCGATGTCAGCACCTCTCGCACCTGGTGCCCAACCTTGTAGATTGGGTTGAGAGACTCCGTCGCCCCCTGGAACACCATTGAGACCTGCCGCCAGCGCACGCGACTCCGAAAGTCGCCGTCCGATAACGCCATGCAATCCGTGCCGTTGAGCGTCATTTGCCCCTCGAATTGAGATGTGTTGCGTGGCAGGAGCCGCAGCAGGGCGAGCGCGAGGCTCGTCTTCCCGGAGCCGGACTCGCCGACGATGGCAAGCGTCCTCCCCGCTTCAAGGTCAAATGAGACGCCGTCCACCGCGTGCACGTCGCCGCGATCCGCCGCGTACGACAGGCGCAGATCACGTACTGAAAGGAGAGGCTCGCCGCCCGTCTGCCGCCCGTTCATGCCGCCGTCTCCCGCAGTCGAGGATTCAGCACCGGCTCCATGGCCAGCGCCAGCAACACGAAGGTCATGGCGGTAATCACGATAAGGATCCCCGGCGGCAGAATCCACCACCAATAGCCGATGAAGATCGCGCCCGTCCGGAACCCTTGCTCAAGGATCTGTCCCCACGTCGGCAAGGATGGGTCGCCGAGGCCAAGGAAGCTCAGACCCGCCTCGGCGAGAATCGCCGCCGGCGTGAAGAAGATCATCTGCGCCACGATGAACGGCGCCATCTGGAAAAAGACATGCCGGAACATGATGCGCCACCGCGATGCCCCAAGCGCCTGTGTCGCCTCCACCAACTGTCCCGACCGCACCTGCAGCACCATCGACCGCAAAATAATCGTCAGCCCCGGCCAGCCGAATATCACGAGGATCGTCATCACCAGCCACAGTTTCTGGCCGAGCACGAATATCAGGAAAATGAGAATCGGCAGCAGCGGGATGTTCGTCATCACGTCGGACAGCCGCTGGATGATCGTGTCGGTCCTGCCACCGGAGAAGCCGCTGAGGATGCCGAAGAACGTGCCGAGGATGGTGGCTGCCACGCTTGTCGATATCCCGATGATGAGCGCGACGGGGAACCCGAACATCAGGCCCGTTGCGAGATTACGCCCCTGCGTGTCCGTTCCCATCAGGCCGAACACGCCGCCCGCCGCCACGAACCGCACGCTCTCCACTGAGTCCCGCGCATCGTACGTGATGACTCGAATTGTCGAGGTGTACTCACCCGTCAGCGGTTCGAACTCTACGGCGTCATTCCCCGTCGGCGTTCCGAACAGCGCGGCCTCCAGGTTGCCCTGCAGTTCCGCCTCGGTGAGCCGAAGGTCGAATTCCCGCTGCAGGAAATCGGACGTTGCGGTGAGCGAATTTGTGTCCCCCGTCAGGTAGATGCGGCGCGGTTCGTCCGCAAACCGCGTAACCGGCGGCGTCTCGTCGGGTCTTTGTCCCCGCACCACCTCCTGCAGGATCGTTGCTGCGCGGCCGTCAGGTCGTTCCAACGTCATGGAAATGACCGGAGGCCGGTCATAGAAGGTCACCTCACCAACTGAGACGGAGAGGAATGTGGGCGGCGACTCGGACTCATGGTCAAACGTGAAAGAGTACAGGCGCGTTGTCGCGGGGCCGGTCTCGATGGCTTGAGATGGCGACTCGGCGTCAAAGACGCGATGGCGTGGAGCCTGATCTCCGACGAGGTTGGTCCAGGCGGGGGGTGCGGCTTTGGGGTTGTCCGCCCACACGATTGGGTTGTTCCAGAACCGCAGCCCAAAGTCCAGAGGATAGAAGAACGGCACCAGCAAGGAGACGAAGACCAGCACGGCCAACAGACCGATGCCCATCCTCCCTGAGCCGGATCGGAGTACGACGCGAAGCGCCTCGCCCGGCCTCATTGCGCCGTATACCTCACGCGCGGATCCAAGACGACGTACAGCACCTCCAAGATGAACCGCGCCGCCACGTACATCAGCGTGAACATGAACGTCAGGGCAACGATAACGGCCTCATCCGCCGTTGTGATGGCATCGAAGTAGAGTCGTCCCATCCCCGGCCAGTTGAAGACGGTCTCCGTCAGGATGGCCCCGCCGATGGAACCGGTGAGGGCGAGGATGATATTGGTCGCGATGGGCGGCGCGGCGACTCGCAAGATATGCCGCCGCATGACCTGTCCCTCCGGCAGGCCCCGCGCCCGAGCCGCCGTCACATGAAACTCCTGCGCCGTGTTCAGCAGCATGGTTCGCACCACGTACGTCCACGCGCCAACGGAGACCAGGACGAGCGTCAGGATGGGCAGGGCAGCGTGCCAGAGCAGGTCCATGAATCGCAGCAACTCCCCATCCGGTGGTGGAGAGCTATATAGACCCCCGGATGGGAATATCCGCAGCTGGAAGGAGAGGACGAGAATCAGCAAGATTCCCGCCCACCACGCCGGCAGGGCGTTCGACGCGGCGGCGAGATAGGACGCGAGGCGGTCGCTCCGCGTTCCTACGCGCGTCGCCAGCTTCGCTCCCAGCCATAAGCCGATGATTGCCGTAATAACAAGCGACGTTGTCACCAACATCATTGAGTACGGCACGCGTTCCAGCACGATGTCTGTCACGCGTGATGAGCCGTCGAAACTTCTTAAATTGCGCGCCGACCCGAGGTCCAGCGTCAGAACGCGCCCAACCATCGCCGGGAGGCGTGTGTACCAGGGATCGTCCAGGCCGTAGAACTCCTCCAGGTCGACTCGTCGTTCCCGCAGCGTCTCTTCAAGGCGTTCCGGGTCTCGAATTGTCTCGGCGAGTGCCTGCCGCTGCCCTCGCATCTCCTCAGAGACGATGGCCGTCAACATGCGATCCGAGAAGCCCGTCGCGCCGAGTGTCACGACAACCAGCACAAGGACAACGAGAACGACGCCCACGAGGCTGAGGGCGCGCAATCCGAGTGTGTACGCAAGCGCCATTACGAATCAGGTATGAGCATCGGGCTAAACCGTGCTACCAGCATACCCCGCAATCCACTTGTCATTCTGAGTGCAAGGAAGAATCCGACGATTCAATTTCCCGGCCGACGTGCATGGCGATAAACCCCCTGAATGCCTGCGATTCGTGAAGAAACGCACAATGTTGACACGTTATCACCACATGCGTAGAGTGCCGTCTGAAGGGGTTACGGCCCCGAAGAAACGGCACCCCCGGGGAGTCGGCGTAAAGGAGGAAAGACGGAATGATGCGTTTGTACGCGGAATACGTCACACGGAAGTTCCCTTACGTGCGCCTCGCTGTGGAGAGGACCGGCTGAGCCGCTGAGCGGCACCAGATCAGCCACCCCAACATAGCGAGGCAAACAGGGCGGTGAGTGGCGCCCGCACAATGCCCCGTCGCGCAAAGCCAGGATGACGGCCGTCAGAATGGTGGAGCGGGTGGAACAGAAGGAGCGCCCGGATAAACCGCCCGAAACAACGGTGCGATCGCACAACAGGCCCGGGCTGATGAAAAGGTCCGGGCCTGTTGACGTATTGAGTTCAGCCGAATGATCGGCTAATCGGCGTTGCTGAGGGAATCGCCCTTCTCAAATGCCGCGATTATAAGCAGCAGAACGATCAGCACAACGCCGACCCACATCAGGGTCTGCGTCACATCTGCGCTGCGCCTTCTGTAAATCACGCTGCGCCGCCCGCGATTGCCGGGACGATTACAATCTCGTCGCCGTCCTTCACGATCGTTTCAAGTCCACGAAGATACATGATGTCATTGTCGTTCAGGAAGATGGAGACGAACGGGTGAATGTCGCCCGTCACGTCGTCCAGCACCCGCGACTTGATGCCCGGGAATCGCGATTCCAGAACCTCCAACGCCTCAGTCAATGGGCCGGAGGGCACGTCAATGCGATCAACGCCTTCCGTAATGCGCCGCATCGCCGTTGGAACCTTCAGACTTGCAGGCATGCTCTGCGTTCCGCCTCCCCGTTGATTCAGCCGCGTCTAGTATATCGCCTGCGGAACCGGGTTAGACAGACTCGGAGTCGAGTCGAAGCGAGGCGGAATTGAGGCAGTAGCGGAGGCCGGTTGGAGCGGGGCCGTCCGGGAAGAGGTGTCCGAGGTGCGCGTCGCAGGTGCCGCACATGACCTCTGTGCGGGTCATCCCAAACGAGCGATCCTCTTCCTCCTTGATGACGGCGCCCTCCAGAGGCTGATAGAAGCTCGGCCATCCGGTGCCGGACTCGTACTTGGTCTCGGAGCTGAATAGCGGCGTATCGCAGCAGATGCACCGATAAAGGCCGGGTTCGTGCTCGTTCCAGTAGATGCCTGTGAAGGGCGGCTCCGTGCCCTTCTCACGCGTCACGTGGTACTGCATGTCCGTCAGCTTCTGGCGATACTCCGCGTCATTCGAGGCTTCCATCTCTGTTCCTCCCTATGCCTTTAACAGGTGAGTGGACTCACCCCTTGAGCGAATGCACTGGTGCGGGCTTTCCTAAACCCGCAGATCCGCGAGGTACTTCTCTCGGAACTTCGCCACCTTCGGCTCGATGATGACCTGGCAATAGGACGCGCCGGGGTTGCTGCGGAAATACTCCTGGTGGTAACTCTCCGCCTGATAGAAGATGTCCAGCGGCTCCACCTGCGTCACGAGCGGGTCTCGATACAGACCCTGCTCTGCCACGCGCTTGATCGCGGCCTCCGCCTCCGCCTTCTGCTCATCATCGTGATACAGGATGATCGAGCGGTACTGCGGCCCCACGTCATACCCCTGTCGATTCAGCGTGGTCGGGTCATGGATTGTGAAAAAGATGTCAAGGATGTGGCTGAGCGAGACGACCGACGGATCGTATGTGACCTGAGTGACCTCGGCGTGTCCGGTCGTCCCAGTGCAGACCTGTTCATAGCTCGGGTTCACCACGTGCCCCCCTGCGTAGCCGGAGACGACGCTCTCCACGCCGTTCACCAGCTCATACACTGCCTCCAGGCACCAGAAGCATCCGCCGCCAAGCGTTGTTGTTTGCAGCTGCATTCCGCTGTCACCACTCCCGTTTACCATGTCATCTGTCCTTTCACGCCGGCGTCCGTGGACTATCGATTCATTCGTTGGATTCGTATTTCCATAATACGAATCCGTGGAAACTGCGAGAGGCCGCGCGTCTTCTCAGGCATGGAGGCCGGCGAGAAGGTCACCATGCTCCTTGCTTCCCTCTTCCAGTGCGGCGACTATGGCACTCACCAGCTGCCGCGCCGACTCCGCGCTGATCTCAACGGCGACGCGGTCCCCCGTTCCACCATTCTCATTCACGAAGTCGATATTGACACTGTGCTCCATGAACGCGTGGGCAGGGTGGTCATAGCACACATTCGCCTTCGTCAAAGGGATCCAGCCCTCCGCGGACTTTCCGCTGCCATTCAACTCTGCCGTCTGAACAATCCAGGTACACATGTCAGTTGGTCTCCCGTTGCCTTGTCTAGGCCGCCAGGTGCTCTTCGAGGAAGCGGAACAGCTTCTCCCACCCGTCCAGCGCCTGCTCAATTCGATAGTTCGGGCGGTCGTAATAGAAGAAGCCATGCCCTGCGCCGTCGTAGCGGTGGAACTCGTAGTGCTTCCCATGCTGCTTCAGCGCCTCTTCCAGCGCGTTCACGTGCGCCTGCGTGGGATTCATGTCCTCGTTGCCGAACAGCCCGAGAATAGGCGCGCTCAGGTTCTCCGTGTAGTCGATGGGCGCGACGGGCATCTTTTCAGACTTCTCGTCGTCCGACATGACGATGCGGCCGCCCCAGCAGTTCACGATGGCATCGAACCCGCCCGCGCAGCCTGCCAAATAGGCTTGCCGGCCGCCGGAGCACGTGCCGAAAACGCCGACCTTTCCGTTGGTCTGCGGCAGCGCGCGCAGGAGCTGCATCGAACCCTGGATGTCGCCGACAGCCTGATCATCGGCTACGCCTCCCGCAGCACGAACGGCGGCGGCAACATCATCGGGGCTGCCGGACCCTTCACGCTCATAGAGATTCGGCGAAATTGCCAGATAACCGTGATGGGCGAACTTGCGGGTCGCCTCCCGGTACCACTCATCCCACCCCGGCGCATGGTGAATCAGAACCACGCCGGGGAACGGGCCGGGACCGAGTGGCCGTGCAAAATACGCTGAGATATCGTCGCCGTTGTGCCCTTTGACCGTCGTGATCTCCGCAATCATGCCCTCATAGTCCGCCATGAAGCACCCCCACACTATGTTGATTGTCGATAGCGACCCCCACCCCCAAAGCCATCGGAAGCGGCCGCCCGCCCATGTTGCCCCTTTTGCGCATGACCACGCAAGGCGCGTGGCAGTTGCGCTAGACTCAATTTGGACAGGCAAACGCAGCAGACACAAATCCACTTTCTAGCTGGGGGGCGCCATGACGACCGAATACAAGGTGATCGGTAAATCCGTCCGAGCAGTCGATGGACCGGACAAGGTGACCGGCCGCGCCCGCTACGCCCTTGACGTCGCGCCGCCGAACGCGCTGTGGCTCAAGTATCTCCGCTCACCCGTCCCGCACGCCCGCGTCACAAACATCGACGCTTCTCGCGCACTCGCCTTGCCCGGCGTCCATGGCGTCCTGACAGGCGATGATGTTCCTGACATCCGCGCGGGAAACCTTTATGTCGATGAGCCGATCCTGGCGTCCACGGACCGCGTGCGATTCATTGGTGACAAGGTCGCCGTCGTCGTTGCCGAGGACGCAGACATCGCCGAAGCCGCCCTCGATCTCATTGACGTTACCTATGAAGAACTCCCTGCTTATCTTGATCCCGAGGAGGCCGCCAAGCCGGATGCAGTCCTGCTCCACCCTGAATACAACTCCTACCGGGGAGTGGAACAGCTCGACGAACTCAACAACAACTACGGGCGCATGGTGCACGAATGGGGCGATATCGACGCGGCATTCCGTGAGGCAGACGTGATCATTGAGCGCGAGTTCCGCACCCCTCGCGTCCACCAGGCCTACCTTGAGCCGCATGCCTGCGTCGTAGACATCGATGACGAGGGACGCGCGCATATCTGGATGTCTTGCCAGATGCCGACGGGTCGCCGTCCCCACCTCGCCCGTGTGATGGGCCTACCGCGGGAAGACGTGATAATCCACCCCGTACCGCTCGGCGGATCGTTCGGCGGCAAGATGGACCCGACGGGTGTGGCTGTAGGCTATTTCCTCGCCAAGAAGACCGGCCGACCGGTCAAGTGGGTCATGGATTACGCGGAGGAGTTCTCCGCCATGAATCCCCGGCATCCGTCCGTCGTTCGTGTGCGGGTTGGCGCGCGAAACGACGGAATGATTCTCGCGTGGGACGCAGAGGGCTTTTTTGCGACGGGCGCCTATGCAGCCTACGCACCCGTTCCCGCGTATGGCGGCCTACTGCGGACGTCCATGGTGGAACCGTACCGCGTTGAAAACGTCCGCATCATCTCAAACCAGGTCTATACGAACACCGTTCCGTGCGGCTACTTCCGGGGCCCCGGCCTCATGCAGTCCGTTTTTGCTTCAGAGTCCATCATCGATGAGCTGGCCACCCGGCTGGACCTTGACCCATATGACCTAAGGCTGCGCAATATCGTTCGTGTCTCCAGTGAGGCGCATCCGGACCGAGGATGGAGCCCTGTCACCCGGCCCGGTTTGCCCGGCTACCAAGCCCTGCGAGCCGAAGAAATCCTTCGTGCCGCCGCTGAGGCTGCAAACTACTCCAGCGCAACGTCCCCAAACGTGGGGCGCGGCATCGCTCTCCATGGCCAGAGCGACACGGGCTTCGATTCACCCGCCGCCGTGACGATCCACCCCGATGGCCGCATTGTCGTCAACACCATGACCTACGACCCCGGCGTGGGAACCGGCACCATACTCGCGCAAATTGTCGCAGAGGAACTTGGCCTGCCGATCGAGCGCGTCACTGTGGAGGCATGGTCGACGGAGGCCGGCATGCGTGACTGGGGCATCGGTGGTCAGCGAGGCGCGCGCGTCTCAAGCCGGGCGGCATTTGAGGCCAGCCAGGAGGCCAAGCGTAATCTCCGCCGACTAGCCGCGGAATTCTACGGCTGGACGGAGGAATCGATCAAGTTCGAGGACGGGAAGGTCTCCGGCGAGGGCCGGGCCGCCGCCGTCCCGCTGGAGGAGATTGCCGCGCGGGCAGGGGAGCCCGTGGGCGGCCAGGTCAGCGTGGATGAGGGCGATAGCAGCCCCTATATCTCATTTGGCGCTCACATTGCAGAGGTGAGAGTTGACCCTGAGACGGGCAAGGTCACGCTGCTGAGTTACACCGCCGCACATGAGACGGGTCGCGTCCTGAATCCGATGGGATTTGTGGGTCAGATCGAGGGCGGCTCGGTCCAGGGCATCGGCCACGCACTGTCAGAAGAGCTAGTGGAACAGGACGGCACCATCGCCAATCCCTCGTTCGCGGACTACAAGCTGCAAACACAGATGGATGGCGCGCGCATGAACGTTGTCGTGCTGGAGTCTGAGACGGGCCACGGTCCCTACCAGGTGCGCGGCATCGGTGATACTCCCATCGTCCTGTCGTCGCCCGCCATCGCCAACGCTGTCGCCGCAGCATCCGGAGCGCGCATCCACCAACTCCCCATCACGGCAGAGAAGGTGTACCGGGAGCTGAACGACTAGGGAGCCTGACTCCCGCCTATCCTGACTCGTCGCCCAGCGACGTAATCGTCAGTGTGTAGGATCCGGTTGCGCCCTCGTAGTTGGACACGACGATGTAGTACGTCTCCGGGAACGGCACCTCCAATTCGATTGGTTCCTCTGTGCCATCCTCATAGACGCCGCCCCACCCGACATCATTCCCCTGGGAATCGAACACTGTGACATCCGCCGCGGGCAAAGTGCCGAGTGCCATGGTTATCAGGTATCCTGCCGTGTCCGCAGCCTCAAGTTCATAAATGACTTCTTCGTACTCGACGTCGATGGACCCTTCGACAGCCTCCCCCACGATCACCGGGACGTAGGTTTCGGTTGTATCGTCCAGCCCCTCCCACCACGGGGCTTCAACCTCCGGCGCAACGATCTCCACCTCGCCGTTGTAGTCCGAGAGCTCAATCACGAAATGATTCGTAATGATGTCTACACCGGCATCGATGCCGATCCTCTCCGATTCCTGTTCCGCGCGAATCTCAATCTTGCGGACCAGGTAGTCATCGACGCCGATCCAATATGCGACTTCCCCTTCGGCGGTGGACACACTCTGGTCGTCCAGCAACTTCACCAGGTCCGGTCCGGGGAGCTCCGCTCGCAGATAGTAAACGCTCTCGCCGTCGAGGGATTCGATTCCGACCACCTCGAACTGAGCCGCCTTGTCTGCAGGGAAATCCGTCTCAAACGCCGGGCCTGCCAGGAGGTTGCCGAAGGATTCCCCCGCGTCCAGGTTGCCCTCCCATTCGCCCGTCAACGGGTTCTTGATGAATGACTCCACGCCGATTGAAATAAACTCCAACTCGACGGTGAATCCTTGCGTTTTGACAGACATCGTTGCTTGAGTGCGATCCGGGAGCTGGAAATCTCCCAACACATGGATTTCTGCCGTAAAGCCATTCTCACCTTCAATGGTGGTGGTGATGCCCATCTCTATGTGAGCAGACTGGACCGCCTCCATTGCGGACGTTGTCTGCCGGAGAATCTCAATGGCAGTCGGCAGAGTTGAAGCCGGTGTTGACGTTGGCGCGGGAAGTCTTGTAGCGGTAGGGAGCGGCGTTGACACGGCTATGACGAGCGGCGTTGGAGCGAGTTGCGGTGTCTGGAGGGGTGGAGCGGTTGATTCGGGCGAACCCCCCTCGCACGCTGCCATGGCCATCACTAGGACGGCCAGGAGCGCCAAACCCGCCAGGAATCGGAACGTCCTCGCTATCGTCACGCTTCCCAGCATACAGGCCGGTCGAATCTTACCGTTACACATCGGTGATATGGTCTATGGCCGGTACTCCAACCTGTGCCATGCTTAAGCCGTAGAAAGCGTCAACGGCGTAGCCCGTGCAGCTTCCGCCATCACAATAATTCCCAAGGAGAGCCATTCAAATGAAAGCAGTCCAGATCACGCAGTACGGCGGACCGGAGGTGCTTGAATACGCGGACGTTGAGGACCCCGTCGCCGGGCCGGGCGAGGCCATCGTGCAGCTCGCCGCTTCCGGCATCAACTACATGGACGTGTATGGCCGCACAGGGCTATATGGACAGGGGCCTCTGCCGACGATCCTTGGCGGTGAGGGCGCGGGCACGGTCGTTGAGGTTGGTCCGGGCGTTACAACGTCTGCTGTCGGGGATGTCGTCGCCTACACGGGCGCATCGCGTTCATACGCAGAACGAGTTGTTGTTCCGGCGGATCGTCTCATCGTGCTGCAACAGGGGATCACGGCGGAGCAGGGCGCGGCGGCAATGCTGCAAGGCATGACGGCGCACTATCTGTCCCATTCCACGTATCCGCTCGGTCCCGACGATACGGCGCTGGTGCACGCCGGTGCAGGGGGCGTCGGCCTGTTGCTGATCCAAATGGCCAAGATGCGCGGCGCAACGGTTATCACGACGGTCTCCACGGACGAGAAGGCCGAACTTGCCCGTGAGGCGGGGGCCGACCACGTAGTCCTGTACACGCAGGAGGATTTTCACGAGGCCGTCATGCGTACCACGGACGGTTCGGGCTGCCAGGTGGCCTACGACTCCGTCGGCGCGACGACCTATGAAGGTTCGATGGCCAGCCTCGCCATACGCGGGTGCCTTGTCATGTACGGTCAGTCCAGCGGAGTTGTGCCACCCATTGCTCCACTCGCTCTGAATGCCAAGTCACTGTTCCTGACGAGGCCTTCCTTGTTCAATTACACGGTCACAAGAGATGAACTGGAGTGGCGGGCAGGCGATGTACTCGGCTGGATCGCCGACGGCAAGCTCTCGCTACGGATCACAGAGCGATTTCCGTTGCAGGACGCGGCGGAGGCGCACCGACGTCTTGAATCCCGCCAGACCACCGGCAAGCTGCTGCTGATACCTTAACTCCCCTTCCCCTAAGGGAGGGGGCTGGGGTGAGGGGCACCGCCACATATGCCATGCGGCCTGCTCGTCGCGTACCCTCTAGTCCATGAACACTGAAGAACTCATTATCGCGACGGCGCGCATCGCGGGTGCGCTCCTCGTCTTGCGGTGGGCCTTTGCAGGATCCATCGCCGCCATCCTGATCGACTTCTCAGACCTGTTCATGATGAACCTGCTCGATCTGGGCGGCGTCCGCAATTACCAGGCCCTCGACAAGTGGCTCGACCTCGTCTACATGGTGACGTTCCTATGGGTGGCGCTGCGATGGAGCGGCCCGCCCCGCACCATTGCGATTGCGCTGTTCGCGTATCGAATCGTGGGCGTACTCGTATTTGAAGTCATCGGCGACAGGTGGGTACTGCTGTTCTTTCCGAACGTGTTTGAGTTCTGGTTTGTGTTCGTGGCGGGAGTTCTACTGTTTGCGCCGAACTACGAGCTAACGTGGCGCCGCTCCATCCTCTGGCTGATTCCCCTTACTGCCCTCAAGGAATTCCAGGAATACGCCCTACACGGCGCGAGATGGCTGGACAACTACGTAGCCGTCGATGTAGTCGTAGACGTGTGGAAGTGGGTGACGGGAAGTAGGTAGTGCTGGGAGTCGAAAACTCTGGGAGTGTAGCCGCTACATTCGCAGCCTTCGCCCATCCACGAGCATTTCGCGGGACATGTCAATGGCAAGCTCCATTTGCTGCAATGCCATGGCGCCCAGCAAGGGCTCCGTATCCTCCGGGCCAAAGGCGACCACTGTCAGGGCCTGACGGCCATTGATTGAGACGATTGCCGACCCCAACTCATACTCTACGGTTGACCCGTCCGCAAGCTCGAAAGCCCTGGATTCTTTGGGTTCGACGCCGATTTCCCTCAGCATGGAGCCGGGAACAGTCGTATATAACGCCCCCGTATCCACAAGCGCATCAACAGTCCGCGCCTCAGTGCCGTCAGGGTGTGCCACCCGAATATCTACACCAAAGAGTCCCATGCATAGATTCTACTACTACTATCTGCTGAGCCCCCCGCTTGTGACTCCTACGCCCCGCGCCTACACTGACTAGCAGGGGTCAAAAGGGAGCGCATTCGGTTTATGTCCACATCAGTTATTCACGTCAAGGGCGCGCGTGAGCACAGCCTGAAGAACATTGACGTGACCATTCCACGAGACAAGCTCGTGGTCATCACCGGCGTGTCCGGCTCCGGCAAGAGTTCCCTCGCCTTTGACACACTCTACGCCGAGGGCCAGCGGCGCTATGTCGAATCCCTTTCCGCCTACGCCCGGCAGTTCCTCGGGCTCATGGAGAAGCCGGACGTTGACTACATCGAGGGCCTCTCGCCTGCCATCTCCATCGACCAGAAGGGCGTCTCACACAACCCTCGTTCCACCGTCGGCACCGTCACGGAGATCTATGACTACCTCCGCCTGTTGTACGCACGAATCGGCCACCCGTCCTGCTACAACTGCGGACGACCAATCGAGAGCCAGACCGTACAGCAGATCGTCGACGCAATCATGGACTCTGAGCCGGGCAAGCGCATCATGCTGCTGGCGCCCCTCATTCGCCGCAAGAAGGGGGAGCATTACGGCCTGTTGGATGAAACCCGTCGCGGCGGATTTGTACGAGCGCGCATCAACGGCGAGATTCGGGACCTCTCGGAAGACATCCGTCTCAACAAGCAGCAATGGCACACGATTGAGGTCGTCGTCGACCGGCTTGTTATCCCCGAGGATCGCGGTGAGATTCGTGGCCGTGTGACGGATTCCGTCGAAACTTCGCTCCGGTTGGGGCAGGGCGTCGTGCAAACCCTGGACGCCGACTCTGGAGATGAGCAGCTTTACAGCGAGCAATTCGCCTGCGTGCAGTGCGGCATCTCGTTGGGAGAGATCGCTCCGCGCACCTTCTCATTCAACAGCCCCCACGGCGCATGCACGGAATGTACAGGCATCGGCTACAAGCTTGTGATTGATCCCGAACTTGTGATTCCGAATAAAGAACTCGCCCTGTCCGAGGGCGCCGTCTTGCCATGGGCGCGATCCGGCACGATGGCGGGCTGGTATACATCCATGCTTGCGTCGGCAACGTCAATGGTTGGCGCAGATATGAATGCGCCGGTGCGTGAACTATCTCCGGATCAGCTTGATTTTGTACTGTTTGGCCCGGAAGCCGGAATGGAAGTGGAGAGGATCCAGGTACGGCATCGAACCCGCAGCGGCCGTGTTGTCCGCTATGGGGCGCGGTTTGAGGGAGTAATTCCCAACCTGACACGCCGCCACCGCGAGACGGAGTCTGACAATCAGCGACAGGAGATCGAGCGATTCATGGCCCGCCGCCCCTGCGCGGCCTGTGAGGGCAAGCGGCTTCGCCCTGAGGCCTTGGCCGTCCGCGTGGACGACAAGACCATCGTGGACGCGACCGGCCAGAGCATTGATCGCGCCCTTGAATGGGTGCAGCGGCTGGCTGATACAGAGAAAGGCCCGCTGAACAATCGCGAATCCACCATCGCCCGCCAGATCCTTAAAGAAATCTCGGCACGCCTTGAATTCCTGGTCAACGTGGGACTGGAGTATCTGACCCTGGACAGGACTGCAGGAACACTCTCGGGGGGCGAAGGACAGCGCATCCGCCTTGCCACGCAGATCGGCAGCGGACTCATGGGCGTCGTTTATATCTGTGATGAGCCGTCAATCGGCCTCCATCCCGTCGACAACGCGCGCCTTATTGAGACGCTGAAAGGGCTGCGTGACCTTGGCAACACCGTCATCGTCGTGGAGCACGACGAAGCGGTAATGCGCGCGTCCGACCACGTCATCGACATGGGGCCCGGCGCAGGCGAGCACGGCGGTGAGGTTGTCGTAACAGGCACGCTGGATGACGTGAGAGCGGCTGAGAATTCGGTTACCGGCGCGTATCTCAGCGGACGCCGAGTGATTCCCATGAGAGAGGAGCGGCGCCAACCGCAGGATGGCCGTGAGTTGCTGATTCGCGGCGCGCGTGCAAACAACCTTCACAACCTGAATGTCCGCATTCCGCTCGGCTTGCTGACCTGCGTGACGGGCGTTTCCGGCTCCGGCAAGTCAACACTCGTGTATGAGGTCTTGTTCAAGCGACTCGCCCAGACGCTCTATAACGCAAAGGATATCCCCGGCCCCTCCGACGGTGTGGACGGCCTTGATCTTGTCGACAAGGTCGTGAACATCGACCAGTCGCCCATCGGACGGACACCGCGTTCCAACCCGGCAACATACACGGGAGCGTTCACGCCGATTCGCGAGTTGTTCGCGAGTCTGCCTGAATCACGGGTGCGCGGCTACAAGCCCGGCCGCTTCTCGTTCAACGTCAAGGGTGGGCGATGTGAGGCGTGCAAGGGCGAGGGTTATCAGCTCATTGAGATGCAGTTCCTGCCGGATGTCACCGTTCCGTGCGACACCTGCAAGGGCGCTCGCTACAACCGCGAGGCGTTGGAGATTACCTTCAAAGGCTACAGCATCGGCGAGGTGCTCAATCTGACGCTTGATCAGGCCGTTGAGGTCTTCGAGTCCATCCCACGCATCGCGAACAAGTTCAAGACAATGCAGGACGTCGGGTTGGGCTACATGCGTCTCGGCCAGCCGGCGACCACCCTCTCCGGCGGGGAGGCGCAGCGGGTGAAATTGTCAGCTGAGCTCTCCAAGAGAGCAACCGGCAAGACGCTCTACATCCTTGATGAGCCGACAACAGGGCTCGCCTTCTCCGACGCCGAAATGCTGCTCACAGTCCTTCACCGACTCGTGGACGGGGGCAACTCTGTGCTTCTGATCGAGCATCACCTGGATATGATCAAGAACGCCGACTGGATCATCGATCTCGGCCCCGGGCCGGGCGAACGCGGCGGTGAGCTGGTTGCAGAGGGCACCCCGGAAGAGATCGCCCTCGTCAAGAACAGTTCTACCGGTGACTTTCTACGAGAAGCGCTTGGCATCACCGACGCGACTCGGAACGGCAACGGACGCAAGCCAACACGCGCGCCGCGCCGCAATGGCAAGGCGAAAGAGTCGACCAAACCCGCGACTAAGGCTACCCCCCGCTCTCCGCGCAGACAACGCGCCGGCGCCGCTGCGGATACCACGTAGCCGCCCATGCCAGAAGCTGCAGGCCCTGAAGTCGCCACCGGCGCGTCGCTACTTGATGAACTGATCCTGACCTACATGCCGGATAGCCTGCCGTGGTGGATTGCGTGGCCTTCCGCAGCCCTCGGTCTGGCGCTCTGCTTGCTCGGCTACTACGCGTATCGACTGGTTGTTGCGCTCGCGGCGGGCGTCTCCGGCGGCGCGGTGGTCGTTATTGCCGGGCCTGATCTACTGGCGCTGGAGGGAACGGCGCTGCTGACGACGGCGGGTGGAGCGGGAATCATCCTGCTAGTGCTTGGATCAGTCTTCTACCGCGCGTCCGTTTTCGTGATCGGCGCGGGAATAGGGTTCGGAATCGGCGCCGTGTTCTGGGTCCTTGTATCCGGTGACGTTGAGCCGGGCGGAACGGGACTGACGCTCAGCGGGTGGAATCGAGTCCAGATTTTTGTCGGCTCGCTTGTGCCCGGGATCGTCGTCGGTATCATCTTCCTGAGCTGGGAGCGTCGGTTGATGACGCTGAGCGCCGTGATCATTGGAGCGGCCCTCATGCTGTTTGGACTGCGGTACAGCGGGCTGCCGCTGGGCGTCCGTGAATGGACGCCCTTGCTCGCAGGCGCGGCTATTACCGCCGGCCTCTGGCTCAGCTCAAGAATTGGGAGTGAAGAGCCGGACGAGGCTGATGGGCCTGATTACTCCTACACGTATCATTGACCACCACAATGCCCCCACGCATCCTGCTGGGTTCGACAAATGTCGCCAAGATTGACCGCCTCTGTAATTGCCTTGAAGGCTGGTCGTTCGACTTCACTACTGTCAATGAGCTGCCGCCACACGAGCCTCCTGAGGAAACGGGCAATACGCACATGGAGATTGCCGAATCAAAGGCCGTCGCGTGGGCGCAAATCAGCGGTGGACTGGCAATTGCCTCCGACGGCGGCATCGATATCCCTGCGCTCGGCCTGAAGTGGGATAGCCTTCTGACGCGGCGCGCGGCAGGTAAAAACGCCACGGACGAGGATAGAATCCAGCATCTGCTGGACCTGATGGAGCATTTGGACTCAGACAGAGAACGAGAGGCCACGTGGAAAGAGGCTGTCACGATCGCCACGCCAAACGGTGTCATACGATCTTGGGAGGTCACTGGCCTGACCGGCATTGTACGGCGACAGCCGTCAGAGTCCCACATCGAAGGTTTCTGGCTGGCAAGCTTCTGGCATTTTCCCGACCTCGGCAAGACCTATACCGAACTCACCACCGCGGAACTAGCGCAAGTGGGAGATCCTTGGCTCAATCTGAAGTCTCAGATTCAGACGTGGTTGTCAGGTGGGGGGTATGAGGAGCTAAGAGCTATCCCATAGCGTGCCAAGCTGGCATTCTACTCCGGCAACCCTGCCGCATCTCCAGTAACAGCCACCAGCCCGTCACGCTCCAGTGCGGCCAGCAGATCGCGCAGCCACTCCCCGTGCTCATCGGCGGCGTACTCATCCCTCACGAGTGGCCCGAGGTCGTTCAGCGACATTGTCCCGTCCGTGTGGTTGCGAAGCGCCTCCACGATACGGCCGCGGTAGTAGCGCGTCGTGCCGATCCACCCCTGCTGCTTTGGCTGCGGCCGTTCGGCGACGCGCACCGTCGGCATCGCCTCCGAAAGCTCGGCGTATGAGATGGTTGTGGACTCCGTGCCCTCCATCAGAGGCCGCGCCGCGCACAAGTCATTTATCGGACACTCGCCACACTTGGGGCGACGCGCCGTACATACGGTCGCGCCGAGGTCCATGAGGGCCTGGTGCCACGCCGATGCCCGCGCACCGTTTTGTGGAACCGCCGCCTCAGCGAGCGTCCACCCCGCATCGGCATCTATCTCGCCACGCCCCGTCAGCACCCGTCCCAGCACGCGGCGGATATTAGTATCCATCACTGGGACGGAGCGGTGAAAGGCAAAACACGCAATGGCTGCTGCGGTATAACGCCCGATCCCCGGTAGCCTTGCCAGTGTCGCCGGATCGCGCGGGACGACCCCGCCATGTTCCTCAACGATTACCCGAGCCGCCCGCTGCAGGTTGATTGCACGGCGGTTGTAGCCCATCCCGCTCCATGCCCGGATCACGTCGGACACGGGAGCATCGGCCAGCGACTGCAGAGACGGAAACCGTCGCAGGAACGCCTCGTACACGGGCAGAACACGCCCAACACCAGTCTGCTGCAGCATGAACTCCGCCACCACGGCGTGGTAGGGATCGTTCGTCTTGCGCCACGGAAGGTCTCGCCCATGTTCCCGATACCAGCGCAGCAGGCGTCGGCGCAGTTTTGGCAGCGCGGGGCTAGACATTACTCACTTGTCCCCCATGTCATTCTGAGCGCAGCGAAGAATCTAAAGTCGCCATTGCGTGGTCACACACGTGTTTAGATTCTTCACTCCACTACCGCTCTGTTCAGAATGACGGCATTTGGGTCGGAGCCGTGAGATGTCGCTCCCTAGTCATACCCGATTTCATGCAGGTCATCGTCTGAGAAGCCGAGGTGGTGGGCAAGCTCATGAAGCACCGTCTTGCGGATCTCCTCGACTGTCTCGGCGCTCCCCAACCGCAGTGCCTCAAGCGGCTTCTGAAAGATGGTGATCTTATCCGGAGCGACCATGTTGTACCCGCCTCCCCGATCCGGCAAAGCGATGCCTTCGTACAGCCCAAGCAGGCCATACCTATCCCGAATGCCGTTCTCCTCCATCTGCTCCCGCGAAGGCCAATCCTGGATGATGATTGCCACGTTGTCCAACCCCGCCTCAATCTCCGGCGGCAGCGAATCCAACGCTTGCCCAACCAACTCCTCGAACTGCTCGGTATCCATACCTAGACGGTACCATTACGCGATGCGTCCCGACCCCAAAAGTGCTATCGTGTACACGCTGGTATCGACGCAAGCGTATACGTTCCTCGCGCAGTCAAATGGGGAACCGAACGAAGGAGTGGGGCGATGACAGAGGGGCAGACGATACCCAAGCCGGTACCGTATCCGGACCAGGTTACAGAGCCGTTCTGGGAGGCCACGAAAGAGGGCAGGCTCACCATCCAGCGCTGCAAGACGTGCGGTAATCGCTTTTTCTACCCCCGTGAGCGCGACCCGAATTGCCTCTCCGATGACCTTGAGTGGATCGACGTCAGTGGCAAGGGACGCATCTACAGCTTCATCGTGGTGCGCCAGCCCGGCGACCCCTCGTTCAACGAGGACGTGCCATACATCTACGCCGTCATCACGCTGGATGAGGACGTTCGCATGAATGGCAACGTCAAGGGCATCGACATCGAGGCCTGTGAGATCGATATGCCCGTCGAGGTCTACTACGAGGAGCGTGGCGACCAGATGCTGCCACAGTGGAAGCCCGCCGGCGCACCTGATCCGGCCTAGTACGGCAGCGTCATTCCGACGCGCCCCCTCTTAGTCCGGAGATTCTGCAGGCCCCCGCCGCAGGTGAATTCGCGCCAGCCGCAGGTCGTTGTAGCTGACCTTTTCCTCCAGAAACTCCCACACTGGTCGCAGGAACTCGTCACCGCACACGTCTAGAGCATGCTCGGTTTCCCGCATAGTGGCGGCGTCCGGCATCAAATGGGATAGATCCGGCGAATCGTCCTGAGCCGCGATGCGTTCGATGTGGCCGATAATCGTTGTTTCCGCCAGCCCACGTTGCTCGGCTATCTCCCCGACTGAAAGCCCGCGAGACAACAGGTCCCGCGTCTCATCGAACGTAGGCCCCGGACGACGCTCCGGTCGTGCCCGGGAGGGTCGCTCTTCAGGCACCCGGATATCCGGGCGTCCGTGCGCCTCGATGTACGCCTGAATCACCGCAATGAAGTCCTCGCCGTACTGCTCCAGCTTGGCCGCCCCCACACCGGAGATGCGCCCAAACTCGTCGGAATCCTGGGGAAAGCGGGCGGCCATCTGCTTGAGAGATGCGTCACCAAATATGACGAAGGGTGGTACATCCCGCTCATCAGCCAACCGTCGGCGCAGAACACGTAGCTTCTCGAATAGCCGCTCATCGAACTGAATTTCAGTGGAGGGTTGTGGCGTCGCTCTCCGCGCCCCGCCGTCTAACGGCCTCGGCAAGGAGAGCGAACTGCGCGTTTGCAGGAATTCCCGCCCCGCCTCCGTAACCGCCAAGGTAGGATACCTATCACCTTCCGTGGTTAGCAGCCCCCGTGATTCCAGCAGGCCGATGATTTCCCTGAGGTCAGTTTTGCCGGAACCCCTCGCGATGCCGTACACGCTCAACGTCTCGTGCCCCATCTCAAGGACTCGCTTATCCCGACCCCCACGCAGCACCTGAATGATGTGGCCCGCACCGAATCTCTCCCCTGTGCGGATCACCGCCGATAGGATCTTCTGCGAGATTTCCGTCGCGTCGAATTCCTCGCGGGGCTCGAGGCAAACATCACAGCCGCCGCAGTTCTCTTGCTCCCATTCCTCGCCCAGGTAGTGCATCAGATACCGTCGGCGGCAGGTGGTCAACTGCGCGAACTCCACCATTCGCGCCAGCTGCTCCCGGGCAACCCGGTGCTCCGATTCGTCCACGATTTGATTGACGAAATATTCTTGCTTGACCTTGTCCGCGAACGCGTAGAACAGAACGCACTCCGCAGGCAAACCATCCCTGCCTGCTCGCCCCGTCTCCTGGTAATAGCCCTCCACCGATTTCGGCAAGCTGTAGTGGACAACCAGCCTGACATCAGGCTTGTCGATCCCCATGCCGAACGCGATCGTGGCGACGACGATAGAAACCCGATCCCGAATGAAGTCATCCTGCGTGCGGCGGCGCGTATCACCATCGAGACCGGCATGGTAAGGGCGAGCCTCAAACCCACGCGCGGTCAGATCGGCAGCCAGATCCTCGGTCTCCTGTCGGGAGAAGCAGTAGATGATGGTCGACTGATCTCTGTGGCTTTCCAGAAGGCCAATAAGCCGTTCCCACGCATCGCTCTTGGGTCGAACCGAGTAGTTAAGATTGCTCCGATTGAAACCGGAGATGAATACGCCGCCATCCTGCAGGCCGAGCTGACCGATGATGTCATCCCGAACCCGCTCCGTCGCCGTGGCGGTCAGCGCGATGACCGGCGTCGATGGAAACTCTTCGCGCAGTTGCCGCAGATTGCGATAATCGGGGCGGAATTCATGTCCCCACTCGGAGATACAGTGCGCTTCATCGATTGCGATTAGGTTGATATCCAGCTCATGCAGGAACTTTCTAAAACTCTGCGACGCCAGCCGTTCAGGCGCAATGTAGAGCAGCTTAGTGCTTCCATTCCGGACTGCCGCTTCGACCCTCCGCATGTCCTGGTCCGAAAGTGAACTGTTAATGAAGTTGGCCGGGATGCCCGACTCGTTCAGCGCATCCACCTGGTCCTTCATCAACGCGATCAGCGGCGATACAACAAGCGTCGTCCCCCCGAGGAGCAGCGCCGGCAACTGATAGCAGAGCGACTTTCCGCCACCCGTTGGCATCAATACCAGTGAATCGCGGGACGCCAGGACATTCTCAATGATTTCAGACTGTAGAGGCAGAAACTCGTCGTAACCGAATCGCGACTTCAAAATTGCCAGCGGAGAACCTGAATCCTGCATCTTGCCCTTAATACCTCAAGCTCGTCAGCGGCAGTATTTCTGCTGAGGCCTGCCCGTCCTCGATGGTGAGGATTCCCACGTGGCCCGGCTCGCGGATGTTGCGCGGCAGCGCCGGGCTCCCGGGGTTCACGATAAGCACCCCGGATTCCGTTCGCTCCACATGCGCAACGTGTGTATCTCCGCACACGATTACGTCGACGGCTCCGCCAAAGTAGCGCTCCATCAGCGCCTCAGTGGTCGTCCACGGTATGTCTGCCGGTAGTGGGAACCCGTGAATCAGCCCGATGCTGACCCCCTCCACATCAATGACCTGCGCGTGTTTGACACGAGGATCATCGTCCGGAAAGGGAGGACGAAAACCGTCTCCGTCCCCGTTCCCCCGCGCGCCAATGACAGGCGCTATGACTTCCAGCCAATCCAGCACGTCGATAATGTGCATGTCGCCGCCATGCATGACCATGTCGACACCGGCAAGCAGGTCAAAAACCTCTCCCGGCAGCCGTTCCCCGGCCTCCGGCACGTGCGTATCTGAGATTAGGCCGATGCGCATCATTTTTCTGTTCTGGTGCGTAGGGGTTAGCGTTACGGAGTTTGCGGGCGCAAGGCAATTCAGATTCCCGCCTGCGCGGGAATGACAGAAAGGGTCACGGCAGAATGATCCCGCCCGGTGAGATGCCCGGTGTCTGCGGGTCCGCCGGCGGAAGGACACGCGCCACCCACTGAGCGAGGTCTCGTAGTTCAGTCGGCGTGATTTCATGGCCTGCGCCGCCATATTCGTTGTAGATCAGGTCGCCGTAGCCCCACGCCTCCAACTGTGTATTCGCTGAACGCCCCCGTTCAATCGGTACGACCGGATCCTGGTCTCCGTGGCCAACAAAGATGGGCTGTGTCCGCTCATCAGGCAGTTGTGTTGCAAGCTGCTCCATGTCGTGGATGGACGCGCTTAGCGCGCCGATACCAGCGAACACATTGGGCCGGGGCAGGCCGTAGCGATAGGCCAGTCCGCCGCCCTGCGAGAATCCGATGATCAGCATGTTGCCCGGCTCAAGCCTGTACGGCTCACGCACCTCCTCCATGAAGGCGTCGAACGCCTCCTCGGTGCTCTTTGCTTCCTCGGGGTCGTTGAAGCCGTCCGGCGTCGTCCATCCAAAGCCAATCTGCCCGCCGCCGATGTCCAGCGGAACCGTGCCGTTCGGACAGAGATACACGTAGCCGGTCTGATGAATACCCGGAGCGAGCCCGGCGAGGTCATACATGCTCGCGCCAAAGCCATGAACAAGGATGATGACGGGATAGGCGCGTGACTCCTCGTAGTCGGTCGGCGTGATGCTCACATAGTCGAGGGCGCTGCCCTTGTTCGCCGTTCCCTCCATCGGTCCAGCCCCCTATTCCTCAGCCGCCGCGCCGGTCTGCCCGACGTGTGCGGGAGGCCAGCTCGCGAGCCAGGAGCAGCGCCCCGCGCAACCCGTTATCGTCGCCCAGCTCTGTCACTTCAAACCGAACGGTACGGTTCTGCAGTTTGAACGCCCGCTCCCGCGCGACGTTGATTCCGTGCTCCACGAACTCGTCCTGCCCGCGCGCCAGCCCACCGCCGAGTACGATCAGCTCCGGGTTGAAAATGTTGACGATATTGGCAAGGCCGACGCCGAGCGCGTAGCCTGCTTCGTCGACCACCGTCCTGGCGAGCGCGTCATCCTGCTCCGCCGCGTCGAAAACGTCGCGCGCCGTGATGCTCTCGCTGCCCTGCGACGATGACTTCTCAATGAGAATCGAATCCCCGCCGGCCTCGATCCGCATTCGGGCCATACGGGCGATGGCCGTGCCGGAGGCCATCGTCTCAAAGCAACCGGACAGCCCGCACGGGCATTGGATGCCGCGACCCATGCTGATTGTCATGTGTCCGAACTCACCTGCCGCTCCGGCAATGCCGCGCAGCAGCTTGCCCTCGGAGACGATGCCGCCGCCGATTCCCGTGCTGATGGTCAGATAGATCATCTCCGTCGTACCACGCCCCGCGCCCATCTGGTGGACGGCGTGGGCGGCGGCGGTGGCGTCGTTCTCGATCTCGATGGGGATGTTCAGGCGCTCCCTGAGCGCGTCCGCCATTGCGAACTCGCGCACCATCGGCAGATTCGGCGATTCCACGATGACGCCGTTTGCGGTGTCCACGGTGCCCGCGCAAGCGACGACCCCGGCGACAATCTCGCCGTTGGTCTTGGCGATTAGGCTTTGGGCGGCCTCAACGATGCCGTTGATGAGCAGTTTGGGATCGGAACGGGCAGGGGAAGAGAATGCGGTGCGCCGCATCGCGCCACGCGGCCTGCGAGCAATGGCGACCCGTGTTTGCGTGCCCCCAACATCGACGCCAAGCAGATACGGGTTGGCCATATTCGTGCGCGTTCTCGCTGCCTTTATGTTGACGGCGGGGGCCTTAAAGCCGTGCTGGCGTCCTTGCTCGTGCGATTCGATTCAAAAAGAACCTGGCGACCCGGACGGGATTTGAACCCGTGATCTCTGCCGTGACAGGGCAGTATGTTAAGCCAGACTACACCACCGGGCCGCGCTTGCTCATGCTACGAACGCGCCAATTCCGTGTCAAGGAGCGACGCGGCTGCCGCTCGCGTCCGTGCCGCGGAACGATCTCGCCCAATCGCCTCAAGCGTGACGAACAGCGGTGGCGCCGCCGTACGGCCTGTCGTTGCAACCCGCACCGCGCCGAACAGCTTGCGGCCGGACGTGCCAAGCTCCTCCACGAGCGCCCTGAAGCGCGTTTCAATCGACTCATGGTTCCACGGTTCAATCTTCTCGATGGCATTGGCCACCGCAGTCAGCCATGCGCGGACAACCTCAGCGTCCTCCGGCAACGGCACGCGCCAAAGGTCATCGCCCGCGTCTGCCATGCGCTTCATCGCCTTGTCGCCCATGCCGGCCCAAATGAGCGCGGGCGGGAACGACACATCATCCGTGAAGAAGAACTCGCACAACTCGGGCATTTCGCTTAGGAGGCGCGCGCGATCTTGCGTCAGTATGGCTGCTTGCCGGGCGAGCCCATCATCGAGAGGCCGCGAAATCTCAGGCGGGAGTCCGTTGTCCAGGTATGGCCGCGCCGCCTCAACGAACGCCTCCGGCGGCATCTCGCGGATGTACACGCCGTTCAGCCATTCCAACTTCTCGCGGTCGAACATCGCCGGTGACGCCGAGACCCGATCAAGCGAGAATCCCGCGATCAACTCCTCACGTGTCATCTGTGTCGTCTTGTCATCCAGCGACCACCCCAGCAGCGCCAGGAAATTCAGCATCGCCTCCGGCAGGAACCCCTCGTCGCGGTAGTCGAGCAGCGAAACGGAGCCGTGCCGCTTGGACAGCTTTGTCCGGTCTGAGCCGAGGATCAAAGGGAGGTGGGCGAATGCAGGTGGTGTGTAGCCGAATGCCTCGTAGATCATGGCGTGGCGCGGGGCGGATGACATCCACTCATCGCCGCGGATCACGTGCGTTATCTCCATCGCCACGTCGTCCACCACATTGGCCAGGTGATAAGTGGGAAACCTGTCCGACTTGAGGATTACGAAATCGTCGATGAGCCGGTTCTCCCATGAAACGTCACCGCGAATCACGTCGTTGAACGTCGTGCGTCCGCTGAGCGGCGTCTTGAACCGCACAACGCGGTGAGAGCCGTTCTCCGCCTCTTCCTGCTCGCGTTCCTCCGCGCTCAGGTTGCGGCAGCGGCGGTCATAGCCCGTGGGAACGTTGCGCTTCTGTTGCGCGGCGCGGATGGCGTCCAGCCTCTCAGACGTGCAGTAGCAGTAGTACGCGGCGTCCAACTCAACCAGCTGTTCGGCCGCCTCTCCGTAGCCCTCAAGGCGCTGCGACTGTACATACGGCCCGTAGGGGCCGCCGATGTCCGGCCCCTCATCCCATTCAATGCCGAGCCATCGGAGCGAATCGAGAATGCGCTCCTCGCTGCCCGGGATGCGCCGTTCCTGGTCGGTGTCCTCAATCCGCACCGCAAAGACACCGCCGGTGCTGCGGGCGAAGAGCCACGCGAATAGCGCGCTTCGAACGTTGCCTACATGCGGATCACCCGTGGGACTGGGTGCGTAGCGTGTTCGCGTTACTGACATTGCAGTCTCATTCTAACCCAGCGAATCGACCAGCCGCGCCTCGGGTGTGCCAATAGTCATATCCGCCAGGCATTCCGAAAGGTCAGCCGCCAAAGGTGATCTAACCTCCAGCTTTTCCCCGCTTATGGGGTGTTCGAACGCAAGTGAAAGCGCGTGCAGGAAGAGGCGCGGCACGGGGTCACGGCTGCCGCGCGCGTAGATGACGTCTCCGGCCACAGGATGCCGTAGCGACGCGAAATGCACGCGAATCTGGTGTGGACGCCCGGTCTGGGGCCTGGCCTCCGTGAGGGTATAGCCGCCGTTCAGGTGCGCCAGCACACGGTATCGGGTTGTGGCAGGGCGGCCTGCTGTCACGACGGCCATTCGTTGCCGATGCCTCGGATCACGGCCCAGTGATGCTTCGATCACGCCAGTTGGCGGCTCCAGCAACCCGCGCAGCAAGGCGACGTACACCTTCTCAACACTACGAGACTGGAACTGCCGCGACAGCGCCGTGTGCGCCGCGTCGTTCTTGGCGATCAACATCACGCCGGACGTGTCCTTATCCAAACGATGAACGATCCCCGGCCTATCGTCGCCCCCAATCGTTGAGAGCGGCCCTTCGCGTCCCAGCAGCGCGTTCACAATCGTTCCTGTCGGGTGGCCGGGTCCGGGATGGACGGCGACGCCCGGCGGCTTGTCGATGGCGAGAATGTCTTCATCCTCGAAGAGCACGAGCAGGGGCGAACGCTCAGCGGCCAACCCTGCCGTCTCGCCGGTCTGTATCTCGCCGGTAATCGTGATCTCGTCGCCGGGCTCAATGGTGTGGCCCCGCTTGCGCGGCACATCCCCGTTTACACTGATCCGCCCATCCTGGATCAGTCGCCCAATCGCCGACCGTGATACGTCCACGGTGAGCGCCGTAGCCAGGTATCGATCGAGCCGCCTCTCCGATGTGTCAGGCGGGACGGTCAGACGAGTCTCCATCCTCAGCCCTCTGTTCTTCCGCTATAGGCTCGTCACTCGGCGACGTGGCGGAAGATTCCTCACCCGAGTCGTTTTCCTCAGATTCCTCTCCATCACCAAGAGAGAAAGTTGTTGTGGGAGAGGTGATTCCGGCAGCCGCCTCCTGTTCAAGCCTCTTCTCCGTCGCGCGATTCCGCAGGACATAGAAGGCCAGCGCAAACAGCCCGACTGTCAGTGCGGAGTCCGCCACGTTGAACGTCGGAAAATAGTAGTCGCTCCACACGCGCACACTGATAAAATCGACGACCGCGCCCCGAGCGAGCCGGTCTGTCAGATTGCCCAGCGCGCCGCCTAGCAGGAGGGCGAGGGAGTAACGTAGCAGGGCGCTCTCCCGCCCGTTCGCCCGGTAATAGAACAGGACGCCCAACACCCCAATGATGCTGACCAGGATGAGGAAATCTGTATGGCCGCGCAGCAGGCCGAACGCGCTCCCGGTGTTTGTTACATGGGTCAGCCGAAGCAGGCCGTTTTCCGGGATCGATTCATACAGGCGCAGATTACTGACGATCAGCAGTTTGGCTGCCTGATCCGCAATGAAGATAGTCAGCGTGACCGCGGCGAATGGCAGGAAATGGCCGCCGAATCCCCTCGGCGTTCCCGGACGCGGGCCGTCGTCCTCTACCACCAGATCTTGCGCCCCATCTCAGCTTCGATTTCATCAAGTGGGCGCGTCCACAGTCCGGTTGAGAGGTATTTCCAGCCGCCGTCAGCAAACAGGCACACGATGTTTCCGTTGTCCATCCGCTCCGCCAGCCGCTGCGCGCATGCCAGCACCGCGCCGGAAGAGATCCCCGCGAAGATGCTCTCCGTCTGCAGCAGTTCCCGTGTCTTCTCGAACGATTCTCTTGAGGTGATGATGAACTGGCCGTCCAGAACTGTCGTGTCCAGGATCGGCGGAATGAATCCATCTTCCAGGGATCTCAGTCCCTGGATGCGCTCCTCCGGGTGCGGGACGACGGCGATGACCCGCGTGTCCGGGTTGTGCTCTTTCAGCCGCCGGCCAACGCCCGTCAACGTCCCGCCCGTGCCAAGCCCTGCCACGAAGACGTCCACTTCAGGCAGCTGCCGGGTGATCTCCTCGCCCGTCCCGTCGTAGTGCGCGCGGGGATTCGCCTCGTTGCCGTATTGGTACAGCATCACGTACTTGTCGGGCTCTTTATCGGTCATCTCCTTGGCCACGTCGATGGCGCCGTTCGTGCCGAGATGCCCTTCGCTGAAGACGACGTTTGCGCCATACGATTCGATCAGCGCCTGCCTCTCCTCCGTGACGTTGTCAGGCAGCACGACGGTAACCTCAAAGCCCTTGTAGCGCGCGACCATGGCAAGCGAGACTCCGGTGTTGCCGCTGGACGGCTCAAGTATGATTCGGCCGTCCCCAAGCGTTCCGTCCGCCTCCGCGTTCTCCACCATGAGCAGGGCGATGCGGTCCTTCACGCTGCCCGTCGGGTTCTGGCCTTCCAGCTTGGCAAAAAGGCGGACGCCCGGCTTGGGTTGAAGCCGTTTCAGCTCAACGAGGGGCGTATTGCCGATTGTGTCCAGTATGCTGCCGGTCATGACCCTGATTCGCTTGCGTCAAACTGCGTCTTTGGTACGTCATCGTGAGCGAAACGGAGAATCCCCGCCGCGCCCGCTCGACTAGTGTATCGCGTTGGCAGTGCGCGTATGTAATGCGAATCTGGCGGACAGGAAATGACAGGCCGGAGGCCGGCGTCAGATCGCGATTTCTCGCAGATGCTCTTTGAGATTCCTGGTCATGCTGCGCAGGGAGACTGCCGTAATGGATGCTGAGATGCCACCGCCGGCGAGAGGAATCAGTTTGCCAATCCCTTTCGCGAACGAGGTTTTCGTCAGCCGCACGCCGATGGCCCGAAAGAGCGCATAGCGAAGAGGTATGTACAGAGGCGTCGCGGTCAAGCGAATCTTTGCGATGCGGTAAGCGGCGTTTGATTTTGACGCTTTCGCCACTTCTTTCAGGCTGTCAGTCGCCGTGCGCACCCCAAATACCGCGCCGACCAGCAACCAGATCCTGACCTCCGTTTCCTCATTCAGCTGCAGATCGCCGTCCTCGAACAGATCGTCCCATCCGTACAGGTACATCAGCTTCTGCGCGCATACGACCGCATGCCAATTGAGTTGGGCAACATCCGCGGGAACCGTCGCCGCTGCCAACCATCCTCCCGGCAGCCCCGCGGCGAAGGAAACACCGGATGCCCTGATGATGTGCGACATGATGATCGCATCGGCCATCCTGTCGAGCGTCTCCATGGGAACGCCGGCCGCCAGCGGTGTCGTCGCGATCGCTCTCCCGACCTCGATGCTGTTCTGGGTGTAATGGCGATCCAGCTGTTTCCCCAGGAATGTTCTGCGGTCCACCTTCAATCCCGGGATAGCGGTCATCGCAGGCAGCAGCCGCCGCAGAATAGGGTGAGAATCGACATTCTCACGCCCGTTCCTGTCCTCGCTTTCAGCGCCGCCGTCTCCGTCCGGCGCCCGCGTCGATAAATCGGTCACAATTCTCTCCCCACGCTGTCCTCTCTTAATTTTATCCTGCCAGTCACGTGCCTATGAGGGCAGTACCGTCGAACGAAGTCATTCCGAACAGAGCGATAGCAGCGTGAGGAATCTCAAGTGTCAGTCAGAGATTCAAACGCGGCTTGCCTATCATCGCCTTAGATTCCTCGGCTGCGCTCGGAATGACAGAGAAAGGCGGCTAAGTGCGACTACCCGCGCCGGAACGCGGGGGTCGAACGAATCAAGCCGATCCAATCTGATCGCGAAGCTTAAAACTACTCGAACGCGGGCATGCCGCAGAAGGCTTCGTAGTCGATGAGCTCCGTGACTGTTGGGTTCTCGCCGCAGGCGGGGCAGTTCGGGTCCTTGCGGATCTTGACCGTCCGCATGTCCATATCCAGCGCATCCACCATGAGCAGACGATTCACCAGCGGCTTGCCGACGCCCAGGATCAGCTTGATAGCCTCTGTCGCCATGAGGGAGCCGACGATGCCCGGCAGCACGCCCAACACGCCCGCCTCCGCGCAGGAGGGAACCATGCCGGGGGGCGGCGGCGCGGGGTACAGGCAGCGGTAGCAGCCCTGTTCGGGCAGGAACGTCGTCACCTGCCCGTCAAACATGAAGATGGAGCCATGCACCACGGGCTTGTTCATCAGCACGCCGAGGTCATTGATCAGATAGCGCGTTGGGAAGTTGTCCGTCCCGTCGATGAGGATGTCGAACTCGTCAGCGATCTCCATCGCGTTTTCGGAGTTGATGTGCTTGGCAATCTTGACGATCTCCGCGTCCGGGTTGATCTCCCGGATTGTATCCTCGGCGGAATCGACCTTGGGACGTCCGATGTCATTCATGCCGTGCAGCAGCTGCCGATGCAGGTTTGTGATATCCACATCATCGAAATCGACGATGCCAATCTTGCCGATGCCGGCGGCGGCCAGGTACATCGCCAACGGAGATCCAAGCCCGCCCGCCCCGACAAGCAGAACGCTCGCATTCATGAGCTTGCGCTGCCCCATGCTGCCAACCTGCGGCATGATGATGTGCCGACTGAATCGCTGTACCTGCTGAGGCGTCAGCGTCTGAACCGGCGGGGCAGAAGCCCCATTGGCACCCGCAGCCCCATTAGCAGTCGTTACCGTCTCTGTCGTAGTCGTTGCCATCCCAGAAGTCTCCCTTGTGATATCCCGTCCAGACAGTATAGGGGATTGGGGGTGGTATTAGCGTGGTTTCCAGTTATCGAAAGCGGCTGGGAGAATCTGCATCAGTGCGTCCGCTTCCATCCCATAGACGTCATAGGTGCGCTCAAGTTGATTGAGTGTACGGAGCAGTTGACGCAGGTTTCCGGGAGTGGATTCGTCTGAATATCGAGTTCTGAGCTCTCCGTCCGCCGTATACAGGGTGATGGCGAGTTGGATTACGCCAACTGACGTGAACGCCCGAAAGTCAGATAGTAACCTGTCCTCGAGTGAGAACGCGGTGAGCGGACGATCTAGCAGGAATGCCGCAGACTCACCGTGTTGGCGACAGATGAGGTAAGCGGCCCGCAGCGCATGACGGTAACGCCGCTGGTATGCGCGACGCAAACTAGCAGTGGACTCGTCTTTCAAAAAAACATACTGATCTGTCGTCGTATTCCTATTCGGCCTATATTCTGGTGCAAAGTACATGCCAAGCCACGACCACAGTCCATCATTATCAGCGATCGGTCCCTGGATTCCATCAAGTAAAGGCATGAGAATCCTTGCTGCATCACGGCGAGTTCTCAATTGGGCTTGTTCGACTTCCAAATGCGGCTCAAATGCAGCACTTAGATGGGGATCCATCAGCAAGTAATCGAGATCCTTATGACTAAAGGAGTTGTTCGTGCGCCAATTCGCTATGAATTCCCGTGACTTCTTTATACCTTCACTGTTGAAAGTGCGAACTTTCGTCACCGGCCACCTCCCAATGCATCGCCATATGAGCTAACCGGCCGGACCTTTTGTGCAGCGAAAGCCATGACCGCCTGGTCGATGTAGTCTTGAGCGGCGTCCCTGTTTAGATTCTCCCCCCATGTCATGTCAATATCAGGCTTTACTCCAAGATTGCTGACAAATTCGAACCACTCTGTTCCCCAGCCGCCCTCATCATCATCGGGATCCATCTTCTCGACATATAGCATCTGGGACAGAACTTGGCGAAGTACCTGCGGCATGACAAGCGCACGAAACCGCGCATCGTTGCGCACGATGTCGCCTATTGTGGGCACGGCATTATTCACAAGCAGGACAGGTCCATCACTCTGGTCAAGGTCAAAATCGACGCGCCAAACTTCGGTTCCCAACTTGGTTCCGCTGTCCTCCAAGAGCGGAATGAGAGAATCAAGTGGTCGGACGGGGCGAATTTTGTCTGCAAGTCCCAGCAGCTTGCCGGTGCCGGGTTCGACCACAAAAACTCTGAAGAAAGTAGTTGAGTCCACGTCGGTAAGTCGCCTTTCGTGCGGCGAGGGAAGTAAGGGATTACCGACTGTGCCAAAATCCCAGCGTTGGGACGCGTTACTGCGTCCGGCCTCGACACGGATTCGCGAATCCGGTGGAAAATCGCGCTGTTGGCCCAATCGAAGTCTCAAATCGAAGACATCGCTGCCTCCTATCTGTTCCTCTAGGATTCTGACCGGGGCCTCGTCTCTAGTTATCCTGGCCCGCCCTGTATAATTCAGATGTCGCTTCATTCCTGCTCGGTCTCCTCAGTCGGTGCCCGTACAGAAATGTCCACTGCAAGATCACGCCCGTCAAACCCCGTGATGACCAACCGGAAGTCATCCATAGTCACATCAAAGTCAAGCACGTTGTCTGTAACAGGCATTAGTTTGGTAACGCCCTCATTCTTCTTCACAGAAAGGTCAAACAAAGTAAAGTCGGGCAGCTTGTGCTTTACTCCCGACTCGAATGCTGCGAATGGGTTGCCGCGTGACACGTCATAGGCCATGCGCATCCGCCAGGCACCGATGATTGTGCGCTCGTAGTGAGGGTTTCGTGCCACTCTAAAACCGGACGCAATTTGAGTAACCTGAAACGGCGACTGGCCGGGTGGCGGAGGTGGGCTTTTTCCTCCTTCCTTGCCCCGCTCGCGTCCTGTGCCATTGTCTGTGCTTTGCGATGAGCGCGACGATGTAAAGAGGTCGGCAAGGGCGTGGCGCTGCAGCGTGCTGGGTCGGGCGGTCAGGGATTGGAGAATGCGACCGGCCACGCTGCGGACACGCCGTACACGATCTGGTGCGCCAATCCAGTTCTGCGTTACTCGCTTGGCGTTTGGCTCCCATCGCATATGGGCCGGACCCTCAGCATCACGTAGCATGTGTCCGAGATCGGATAGACCATCTACCAAGACCAAGGCCCGGGCGTGGTATTGCCTGATGTGATCCATTTTGGGCACACGCAGAAAGCCACGGACGAAGTAGTCATGGCCTTGTTCCAGGCCATCATCTTTTTGAACGATAACCAGGAACTCACTATCCCCACGTACTTCTTCCTCGCGCATTGTTGTATCAATGCTCAACTTGAAGCCGAGCGGCATCCCACTGTCATACCGTTCCTTGGCTTCGTCGTCCATCTTTACAGTTGTAGTGGGTGCGCCGAGTTCCAAGAAATCATCATGGTTCGCTGTTGCCACCCACTGAGCAAGCCGAACTGTGCTCTGCATGGAGGCCGGCGACTCATCATCACGGTCGGATGGTTCAATTTGGCTGGCTATTTCGCTGATAGTCCCCGCAGATATCGATTTAGGCTGCTGGTCTGGGTGATGGATTTCTACTTCCAATTCAGAATTGATGATGGGCATGAAGTATTGCGTGACGACTGCTCTGGCTATCGCCTCGGGCGTCAGCTCTTTATCGGGAAAGGGGACAATCACGGAGAGGCCACTTTGCGTTACGCCATCCTTAATGCGGCTCAACTGAAACGTTGAACAGGCCTTATTCGCCAGGGCATTGTCGTCGACGGGCATCGGAAGCCAATCTGCTTCCATGTCGTCTGAGTGTGCGGCAAACCACCCGTATGGGCGAAATTTCTCCTGCTCCACCGTATGTGTGCGCAAGACAGCTTGCCCCATGAGCAATAGATTGTCTTCACTCGCTCGTTTCGTGACTCCAAGGAAAGCGCTAATGTCGGAAGCGTCAGGGAACACCCATTTTCCAAGACCCCAAGAGCCTCCCTCGCTCTCTGTCTTAGGTGAGATGCCCACGCTTCGGAAGAAACCCCAAAAATGGTTGCCATCTTCCTTTTCGGAGTTGCGGGTAATTTCACCTATCAGGCCACGGGTGCCGAAGTCCTCAATCGTAAGGAATGGCATAGAGCTGCCAAAGTAGTCCGACAAATTATCTGGAGAGCCCGGTGGAGCTCCTACCTCAAGATGACGCTGGAGTCCACGCAGGAACTCACTCGCCACGGGCGGTGAAAGGGCCCCGTGTTCTCCTGAGAAAGCGAACCGAACCAGAACCCGCGCACTCCTGTCGATACGCGCATCCATCGAGTTCTGGATGGCCTCCCGAACTAGACGATCCGCTATAGGAGATTCAGAGTCAAAGAACTCTCCCTGAAAAGGGTCCTGATTGGTTTCAGAGGGCTGCATCCGAGGGATGCGCCAGCGGGGAGGCTCTTGCTGCATGCGAATCTGGATGTAGGAATGCGAGCTTGTCCGTTGAAGACTGAAATCTATCGTGGAACAGAATGTTACATATCGTCAATAGTTGCCGTCAACCGTTCCCTAACATCTCGAATCACAGCCTGCGCCCTAACCGCCTATAGACTAGCTCTGCTACAGCACGGTGACTCGCGCATACGTGTCAACTTATCCGAGCGCCGATTGATGAACGTGCGACAATTACACGTCTTGCGGCTAGCCTGACGTCGTCGGCTGCGTCCTTGAGAACCCTGATGTCACCAAGCGCATAGTCATAGTCGCTGCCACTCGAGTCCATGTCGGCCACGCTCTCTTGCAGTATGCCTTGCTGACTCACGATAGCCTCTTCAAGCAGTTGCAGTGCCTTCTCAGCGGCGGCGGCGATGCCGTCCAAAAAGAAGAGTTCGTGTAGCCCGCCATGTTCAATGTCGTAGCTCATTCCTTGCGCTCCCCTCCGAGTCTGTAGACCACAGTCCGGAGACCGGAACACGGAAGGTTGACCGGTGTCAAGCCGAGATTGGGTGAGAGGTGTATCGTGGTGCGCCCGGTAGGATTCGAACCTGCGACCCTCGGTTTCGAAGACCAACTACCCTCTAATCCACTGAGCTACGGGCAAGGTCTACTTCCAGCGCGTCCAGGAAATCCTCAAGGGGAATCTCGAGGCCCCTCAAAAGGCTGCGCAACGTATATCGAGGAATTTCGCGGAGTCCCATGACCAACGGACGCGACACTGTTTGGCCATCAGCCATCCTTCGGCGAATCATCACATGGCTAGTGCGTCGATGTTTCGCCTCCTCGCATCCCAACCGGAGCAAGGCAGCAGATACTTCTCTGCTCGAACAGAGTGGGACGGTTGGGGGCACCGCAGGTGAGCCTAGGCGAGTTGAGGAACCTGTTGACGACGGAATTGATAGGTTGGAGCTGACTCTCCTGCGCCATCATTCACTTCAACCGGTAGACGATAATGTGGGATCGGCTCTTCAAACTCGACTCGCACATTGCGCGCTTTCAACTCCGCCTCCAACTGACCTCTGTCGGCAAGGTCTTCCAGATACAGATCCACCGCCTCGGCGATCATCGCGAACGCCTCCTCCACATTGCTGCCACAGCTCGCAACGTCAAGCTCCCGGCACACCGAGACGTATTGGTCATGCTCCTTGAAAACCACGAAGGTCAAAACAATGAACGGTGACATAGGCTGCCCTCTCCCTTCCGTTCATATTCGCTGCGGCTACATATGTCAGTGTGTCGCGCCCGCCAAGCCAAAGTGTAGCAATTCGTGCCAAACGCCTGCTGCCTTTGACTCCCCATCCCTTCGCTGGCGCCATCGCCATTGTATCCCTGAGAACGGAATTCTGGCGCGCCCGGCAGGATTCGAACCCGCGACCCTCGGTTCCGAAGACCGATGCTCTAATCCACTGAGCTACGGGCGCACCGTCACTGATATCTATCCTACCCCGAACAAAAACACTTGGGGGCGCCCACCGCGGTGGGCGCCCCCTGTCATTTCCTCAGTCGTGTCACGCTATCAAGGCGCGACGCTACCGGCTCCGTTTGAACTAGTTGTCCTCCAGCAGGTAGGTGTGCGCGTGGCGGTAGAAGTTGCCGTACGACTGTGACGGCACCGTCGGCATCACACCGGCCACCCGATCGGAGAAGACCGGAATCGCCAACTGGAAGCCGCCCATGGTGCGTACCTGGTCGCGCAGCACGATCTCGCCGGCCTGCCACGCCAACTCGCGCCGCTGCTCGGGGTCGAGCTCAATGGACTGCGCGTCGATCAGCCTGTCCAACTCAGGGTTGGAGTACTGCCCGTAGTTCCTGCCGGAACCGGAGTAGAAGTACTCGTACAGGATGAAGTCGGGGTCAAACCCGCCGATCCATCCCGCGTGGCCGCCCAGGTCGAAGTCGCCGGCGTTCATGCGGGTGTAGTAGTTGCCGGTTTCCGTCTCGCCGCCCTCGATGGAGATGCCCACTTCGTTCAGGTCCTCCAGCACGGTTGGCGCATACACGGCGTAGAACGGAGCGTAGATCATCGTGGCCTGCAACTCGCCCGGCTCATAGCCGGCGTCGGCCAGAATCTGGCGTGCCTGATCCTTGTTGGCCTCGGGATCACTGTAATCGTGGCCCGGGATCGCGCTCAGGCGCTCCTCCGGCATCGCGAAGGCGCTGCCGGGCAGGAACGGCCCGCCGGTTCCGGGGGCGATCCAGTCGTTGTAGCCAAGCTTGATGAGGCGATTTCGGTCGATCGCAAGGCTGATGGCATCACGCACTTCCTGCGTGTTCCACGGCTCACGATTGAAGTTCGGGATGACGGAGAACATCATGCCGGGGTGGACCGCGGAGGCCCACTTCTGGCAGATGTCGCACTCGCGGAGCAGGGTGTTTGCATTCGCCCCGTTCCATCCGCCGGCGCTGCCGCCGATGTGGAGACGGCCGGAGCGGAGGCCGGCAACCTGTGCCTGGTTGTTGAGAATCAGAATCTCGATGGAGTCAAGGTACGGGAACGGCTGATCCCAGTAATCGGTCTTCCGCTCCATGACCATCTTCTCGCCGGGGATCCAGTCACCGACCACGAACGGCCCGGTGCCGATCGGCGGCTCCTCACGCATCCGATTCATGTCGTCGGCGTACAGGTGGCTCGGCTTGACCACGTGGTACGGCAGGCCGATCACTTCGAGGAGCGACGGCTTGGGCCGTTCCAGGTGGAAAACCGCCGTCAAGTCGTCCGCGCAGGTAGTGTCCGTGAGGGATGCGAAGTGTGCTGAGCGGGGATTGCGAAGCAGCCCATCACCGGTGCGGAGCGTGTCATACGCAAACTCAATGTCCGCGCACGTGAACGCCACGCCATCCGAGAATTCAATGCCGTCCCGCAGGTTGAACGTCCACGTCAGGCCGTCCGTCGCCTGCTCCCAGCTGGTGGCCAGGTCAGGGACGATGGTCCAATAGGATCCGTCAATGAAGTCCTGCTTGTCGCCCCAGTCCTGCTTGGAGACCAGCATGTTGCCCACCGGGTGGCCGTAATGCGGCGCGCTCCCGGCTGCCTCCTCCCAGTTGCTGAACGTCGGACCTTCGGACGTTGTCGCGATGATCAGCGTCCCACCATAGACAGCGTTAGGATCAACCGGCACACCGCTGGTGGAATGGGTCATCATATCGTCGCCCATGTCGTCGTCCATATCCTCGTCATCCATGGACGTGTCTTCGCCGGACGTGTCTGTGGACGTGTCGTCCTCATCGTCCGATGCTGTTCCGCACGCCGACGCAACGACAAGAAAAGCCGCCGCCACGAGTGCGAGCAGCAGGAATGTCATGCGATTCGTCATTAGCCAGTCTCCTCCCGTCTACATGGCTATTAATACTAGACGATAATGAACCGCTTGCAGACAGGGGTCAATACCTAGTTATGCAAAGTTAGGGAAGAAGCAGAGGGCGATCTACATGGATTCCGGCGCGCTCATCCCCATCAGCGCCAGAGCGTTCCGCAGAACCATCCCCGCCGCCTGTGTGAGTCGCAGCCGCGCCAGCGTCACGTGTGGTTCCTCTCCCAACACGCGATGTTTCGTGTAGAAATCGTGAAATGCCGTGGCGAGTTCATAGGCATAGTGGGGCAGATGGTGCGGCTCCAGGTTGCGCGCCGCAAGTTCAACGATTTCCGGAAAGCGGAGCATTGCACGCGCTAGCTGATGCTCTGCCTCCTCCGTCAACGCGTCGAAGTCGGCGGCTTGCGACATATCGTCCGGATCGATTCCGTTTTCACGCGCATTGCGGAGGATGGATGAGATGCGGGCAAATGCGTACTGGATGTAGTAGACGGGGTTGTCCGGGGCCTCTCTCTTGGCCAGTTCCAGGTCGAAATCCATCTGTGCGTCCGCCGACCGCGACAGGAAGAAATAGCGGCAGGCATCCGGCCCCACCTCGCTGATTACCTCCGCCAGCGTGATGATGTCGCCCGTCCGCTTGGATACACGCACAACCTCGTCGCCACGCTTCAGCGTGACGAGCTGAACGAGGATGAATTGCAACCGCTCCGGGTCGACGCCAAGCGCATTGACCACCGCCTTCATGCGTGGAACGTGCCCCTGGTGGTCCGCGCCCCATACGTTGACGACGCGGTCAAAGCTTCGGCCCAGGAACTTGTCGTAGTGATAGGCGATGTCTGAGGCGAAATACGTGGGCGCGCCCGTCTGCCGTACCAGCACACTGTCTCGTTCGTCTCCCAGATCAGTGCCGGTGAACCAGACTGCTCCCTCACGCTCAGCCGTGTAGCCGTTTGCGCGGACCTCATCGATCGCCTTCTCATATATCCCGTCCGCAAACAGGGAGCGCTCGCTGAACCAGCGGTCAAAGCGAACGTCGATGCGTTCCAGGTCCTCGCGGATGGAATCGATCATCCGCGCCATGCCGAATTCGCCAAGCTCACGAGCCGCGCTCTCGCCGTCGACATACTGATCACCAAACTCCGAGGCCAACTCCTGCCCAAGCTCCACGAGATATGCGCCCTGGTAGCCCTCCGTCGGGAACTCGGCGTCCCTGCCCAACGCCTGCAGATACCGGGCGTGGAGTGACTCAAAAAAATTGTCCATCTGGCTGCCGGCGTCGTTTATGTAATATTCGCGCTGGACGGTGTAGCCGGACGCCTCCAGCACATTCGCGACTGCGCTGCCCTGTACCGCGCCACGACCGTGGCCGACGTGAACGGGCCCCGTCGGATTCACGCTGACGAATTCAACCTGCGCGCTGACGCCCGTGCCGCCCGTTCCGTGTCCAAACCGATCTCCCTCGGCGAGAACTGTTCCCACCTGCCGCATGATCCAGCGGCTGTCCAGCCCGAAATTGACGAATCCGGGCGGCGCGACGGTAACGGACGTGACCTCCTCTTGCTCCGGCAGTCGCTCCCGCAGGATTTCCGCAATGGCCAGCGGAGACATGCGCGCAGATCGTGCCATCTTGAGCGGCAGGCTGGAGGCGTAGTCGCCGTGCTCCTGATTCTGTGGCCGCTCCACGGCGGGATCCTGGTGCTCAAGCGCGGGCAGCGCGCCATCGGCCTGCGCGCGGCGCAAAGCCTCGGAGAGCATGTCAGAGATAGTGTCCTTAATCATGGGAACTTAAAGTATGCCACCAGGCGTCATCCCCGCGCGGGGTCGGCCTCTCTGAGAACGGGAACGCGGTACTCAACCTATTCCGCAATCAATGCCGAATCGCGAACCGAGAGCCGTACCGCAGTTACCCGCCTTCTGGCGTGTTGCTCGCCCGCTCCCAGAACCGCCGCAGCTCCTCTTTAAGCGGCGCGTGTTGGTCCTGCGACAAGTCCGAGTCATCCGCCGTGACGGCCAACGCATGACGCCGTGCCTCCTCGATGAGCGCCAAATCGGCAAAGGTTGCGACTTGCAAGTCCGGCAGCCCGCTCTGTCGTGTGCCGAGCAGCTCTCCGGGACCGCGAAGTTGCAGGTCCGCCTCCGCCACCTTGAAGCCGTCACTTGTGCTCTCCATCACCGATAGCCGTTTATTGACCTCCTCTGTTTCGGACTCTGAGACGAGGATGCAATAGCTGTTCTCCGTGCCACGGCCCACGCGACCCCGATACTGGTGCAGTTGGGACAGGCCGAAGCGGTCTGCTCCGTCAATCATCATCACCGTCGCGTTCGGCACGTCGATGCCCACTTCCACGACCGCCGTTGAGACAAGGACGTCGATGTCCCCGCCGTGAAGTTCCTCCATAACGCGATCCTTCTCCGCCGGACGCATCCGGCCGTGGAGCAGTCCAACGTTCAGATCAGGGAAGACGTCGCGAGCGAGCCGCTCATGCTCCGCGACCGCCGCCTTGGCGGCCACGGCCTCGGACTCCTCAACCAGCGGGCAGATGATGAACGATTGCCGATGCTCTGCCGCCTCTTTCCGAATGAACCCGTAGGCGCGTTCGCGCTCGTGCGGCGGGACGATAGCCGTGCGGATTGGCGGTCTTCCGGGCGGCATCTCATGAATCGTTGAAACATCCAGATCGCCGTAGATGGCGAGCGCCATCGTGCGCGGAATGGGTGTCGCGGTCATGACGAGCAGGTGGGGCGCGAATCCCTTGTTGCGCAGCTTTGCCCGTTGCTCCACCCCGAACCGGTGCTGCTCGTCCACGACGGCAAGGCCAAGATTGTTGAACGCTACCCCCTCCTGTATGAGGGCGTGCGTGCCGATGACGATGTCAACGTCGCCCCGCGCAATGAGTTCATGCAGCTGCGACTTCGCTCCCGCCGCCATGCTCCCCGTCAGTCGCGCGATGCGGAGCGGCCTGTCCGGCAGGATTCCGCTGAAGCCCCGATACGGTCCACCGTCATTCGCCTCCCGGTTCCCGTGGCTGAATACGCCTGTGAGCGTACGGAAATGTTGTTCTGCCAGCACCTCCGTGGGCGCCATCAACGCGCCCTGGAAACCGTTTGCTGCGGCTGTCACGAGGGCCAGCGCCGCCACAACCGTCTTGCCGCTGCCAACATCGCCTTGCAGAAGCCGCATCATCGGCGCGCTCCCGCCGATGTCCGTCAGTATCTCCTCCACCACGTGATCCTGGTCGGCTGTCAGTGTGAAGGGCAGGGCGCTCAGCACGTTGTTGACAGCCTCGCTGCTGCGCGGGATAGGTGCGCCAAGTTCGCGCTGCTGCTGTCTTCGTCGATCAAGCAGACCAAGTTGGAGCAGGAAGAGTTCATCGAATGCCAGCCGACGGCGCGCCCGCTCGTCGTCTGATAAATCCGCGGGGTGGTGGATAAGACCGAGAGCCTCTCGCAAACCCGGCAGTCTTGCCGTTTGAATCACATCGTCCGGCAGAAATTCCTGTACGAGCGGCAATGCCTGCTCTGCCGCCGGGCCGATGAGACGCCGCATGCCGCTCTGCGTCACGCCCTTGGTGAGCGGGTAAATGGGCACCAGCTCACCGGCGTCCATCCTGTCCTCAGCCCGAAGCTGCTCGTACGTCTCCACCTGGAACTGCGCCCGGTTGCGATACTCCCCCAGCCGACCGATCAGAAGCAGCCGCGATCCCTTCTTGAGATTTCTCAGGACCCATGGGTTACCGAACCACACCGCCGTTACTTGGCCCGTGGCATCACTGACCGCCGCCTCGACGCGCATGACCTGCCGGCCCCTCGTGTAACCACCTCCGCCCGCCCTCTCAACGCGAACAGAGATCGCCGTCTGCTCCCCGTAGGTCAGCCGTGCGATGGGTGAAACAGGCACATACCGCCGCGGAAAGGCCCACAGTGCATCGCGATACGTCTCAACGCCCAACTTTCTGAGGCCGGCTTTCATGCGAGATGGCGCGTCTAAAGGCTCGTCGAGCGACTTTACCGGCGTCACCTTTGGCGCGGGTTTCGTTGCTCTGCGCCTCGTTGGTTTGGGGGGCGCGATCCTCTCTGCCGGAGATCTCTGGTCTGTTCTAGCCCGCGTGGTCGAGACTTCTTCAACCCGATTCCACCCCGGGTCGGGCGGCACATCCATGCGTGCCGGGGGCGAGGGCCGTTCGACGTTGTCCGCTGCGGCAGCGCTACGTGGAGAGGTGGGACTTACCAACGGTTCGTCCACTCTCTCCGTCTCGGGCTGCTCCGAATTCGCGGCCGGCTCGGACTCTCGCAATCGTTCCAGTGTTTCGCGTACCCACGCTGCGCGCTCGTTCGGGGGCAGGCCGTCATAGCTCGGCAAACCGATACCCGCGTCTTCCAACGTGCGCTTGATGTCCGGGTCTTCAATCCATCTCTCAAGGAATGCGTCCAGACCGCCAATGACGGCGCGGTTCGCGTGGTTCTGGTCGCGTTCGAGGCGCAGGACGTGGCGGATTGTTTCCACTTTGCGCGCAACACGGTCATCCTGTGCCGCAGGGGCAGACGACGACTCGTTCGGGGGGTTGCGGCTGGGGCCGACAGGCAGGCGGCCCTGTGTCATTGTCGAATCCCCGTCACTATCCAGGCGATGAGACTATTGCAACGCCGACGCACCCCGGCCCCGCGTAGGTTCCTACCGCCGCGCCGATGGTGTAGACGGGCACATCACTAATATTGAGGCGCTCCATGGCGCGGCCCGCCATCTCGCGCGCCTTGTCGTGATCCGTTGTGCTTGCGTAGGCCACCCGCTCCGGCGTGCCGCTCTGGTGCACATACGATTCCAGCAGCGCGTGTGCCTTCGCCCGCGACCGTACCCGTTCCAGCGGGTGAACCTCCCCGTCCCGGAACTCGAGCACCGGCTTCACGCTCAGCAGCCCCCCGAGGAGCCGCTGGGCCTTGCCGATGCGGCCGCCCCGTGCCAGGTATTCCAGGGTGTCGACTGCGAAATAGATGCGCGTCCTGCTTGCCGTATCGCGCGCCCACTCGGAAATCTCTTCAATACCGGCGCCCGCCTGCGCCTTCGAAGCGGCTTCCTGCGCGAGCATGCCGAGGCCCATCGTCACCAACAGGGAGTCCACAATCTCAATGGTCGCGTCGGGATGGTCCTTCAGTGCCATATCGCGGCCAATCAAAGCCGAGTTGTACGTTCCGCTCATCTTGGACGAAACGGTCAGCGCCAGAACAGGGCCGTTGGGCGCAAGCTCGCCGAACGCGTCGGCAAAATCCTGTGGCGAGGGTTGCGCCGTCTTTGGAAAGGTGCCTTTCTGCTGCAATCTGCGGTAGAACTCTCCGCCGCTGATTGTCAATCCGTCGCGGAACTGTTCCTCACCGAATAAGACGTAGGCCGGAACAATTGTGATTCCCGCCTGCTCCGCGTCGTGCGTCTGAATGTCTGACGTGCTGTCGGTCACGATCTGCACTGTGCCCTGAGATGCGCTTGTCACATCACCCTCCGAAATGTCTTCTCGGGATTCGTAGGACGGAGATCATGCGTCCACGGTTCCGGTCTGCTACTCGTACCTGCTCCAATCCACATTGGACAACACGCGCTTGGCGTTGTCGAGGAAGATCTTTTGGCGAATGTCGTCAGAAATATCCAGGTCCTGGAAATCGCGCAGCCACCGCTCAAGGTGCAGCGCCTGGAAGTCTGAACCAAACAGCACCTTGTTCTGAAGCCGTGTCTGCATCTCGCGGATCAGCTCCTGCGGGAAGTACCACGGAGACCAGCCGGAGATGTCCATAAACACGTTCGTCTTGTGGACGAGCATGGACACCTGTTCCTCAAACCAGGGCCACGCCGGATGCGCCAATATAATCTGCAACTCCGGAAAGTCGGCCGCCACCTCGTCCCACCAGATGGGGTTGGAATACCACTGCTTGCGCCCGCCACCCCCAGGCAGACCTGATCCGACGCCGTTGTGGCCGCTGTGCGTCAGGATGACGAGACCAAGCTCCTGTGCCTTTTCCCAGAGCGGATAGAACTGCTTCTCATTGGCAAAGAAGTTCATCCCCGTCGGTAACAGCTTGATGCCCTTAGCGTCAAACTCACCTGCTGCCCGCTCCAGGTCCTTGACGGCCTGCTCGCCGCGATTCGGGTTCACCGAGCAGAAGGGTATCCAGCGATTGGGAGCCCGCCGCACAATCTCATCCACCCAATCATTCGGGTCAGGCGACTCCGTATCACCGGGTTGCCGGTTGTCAGAGGGCAGCAGGACGCCTACGATGTCATGCTTCTCATATAGTTCGACGTATTCCTCGGGCGTTGTGAGATCAGGCTCGGTACGACGAAAGTACTGGCGCATCTGCCGAGTCTGGTCTTCCGACCGCTGTCTTTCCGTGGCTTCACGGACGGCCGGGCTCATCGGCGGATGAACGTGAACATCGACGGCCTTCATACTCGTGCCAAGCCTCCTCCCACGCCTGTTCGGACGCTATTGGCACAATGCCAACAACCCCGCCCCCTGTCAACGCAGGTGAGACTCAAAAGGGCGGCATGTGAGGCCGTACGCGAATAGATGTTTAGGCGGCGCGGCGGGCTCCCCGCCGTCGCTCAGCCGGGGAAGGTGTATGCCTGAGGCCCCACTGAACCTCACGTCGATACCGTCCCGGACCGTGAGTGGCGGGATTCCGCGAACCTGCGCTGCTGGCTGACGGCTTGTTCTGTGGCCTCGTTGGCGTCGTCGTCATGTTTGTCCCCTGTCTCCCTCTGAACGCCCCTACTGCCATTCAACGCACTCATGCAAATGGGACACGCTCTGTTGTTCTACTCCATATATAATAGCACGGACGTTCCATGACACAAGACCTGAACAGGTATGCCCTCCGTTGCCATTCGGCGGATGTATAGTGGGGCGAGTTGGAGACGAGTAAGGATGCAGTCGTGATTGAACTGGAAGGTATTGCCAAGCGCTACGAGATTGGCGCAATCACCGTCACCGCCCTGGAGAAAGTTAGTCTGACCATCAATGAGGGCGAATTCATCGTCGTTCTCGGCCCATCCGGCAGCGGAAAAACGACACTGTTGAATATGATCGGCGCGCTGGATACCCCCACCGAGGGCCGAGTAATCGTCGATGGACAGGAGGTCACTGGCGCGTCCAAAGGCCAGCTCTTTGCCTATCGCCGCTCAAAGGTGAGCTTCATCTTCCAGAGCTTCAATCTGTTCCCGGGCCTTACAGCCCGCGAAAACGTGCAATTTGGTATCGATGCGGCCGGGAAGCGGAACGGTGACGGACCCGGCGCGGTCGACGTGTTAACTGATGTTGGTCTGGGCGAGCGCGTCGCTCATTTCCCGCACGAACTCTCTGGCGGTGAACAGCAGCGTGTTGCCATCGCGCGAGCCCTCGCCACCGGTAATCCGGTCGTTCTTGCCGATGAGCCGACGGGCGAACTGGATTTCACCACGGGCGCGCAGATCCTTGAACTGCTGCGCCGCCAATCGGAATCCGGAAAGACAATCCTGGTTGTTACGCACAACAGGGAAATATCCCGCATGGCGGACAGGGTCATCGAGTTGAGCAGCGGCAACATCGTGCACGATGGGCCGCCGTCCGGTGGTCGGGCGTCGATCTCCGACCTTCGCTGGTAACGAGAACACAGCATGACGCCGCGGCTCTTACTTATCTGGTCACTGCGCGACCTCAAGGCCCGCTGGATACAGGTCATCACGATTTCCCTGGTCATCGGCCTTGGTATCGGCACATTTGCGTCGTTCAACAGCATGACGGAGTGGCGCAAAGCTTCTAACACGGCCAGCTTCGAGACGACCCGCATGTACGACCTGCGTGTGGGTCTCAGTGACGGCAGTTTTGTGCCAAAGGATCAACTCACCGGGATCATTGGGTCCATCCCGTCTGCGAGTGCCATCGAGGGAGTAGAGGAACGCCTGACCATTCCGACACAACTGCGGGTTGAGGCAGTCGACGCGGACGGCATTGAACAGACCATTCTCGTTCCCGGCGAACTAATCGGCATGGACTTTTCGGACCCGGACGGAATCTCGGTGAATCGTGTCCACCTGACTGAAGGCCGGGAGCTTGGCGCATCCGATGCCGGACAGCCGAACATCCTTCTTGAGCACAAGTTTGCCCTTGCTCATAATCTGCCGCCGGAGGGCGAAGCCCTGCTCGCAGGTGGGCGCACGGTTCGCTACGTCGGGCACGTGCTTGCGCCGGAGCACTTCATCGTCATCACGGAGGGCGGAGGGTTCCTGGCCCACGCCAGCTACGTGGTCATGTTCTCTTCGCTGGAGACCGTGCAGGATACTGCGGGGCGCGCCGGTCTGGTCGATGAGGCAATCATTCGCGTCAGCGACAATGCCTCGCGCGAAACGGTCATCGCCGAACTTGAGCAGGCGCTGGGCGCCCAGCTGCCGCTTGTGGGAGTCGATGTCACAGAAGACATCGATGACCCGGTCTACCGCTCGGTAACGGAGGACGTTGAGGGTGATCAGCAGACCACGAACATCATCTCCTTTGCCATCTTCATCGGCGCGGTGTTTGCCGCCTTCAACCTGACATCTCGAATGGTTGAAACGCAGCGGCGCGAAATCGGCGTGGCCATGGCCCTTGGCGTGCGGCCACGGCAGATCGCGTTACGGCCGCTTATTGTCGGGGGTCAGATAGCAGTTACGGGCGTAGTCTTCGGGTTGGCTGTCGGATGGTTGCTGGCGCAGGCGCTGAAGGGCGTGCTGAACGAGTTTGTTCCGTTGCCCATCTGGGTGTCGCCGTTCCAGTACGAGATATTCATCGGGGTCACGATTGTTGGGTTGCTGGTTCTGCTTGTTTCGATTGGCTATCCGGTCTGGCGAGCGGTTGGAGTGAATCCTATCGATGCAATTAGAACAGGCCATCTCGCCGCGCGTGGAGGCGGTCTTGCGCCGCTGATGACGAGAGTGCCGGCTCCCGGCGGCACCTTTGCGCAATTGCCGTTCCGCAACGTCGCGCGAGCGCCGCGCCGCGCTTTCCTCACCATCATGGGTATTGCCGCGGCCGTGGCCGTGACCGTCGTCCTGGTTGGGATACTCGATTCCTACCTGGAAACACTCCGACAAGGTCGCGACGAGTTGCTCAGCACGTCGGAAGAGCGTTTGCAAATCGATCTTGCCATTCCTGTCCCACTCAACTCATCCGTCGTGGAGGATATTCGCAGCGCAAGCACGATAGAGACGATTGAGCCAGGCCTCAGAATATTCGGGGCGCTTTCAGCGCCGAATACGGATGAAGAATTCGACGTGATACTGCGGTTTATCGACTTCAATAGCGAGATCTGGACGCCAACCGCAGTGAGAGGCTCGCTGGACGCCGGGCCTTTAGGTGTTGTGCTGTCGGAGAAGGCCTCCACTGACCTGGGCGTCGACGTTGGTGATGCGATCGTTCTTACGCACCCCGTCCGTGAGGGGCTCACTTCATTCTCCTTGAAAGACTCCAGCCTGCCGATTCTCGCCATCCATCCGCATTACATCCGCAACACGGTCTACATGGACAACAGCCACCTGGATTTGCTCAATGTGCCGGATGTGACCAATCGCATCACGGCTGTAGCCGTTCCAGGGGCTGCAATCATTGAGGTCAAGGAGGAACTTTTTCCTGTCAGTGGTGTCGTTTCAGTCTCCACAGTCGCTGAAGAGGCGAATCTGACCGAGGAACTGCTCAATCAATTCATCAGTGTGATGCGGCTGATGCAGACGGTACCGCTGTTGTTAGCCATCCTGATCGCCTATAACACTGCGAACATTGCGATGGACGAGCGCCGCCGCGAGCACGCGACCATGGCCGCGTTCGGCGTGCCCTACAGAACTGTGCTGCGCATGGCCGTCATAGAAAGCACGATCCTGGGCTCACTGGCAACGGTAGTCGGGGCGGTGCTCGGGTTTGGGCTGATGCTCTACATCACAGAGGTGTTGCTGCCGCGAACGACTCCCGATCTGGGTCTGGTCATCACCTTCTCGGTGACATCTGTGCTGACCTTGATAGCCCTGGGCGTGATAGCCGTCGGCCTTGCGCCGCTCCTGACGATCCGACGCCTCCGCCGCGCCGACATCCCCTCCACGTTAAGGGTGATGGAGTAGTGAACCTAATCGACGCCTAGTCGCCAAACAAGTCAACCAGCAACTCATTCCTGGTAACTTCTAAGTATCGGGCAACTCGGTCAAGAATCGTATTGAGTGTGCCAACCCGGAGCGAACTGTGTTGTGGAACCGTCACCGTATGCTGACTACCACGAACGTGGCTCTGCAGTTGCCAGTGGCTTCCCTGTCTTCGGGCGACGACGTACCCGTATTTCCGCCGCAGGATTGCTACGAGCTCGGGCCCTGAAATATCTCTAGGCGTCCTCAAACGGTGATTACTTCGCTCCGGACAATTTCGATGCGAACCGTCTCAGGCGCTTTCCCCTCGTCGAAGTGGCACAGCACCGCATCCCGGATCATGTACTTGATGCCTTCCCAGTCATCGGCTTGGGTAATGATGTCTTCCTCGACGGCCGCCGCCACATACCCACCGTCAGGTTCTTCCCTGACCTGGAACGTGATTTCCTTTGGCGCTGCGTCCATGATCACCGCCTCCCTCGCCCAACAGTATAGTCGCGCCGGGTAGCCCTTAACCCCCGTTGCGCTTCTCCTGCAACGCTGCATATACCTTCTCCGCCGTAATGGGCAGCGAAGTGATCCGGACTCCCACCGCGTCCTCAATTGCATTGGCAATGGCCGGCGCGGTCATGATATTCGTGTGCTCGCCGATGCCGCGAACCGCATACGGGCCGTCGCCAACGTCCGATTCCAACACGATCTCGTTCAACTCTGGCAGGTCGCGCACCGTCGGTAGCTTCATGTCTGCGAACGACGGGTTTGTGACGCGGCCCGACTCGTCGTAGGCCGTCTCAGTCATCACCGTCTCGCCGAACCCGTACACGACGCCGCCCTCAAGCTGGCCGTAGAACGCCACCGGATTCAGCACGCGCCCCGTCTCATGGACGGCGGTGATCTTCAGGACACACACCTCGCCCGTCTCCGGGTCCACCTCAACTTCAGCGATCTGTGTGCCAAACGCGGTGTAGGGACTTGTCCCCTCCTGGATGTCTACGCGAGTCACGATATCCTCACCAGTCAGCGCGGCAAGTTGACCGAAAGAAATCGTCTCGCCGCTATCGTTGGCGACGTTCCCGTTCGCCAGTGTCAGCCGCTCCTCGTCCCAGCCCTGGAACTCTGCCGCCAACCGTCGTAGCTTGTCTGCCGTGTCAGAAGCTGCCATGTGTCCCACGGTGCTTGTCACACGCGCGCCCCGGCTCCCACCGATGCCCTGCAACGGCCCTAGCTGGTTGGTAGGGAATGAAAGCGCTTCAACATCCTGCGGTGACACGCCAAGCTGCTCCGCCACCACCTGCGCGATGATCGTGTATGTCCCGCCGCCCGTATCGAACGTCGAGAAGTGCGCCGTGATTGAGCTGTCCGCCGTGATCGTCACCTGGCATACGGCCGCGCCGCCCCCCTGCGAGTGGTGGCCGGTGCCGATGCCGCGCCCGACGTTCGCCGTCTTGGTCGCGGAATAGTCCGCCGCCCGTAGCGCCTCCTCCAGCGTCGCGTCCGCCCGCAGCGCCTGGAACTCGTCGCCCGTCATCAATGCCTCGCCGTCATGGACGATATTCCGCGATCGGAACTCTGCCGGGTCCATGCCAATGGCGCGCGCGCAGAGATCGATATGGGACTCTCCGGCCCATAGCCCCTGCGGCATTCCGGGGGCCCGTGCGAATCCGCACGGCACTAGGTTCGCGTACGTATGGGTGATAGACATGGCGATGTTGTCACAGCGATACGCCCCGCCCATCTCGAATACGCCTCGCAGCCCGTTCGGAACCGGCGCGTAGGACACATACGCCCCGATGGCCAGATACGCGTCTGCCTGCCATGCCGTGATGGTTCCGTCCCGCTTGACGCCCGCCCTGATACGAATCTCAGACGGATGCCGTGGGTTGGACGCCATCAGCTCCTCAGAATAGTCAAAAACCAGCTTGATAGGGCGTCCGGTCCGCTTGGCGAACTCGTACATGATGTACACACCCACCGCGTCCGTCTTCCCGCCGAACGACCCTCCGATATACGACGTGTTGAGAACAATTTTCTCCGCCGGCAGGTCCAGCACTCGGGTCAGTTCGCCGAAATTCGCCGCAGGAAGCTGGCATGACATCCATATCTGGAGCGTGCCGTCAGACTCCACGTCAACCAGGACGGAGTGCGGCTCCAGATACGCCTGGTGCTGGTGCGGCGTCGTGTACGTCTCCTCGACGATGACATCCGCCTCCCCGAATCCCGCCTCAACGTCGCCCCGCCCGCGATCGAGCGCCACTACGATATTCGTCGGTGTCTCCGGCGCATCCTGAACGCCGATGTAGCTAGCAAAATCAGGATGCAAGATGGGCGCGTCCGGCTGCGCGGCCTCCCGCGCGGACAGCACCGGCGGCAGCTCCTCGTATTCCACCTCAATTAGCCCCATTGCACGCTCGGCGATGTCCTCATCCTCAGCCACGACCGCAGCCACCTTGTCGCCCACGTACATCACTTTGTCCCAGCACAGCGCGGGCTCATCCTTGATTGGCGCGCGATTTGTCCGTACACCCTCAAGGTCCTTGCCCGTGAGTACCATGTGGACGCCCGGCAGAGCTGAAGCCTCCGACGTATCGATACTCACGATGCGAGCGTGGGCGAACGGGCTGCGCAGGATCTTGCACCACAGCATCCCCTCCATTGCGCGATCCATCCCGTATTTGCCGAGGCCAGTCACCTTATCCGGGCCCTCCGCCCGCGGTGTCGCATGGCCGACGATGTTATAGGACGCAAGCTGTGTCACGATGACTTCCCCTCCCAGGTTGATAAGCGCAAATCGGTCAGACCGAGATACAAACAGCGACGCCTTAGCGCCGCACCTGAATCATACCGCACCCAACCCCCTCATTCCCCCCTCAAAGCCCCCCGCATCCCCATCACCCACTCGTCATTCCCGCGCAGGCGGGAATCTTAATTGTGGAACGCAACCAAACCCCGTAACGCCAACCGAAGAATCTCTTCTCTCCACTGCGGGAAGAAGGTGAAAGGCGACGCTGGTTCTATTTGATCGCCACCAGTTTGCCGGACTCGTTCCTGCGGCGGATGAGCCTCATGAACCACTGCGGCAAGCCGGCGTAGTTTCTCGGCCTAAACATCTGTATTAACCGACTCCGCCATCATTATGATCTCTTCGCTCGTCACGGTTTCACCGCCAAGCACATCAATCTCAAACGTCCTGCCTCCACTGTGAAAGTAAAGGGCAAGCCGCCCGGATTCGTCCCAGAACCACCTCCTATCCTCATCCCCTTCGCCCGGGACGGAAACAGGCCACCCTCGAACCAGGTAGGCTCGCTCACCGTTTATCGTTAGCGTCTCTGTGAACTCAGCCGGCAATTTTCGCGTGATATCTAGCGCGTGCTCGATCAATTGAATCCGACCGTATCTGAAGTAAATCCAATCCCCCTCCGGCCACTGATAGACTCGCGCTTGATATAACGTGACCCCTTCGGGCACATATCGGACGATTGCAGCCGCCTCATCGTCGGAGAGTTCGGTGTACTCGAAAGTATCTAATGGCGCTTCGGCTAACGGTGTTACGTCCGCGGAGGTCTCCTCTAACTGTTTGACCGTATCAATGATTTCATCGACTGGCACGGTCATCATGTAGAAATCTTCTTCCCCCACAACAGCAGGTGTGCCGTCAGATGTGTCGCATCCGGCCGCCAAACTGGCGGCGAGCAGAATGGTGAGCGCGAAAGCCCCTAACAGGAATCGCCGCTTTCTGATTGTGGGAATAGACTCCAGGACAGCCTTCTGAAGCTCATCCCTGTCGTCCGACACTTGCGCTGTCATCTCAACCCCCTTGACTCGATGGGCACGAGACGAACACGCACGAAATTACACGCGCCGAGGTACTTGTCAAATCAGTTGCTGCCTATCGGGCTGACTAGCCGAGGAATTGCGTCAGATTCCCAGCCGTATCTGACCGCCCGCCGCCGGTCCCTTGTCTGCCTGTTTTGGCTGATCCAGCGCAGGCTCCAATGACGCCACCGCTACCCCGATAAGTCGAAACTCCCGTCCCGGCTCGAGTTCCCGCCGCAGAAGCTCATCTGCGACGCTCAGGATTGCCGCTTCCGTGTCCGTGGAGCGGGGGAGGGACTGCTGCCGCGTGAACGTCGTGAAATCCGACAGCCGCAGCTTTAGGCGGACCGTCCGCGCACGTAGCCCCTTGTTCCGCATCTGCCGTACCACGTCCACCGCCTGTTCCTGCACGATGCCAAGCAGTGTTTCGCCGTCGTCCGTGTCCGTCCGCATCGTCGTCTCGCTGCTTATCGACTTAACCTGCCGCTCGTCCTCGAACTCCAGCTCGGAAGAGCCTCTCCCCAGCGACCGCTCTTTCAACCACGCCCCGCGCGCGCCGAACTCCCTGGCGAGCCACGCATCGTCCGCCGCCGCGAGGTCCCCCATCGTGCGGATCCCGCGGGAATTCAATGCCCGGAGCGTTACCGGACCGACCCCGCTCAGCAGCGAGACATTCAGCGGCGCGAGAAATTCATCCTCCGTCGCCGGCGGAACGATTAGCAGCCCGTCCGGCTTGCCAACCTGCGACGCCACCTTCGCGACCGTTCTGTTCACGCCGCCGCCGATTGTGACGGCGAGACCCGTGGCGCGCCGCACCCGCCGCTTGATCTCCCTGCCCAGCGGCTCCAGCTTGTCCGGCCCCGCCACGTCCGTCACATCCACGTATGCCTCATCCACTGAGATCTGCTGTACCAATGGCGTCACGCGACGCAGGATGTTCATTACCTGCCGCGAGATATTGCCGTAGCCCCCGGGGCGATGCCCGACCCGAATGATATCCGGGCTCAGACGCAGCGCCGTCGCCATTGGCATCGCGGAGCGGGCCCCAAGCTTCCGTGCCTCGTACGAGGCGGCCGCTACGACGCCGCGTGATTCCGGTGGCCCCCCAACCACGATGGGCTTGCCCCGCAGGCTCGGATCATCGCGCTGCGCGACAGACGCAAAGAACGCGTCCATATCCGCGTGAAAGATGTATCGCCACGGGCGCGGCCACTCGCTCATGCCCGCATTCTACGCCCGTGCCCCCGTCAACCCAGCTGAGGCCGCCTGATTGTCACCACCAAAATGATGCAGAGGAACATGGGCAGGAATAGCAACAGGATCGGAGTCTTGTACTCGTCGAACGTATCGAACCACCACCCGACGAATATCGGCGAGATGATGGACCCGATAGCGGAGGTCCCGGTTTGAATCCCCATCAACCGACCGAAAATAGCCCGCCCCCACAGCTCGCCTTGCAATGCCAGTCGGGATGGCGTCGTCATACCCCACCCGATGCCATGCGTTACGCCGTACAGGATTGCGCCGCTCAGATTAGTCGTTGTCAAGAAGAAGAACAAGCCGATCAGCTGCATGATGAACGCCGCCGCCAGCACCAGCCGCTTATCGAATTTGTCTGCCAGGAACCCGGAGGCGAGACGCCCGGGAAGCCCGCCAACTGTCCAGATAAGAACGGCAAACCCCGCCTCGGTTGCAGAAAGTCCGAAGGTCTGCAGAGCCGGAATCTGGAAGATGACCAGCGCAGAGAATCCCATCTGCTGCAGACCGAACGCAGATATGTACTGGTAATAACTGGCACTTCGCAGAACACTGCCGATTCCAATCAGAGATGCCTCTGAAACCGGCACCCCTCCTCCTGTCAGTGCAACCGGCGTGCTCGATGATCCTTCAACCGGCGGATCACCGTCCGGCCGTTGCCCGTATGCCTCCGGAGCCCGCCGCATGATTAGCGCCAACGGGATGCAGATGACCCACATCGCCACGCCGATTCCCGCCAAGGTGTATCGCCACCCGAACATGTCGATCAGTTGGACGATGCCCAGCACCAGGAAGCCCGCAAACCCCGGACCGAGGAATAAGAAACCCAGCGCCCGGCCACGCATGCGGCTGAACCAGTTTGTGACCGCCGTACTGACAATCAGGAACGAACCTGCGCCTAGCCCAAGAGCCAGGAAGAAATAGGCCGCGTAGAACTGGACCACATTCTGTGTCAGCGCCACGAGGATGAATCCCAACCCGCCGATGACGAATCCGCCGATGAGGATGATGCGCGGCCCCACACGATCCACGAGGAATCCCATGATCGGCCCCAGGATTCCGGACTCGGCGCGCTGGATTGACACCGCCGTCGCAACGATCGCACGGCTGCCGCCCGCAATGGAGTCCGCAATGGGATTCACAAATGCCGAGAAGCCGTAGAATCCGACACCCGTGGAGAACAGCATCAGCAGGAAACCCGACAGAACGATCCACCACCCGTAGAACACCCGACGGGGATTCAGTATCCCGAGTGACGACCGCGTTTCAACCGCCATTTATCGCCCGCTAATCCGTGGGCGCCACAATTCGAGTGCCCCACGCCCTCCCCAATACTGGCGTGAGCGTGAGCGCAACGCTGACCACTGTCAAGCGGCGCGCGTCTATTCGACAGAGATGAGGTACGGATACAGCGGTTGGCCGCCGCTCTGGATTTCCACCTCTACGTCGTCCGGGCAGACGGCGCTAATGGCCTCGGCAGCGGACTCAGCTTGCTCTTCCGTGATCCCCGCGCCGTAGTACAGCGTGACGATCATCTCGCCCTCCGGCGCGATGCGCTCTACCAGTGACTGCGCCACCGACTCAGGTGTCTCACCCGAAACGACTAAATCACCCTCAAGCAAGCCGATTGGCTGTTCCGCCGCATATGTCACATCGCCGGCCTGGCCGCTGCGCACGGCAAAAGTGACTTCTGCCCACCGGAGTTCGTCAACTGCTCCCTGCATTCCTTCCATGTTGTCCTGCACTGAGCCGGTGGCCGTGTAGGTCAGGAGAGCCGCGATGCCCTGCTGCACTGACTCCGTTGGCAGCACGGTAACGGCCTTGGTGTGGATGAGGTCACGGGAGATCTCAGCCGTCGCTGCGATGTTCTTGTTATTGGGCAGGATGATGATGTCCGGCGCGGGGATGGACTCGACGGCCTCCGCAATCTCTTCTGCGGAGGGGTTCATGGATTGACCGCCCCAGATGATCGAGCCGGCGCCCAGGCCGCGCATGATCTTGACGAACCCGGGGCCGGACGCAACGGACACGACGCCGCAGGCGACATCCTCGATGTCCTCCCCATGTCCGGCGAGGAATTGCTGGTGCTGCTGATCCATGTCACGGATGGATACCTGCTCAAGCCGTCCCATCCCTTCGGCCTCGGTCAGCACAACCTCCGGCTCGGACGTGTGCAAGTGGACGCGGATCAGTCCATCGCCCTCGACAATAGACTCCGATTCGCCGAAGAGGGCCATCGTCGCGCGGACGGTGTCCATGTTGGACGTGGGCTCCATCAACACGAACTCGGTGCAGTAGCCCCACGCGTCACCGGCCTCTCCTGCGTACAGGCTAGGGTCGATGGACGCAATGGTTGGGGCTTCCAGCGCGGGGCCGGTGTCCTCACCGGTCAGTCGCGAAAGCGCGCCCCGCAGGATAACTGCGATGCCCTGGCCGCCGGAATCAACGACGCCAGCACTCGCTAGCACGGGCAGCAGCTCCGGCGTCCTCGCGGTTGATGCGTCCGCCTCGTTCGCGGCAGCGCGCAGGGTGTCGATGACGTCTGCCGAGCCGCTGGCGTTTGCCGCCTCGCCTGCCTCGCGCCCGACGGTCAACATCGTGCCTTCGACGGGCTTGCTCATGGCGCCGTACGCGGCTTCAGAGGCGGACTGCAAACCTTTTGCGAGCGCCGGGCCGTCCATTGTGCCCACACCGTTGAGACCTTGTGCGAAGCCCTTTAGATACTGGGAGAGAATGACGCCGCTGTTGCCGCGCGCGCCGCGCAGCGCTCCCTGCCCGATGACGGCGGACATTGCGCCGACTGTGCCGTCGCCGGGGTTCTCCTGCGCGTCACGGAGCGCAGTCTGCAGTGTGAGCATCATGTTGGTGCCGGTGTCGCCGTCCGGCACGGGGTACACGTTGAGCGCGTTCACGGCGTCAACGTTCGCCTGCAGCCATTCCGCGCCGCCCGCCAACGCATCAAGCAACCCCTGCCCGTCCAGAGTGCCAGCACTGTTGCCGCTAGTCATTGTTAGTCCTCCTACAGTGTTCCGTACTCCAGGCGTCGTTGCCCAGATGCTCCGACTCTGGTAGCATACGACGCTGTACGGCAGCTATGCAGCCGGCCCTTTGCCCCAAGGCGAAATCAGCCGGTTCGACTACTCACCAACGAGCGGAACTGAACGAAACATCATGGCAAAGTGTCAAGTCTGCGGCAAAGGCCCGCAATTCGGAAACAACGTCAGCCACTCGCATCGCAAGACGAGGCGTCGCTGGAACGTAAACGTGCAGAAGATCTCGCAGTACGACGAGAATGGAACGCGCACGCAGGTCCGCATGTGCACGCGCTGCCTGCGCACCGCCGCCAAAGCGGCAAAGTAGCGTCTAGAACGGCGGGCTAAAACCCTCCTTGCCCTTGCCGAGCGAGGGCAAACGAGATTCTAGAACCTGCTCAACGGCCTCGTAGTGCTCCAGGTATCGTTCTTTGAACAATTCAATGGGGCATTCCAGCTTCTTGGCCATAAGGTCAAATGCGCCGTCACGTGTATTGGCAACAAACTTGCCTTTGGCGAAGTGGAACGGCTGAACAATGAACTTGGAGACTCCCGTCTCCAGTAGGTTGCTAGCAAACTGCTCCGCATCAGTGACCATCAGCAGAGGCGTCAGGGTGATGCAGGTATCGATTCCCTGCGCAGCAACATCGGCGATTGCGCGAATCCTCGCCATGTTGGAGGGGCAGTGCGGCTCGAAGGTCTTGCGAATGTCCTCATCATCGGTGGTGACGGTCATATTGACTTGAACCCGGCCACCTCTGTCCTGGATTTCCTTGTACAGGTCACAATCGCGCACGACGTCAGGGCTTCGCGTCTGAACGACGAGCTTAGGTTTATGCCGCTCCGCGAGGATTTCCAGTAGTTGCCTCGTTAGGCCGACCTGGCGCTCCACGGGTTGATAGGGATCGGTGACACTGCTCATATAAATGAGCTTTCCGTCTAGGCTGCCCACCTTGCGGCGCCTCAGTAGTTCAGGCCCATTCTCCTTGACGGTGACCCAGTTGCCCCATGTGTCTCGGAGCTCGACGATTGGGCTAAAGAACGCGGCATAGCAGTACGCGCAACCGAAGAAACAACCGCTGTACGGGTTGAGAGTGTAGTCGTACGCCTCCATGAACCCGGTTGCACGGGTGAGGATTTCCTTGACGGCCACATACTTGATTTCAATGTGGCCAATCTCGCCCGGTCCGCTTACGGGCTCACGATCCGGTGTGGGCATGCCGGGGAGGCTTGGCTGGACGGATTTGGCTGTCGCCATGCTTCACCCCCTAACTAGGCCTATCATCCCACACTACGAGTCCTTGCGGACATAAAGTGAAAAGACATATTCAAATCTTGGTGGAGACCAGGAAGATGCAAATTCACTTAAGAGATAGTTGACCCTCTCGTGTTCCCACGGTTCGAAACCTCCAACATCGGCCAAGAGTTCGCCAGCAATTCTCCTGCGCCATGCCGTGACTTGTGGGAGCCAGCCCGTAATAGCCAAAGAAGGTCCCTTGCTTGCCCTATGCAGGCCTTCGTATGTGTCAAGTGGAGGAGCATACATGTTTTCTCCTCTGGTGCGGTGCGATGTCGTCAAGACTACCGTTGGCTTATTGCGTTGAACTAACACATCCATTTTTTCGCGGAGTACTTGGCCCACATCGCCGGGGTATGCTCCATGAAAAGCTGTCAACCATACTGGTGCAGAATAATTGTTTCTTCTTCTGAATTTCAGACGGCGGGCAGCGTCTCTGAACGACCCGAGGTACGAATACGGTGTCTGTACATCCCAGGGAAACCCAAGGACATCTAGCGTCGTGTCCCAAACATTCTTTCCTAGGGACCACATCGGATCACTCGAATCATCTGAGTAAATTGATGGCAATCGAGTTTCTGAGAACTGCTCGCTAGCCTCGGATGCAGCCAAAGCGAATGCAAATTGCCCAGTGAATGGGCCGCAAGCATAGTCTTCAAGGTGGACTCCTAAGGGCCCTTTAGACAAAGTATCGTCCTGTTGGGAGATAACTTGTGTGAACAAGGTGTATGCCATATTGATATGCGAAGGACCGTACCAAGCGAGATAAAGTGGTGCGAGCCACTCATCTTCGTAGTTAGGCGGAGGATCGGAACTCATGCGATCCAACGCGAGTTGTGCCTTCATGAGCCTCTGTCCAACTTCCTTGGTAGACTTACCCGAGCAAAGGTAATCTAGCCTTTCCTGCAAGGTTCTTGCCATAGCCGTATCCAATGCATGCGTTAGTTGACTCTGGGTTTCTGCGTCCATTCAGTGGGTTACTCCGGTGTAGGGGCAGAATTCGATACAATAGCACAATTGTACCACGAGCTTGCCTGTGCGGTCGAGTATGCCAATCCTCTTTTTCTCAGAACCAGTGTCCGTCTGCTAACCATCCCCCCTGCTAGAATGACTGGGTGCCCTCGCTATTGGTGTCGGGGCGTTCCAATGCAGGTATCACGATGGGGGTCTAATGCCAGACAAACTTGTTCTTGCGTATAGCGGGGGGCTTGATACGTCCGTCGCGGTGCGGTGGATCCAGGAAAACTATGGGTACGACGTTGTCACACTGACGGCCAACTTGGGCAACGTTGACAACCTGGAGGAGATCCGGCAACGGGCGCTTGAATCCGGCGCGGTCGGCGCGCACGTCGCCGATGTCCGTGACGAGTTCATCCGCGACTTTGTATTCCCTGCACTCAAGGCCAACGCACTCTACCAGGGCGTGTACCCCGTCGCCACGGCACTGGGCCGCCCCCTGATCGCCCGTCTGATGGTTGAAGCTGCGCGGCAGGAAGGCGCGACGGCCGTCGCGCATGGCTGCACGGGCAAGGGCAACGACCAGGTTCGGCTGGATGTCTCCGTCGGCGCGCTCGCTCCTGATCTCAAGGTCGTCGCGCCCGCCCGCGAATGGGGCATGACGCGTGTCGAGGAGATCGCCTATGCCCGTGAGCACGAGATTCCCGTCCCCTCTACCCTCGAGAAGCCGTATTCGACCGACGACAACCTGTGGGGGCGCAGCATCGAGGCAGGTGTCCTTGAGGACGCGTGGCGTGAGCCGCCCGAGAACGCCTACGAGTGGACTGTCGCGCCGCACGAGGCGCCGGACGAGCCGCACTATGTTGAGGTGCAATTCGAGCAGGGCGTGCCCATCGCTCTGGATGGCGCGGAGATGGGGCCTGTCGACCTGGTCGAGACACTGTCAAAGATTGGTGGAGAGCACGGAGTTGGCCGCATCGATCACATCGAGGATCGCTTGGTCGGCATCAAGTCGCGCGAGATATATGAGGCCCCCGCGGCAACGATTCTCATCAACGCGCACAGGTCGCTGGAGGGAATGGTCCTCACGAAGGACCAGGTACGATTCGGAGAGACCGTCTCCCGCGAATACGCGCAGCTTGTGTATGACGGCCTCTGGTTCAGCCAACTGCGGGAGGACCTGCAGGCGTACGTCGATAGCAGCCAGCGGGCGGTTACCGGCGCGGTGCGGGTGAAGCTGCACAAGGGCCACGCGACGGTGGTGGGCCGCAAGAGCGACTACGCCCTCTACCAGCACGCCCTCGCCACCTACGATGAGGGCGATGTATTCGACCAGTCAGCGTCGCCGGGCTTCATCCACCTCTGGGGCCTGCCAATCCGCACGCAGGCGCGAGTGAGGCCTGAGGAGTAGGGAGAGTGCAAGCTTCCTTACGTGGCCGGGAGTTGATGTAGCGTCCTCGCGGCGCTCTCATCCGTTGTGCCTACCAGAATTCGCACGTTGCTCACGCCATGCTCCATCTGATAGGGATGGAAACCTTGATCAACTCGCTGCTTCACCCACCCTTTTTCCCGCTCCGCGATTTCTCATATGAAGTCAGAAATTCGTCCAGGCTTGTGTGCGCTATTGCCTGGCCAATTACATCCAGCGGCAGATCATCAAGGCGCTTGAAGCGTACGCATGACTTTCCTATGTCCATCGGCTTGCCGGTCGCGGAGTACTCGGACGTGAACCACTCCAGCGTCTCCGCATCCTCATAGATGCTGGTCAGGTAAATCGCCATGTGGCCCTTCCAGGACGCGAGGGCGGCAAGTCCCAAGGGCTGCTTATTGTAAGTGTCGGGATAGCGGCTGAGCGGCACGACGTAACCGATCATCCCGTATGTCATGCACTCCTCGAATCCGTCCGGTAGGTTGTCCAGCACCACCTGGCGCACCGCTTGAAGCGCCTCACGCCGCTCTTCCGGCAGGCTGGCCAGGTACTCATCAGCCGTTGTTGCCTCGCTTCTCACGTCGCGTCTCCCCCTAATGTCCTCTTGTCTCCTATTGTGTTACCGAAACTCCCATCTCCGCGCAACCCTCGTACCGTTATCCTGTATGTATGGCGGATGAATTGAGTACTACTCCGGCGGATTTTCTCGCGTCCTTACCGTATGACCGGCGCTTGGCGTCGTACGACGTGCGCGGATCAGAGGCGTGGGCGCGCGCATTGGCGCGTGCCGGCATTCTCACAGACGACGAGCTACAAGCCACGATCGGTGGACTTGAATCAATCCGCGATGAGCTTGAGTCCGGTGAGTTCCCGTTCCGCTTTGAGTTGGAGGACATCCACTTCAACGTCGAGCGGCGGCTGATTGAGCTCATCGGCCCACTTGGCGGCAAACTCCATACGGGCCGCTCCCGCAACGACCAGATCGCGACGGATACCCGCCTTTACGTCAAGGACGTCATTGTGGTCGTGTTGCAGCGCCTGAATGCCTATTGCCGAGCCCTGTTGGATCAGGCGGAGCAGGGCATTGATGTCGTATTGCCCGGCTATACGCATCTGCAGCGTGCCCAGCCCGTCCTGCTCGCGCATCACCTGCTCGCCTACGTTGAGATGGCAGAGCGCGACGCAGGCCGGTTGGACGATGCGCTAATCCGCGCGGACGTCATGCCGCTCGGCAGCGCCGCCCTCACTGGCACGGCGTATGCAATCGACCGCGACGCGCTAGCCGCCGACTTGGGCTTTGCAACCGTCAGCCGCAACAGCATGGACGCCGTCGCCGACCGCGACTACATCATCGAGTTCCTGTCCGCCGCCGCGCTCACCATGACGCACCTTTCGCGCCTGTGCGAGGAAATAATCCTGTGGTCGTCCGACGAGTTTGGCTACGTGCGTGTGGGCGGAGAGTACGCGTCCGGCTCGAGCATCATGCCGCAGAAGCGGAATCCGGACATTGCTGAACTGGTGCGCGGCAAGACAGGGCGCGTTACCGGCGACTTGGTAGCGCTGCTGACCAGCGTCAAGGGCCTCCCACTCGCCTATAACCGTGACTTGCAGGAAGACAAGGAGCCGCTGTTCGATGCGGCTGACACCCTGCTGGGCAGCCTTGAGATGATGAGCGGCATGATGCAAACCCTGGAATTCAATGGCGACAGAATGCGCGGTGCGGCGGAGAGCGGATTCCTGCTGGCAACGGAGCTGGCCGACTATCTTGCTGCAAAGGGAGTCCCGTTTCGGGAGGCGCACGGCATCGTCAACTCCCTCGTGGAGTCGGCGCTTGCAGAAGGCAAGGAGCTGGGCGAACTCACTCTGGACGATTATCGCCGCGCCTCGGAGCACTTTGAGCAGGACGTTCTGGGCATCACTGTTGAGTCCGCGATTGCCAAACGCGATATCGTTGGCGGCACCGCGCCAAACCGTGTCCGCGATGCCATCACTGCGGCGCGTGCTCGCCTCGAATCTAGCGAAAGCTGATCGGCTGAATGTCGCGTCACAACACGATCAAGATCGCGCCGTCCATCCTCGCTGCGGACTTTGCGCGGCTCGGCGATGACGTGGCGGCAGCGGTGCAGGGCGGCGCGGATTATATCCACGTCGATGTCATGGACGGCCACTTTGTCCCGCCCATCACGTTCGGCGCGCAGATGATCGGCGCCATCAAGCCATATGCCGGGGTCGTTCCTCTGGTCGTCCACATGATGGTTGAGGAACCTGCGCGCCACATAGAGCACATCGCCAGGGCCGGTGCGGACGTTATTGTTGTCCACGCCGAAGCCTGCGCAGACCTGGCCGGCACTGTCGCCGCTGTGCGGGAGACGGGCGCGCAGGCGGGAGTGGCCGTCAGGCCGGAGACACCCATCGGCCCTATTCTGCCGTTCCTGGACGAGATTGCTATTGCCCTGCTGATGACCGTCAACCCCGGCTATGGCGGACAGCCCTACATCCCTGAGGTCGAGACCAAGATTGCCGCAATGCGCGGCATCATTGACTCGCGTGGCCTCGATGTTGAGCTGGAGGTAGACGGCGGCATCAACGAAAACACCATTGAGCAAGCCGTCCGGGCGGGGGCACGACTATTCGTCGCTGGCACCGCCGTCTATGGCCGGCCTGAGCCTGTCCCTGAGCGCATCAAGATTCTACGCGAACTGGCCGAGAACGCCTTGGCGTAATGAAGCGTCTACCCCGGCGAGTTCTCTCCCGGAGGCCAGGAGCCTAGGCCGTCGGCCTGGTAGACCTCGCTGAGGCGGGCGTAGTAACCGCCGCCGGTTGCCTCCATCTGCTCCCGTCGTGCCGGCTCCGTTTGCCACAGAACCTCCGTGGGCACCCCCGCGGCGAAGGAATCATCGGGGATGATTGCGTACGGCGCAACGGCCCCGCCCGCCGCGACGACGCAGAAGTCGCCAATCTCCACTCCCTCGGAAACCGTCGAATTATTGCCGATCAGGCAGTGATTTCCGAGTTTACTCCCGTGAAATGTCACGGCATGACCCAGCGTATTGTCCGTTCCGATTATGATGTCGCCGTTTGCGTGGACAACGGCGTTGTCCTGCACGTTCGTGCGGTCACCGATGACAATCTTGCCCATGTCGCCGCGAATCACCGCGCCCGGGAATACCGTGCACTGCTCCCCGATCTCCACGTCGCCCACCACGTACGCCGCCTCGCTCACCCACGCCTTCGGATGAATCTTTGGCGACTTTCCGTTGAATGACCGGATCATTGGCGATCCTCCTATTGGCTGAGTGTCACGATGCTGCGCGGCGCGCGCGGTGGTGTTGTAGCCCTGAACGGACAGAATCCGCTGCTCGAAGTCGTTGATTGTTCGTATCGCAACGCCAGGGATGCCGGAGACACGGGAATAGTGGGGGATCACGGCGCGCGGCAGAACGACGGCGCGCGGCTCAATCCAACACCACTCGCCAACCGTCGCCGCCTCCAACACCGTTGCGTTGTCGCCAACGCGTGTATAGCGGCCAACGCCCATGGAGTGGACCATCGCGCCGACACCCACGTGTGCGCCTTCGCCGATCTCGGTCACGCTGGAGATTGCGCCAACGCCCCCGCCGTGAATAACGGATCGCTCGAATACAGCAGCGTTCCGTCGAACGATGATGCGTCCGCCCTCAGCGCGCAGTACTGCGCCAGGCCAGATGCTTGCGCCTTCATGAACCTCGACATCGCCCATCAAATAGGCAGTGTCGGCGACCCACGCGGTGGGATGAATGACGGGCGTCCTGCCCTGAACGGTACGGATGGCCATGGTAGTTGGGCGCATTATCGACGGCGCGTCGGTAAGGGGTCAATTCCGCGTTATGGCTGCACGAACACAATGGGCTAGGAATCCGGCACGATTCCCGGCAATCGTGATTGATACGAGACACAAAAAAGTTGATGATGACACTAAGGGGCAGATAACCCGGCAAGGGGGGCAATTTCAATGGGTGATGTCGCAACGTGGGAGAGTCTCGCGCAGCAACTCAGAGTCGATTCCGTGCGCGTGGCCGCGCAGGCCAGTTCCGGCCATCCAACGTCCAGCATGTCTGCGGCGGACCTGGCCTCTGTGCTACTAAGTGACTATCTGCGTTATGACCTGGAGCGCCGGGATGCCCCGAATAACGACCACCTCGTTTTCTCCAAGGGCCACGCCTCTCCGCTGATCTACAGCATGTTGAAGGCCGCGGGTGTGATCGACGAAGAAGAATTCCTGACATATCGCTCAATCGGCAGCCGCCTTGAGGGCCACCCCGTCCCGAACCTGCCCACTGTTGATGTGGCAACCGGCTCATTGGGGCAAGGCCTGCCGATTGCCGTAGGGATTGCGTTGGCCGGCAAGCGGCTGGACAAGCTGCCTTACCGCGTGTGGGTCTTCTGCGGCGACAGTGAGATGGCTGAGGGCTCCATGTGGGAGGCGGCGGAGCACGCCGCCTACTGGGATCTGGACAATCTGACCGCCATCATCGACGTGAACCGGCTCGGCCAGCGCGGCGAGACGATGTACGGCTGGGACACGGGCGCCTATGCCGCGCGCCTGCAGGCATTCGGTTGGCACACCATTGAGATCGACGGTCATAGCGTTGACGCCATCAACGCCGCTTTCCAGGAGGCAGTCGGGATCGAGGGTCGCCCCACCGCAATTATCGCCAAGACCATGAAGGGACGGGGCGTATCGGCGGTTGAGAACAAGGACGGTTTCCACGGGCGTCCCGTCGCAGATTCGGAAGCCGCCATAGCCGAGCTCGGCGGCAGTACCGGAGCGACGGTCACCGTACAGACCCCCGCCAACTCCGTTGAGGCTAACGTGTTCAAAGTGACGCCGAGTGGCGGGCTGCCCAAGTATGAGGTTGGTTCGCGCATGGCAACCCGGCGTGCCTATGGCGACGCGCTGGCAGCTATCGGCGGACGCAGGGGCGACGTCGTAGCCCTAGATGGCGAAGTCAGCAACTCCACGCATTCAGATATCTTCGGCAAAGAACACCCGGATCGCTTCTTTGAGTGCTACATCGCCGAGCAGCAGGCGGTCGCCACGGCGGTCGGGATGCAGGTTCGCGGCTGGACGCCGTACGTGTCAACGTTTGCGGCCTTCCTGACCCGCGCCTATGACTTCATTCGTATGGCTGCCGTCAGCCGCGCCAATATCAGGCTGTCCGGCTCACACGCCGGCGTCTCCATCGGAGAGGACGGCCCCTCGCAGATGGCGCTCGAGGATATCGCAATGATGCGCGCCATAAACGGTAGTACCGTGCTCTACCCGTCAGACGGCAACCAGGCAGCACAGCTCGTGGCGGCCATGGCTGATATTGACGGTATCTCCTACATTCGCACGACGCGCGAGGCAACCCCAGTTCTCTATGAACCTGACGAGGTGTTCCGCGTCGGCGATTCACGCGTCCTGAGGTCATCCGACAACGACGTACTGACTATCGTCGCGGCCGGCATCACGGTGCATGAATCGCTCAAGGCCGTCGATGCGATGGCGGCGGACGGCATCAACGTCCGGCTGATTGACCTCTACAGCGTCAAGCCAATTGACTCCGACACACTCGAGGCTGCGGCACGTGACACGGGGACGCTCCTCACAGTGGAGGATCACTGGGCTGAGGGAGGAATCGGCGACGCTGTACTTGGGGCGCTTGGGGGGCTGCGAAACCCGCCGCGCGTCATCAAGATCGCCATTCAGGGGATGCCGGGCTCCGGCAAGCCCGCGGATCTGCTGTCCCAGGCCGGCATAGACGCCCCACACATCGAGGCTGCGGCGCGTCTGTTGGCGCAGAACTAACGGCGACATTCCCGTGCCTCCATAGGGAGGACTGCCTGGACAAGAAATCCCCTCTCCCCGGGGAGAGGGCTAGGGTGAGGGGGAAACCACAATGGCAACCGTAATCCGTGACACGATCATCGTCACCGGTGATGCTGACGGCCGAATCATCTACGACGGCGCGATCGCCATCGGCGACGACGGCAACATTGCCGCCATTGGCACGACAGATGAAGTTGTCAGTACCCATCCCAACGCGGACACGATCTCCGCACGCGGCAAAGCCGTTTATCCTGGGTTCTTCAACTGCCACACGCACCTGACGGCCACGTTGAGCCGAGGCATCCTTGAGGACCTTGGGTTCCCATCCCCGCTCCGCTTCCCGGAGCAGGTAGCAGCTATGCTCTCCGCTGAAGAGATGCAGGTATTCGCCCTGTTGGGCGCGATTGAGGGCATCCGCAGCGGCACGACGACGTTCTTTGAGCAAGGGCGCGGCATATCCAACTACGCGCAACAACTGGCTGACACCGGCGCGCGATTCGTTCTCACAGAGTCCATGACGGATGTGAACTACAACGTCATCAGCGCTGGGACTCTTCTTAAGTCGTCAGCGGACTTCTCGGAGGAGCTTGCGGAGGCCGCTTATCAGCGAGCCGTCGATGTCTATGATTCATGGCACGGCAAGGGAGACGGTCGGCTTACCGTCTACTTCTCACCATCCACGACAGATTCCGTGTCACCGGCCATGCTGCGCCGCTCCCGCGAGCTGGCTGAGGAGCGCGGCGTGGGCTACACCATCCACCTATCGCAGAGCAAGCAAGAGGTGGCGGGGGTGATGGCCGCGTGGGGCGTTCTGCCCGGGCACTACCTGGAGCAGAACGAATTCCTCGGCCCGCGCCTAGTCGTGGCGCATTGCCGAGAGATCATCGAGTCTGAGATACAGGCGCTTGGCCGCCACGGAACCGGAGTGTCCAACAACCCCGCCATCGCCGCCCGCCGTGGAGCCGCCGCTCCGGCCCTGGATCTTGAAGAGGCCGGGTGCCGCATCGGTATCGGCACGGACAACATGGCCGAGGACATGGTGGAGGCGATTCGCACAGGGTACTTCGTGGAGCGGGTGCGGCGAGACGACCCCTTCAACCCCAAGGCGGAGAAGCTACTCGAATGGGCGACAATCAGCGGCGCGCGCATCATGGGCATGGATGAAACGCTCGGCTCCCTCGAGGTCGGCAAACAGGCAGACCTCTTCATCGCAGACCTGCGCCGCGCCCACATGGTTCCCGTCCTCCGCGTTGTCGCCGATTTCGTGAACAACGGCCAAGCCTCTGACGTTGAGGCCGTCATGGTGGCAGGCAACTGGGTCATGCGCGACAACAAGCTGCTGCACATCGATGAGGACGACATTCTTCAACGCGGTGAAGAACTCGCGCACCGTGCATGGAAGCAACTGCAAGACAAGTACCCCGACGTCGCGATGCCCTTCCCCCTAATGGAGGGCCCCGCGTTTTAGGTTCGCAGCGGTTTCCATTCATGTCGCCGTCGCAGGGCTCCGACTCCGGAAGTCTCCACCACGGAGACAACCTTCCCATTCTCCGGGAGCTAACGGATGAATCGGTCAACCTAATCGCTACCGATCCTCCGTTCAACAAGGGGCGAGAGGTTCGCGCAGATTCCGACAGGGCTGCGGGTGATGCCACGTTCAGCGATCGTTGGTCCTGGGAACACGACGTTGATCCGGAGTGGCGCGCGCTCTTAACCCAAGTGTGCCCATCGGTCCTGCCCGTCATCGAATCCGCCCGACTGTCCTACGGCGAGGACATGGCCGCCTACCTCTGCTTCATGGCTGTGCGCCTAGTAGGGATGCGCCGCGTTCTCAGCGATGACGGCAGCATCTACGTCCACTGTGATCCGACATCGAGTCACTATCTGAAGCAACTCATGGACGCCGTGTTTGGCATCGGCAATTTCAGAAACGAGATTGTCTGGGCCTACGGCCTGGGCGGCTCATCACGTCGGACGTTCTCTCGCAAACACGACGTGATTCTCTTCTACACGAAGTCTGACCGCTACACGTTCAATAAGCCACAGACGCCTGCCAAATCGCAAAGGCTCAAGGGCCAAATGAAGGGCGAGACCGACGTCTGGGATATCCCATCTTTGAACAACATGGCGAAAGAGCGAACAGGATATCCGACGCAGAAACCCCTCGCTCTCTACGAGCGCATCATCGCTGCCAGTTCCAACCCCGGAGACATCGTGCTGGACCCATTCTGCGGCTCCGGAACTACCCTCGTTGCCGCCCAACGATTGGGCCGCCGCTGGATCGGGATAGACACCAACACCTCAGCGGTGGAAACGGCTAGGGTGCGGCTGGCACGGGAAGCCTGAATTCCGCGCGCCAAAACAAATGCGGGCGGGCCATTCGGCCCGCCCGCGACATTTGACCTTTAGTTGCCCCTACCGCGGCAGCCCCAGCCCCCGCTGGGCGATGATGTTCTTTTGGACCTCTGTCGTGCCGCCTGCGATGCTGATGCCGATAGTGCTGTGTGCGTTGGAGTTCAGGAATCCGTCCACCGGCAGCTTGAGCGGCAGCTCCGTCGTCGGCAGCACCTGCCCGTACTCACCCAGTACATGAGAGAAGTAGCGGTACACCTTCTGCGTGATTTCGTCCCCCCAGAACTTGGTCATGGACGCCTCGCGCACGGGAATCTCGCCCTGGCTCTGCATCCACCCGACCCGGTACGACAGCATCCGCATCGCCTCAATCTCCAGCCGCAGATTGGCGATCTGGTGTCGAACAACGGGGTTATCCAGTGGGCTGTCGCCGTGCTGACGCACGTTCTTGGCGTAGTCGATGAAGTCCTCCATGATTCGGATGAGCATGGCAGGGCCCTCAATGTTGGAGCGCTCAAAGCTGAGCGTGGTCATTGCCGCGTACCAGCCACGATTCTCCTCGCCGATGATGTTGTTCGACGGCACGCGCCAGTCCTCGAAGAACACCTCATCCCAGCGGTGACGCCCCAGCGCGTCGGGAATCGCGTTCACCTTGATGCCGGGGAGGTAGTTGCCCTCGTCATCCTTGAGACGCGCGAGTAGATACGTGATGCCGCGGTGTTTTGGCTGCTCCGGATCCGTCCGGACCAGGATGTGGATATACTCCGCCTTGTATGTGCTCCAGATCTTCTGACCGTTGATCACATAGTCATCGCCGTCACGGACTGCTCGTGTCTGCAAGCTTGCCAGGTCCGAACCGGAATCCGGCTCTGAGAATCCCTGCGATATGTACGAGATATCCGCGTTCGCGATGCGGGGAAGGAAATACTCCTTCTGCTCGTCCGTGCCGTGCACCATAAGAACCGGCGCGACAAGTCCGCCGCCCAGCGTCGCCGGCGCGCCCGCATACACCATCGCCTCGCGGTAGGCCATCTGGGTCTCAATGTCAGCGCCCTTGCCGCCGAATTCAGTCGGCCAGTGCATCGTCCACCAGCCCTTGTCCACCAGCTTCTTCTCGAAGCCGCTGATTAACGACTCAACCTCATGGTTCTCATGGTCCCATGACAGGGCGTAGTAGATGCCCTGTCCGTCGCCCAAGCCCTTGGAGTCCCACTCGCGGCGCGTAAACTCTATCGCCTCTTGCCGGAGCTGTTCATTCTCGGTTGAAAATCGAAAGTCCATTGCCTTTTCCTCCATGCGCCCTACTGGTGAGCAGGCCGCAGTGAACCGTCCGCCGTTAAACCCTGTGCAGTTTCGGTACTCGCTTTTCTCGAATCCTGCGCTCACTGTAGTAAAAGCGGGGCAAAGGGGCAAGAAACGGGAAAGCCCGTATTGGTCTGCCGCCTGCAGGGGGCGAAATCTGATACAATAGAGCCGAATCAAGAACCAAGGGAATCTTTTACCGCACTCTAGCTCACATTCATCATCTAGTCGGCCTTCATTCACCCCAGTACCTGTAGGCGCTGCAACCGTGAGTATCACCATGGCCGACGCGCGTGCAGGCAGCGGATCCCGGCCTGTTTGCGTATGTAAGGCGGGATCGCAGGAAGAATCAGGAAGACAGGGAGAGACCTAGTATGACAATGGCCGACAAGACACTCGCGTGTCGTGATTGCTCGAATGAGTTTGTTTTCACAGCGGGTGAGCAGGAATTCTACGCAAGCAAGGGATTCACACGTGAACCCACCCGATGCCCGGACTGCCGAGCAGCCCGCAAGCGTGATCGCGAAGGCGGTTACGTCGGCGGCACCTACACCTCCGGTGGGCCATCCTCGGGCCAGGCGCCCGCTGGCAACTTCGAAAGGCGGGAGCGGCGGATGTACTCCGTCACCTGCGCCGACTGCGGTAAGGAGGCGGAAGTGCCATTCCAGCCGCGTGGCGATCGGCCAGTTTATTGCTCAGACTGCTTCAGGAACCATAGTGCCAACAACCGCTACTAGGCGTCCTGCTAAACAGAACGCCATCCGCCCCGGTCAGGGGCTCAGTACACGACATCGCACCAAGTTGAGCGAGTATCGCCACGGGCGTTCGACGGCCAACTTATCTAAGAGGAATTTGTGCTTCGAAAAATCTTAGGCCGCACATCGGCCCCGCCGTCCCCGACGGCATCCACAGTAACCCTTCCCCCCATTTCACCGTCCCCAACCGACTCTCCAATGAGTCCCTCCGTGCGAACTGCAACCCCAACGTTGGATCGCCCTGAAGGCGCTCCCGCACGCAGAAAGCCGCGCCGCCGCCGCAAGGACAGGCCGGTGCAGAATAACGGTCACGGGGAGCAACCGTCCCGAAACGGATCATCTGAGCCCCGCACACGTCAACGCAAGGCCACCCCGCGTATTGACTTTCAGGCCGGGCCATTCGAACGAGACAAGACTTTCGGTACCGTCACTGTGTCCGAGCCCATTCGCTTGGCTCTCGACGACATGGGATACGAAAACCCCACCCCCATACAGGTGGAAGCCATCCCCGTCATGCTCGAGGGGCGTGACGTAGTCGGTCGTGCCCAGACGGGCACAGGCAAGACCACCGCGTTCGGCATTCCGATGGTGGAACTGCTTGACCCGACGCGCCGCGAGGTGCAGGGCATCGTTCTTGCGCCGACGCGGGAACTCGCCGTACAGGTCACCGGTGAACTGCGCCGCCTGGCAAAGCACCGCGGCTTGAAGGTCGTCACCCTCTATGGCGGGCAAAAGATCGAGGTGCAGCTGAAGGCCCTGCAGGAAACTCCGCAGATCATCGTCGGTACGCCCGGGCGTGTGCAGGACCACATGCAGCGCGGCACTCTCAAGCTGAACAACGTCCGGATCGCCATCCTCGATGAGGCAGACCAGATGCTGGACATCGGCTTCGCCGAGGATATGATTCGCATTCTCCGCGCCACGCCGCGTGCCCGACAGACGGCGCTGTTCTCCGCAACGGTGCCGTCTTTTATTCGACGCATGATTGAACGATTCCTGCGCGATCCGATTCATATCGGGATTGGCGAGGAGTCAGGGGCTGCCGACACGATTGAGCAGGTCTACTACGAAGTGGCTGCCCAGGACAAACTGGCCGGCCTGGAAGAGGTTCTCCGCACTGACCTGGATGGCGAGAAGACGCTGATCTTCTGCCGAACGCAGGTCGGAGTGGATAGGCTGACACGGCGTCTGCAGCGCGCCCGCATTCGTGTGGAGCCAATCCACGGCGGCATGCGGCAGAACCAGCGAGAGGCCGTGATGCGCTCATTCCGCTCCGGAGAACTCAAGGTGCTTGTCGCCACCAACGTTGCCTCACGCGGACTGGACATCCCCGAGATCTCGCACGTCATCAACTACGATATGCCCGGCAACCTTGAGGAATACATCCACCGCATTGGGCGTACCGGTCGCATCGGCAACGCGGGCAAGGCTGTTACATTTGTCGGCGAAGATGATTTCGCCATGCTCCAGACCATCAGCAAACACGTCGGTGACGTTCTCGCTAAAGGCCGCCTCAGCCTGTACGCATAATAGTTAGTGACCGACGATCAGGCACAAGCTATCACAGATGAGGCCGGCCGCGGCCGGTCACTGAATCGGAACGGATTCTCAGCCTTGATCTGATTCGCGGTGTTGCCGTGCTCGGCATCCTGCTGATGAATGCCGTGTCCTTTCGTGGGTGAGATTCCCAATACCCTCGGCACCATTCCCACCCCACCCGTCATTCCCGCGCAGGCGGGAATCTGAATCCCATTGCGCCAACCAACCCCCGCCCCACCCCCATGTCATTCCGAGCGCAGCGAGGAATCTAAAGCCTCAATTGCCCCACGAACGAATGTACGGTAGCCTTAACTTGAGAGGCAGTGATACGTCTTGGGCTAGGAGCTAGTTCTATATGGAGGCTAACGGACAGATTCTTGAGCGAGTGAGCAAACTCATCGAAAAAGGCCAACAAGTCTTTGCTGCTGGCAGTTACAGTGACTTCACCAAGTCAAACATTTTGCAGTGGGGCCCCTCAGTCGGCTGGTATTCACAAACGCAGACGTTTTTGGAGGGTCTTCTCGGGGCAGGCCACGCGTACACAAGAACTTTTGCGGAGGGCAACAGAGATCCAAGTTCAGGTACATACTTGGAGGCCGCGCTAGCCATCTTGGATTCAGTCAAGCAAGACATAGAGGACGGCTACATGCAATCCTATCGCCAACTCGTAGAGGCCGACCTTTTGGGTGGCCTGATGGGTCAGGCCGAGTACCTCCTTGAGAAGAACTATCTGGTACCAGCGGCGGCAGTCGCAGGTGCCGCACTACAGCAGGGTCTTGAAGAACTAATCAAGCGTCACGACCTAAAGTTGAAGAGCCGCGAAGATCTCAACTCGTTGGGGGATAAGTTGTTGCAAGCGGAAATTCTGAACGGAATTGAGCGCAAACAGTTGAGCCTTATGGCTGGAGTAAGGAACTCGGCCGATCACGGCAAGACGGAGGAACTCACCAAGGATAATGTGGGTAGCTTCGTCCGAGATGCCGTCAACTTCCTCGACAAGCACGCCACCTAGACAAAAGCACATACTTACCCAATGACCACCGCAACCCCACCGGACACCTGGAAGAACAAACTCTACTTCGGCGATAACCTCCCCATCATGCGGGAGCACATCCCCGATGAGTCCGTCGATCTCATATACCTCGATCCGCCCTTCAACTCCAACGCCACCTACAATGTCCTCTTCCGTGAGCGCGACTCCTCGGAGTCCGCCGCCCAGATACAGGCATTCGACGACACCTGGCATTGGAGCACGGACGCCGAATGGCACTACGAGCAGGTCGTCACCACGGGCCCGCCTAAGGCCGTGTACATCCTCTGCCTTTAGGGAGAGGGCCGGGGCCGGTAATCCTATCCGCCTACCTTCCATCAAACTGCCAAAGCCGGAACGCGGCGAACTATCCCCACAGCCCAGTCAATGCTGATCGCGAACTTGGGCAATAGGCACTGCCTACCCCAGCCACTCCGCCAGTTCTCCCCGGTTTCGTTCCAGCCATAGCCGGTTGAGTTCGATGCGTTCCAGCGACTGCTGAATGGCGCGCGTGGCAGACGGCGTTGGGTGCTCCTCGAAGAATGAGCGCACCTCCTGCGCCGCCTCCTCGGTCGCGAACGCCCCAGTGATCGACACCAACCGCATGATCGCGAACCCGCCGCCGGCGTAACGACGCTCGACCTCAGGCCAATTGTCCTTCATGAATTCCCACGCCAGCGTCAGCCCCCGCAGATTGCCGCCCACCCCCATTAGGAGCCGTGGCGCGTCCTGCACGCGAATCTGGTCCTGGTCGACGGACATCTCGAGAGTCCGCTGCAGGAGTTCCGGCTGGCTGAACTGCGTGAGCGCCATCTGCATGCGGACCTTCTCCTCCTGGAGATCAAACTCGCGCTCCAGCCGCTTCATGGTCTCGAACATCTCGTCATTGCCTTGATCGGCGGTCAGGTTGTAGACGACGGCACGCAGGTCCGGCCGCAGCGACGACTCATCCTCAAGGAAACGCGCGAATCGCGCCGCCGCCTCTGATAGCACGGCCTCATCGCCGAAGCCGCCCGCCGCGCTTAGCGCCACCGCCCGCAACAGCGTTCGCAGGTGCGCTTCATTCTCCGGCTGCTCCCAGCCGACCTTGCCCGCGACGGTCTGCGTCAGCCCTCGGGCGAACTCCTGGTAGCGTTCCAGGTATGGCTCGTTACGGGACAGCGCCTCAATCGCGCCGAGCTGCGATGCCATCGCCGCCCAGATGCTGAAGTCCTCGTCATCTACATATGCCTGCGCCAGTTCAAGGTAGTTGCGCGCCGGGATATGGCGGGCGCGTGCCAGCGCGTAGGTGTCCTCCAGCAGCGTTAGGCGGTCAGGAGCGTTGAGTTCCCCTGTCCGGACCGCAGCAATCAGCCGGTCAAGCTCGTCTTGCTGGTAGCCGACGCGATAGAATCCCGCTCCTCCGGCATTGACCTTGATCCACCCGTCCCCGGAAGCCGCCGGAACCTCGATGGATTCCGTCCGGTCGGTGAACAGGGCCCTCGCCTCATCTTCGCTCCCCTGCGTCGTGATGCGCACGGGCACGTGCCAAAGCGTCTCATCGTCGTTCGGCCCGGAGTAGAGGAAGCGTCGCTGAGTCAGCGAAACGGTCGCACCGGAGTCACCGCGCGTCGTTTCTGCCGAGACGACGGGATAGCCAACCTGTTTGACCCAGGAGTCCATCATGCCGGGGATGTCTTGTTGGGAGGCCTCCCCCATCGCGCGCCACAGATCCGCCCCTTCCGCGTTGGAATAGGCAAACGCGGTCATGTAATCGTTCAAACCGTTGCGGAAAGCGTCAGGGCCGATGTGTTGCTCCAACATCCGCAGGATGGAGGCGCCCTTCTCATAGCTGATCGCGTCAAACAGCTGGCTGACCTCGTTGGGATTCCGCACCTCGGACTCGATTGGATGGGAGTTTTCTAGCCCGTCCAGGCTCATGCCGGGGGCGACGTCCGTGGCGATGAACTGAGTCCAGATTGCCCAATCGGGGAACAGGGTGTCCGTTGCTTTGGCCGCCATCCATGAGGCAAAGCTCTCGTTCAGCCACAGATCGTTCCACCACGCCATGGTCACGAGATCGCCAAACCACATATGAGCCATCTCATGCGCGATGATTTCAACGATGCGCTGCCGCGTGCCGGGCGAGGAGCTTGCCGGATCGAAGAGCAGCGCCACCTCGCGGTAGGTCACCGCCCCCCAGTTCTCCATCGCCCCCGCCGCAAAGTCGGCCAGGGCGATGTGGTCCAACTTCTCTAGCGGGTAATCGACGCCGAAATAGTCGTTGTAGTAGTCCAGCAAACGCACTGAGGTCTCCAGCGCGAACTGCCCCAATTCCGCCTGACCGACGGTCGCCCACACGCGGTTAAGTGTGCCGTTGGCCGATCGAGCCTCGATCTTGTCCATTTCACCCACGATGAACGCGAGCAGATAGGTGGACATGATCGGCGTGGCGGGGAAGCTGACCCGCTGCCTGCCCCCATGCTCCGGCTCCGGCGCAGATTCCAACGTGTTGGAGATCGCAGAAAATCCCTCGGGAATGATCAAGTCGACCTGGAACGTGGACTTGACCGCCGGCTCGTCCCAGCAGGGGAAGCATCGCCGCGCGTCCGATGCCTCGAACTGCGTGGCCGCCATCCGTCGCTCAACCCCGTCCTTGTCACGGAACGTGCTCAGGTAGAACCCGTGCAGCTGATCGTTCAGGATCCCAGTGAACGGAATCTCAAGTGTTCCCGCCCCGACGGGCAGAGCCTCGCCAAAACTAATCGTGGCAGTCTCAGCCTCCTCGTCGTACGTGACCTCCGCCGATGCCGAGGCCTCTCCGCCGCGCGGGGTGAACGTTGCAGAGCCTAAATCGAGCTCAATGGCGTTTAAAACAATCTGCTTTGTGATTTCCGTCACAAGAACGTCAATAGCCACTGACCCCGTAAATGCAGCATTTTCCAGGTCCGGCGTCAGTTCCAGCTTGTAGTGTGACGGCCTCACGGACCGGGGAAGCAGGGTGAACCGTTCATTCGCGTTTGTAGTCATCTCTCCGACTCTTTATCTGATTGGCCGGAACGTTTTAAGCGCTCCGACATGTCTGTGATCGCTTCAAGAGTAGAATTGCGGACTATTCCTAAGCAAGCGGCAGGACGTGTTCACTCACCGTGCGCTCCGGCGCGCAATCACATCGGAAAGCGAGACCGGCTTGGCCATGAGCATCGCGAGGGCGCTGAGGACGTAGAGCGCCGCAAAGAGAATAAACGCCGGCATGTACGTATCAATAAGGTCGTAGGAAAGCGTGCCAATGATTGGACCGCCTGCCTGCACGATGACCTGGAACGGCGTCGTGAACCCGCGAATCGTCCCCTGGTGCCGCCTGCCGTAGTAGTCCGCCCATACCAGGTTCATCAGCATCGGCAGCGAACCGAATGACAGGCCATGCACGAGCGCGAACACGAGCGCTGTCGGCACATCATCCGTCGTCATGAGCAGCACGACGCCGGCTGTCGCGAACGAAAACGCCAGTGCCATCACAAAACGCACGTGCATTTTTTCAGCTACAAACCCCACAATCAGCGACCCTGTCGCGCCGACGAGCGACCACACCGTGAGGATCATCGCGGCTTGCGCTTCTGACATCCCCTGGTCGGTCATGTACGGAAAGAGATTGAAATTGATTCCACCGATGTTGAATGCAAGGGCGCTTGTCGCGAACAGAATCAGGTAGAAGGCACGCGTGCGGAGGGCCTGTGACAGCGTGAACGACGCCTCTTCGCTGGCGGCATACGACTGCGGCGACTCACTACCGTCAGCGTCTTCAACCGCAGGACTGTCGCCGTCCGGCCGCAACCCCATGTCTTCGGGCTGCCGCCGCAGGAACAGCGCGACGGGTAAGAGCGTCAACGCCCATACCAATCCCCCAAGGGCTATCGCGGCGCTTTGCCAGCCGGAACGCAAGATGAAAAAGGTCGCATAGGGCGGAAAGATCGCTTGGCCAAAGCGAATGCCCGTTATGGAAAACGACATGGCCCGACCGCGCCGTCGAATGAACCACTTGGCCACGACCACGCCTGCGACGATAGATAGAAAGCCCGTGTTCAGGGCGCGGTTTGTGATGATGATGGCGTAGAATTGCCAGATTTCAGAAATCTGGCTCAACGACATCACAACCCCGCCCAACAGCATAAAGGCGATGAGCGTTGGAATCCGCGGGCCGCGCTTGTCCAAGATTGGCCCAATTACAACGGCGAGACCGGCACCAACAATCCCGCCAATCCCGATTGCGCTTGAGAATGTGGTCCGGCTCCAACCAAAATCCTCAGTGATCGGCTTGACGAAGACGCTGATGGCCGGGTTGTACTGCGCTGTTTGGGCGACCGAGACGATAAACATCGTCGCGACAATCACCCACCCGTAGTAAAGGCGCCGTCCCGTGCGGGGCGACGCAGGCGTTTTCGGCCTCGACTCCATACACCACAGATTAACGGCTGGGCTCCCTCAAAAGCGTAGTGCCCAGTCTCAATTGGGGGGATACAATTGATTGGCAATGTCCATCGCGACCTACACCGTCATCCTGGAGCCCGAACCCACGGGTGGATACTCACTGCACTGTCCGGCATTGCCGGGCTGCGTTGCGCAGGGCGAAACGCGAGACGAAGCCATTGATGCCATCCACTCCGCCATTCAGCAGTCGCTCTCTGCGTGGGCCGAAGATGACATGGCCCCGCCGGTGGATTCAGTCGACTACCTCGGCGATGAAATGTATGAAATCCTCGCCGCCCGTGCGGATGACAGTCTGCCGCTGACCTGCGAGACGGTCGAGGTCCAGGTCGACATCGGAGATCTGAGCCAGAGCGAGTTTGAAGACGAACGCCCACCCGTGCTGACTGCGCCGGGCGTGCCGGGAACCGAAATGATCAAGCGCGGCGTGCTCAAGGCCTTGATCCGGCACTCCGGAATGACGCCGGAGGAGTTCGAGATTTACGTTCAGGCAGAGGCTCGCATGACGGAACTGCGTTTCGCAAGCCTAACCCAGTCAACGGGCGGTCAGGTGGGCGACGCGTAAGCCGCCCCGACACAGCCCGCTTACATGACAGCGCCCTAATCAGATTGACCTCTCAATAGGAGAGGGGGTATAATCCCTGCTGTTGTCCGTCATAAGGCGGGCGTTTTTGATTCTGGTCTTCGAGTACGGACAGTCACAAAAGCGCGGGGAACATGTCCACACTCACCGATGAACTAACTGACGTGGAGAGCAGCGCGCTCGCTGAACTCGAGCGCATCTCTGACAGGGATGCGTTGGAAGAATGGCGTGTGACGTGGCAGGGCCGGCGACAGGGTCGTCTTCCGAAGCTACTGGAACAGCTTCCGACGCTTCCTATTGAGGATCGGCGTGAGGCGGGCCAACTTGCCAATCGGGTTCGTACTGCTCTTGAGAATGCCTATGAAGAGCGGCGCGCTGTACTTGAGCACGCCAGTGTCTCACAGAGGCTGTCCGCAGAGGCCATCGATGTGACCCTGCCGGGGCGCCGTGTGCCCGCCGGCGGACTGCACCCCACGACGCAGACACTGAGGGAAATTATCGACGCTTTCAAGCCAATGGGGTTTACCGTTGTTGAAGGCCCCGAAGTGGAGTGGGACTACTACAACTTCGAGGCGCTAAACATTCCTGCAGACCACCCGGCGCGCGATCAGTGGGACACGCTGTGGCTGGACATCGAGGATGATGACGGCAAGCGGCCGCTGTTGCTGCGGACACATACATCGCCAATGCAGGTGCGCATCATGGAGGCGCAGGAGCCACCCATTCGTGTGCTTGTTCCGGGTCGTGTGTTTCGGCACGAGGCGACGGACGCATCGCACGAGTCCGTCTTCTTCCAGGTTGAGGGCCTGGCTATTGACCGCGGCATCACGTTCGCTGATCTGAAGGGTACGCTGTACGCTTTTGCACGGCGCATGTTCGGTCCTGACCGCCGCGTTCGCTTTCGATGTGACTTCTTCCCGTTCGTGGAACCCGGTGTCGATATGGCCATTGATTGCTTCGCCTGCAAGGGCAACGGTTGCCGCGTCTGTAGTCAATCAGGGTGGTTGGAGATTATGGGAGCAGGGATGGTGCATCCCAAGATTCTGCAGCGGGTGGGGTATGACCCGGATGAGTACACAGGATTCGCATTCGGCATGGGGCCGGAGCGGATAGCGATGCTTCGGCACGGCATCGACGATATTCGGCATTTCTATGCCAACGATTTGAATTTTCTAGAGCAGTTCTAGCTCGGTGGGAATAGCGCGAGGGAAGGAGCGAAGGGCTCCGCAATCGGAAGGAGGATGGAGATGACGGAACGAGCAGAGAAGGTGATGGTTAACCTGTCGCTTTCGATTGAAGAGTTCGGCACGATTCTTGGTTGCCTGGGCGCTGCGGCGGAACGGGCGGTCGTGGACCAGCTACGAGTGGCCTACGTCGAACTCGCGGATAAGCTTCGGGACGCACAGCGGGACATGCTCGGCCCAATGTCTGTCGCCGAAGGAATGAGCATCGTCAGGGAAATCCAGGATTTGGAGAAGGCTACTGTTGCGCAACTTCGCTAGGAATATGCGTCGGGCAGGAGGCGGGAGGGCCGCATGACGACACACGGCGGTTCCGTCCCCACACAGCAGAATTGCCCCAGTTGCAATGCTCTGGTGTACTACGAAGGGCATAGCGAGTTGCCATCGAATCTTGTGCCGCATCGCTTTCATTGCCATGCCTGCGGGAACGTGTACCTTGTGCGATCAACCTCGCACAAACCGCCGCGCTTTCGTATCACCATGCGGCACGCAGCGGCGGGGCAAAATGACCTGGCAACTGCGGAAGCAATCGCACACCAAGGTCACGATCACGGCGAAGAACAGATGGAGGATTCAGGCGGCGCCCCGTTCGGGGGCGTCGTCGAAGCCGTTGACGATGACGGCGAAGGCGGGACTGAAAATACTGACGATACGGATCGAACGGAGTAAGACGACGCGATGCGCGTGTCGCTCAAGTGGCTGCGAGAATACGTCGATTTTGATTTGACGCCGGAGGAATTGGCCCACCGGCTGACGATGGCCGGCCTTGAGGTGGGTTCCATCGAACGCGTGGGTGGCGACTGGGACAACGTCCTTGTTGGCCATATTGAACGGCTTGGACCACACCCAAACGCAGATCGCCTGAAGTTGGCTACGGTCAATACGGGCTCCGAAGAGTTGGAGGTCATCTGCGGTGCGCCGAATGTGGAGGGCGGCCAGAATATCGTGCTCGCCCGCGTCGGGGCAACGCTGACCAATCCGCAGACGGGCAGCCGGGAGACGCTCAAGTCGGCGCGCATCCGCGGCGTTGTCTCTGAGGGCATGATCTGCTCCGAGCGTGAGCTTGGCCTGGGCGATGATCATGAGGGCATCCTGGTGCTGCCGGGCGATGCGGTCCCCGGCATGCCCCTAGAAGACTATCTGGGCGATGTCATTCTCGACGTGGAAGTCACAGCCAACCGGCCTGACTGGCTGTCTATGCTTGGCGTGGCCTGGGAGGTTGGGGCTCTGACTGGCAACCCGGTGCGTGTGCCGTCTTTGGAGTACGCAGAGGATGGAGACCCGATAACCACGAAGGACCTGGTTGACCTGCGTGCGCCGGAGTTCGCGCCGCGCTATACATCGGCCTTGATCACGAGTGTGACGGTCGGACCTGCGCCGGGCTGGATGCAAATGCGGTTGAAGGCTGCAGGTGTGCGACCAATCTCCAACGTTGTTGATATCACGAACTACGTGATGCTGGAGATTGGGCAGCCCCTACACGCCTTCGACCGGGATCGCATTGCGGGCGGCAAGTTGATTGTGCGCCGCGCCACGCCAGATGAGCCGCTCGAAACGCTGGACGGACGCCAGCACGTTCTCTCGACGGAGGACCTTGTCATTGCCGATGAGAACGGCCCCGTGGGACTGGGCGGTATCATGGGCGGCGAAAACTCAGAGGTCTCGGATTCCACCACGGACATCATCCTGGAGTCCGCGTCATTTGGTTTTGCCAGTACGCGACGCACGGTTCAAAGGCGGCGCATCGAGGTGGGCGGTAAGCGTGGTACGGAGGCTTCACAACGCTTCGAGCGCAATCTGCCAATAACGCTCCCTCCCGTTGGCCTGCGCCGCGCCGCCAAAATGCTGGTTGAACTCTGTGGCGGAACGGCCGCAAGAGGCATCGCCGATGACTGGCCTGACAGGCAGGAGCCGGCGGTGGTCACAATGACGTCCGAACGCATGAAGCAGGTGATGGGGAGCGACCCGAGGCGCGAGGTCTCGGAACGGACACTGCGCTCACTCGGATTTGAGGTGACGGCTACAGACCGGGCAGACGGCGAATATACCATCGACGCCACCGTCCCATATTGGCGGACGGATATCGGTATCGCCGATGACTTGATCGAGGAAGTGGCGCGGATTGTGGGTTATGACGCCATCCCCGTCACACTGCTGCCGACTACGGGCGAGCCTGACCTCCCCGAACCCCTGACGCAGATGAAGGATGACGTGCGCGACGTCCTCGTTCAACTGGGTCATCGCGAAACGATCTCTTACCCGCTGGTGCCGATGGATCTGCTGCAGAGCACCATCCCGGGGGACGCGCCGCAGGATCCCCTACGCGTCTGGAATCGCATGTCGCCTGACCAGGAGTATCTGAGAACCACGCTGCGTGGCAGTCTGCTGCGCACACTTGCGAATAATGAGCGTGGCATCAGCCGGGAATCATACCGGCTCTTCGAGATTGGGCAGGCATACCTCCCGCATGGGCCTCGGCATCAGCCGGAGGAGCGGACGTACGTGTGCGGCGTGATGGCCGGGACGCGCGCAAACCGCTCATGGATCGGCGGCAGCGATACCGCCTCCGATGAGCTGGACTTCTTTGACGCGAAGGGGCTGGTGGAAAGCCTTCTTGAGACCCTCGGCGTTCGGGCGCGGTACGAAGTGGGCGAGGACCGCATCCTGGCGCACGGGCGCTCAGCTCACATCTTGCCGGAGATAGGCGGCCGGCCATTTGGGACGATCGGTGAGGTGCACCCTGACACGTTGGCGGCGCTTGATATCCGCGCTCCGCGCGTCGTCCTTTATGAGATTGACCTCCAGGCGGCTCTTCAGAACCGCCGCGAAACTGAACGGACGTGGCAGTCGGTCTCCCGATTCCCAGGCGTGCTGCGGGAACTTTCTCTTCTAGTCGACGAGCGAGCGCCGGCGGGGGCCGTGGGTAATATCATCCGTGACTTCCCATCTGTCGTGCGGTCTGCGCTCGTAGACGTATATCAAGGCCCGCAGGTTCCTGACGGCAAGAAATCCCTCGCGTTCTCACTCGTATGGCAGTCGCCGACGCGCACGCTGACGGATACTGAAGTGGATGTGGCGGAGACGCAGTTACTGGATAAACTGCAACGAGAGGCGGGCGCGACACTTCGCTCACAGGCATGATGGTCACGCGCCCCACATTACGAGAGGCGCATTGAAACGATGACGACACAGACCGGCATGATCCTGGTTGAAGAGGCGCTTGAGCGCGTCCTTGCCGACATTCAGCCGCTGCCACCCACGCGCGTCCCGCTTTCAGATGCCATTGGCCTGGTGCTGTCCGAGGACGTGCGCTCCGCGATCTCCATCCCGCCGCTCCCGAATTCTGCGATGGACGGCTATGCGGTTCGCGCGGAGGATGTGGCGGCGGCACGACAGGACTCACCGGTTGAACTGCCTGTCATCGGTGAGATCGCCGCAGGATCGCCGCCCGAACCGGCCGTGGTTCCGGGGGCGGCAGTGCGCATCATGACCGGCGCTCCCATTCCGTCCGGCGCGGAC